>Ga0187802_10000125_pt1 | contig 17207 bp, 17 predicted proteins | sample NC_wetland_sal_i_FD_130584 | JGI IMG/M metagenome (GOLD analysis project Ga0187802, IMG submission 130584) | Wetland sediment microbial communities from Neuse River Estuary, North Carolina, USA - Control_2 | ecosystem: Environmental > Aquatic > Freshwater > Wetlands > Sediment | place: USA... | reverse complement strand
GTTAGTGTCGGTCACGGCGTATCACTCCTTCAGTGGAGAAGTGGAGGCGTTGAACACCCCCACGATACGCCGCCTTACCCCCTCATGCCGTCACCAACTTCTGCGAATAGCTCTGCCGTTGATGACCCAAAGCCCATCTTCGGCATCATCATTGCGGACGGGGGTATAGCCGCACTTCTCAAGGCGATGCGGGATCGCGCGCCGGTTCTTGCGGTCCCTGATCCATTCGCCGAACTCACCATCCGCCATCGTTGTGATCTGCCTGAGGGTGATGGCGTCCGGCCTGATTATCTTGCGGGGGTCGGTCGGGTCTGGGCTGCCCATTCGGTCGATTGCGTCCGCCAGGTCGGCATCCTCGGGGGAGCGGTTTGCATCAACGATGTCCCAGAAGGCTGCGGTCTTGGGCGGCGGTGCTTTCGGGTCAAACCCCGAGATGTCCAACTCCATCAGGTAACTAATGACGTCGCCGATGCCGCCGTTTTCGTAATACCACCCCCAGAGTTCATTCCAGTAAGAGTCGGTAAAGTCTTTCTTCCGGAGAGGCGACCACGCCACATAATGGCGCCGATCGTCGGCGGGCAGATATATGCCGTCCATCTTATAGTTGGTGGTGATGATGACACCGCAGCAGTTAAAGACGTAGTATTCCCGCAAATGCTTCTCATCGATGCGCAGCACATCGGGCGGTGCAGCAATGTATGATTTCATGTGGTCGTAGAATTCGAAGCGATTGCTGTCGCCCAGATCACGGGCCTCGCTCACACGCAAGATCGCCGACTTGAGGAAACTATTAAAGCGACCGGTAATTTGCTTGGGTGATACTTCCGAAAAATTCCATCGCCCGACTGCATCCTTCAACGGTTCGAGTAGCGTATCCTTGCCGATACCCTGTTCACCGCCAAGCACCAGTGCATGATTTATCTTCTCCTGCGGTCGCTGCACCCGATGCGCGAGCCACTTTATGATATGGGCATCGTCCTCACCGAAGACCTTATAGACGTGATCGCACCAGCGTTGCGCTTTGGTGGCGTTGCCAAGCCTGACTATCGGCGGGCGATATAAGTTGAAACAGGCGACGTCTTTCCGCTCGATCCATCCGCCGTCAGAGATCAGGCGGTCGGGAATCAGCATGGGCATGCCCGGCACCCATGTCATTTGCTCCACTGAGCGATTTTGATCGAGCCATGTGCTGGCTGCGACTGTCTTTGGTTTGCCTTTATCGTCGACAATGGGATTGCCGCTTGTGTCACAGATTGGCACCGGGTCCAGCCGTGAATTGACGCTGCTTGCCGGCCACATTTCGCGGCTCGGTTCGAATATGTAACTGTGCGTGGGCGCATAAGCGCGAAAGTCATTGATCGTTACGCCTTCGGCTGGTGAATGCTCTTCAGCCTTGCCGTTGGATTTCTTTGTGCTTTGGTATTTCCGCGCACGATCGTGACGGGCCCGCACCGCCTCTTCACCTTTGTTGCGCAGCGTGTCGTTGATGTCGTCTTTCATGGCCCGATGCCCTCAATTCTGATCTCCATGCCACGACCGTCCAGCGCGTCGGCCAACTCATAGGCGCCGCGTTGACCGGCTTCGTCGGGGTGCGCGTAGATCGTGACGGCTTCGATGTAATCCGGCATCACCAGCGCCAGCTTCGGCATGAAAGACGCACCACCGCTTGCCCATGCGCCCAGGCCCGTAGCGCAATGAACGCTCAAGGCGTCTTCGACACCTTCGGCGATTGCGAGGCCAAGTAGGTCATTCGGCGGGGCAATCACCATCGGCGTTCCGGCAGGCGACGCGACAGTGATCTTGTTCGGCTCGATGTCGGCCTTGCCGCTGCCGTCCGCTTTAAGCAGTGTCAACTGCACAGCGGTGATGGCCTTAAGGCCGTACGGGACGATCATCGCCGGGTGATGATCGGACTTGAACGGCGGCAGATACCTCACCGTCGCCGGCAATGGCCCGGCATTCCCATTCAGGCGCCAGTGCAGATAGTTCTCGACGGGCGTCCCGGCTGCTGCTTTGGACCCGCGCCACAAACGTTGCGCCTTGTCGTGTTGCTGGCGCTCGTAATCGCCGATGCCGGAAACACATTCGACGGCCTGTCTCTCGACGCTGTGGCTCGGTGTTTCCCCCGTTAGGATCGCGCAGGCTTCGCGGAAGTCGCAGCCGTCAAGGAACTGTACCAACGCAATAACATCGCCGCCCTTGCGGCAGCCGCGGCAGTTGAAGAGCTGCTTTTTCGTGTTGATGGAGAAGCGGTCAGTACCACCGCAGATCGGACAAGGGCCTAGACGTTCGATCTTGCCGCGCAGCTTGATGCCGCGCCCGTTTATGATGTGCTCGACCGGTATGCGGTGGGCAGCGTCTATTATTTCGGCGCCTATCGTCATCACTTCACGCGATGCAGTAACGGCGGCAATTCGCGGCCGTTGTATTGATCGAGGATTTTAGGATCGATGCGCGCGTAAGTCTCAAGCACGTCCAGTGTGGCGCTGCTCGCTGCGATCAAATCGCAAAGCAATTCAAAAGTTGGTCTCGGCCCTAATGCGTAAATTGCCGTCGTGAGATGGCGCGCGCGCAGCACCGTTGACGACGGGAGAATCAGCGATCCGGCCTTCATGACACCGCCTCGCTGCTGCTGGCGATGGTGATGTTCGTGGCACTCATGACGACGACCATCGTAGAAATTCTGGAATGCTCAGATCTGCGGGGATCGAGTCGATCAGCCGGGCGACTTCTCGCTGTTGATCGGCAGTCAGAGTCGAAGAGCGGGTCGAGCTGATCTCGGTGCTGATGACCACATTGAGCGTGTCGGAATCGACGGAGGTGGCATTCGGCCAACGGTGACTACTGCCGAGGACATTCAGGGGAGGGGGTCGATCGGCAAAACCGGTCTTGAAAAGCTTTGATATTATTTGAGTTTTTTGGGCACTTTCGTCACGTTTGGCATCTAGGTAGCGGGCGTGACGAAATTCGGCGTTTTTGCACTTATTGTTGCAGAAAACCTTCGGCCGACCGGCTTGCCGGAAGAAGAACTGTCTATCGCAGTATCGACAGCGGCCAGGGACAAGTTTGCGGTGATTCTTGGCGCGTTGTATAAGCACGACGGCGTTCTCCCAATCTCTGACAGGGTTGGAGAGCCACGGGACTCAAAAACGGCGCGCTGGCTCACGGCGCGCCGTTTCTTTCAGATGCGAACTTCTCTTGTTGGTATTTGGCGACGACCGGTGCGCTCACGCGGGACTTTCTTCTCGCGCGACAACAACCAATCCTGAATTGATTTGGCTCTGTAGTAGAGCTTGCGGCCGATCAGAGTTGGGGCTGGCCCTATGCCTCGCCGGCGCCACTCTCGTAGCGTTCTGACGCCAATATCGAGCTGTTTGACGAGCGCGGCTTCGCTGATGAAGTCGGCAAGCACGTGCTCACCGCCGGGCGGTTGGCTGTCCGGCTTCAAGCCGTTTTATTCTCTCGACCAGATCGATCGTGTCGGACTCTAGTCCGGCACGCTGCTGATATTTTTGATGAATAACTTGGACATGTTTCGGCACGGCGCAAACTCCGATGGTTTGCCGGCCGCATTTGCGGCTCGGCAGCGCAACCCACCGACCTGCGATCCGCAGGGGTGAGTGCAGTCCATCGGAGCGGCGTGCTCCGGTTTACGCTTTGAGGGCGATCCGCCCGATTCCCCATACGGGGAAATCCAGCCGGCATACTGCGGCTATCAACCGTAAAATAGATAGCAATCGCCGCGAAATGCAAGAGGCTTTCTTTGCGGCGATTGTTATTTCCCGTTGTTGGTGATGATGGCGCCGGCTTTCTCCGTTGCTAGCCGCAGCGGATCATCCGCAAGGTGCGCATAGCGCGCTGTTGTTGCCGGTTGTGTGTGGCCTAACAAATGGCCGACGATCGGCAGCGAGTAACCGGCGCTCACTAAAATACTTGCATGGGTATGCCGGAGATCGTGGATCCTGGCATTTTTGATGTCAGCTGACGCGCAGATATTTTTCCAGGCTTCTTTGATCTCGTAACGATGGCCAGTGCGACTAATACCAGGAAATACATAACCGGTGTCATTGCCGTTAGTACGAAGCTTTGCCAGCAAGGCGCGTGCCGGCCCCGACAATGGCAACCGATGGATCCTCTTCTGTTTCGTGTGTGCGCTCGGCTTGGTCCATATGCCGGCATTAAGGTCTAGATCTTGCCAGCGCATGGTCAGGACTTCGCCGACACGGCTTCCGGTCAACAACAGCAATGCAACGATGGCAGCAGCTTGCTTATCGTGGAACTTGTCCAGCGTTTCACCCAGCCGGCTCAATTCTTCCGGCGACAGGAACCGTTCACGCTTCTCTTCGTGATTGAATTCGATACCGCGACAGGGATTGTCGGTGCGCCAGCCCCACTTGATGGCAAGGCTAAACATTTTAGAAAGCTGGGCGAGGATCCGATTTGCCTGTACCGGGACGCCATTTTTCGTGACTTTACGGTGCAGGATATCGACGTCGGCAAACGTGACGTCCGCGACCTTGAGCGCTCCGAGTTTCGGCAGGATGACATTCCTGATGGCGGCGGCATAATTTGTTCGTGTAGATGGGCGTCGTTTTGGCAGGTGATCATCGATGAACCGTTGGCACAGTTCGGCTACTGTCGGTGCTTCACGATCAGCAACCCGCTCGCTGAGCGGATCGCTGCCCTGGTCAATCTGCCGTTTTAATTCTTTTGCTTCTGCGCGGGCTGCGCTTACGGTCCACTCAGGCAGACTACCAATCGTATAACGCCGTTGCCGACCGGCCCGGTTGCGGTAGCACAGGACAAATGCGCGGGCGCCGGCGGCGGTAATGCGCACACCAAAGCCACCGATTTCGGAGTCAAAATGAATGCGGTTTCCGGTCGCTGGCAGTGGCAGCTTGGCGACCGTTCGATCAGTCAGGCGCTCGGTCATGTTGGACCTCCCTGATTTTAATTCAGCGCGCCGGGACGGATTGTCCGTGTCAACACCGTGTCAACGGGTTATTATGTATCGAGCTGTTACCTCAATACAGCATTTTCGGAGAAATGGCCTTGATCGACAACGCGCCGCGTAGCGCGACAGCAATTGCCGCCAGCGACGCCAAGCTGGTTCCGGTCAGCGAGAAGCAATTTTTGTTTCTGATCAGCAATACGCCCTATTTCGCGCTCAATGTAATGCGCATTATGGCACGGCGTTTGCGCGCAGCGAACACCGCCCTGTAGTTACGCGGCGGCTGATTCGCCGTCTCCTAAAGCCGCCGTGCAGTTTTTATCAAAACGCAAGTGGGAGCCTCACCATGGTAACGCCGCTGGCGCTTGGCGAGATCACCATCCATCCGGTGGTCGAGCAGCAGGGAGCGTTTTTTGACGCACTGAGTTTCTTCCCGAACCTCACCAAAGAACTGCTCGACGAGAACCGAGCCTGGCTGCAGCCGGAATTTGTCGATGTTCAAGATAGGTTGGTGCTCTGTATTCAGAGCTTCGTCATCAAGACGCCTCGCCACAACATTCTGATCGACGCCTGCGTCGGCAATCATAAGCCGCGACCGGCGCGACCGTTTTGGAACATGTTGAACAGCGATCGTTTCGAAAAAAGCCTGGTTGCCGCCGGACTCACCGTGAACGATATCGATTATGTTATGTGCACGCATTTGCACACCGATCACGTCGGCTGGAACACGCGGCTCGAAAACGGGCGATGGGTGCCTACCTTTCCGAACGCGACCTATATCATGGCCGATCGAGAGCTCGCGCATTGGACGCAGCGGGAGAAGGAAAATCCGCAATCGGTCCCATGGATCACCGACTCGGTTCTTCCGGTCATTGAAGCCAAGCGCGCAAAGATCGTCGCCAGCGATTTTGCCTTCGACGACTCAGTCAAACTCATTCCGACGCCCGGTCACACGATCGATCATTTCTCGGTGCTGATCGGGCGCTCGGACGCGCTGGTCACCGGGGACATGATCCATTCGCCATTGCAGGGAAAATATCCGGAGCTCGGCATGATGTCTGATTATGATTCCGTTCAGGCCGGAATAACCAGGCGCGCGATTTTTGATCGTTTTTGCGATGAGCCCACGATCATGTGCATCACCCATTTTCCCAGTCCTTCGATCGCGCGCGTGCGACGCTGGACCGACGGCTATCGATTCATCCCGCTCGGCGGCTGAGTCCGGGACTCCGTCCGTTTTGTTTCGGGACCATAACGAAGGCTGCTTCCAGCGCGGAACCAAAACGGCGGCAGCGGGTTGGCGCTTCGTCGCGGGAGCAGTTCGGCGTGAATGCAACGTTCAAAACAGCTTTGGCTATGTCGATCGTAATCGTTGGCGCGATCGTAATTTATGAAACATTCCATCACGATTCGTGGTGGTACGGTTCGGGCTTGGCGATGGCTTGGGGCGCGACGGTCTCTTGGGTAAGAAATCTGATCTAGCTGCTCCGCAAACTTTCTGACGCCGTTTTAGCGAAGAACAGTGGGCCGGCAATCTGCGTACGCCAGCGGCGTTCATAGGGCTGGCGAGGCATGCGAAAAGGGCATCCGAACGGATGCCCTTACGCCTCATCAGTAGCCGCGATGGTGATGGTGGTGATGATGATGATGATGGTGGTGACGATGAGCTCGCGGCCCGACGCGAACGTAAACGCCAGCGCCGTGATGGTGGTGATGGTGATGATGGTGCCCGATCACAACCTGGGCGGTCCGGGTGCCGTCGCTCTGTGCCAGACGTTGATCGTCGGCTTTCAGCAAAGGCAAGGCGTTCGGGATCGGGTCGAGAAGGTCGCGATAGCTGGTAGCTTGAGGGAGTTCCGGCCCGCGCGCCGGCGCCGCCTGGGCAGCGGACATCGTTGTGAGGGCTGCCGCCGCTCCTAACAGGCCGGCTAGTTTCTTGTCCATGGTTCCTCCATAAGCGAACTTCGCCCTTCACTCGACCCCGACGCAACAAGTCATTGCGCGGAAGGAAGTTCCCGGCTGCCGCTGCAAAAGGAGATTTCACCAGGGCAGTTACTGCGCCGGTCATCGAGATCCCACGATCAACCGGAAATCGTTGCTCGGGGCTGCTGTCAAACCTCACGCGCGGTGCACAATGCACAGCCGGGTTCGGTGGAACATTCCACGTTGGATTTCGCGGCGCGCTCGCTTAATATCGGGCTCGTGTTTCGGTCAGGGGGACGACCGAATGGCTGATTACTACTCAGTGCTTGCCCGAGCGGTCGTGAACCTTGAAACCGAGGATGGTGCTGCGCGCGCAGAATTGTATGAGCGCGCCCGCAGCATTATCATTGCCGAACTGCGCAAGCAAAATCCGAAAATTTCAGCGCTGACCATAACGCGCGAGCAAGCCGCGCTGGAAGCGGCAATTCGCAGGCTCGAGGCAGAATTGCAGCCTCGGGCGAGAGACAATGATCGCAAGAGCAATCTCCACGGCCGATTGGACGTGGCAGAAGCCGATCACTTGGGTGAAATGCCCAAAGCGCTCGCTGCGATGCTGTTCGGCACCGCTTATTTGGCGGCGATCATCGCCTTCAGCGGCGTCATCTATCTGCGCGGTCTGGCGCTCGTCTACGCCGACGTTATCCAATATCCGATCCTGCTTGGCGCCATGGCGGGTCTTGGGTGTTTATTAGTCCCCTTATCCCGCACAGTATTCCGGAGGCTCCGCGGTTACAGTCGGAGCGCCGTTCCCGCCAGATGATTCAGTTGAGCGGAGCATGTTGCTCGACCGGTGCGCGCTTTGAGCGGCTTTCTCAATAAAGCATCCCATCGAACCGATTCATTTCGCTGTTCAACTGAGCGATTGCACTTTGCCGGTCCTTAACTCGTAAATGCCACCGACTACTCGGATTTTGTTGTCGGCGGCAGATGCGCTCAGGATCGGGGCAGCGTTTTTGAGCTTGTCGACATTGAGCAAGACATTGCGCCGGATCGCATTGGCCAGCACGTCGCCGCTTTGCCCTTGTACTGCATCAACCGCAGGCTTGAGAGCTGCGACCAGGGACGGCAGATGACCGGGCAGCGTCGAGCCGTCCTTCAACGACTTGATGGTGGCGTCCACCGCCCCGCAGGCTTCGTGCCCAAGCACCATGATCAAAGGCGTCTTGAGCACCTGCACCGCATATTCCAGGCTCGCCACCATTTCATCACTAGCGAAATTGCCGGCGACGCGGCAAACAAATAGGTCGCCGCGCGCGGTATCGAAGCAAAGTTCGGGAGCGATGCGCGAATCGGCGCAACTCAAAATCGCGGCGAATGGATTTTGGCCTGCGCTCAGCGCCTCGCGTTCATGTGCAAAATCGTGCCGGAGCGCGGTTCCTCGGATGTAGCGGCCGTTACCTTTCATCAAACGGTCGAGCGCGGCATCCGGCGAGATGACATTTTGCGGCTTTGGCGGCGTCTTTTCTTTCGCAGCCATGGCAGGTTGGCCGATCAAGCCTGCCGCCAGTGCCGATGCTGTAAATGTCAGAGCGCTGCGTCGCGTCAGGCGATCACCATAGGCGTTCTGGCAAATTTCGCACATGCTTTCCCCCATGCGGTTGGTTGCCGGGACGATATTAGTTGGCGCGGGATGTGAAGTAAATTTGGAAGGTCTGGCGCGTCGGAAATTTGTCCGAAAAAATGAGAACTGCTCACCATTACGATTAGTTTGGTGATGACTCGCCCCGCCGGGCCGCGCTGGCAAATCGCTTCGCCTCGTCAGCGGCGCGAAACAGCGCCATGGCCTTATTGATGCATTCCTGTTGTTCGAACTCGGGTTCGGAATCGGCGACGATACCAGCGCCCGCTTGAACATGCATCTTGCCGTCCTTGAGAAGCGCCGTGCGCAAAGCGATGCAGGTGTCCATCTGTTCGCCGGCCGAAAAATATCCGACGCAACCGGCGTAAAGGGAACGCTTTTCTTTTTCCAGCTCGTCGATGATCTGCATCGCGCGCACTTTCGGCGCGCCGGAGACGGTCCCGGCCGGAAAACCGGCCGCCAGGGCATCAAGCGGCCCGCAATCTTTGCGCAATGTTCCCTCGACATTCGAAACGATATGCATGACCTGACTGTAGCGCTCAATGAAGAACTGGTCGGTGACTTTGACGCTGCCGATCTCGGCAACCCGGCCGACATCGTTGCGGCCGAGATCAAGCAGCATGAGGTGCTCGGCGCGCTCCTTGGGGTCGGCGAGGAGCTCGGCTTCAAGCGCCAGATCTTCGCGGGGTGTGGCACCGCGCGGACGCGTGCCGGCAATCGGGCGAATAGTTACAATCCCGCCGGCGGTCTTGACCATGATTTCAGGGCTGGATCCGGCAATGGCAAAGTCGCCGAGATTGAGAAAATAAAGATACGGCGATGGATTAACGCGGCGCAAAGCGCGATAGAACGCAAACGGCGGCAGCGAGAACTGCAGTTCGAAACGCTGCGAGAGCACGACCTGAAAAATGTCGCCGGCGGCGATGTAGTCCTTTGCGCGCCGAACCATGCGTTTGAATTCGGCGGGAGTCGTGTTGGACGTAGGCTTGACGAGCAACGTTTGGCTCTCGATTTCGGCTGTCTTATCGAGCGGCCGGTCCAGTGAATGAATTACCGCCGCTAGACGTTCCTTCGCGCCTGCTAACGCCGCTTGCGCCGGCACCGTCCGGTGCCCGCGAACCGGCGTCACGATCGTAATCGTGTCTTCGATCGCGTCGAAAACCAGGATCAATGTCGGGCGGATGAGGATGGCGTCCGGAATGCCGATCCGGTCGTCGCGGGGAGGCGGCAGGTCTTCAATCAGTCGGACGATGTCGTAGCCGAGATAGCCGAATATGCCGGCGGCCATAGGCGGCAGGGCCTCGGGCAGGGCGATTCGGCTTTCGGCAATGAAGCTTCGCAGTGCAACGAGCGGTGCGTCGTCGAGCGCCGTGAACGCCTCAGGTTCGGTTTGCGCGGCGCGATTGATCTCCGCTCGACGAGCATTGATGCGGAATATGACGTCCGGCTCCAGGCCGATAATCGAATAGCGCCCGCGGACTGCGCCGTCTTCGACTGACTCTAAAAGAAAACTCGCGGGCCGTGAGCCGGCGATCTTGAGAAACGCGGAAACCGGTGTTTCCAGATCTGCCACCAGTGTGGTCGATACCACCTGCGGTTCGCCCGCTGCATACCGCGCAGCGAACAATTCGGCCGAAGGCTCGAACCGCATCTAGTTGCTGTCCGGCGCGCTGTTGCCTGTCGCTTGCGCCAGCACCGAAGCGTTTACCGAGGTGCCGAGGTCGTCTTCGAGCCGGGCAACGTATTGGCCGATCAGATCAGCCGAGAGTTCCCCTTGCACGGTTTGCGTCATACGTCCGTGGTCGGGCGAATTTGCATCGAGCGCCGGCGTGTTCACTTCAAGCACACGAAACACGATCCATTGCGATGGATTGTCGCCCGCTACGCTACCATATGCGTCTTTTGCGGTTTGAAAGACGGCATCCGTCATCCGGGCCGAAATGCCGCCGCTCGCGGTACCGCGCTTGATGTCCTTTGCCGTCTGAATCTTAAGGCCATCGGCAGAGGCTAACGCGGCCAGCCGCTCGCCGCTGTTGAGCTTGCCGATCACGTCGGTGGCCTTGGTTTTCAATCGAGACGCGACTTCGTCGTCACGCCAGCGCTGCTCGACCTCCGCTTTGACTTCGTCGAGCGTGCGCTCGCGTGCTGGAGCGATCGCGGCGACGTCATACCAGATATAGCCACCGTCGGCGTCGATCGGATCGTTGTCGACCCCGACGTCGGAAGCAAACGCGGCTTTAACTAAGTCGGCGCCGTGAGGAATATTAGGGAGCGGTTTGCCGTCTGGATCACGCCCGGATCGGTCCACTTCGTAGGTGGTTACCGGTAGCTTCAGCTTCGCCGCGGCTTCCTCAATGGTGCTGCCGCCGGCTCGATCGTCCTCGATCTTGTCGTGCAGGTTTTGCACCTGGCTCTTGGCGCGTTCGCCTGCGATGTCAGAGCGAAGCTGCGGCGTGGCTTCGGCAAGGGATCGCGTCGTTTCAGGTGCGATCTGCAGTACCGTGACGAGCACGGCTCCGAACCGCGTCTGTATTGGCGTGCTGACTTCGCCTTCCTTCAGAGTGAAGGCCGCATCCGCGACCATCGGCTCCACGATGCGCGACTTCGGTATCGTGCCTAGGTCGATGTCCTGGTCCTTCAAGCCGCGGTCGCTGGCGATCTCGCTGAAATGCGCGCCGTTTTTGATGCGGTCGGCGGCGGCTTGCGCATCGGCCAGTGTCGGAAACACAATCTGCTCGACGTGCCGCCGTTCTGGTGTCGTGAAACTGGCGCGCCTCTGATCGTACGCCTGTTTGACGTCGTCGTCAGAAACTTCCATCCATTTCGCCAGCTCCGCCGGGGTCACCGTGACGATTGCGATCTTCCGGTATTCCGGGGCGCGGAACAGGATCTTGCGCTCGTCAAAATATTTCTTCAGTTCTTCCTCGGTCGGGCGTGGAATGTCGCCGGCTTGCGCCGGCCCGAGCGCGATATATTCGATGCTGCGCTGCTGATTTTCGAACTGGTTGACTGCATCAAGCCACGCTTTGGGGGCTGCGAGATCGGCAGAGACGCTGCCCAGAATCTGCCGGCGCAAGGTTTGCTGCCGCTGTTCGGCGACGAACCGTTGCTCGGAATAGCCCATATTGCGCAAGATCAGGTCGAATTTGGCTCGATCAAATTGGCCGTTGGCTGTTTGCAGCTTTGGATCCGAGGTAATGTGCCGTGCGATGTCGGCGTCGGACAGGCCGAGACCCATCTGGCGCACGCGTTGATCGAGTCCGGCCTGCGCAATCATCTCGCCAAGCACTTGCCGGTCAAGCCCGAGAGCGTTGGCGCGGTCGGCCGGTAGCGGCCGTCCAAGCTCGCGGCCGATCTGCTGCAGTCGATCTTGGTAATTTTGCCTGAAACGATCGATCGGGATTTCAACATCGCCGATCTTGGCAAGTGTGGCGCGGCCGAAGCCGCGAAAAATATCGTTGATGCCCCAGACGGCGAAGCTGCCCGCCAGCAGCGTCATGACCGCGGCCATGAGGCCCCGGCCAAGCCAATTTTCCGAGGCTTTGCGAATACCTCTGAGCATGCTGCCAACGTTGAAATGTGCCGATCGGTACAGCGCGGCGGTGCACTATAAGGATGGGTCAGTGCCGCCGCAACCGATGGCAATGAGCCGTAAAGCGCCTCTTTTCCGCCCGCAACCGGTCTGCTAACGGCTGTTTGTCGCAGGCGATACGACGATTTTTAGGGTTGCATCGAGATCAAGATGGCGCGCCGTCCGCTAGTTGCCGCGAACTGGAAAATGAACGGGCTGAAAGCCTCGGTCGCGGAGCTGGCAAAAATCATTGCCGGCGCGCGTGCCCTTGCCGCGGTCGACCTTGTGGTCTGTCCGCCGGCAACGCTCATCGCCGGCTTTGCGGCGAAAGCGCAGGGAACGCCCGTCGCTATCGGCGGTCAGGACTGCCACGCCGAGGCCGTGGGCGCCTATACCGGGGATATTTCCGCTGAAATGCTGCGGGATGCCGGAGCCACGGCCGTGATTGTCGGACATTCCGAGCGGCGCCGCTACCATGGCGAGACCGATGCGGCGGTTCGCGCCAAGGCCCTCGCGGCGAGGCGCGCCGGCCTTCTTGCCATTATCTGCATCGGTGAAACGCGCGCCGAGCGCGATGCCGGACACACCCGCGATGTATTGGGCACGCAGTTGGATGGTTCGTTGCCTGATGATGGCGAGAGCATCGCGATCGCCTACGAACCGATCTGGGCCATCGGCACCGGTCTAACGCCGACACGCGACGACGTCGGCGAGACGCACGCATTCATTCGAGCGCGATTGTCGTCGCGCTTTGCCGAAACCGGCCGCAATACGCGTATTCTCTACGGCGGCTCGGTCAAGCCAGGCAACGCAAAGGACCTGCTCCGAGTGGAAGATGTGGACGGGGCGCTTGTCGGTGGGGCAAGCCTCAATGCCGAAGAATTCCTGGCGATTGCCGGCGTGTACCGCAACCAGTGAGGCTCAGATCGGCGCGCGGTCTTTGCACGCAAAGAGCCATAGAAATGCCACCGCGGACCGTGTAGAGACCTCGCGGCTTCCTATATGAGAGGGGCGCCGGCGCAGTGGCAGCGTCGTTCTACTCCCTGGATTTGAGGCCACGGCGCTGGCGGATTTCGGAATGCTGACTGTCCTGATCGTTATTCATCTGATGCTGGTTATCGCGCTAATCGGCGTGGTGCTGCTGCAGAAGTCTGAGGGCGGCGGCCTCATCAGTTCAACGAGCGGGTTCCTCACCGGCCGCGGCACCGCCAATGTTTTGTCGCGTACAACGGCGCTATTGGCGGCAGGCTTCTTCGTCACCAGCCTAGTCCTATCGTGGTGGGCAAGCTTTCAGCGCCACCCCGCCTCAATCATCAACACTGGCGCTCCGGCGAGCCAAGAAGCGCCCGCCGGAACACCGCAACCGCCCCAATCCGGCCAAGGCGGCGGACTGCTCAATCAATTGCAGAAGGGTATTCCGACGCTGCCGTCAGGCCCTGGGGCGGCGCCGGGCCAGGAGCCCGTCCCCGCGCCGGGCGGACCGCAAGTCCCGCAATCCCGATAAGCGTAAGCGATCCTGCTTTGGCGACCATCGCAAGATTGAAAATGGCCACAAGCCGTTACTTACGGTTATGCCTAAACACATAAGTCCAATGCCTTGTAAAAACATGGTGTTTTGCCGTTCTTGCAACCGGCTTTCCAATAGACGCGCCAGCCATGCCGGAAAATAGCTCGTCGAATCGAGCAAGCCGCGCTAAGGGTTAGGTCCCATGGCGCGGTATATTTTTATCACCGGCGGCGTGGTCTCCTCACTCGGTAAGGGTCTCGCATCGGCGGCGCTTGGCGCGCTCCTACAGGCGCGCGGCTACAAAGTGCGGCTGCGTAAGCTCGACCCTTATTTGAACGTCGACCCCGGCACGATGTCGCCGTATCAACACGGCGAGGTTTTCGTCACTGATGACGGTGCCGAGACCGATCTCGACCTGGGTCACTACGAGCGTTTCACTGGCCGTCCGGCGACGCGCCAGGACAATATTACGACCGGCCGTATCTATCAGGAAATTCTCGTTAAGGAGCGGCGCGGCGATTATCTCGGCGCGACTATCCAGGTTATTCCGCACGTCACCAATGCCATTAAGGACTTCATTCGGGACGGCAACGATGAATTCGACTTCGTTTTGTGCGAGATCGGCGGCACCGTCGGCGATATCGAAGGCTTGCCTTATTTCGAAGCGATCCGTCAGCTCGGCAATGATCTGCCGCGCGGCCACACGGCCTACATTCATTTGACCCTGATGCCGTTCATACCGAGCGCTGGCGAACTGAAGACCAAACCAACGCAACATTCGGTTCGCGAATTGCGGGCGATCGGCATTCAGCCGGACATCTTATTGTGCCGCACTGATCGCGAAATTCCCTTGAGCGAACGACGCAAGCTGGCGCTGTTCTGCAATGTTCGCGAAAGCGCGGTGATCGAGGCCCGCGATGTCGACAACATTTACGCGGTGCCGGAGGCCTATCACGCCGCCGGCCTCGACAGTGAAGTGCTGACGGCATTCGGAATGGAGAACCCGCCGTCACCCGATTTGGCGACCTGGCATCTCATCAACGAGCGCATCCGCAACCCCGAAGGCGATGTCACGATCGCGGTGGTCGGCAAATATACGGGAATGAAGGATGCCTATAAATCGCTGATCGAGGCGCTCTCGCACGGCGGGGTGGCCAACAAGGTCAAGGTCAATCTCGATTGGATCGAAAGCGAGGTGTTCGAGAACGAGGATCCGGTGCCGTTTCTTGAACATGTTGACGGCATTTTGGTGCCGGGCGGATTTGGTCAGCGCGGTGCCGAGGGAAAAATTCGCGCCGCACAGTTCGCGCGTGAGCGCCGCGTGCCGTATTTCGGAATTTGCTTCGGCATGCAGATGGCCGTGATCGAGGCGGCGCGGAATCTTTGCGGCATTGAAGCCGCCAACTCCACGGAATTTGTCGCTACGGCCGAGCCGGTCGTCGGCCTCATGACCGAATGGATGAAGGGAAATGAGCTGCAAAAGCGCGGTCTGACTAGTGATATGGGAGGCACCATGCGGCTTGGCGCCTACCCGGCGGTGCTGCAGCGCGGCTCGCGGGTCTCACAAATCTATCATGCTACTGAGATTTCCGAACGCCATCGCCACCGTTACGAGGTCAACACCGCGTACAAGGACCGTTTGGCGCAGCATGGGATGCGCTTTTCAGGCATGTCCCCGGACGGCCTTCTGCCGGAAATAATCGAATATGATGATCATCCCTGGTTCGTTGGCGTGCAATTTCATCCCGAACTGAAATCGCGACCCTTTGCGCCGCACCCGCTATTTGCGTCCTTTATCAGCGCGGCGGTTGAGCAGAGCCGGCTGGTGTAATTTTCAAGCGCGGTCCCCAACCTGCCGTCAGGATGGGCGGCTCGGATCATCGAAATCGACGGCTTACATCTCATTCTCGGGAGGCAACTCATGATCTATGAAATGCGTATTTACCGCTGTGTGCCGGGCAGACTCCCGGCTTTGTTGCAGCGCTTCGAGAAGGTCACGCTCAGCCTCTGGAAGAAACATGGCATCCGGCAGGCCGGTTTCTGGACCACGCTGGTCGGCGATTCCAATCACGAATTGACTTATCTGCTGGCCTGGGAGTCACTTGCCGAGCGAGAAAAGAAATGGACCGAGTTTATGAGCGATCCACAGTGGATTTCCGCGCGCGCCGAAAGCGAACGTGACGGTCCGATCATTCAGAATGCGCGCAACCAGATCCTTCAGCCGACCGCGTTTTCCGCGGTAACATGACTTGGAGCGCTGCCGCCACACCCAGGATCCGCGCCAGCAAGGCTGTGATGAGCGCAAAACCAAATTCGGTCGTTACCGTTGGCGAGGTCAAGTTCGGCAACGCCCTGCCGCTTGCCGTGATCGCCGGCCCCTGCGCCTTGGAAAGCCGCGAGCATGCTTTCGAAATGGCCGCCGCGCTCAAGGTGATCACCGGCAAGCTCGGGCTCGGTCTTGTCTATAAGACCTCGTTCGACAAGGCGAACCGCACCAGTGCATCGAGCGCGCGGGGGCTCGGTCTCGACAAGGCGCTCGCGATTTTCGCCGATTTGCGCGAGCGGCTTGGCATTCCACTTCTCACGGATGTGCACGAGCCAAGCCAATGCGCGGTCGTCGCGGAGGTGGTCGATGTTTTGCAGATACCGGCATTTCTCTGCCGCCAGACCGACTTGCTCATTGCCGCGGCAAAAACCGGACGCGCCATAAATGTCAAAAAAGGCCAGTTCCTCGCCCCGTGGGACATGGCCAATGTCGTCGCCAAGATTACCGGCGCGGGCAATCCCAATGTACTCGTGACTGAACGCGGCGTGTCCTTTGGCTACAACACACTCGTTTCGGACATGAGGGCGCTGCCGATCCTGGCTAAGATCGGCGCGCCAGTGATCTTCGATGCCACTCATTCGGTGCAGCAGCCCGGCGGGCAGGGCACTTCATCCGGCGGCGAGCGTGCTTTTGTTCCGGTACTGGCGCGCGCAGCAACCGCTGTAGGCATTGCGGGGCTGTTCATCGAGACCCATCAAGATCCCGACCACGCGCCGTCCGATGGGCCCAACATGATCCCGCTCAAGGATTTGCCCCCGTTGCTGGAGCGGCTAACGCAATTCGATCGGATCGCGAAAACAGGCTGAATTGCAAGCGCGGCGCGATGCAGCTCACTTTTCTTCCACTTTATGCGGCACGGCGGATGCAACATCAGCGTCCACAGTCGGGATCTCCGCTTCGGAGCAACCCGCAAGCCGCAGCGCGATCCGCAACCGCCCGCCGGCCTCTTGCAGAAGAGCGGCGGCTTTATCGGGCGTGCAGCCGTGCAAAATCAGCATCGCTTTCTTTACATTGCCGCCGGCCCGCTCTAGCGCATCGCGGAGTTCATCCTCGCTGCGACCGCTGAGCCGGCGCAATATGTTTTGGCTGCGCCCGATCAGCTTCGCATTGACGGCTTGGACATCGACCATAAGACCTTCGTGCACGTGGCCCAGCCGTATCATCACTAGCGTGGACAGCAGGTTGAGCGCCACACGCTGGGCGGTGCCGGCTTTCATACGCGTCGAACCCGCGATCGGCTCGGGACCGGTCTCGAGCAAAATCGGACAATCCGCCTCGATGAGCAGTGGC
>Ga0187802_10000124_pt1 | contig 17225 bp, 16 predicted proteins | sample NC_wetland_sal_i_FD_130584 | JGI IMG/M metagenome (GOLD analysis project Ga0187802, IMG submission 130584) | Wetland sediment microbial communities from Neuse River Estuary, North Carolina, USA - Control_2 | ecosystem: Environmental > Aquatic > Freshwater > Wetlands > Sediment | place: USA... | reverse complement strand
GTCGACCTGCGGGCCCTGCGGCACGAGCCGTGGCTGGCCGCGCCCGCCAGCGAGCCGTCCAGGCAGGCCGCGGACCGGCTGCTCGCCGCGGTCGGGGTGGTGCCCCCGGTGCTCTCGGAGTTCGAGGGCATGTTCACCATCGTGAGCCTGGTAGCGCGCGGGATCGGCATCGCCATCCTGCCGAGGCTGGTCATCGCGGGGGAGCGCCGGGTGGCGGTCCGCGACCTGCCGCACGGCCTGGACCTGGCCCGGGACATCTACGCGGTGACCCGCACGGCCAGCGTGCGCAGGCCCTCGGTCGCGGTGATCGTGACCGCGCTGCGCGCCGCGGCCCGGGCGCTCCCCACCCGGGCACCGCAGGCCTCGCCCCCGGCCGCATCCCTATCCTGACGGGGTGAACTCTGACCTGGGCCGTGACTTTCACCCTGACCTAGACCTCGATTTGGAGGGCGCGGCGCTGACCGCGCAGATCGTCGACATCCCCTCGGTCAGCGGCGAGGAGGGGCCGCTCGCGGACGCCATCGAGCGCGCGCTGCGCCCGCTGCCGCACCTGGCCGTGTACCGGGACGGCAACGTGATCGTGGCGCGGACCACGCTGGGGCGGCCGGAACGGGTAATCCTGGCCGGGCACCTCGATACGGTGCCGCTGGCGGGCAACCTCCCCTCGCACGCCGAAGGTCCGCGGCTGTACGGCTGCGGGACGACCGACATGAAGTCCGGGGTGGCGGTCCAGCTCCGGCTCGCCGCATCCCTCACCGCGCCCGGCCGGGACGTCACCTACGTGTTCTACGACTGCGAGGAGGTCGCGGCCGAGCGCAACGGGCTGGGCCGGCTGAGCCGCACGCGCCCCGATCTGCTGGCCGGCGACTTCGCCGTCTTGATGGAACCGAGCTCGGGCGAGATCGAGGCGGGGTGCCAGGGCACGCTGCGCGCCGAGATCACGGCCGCGGGCCGGCGGGCGCACACGGCGCGCTCCTGGATGGGGCGCAACGCGATCCACGAGGCCGGCGACATCCTCGCCGTGCTGCGCGGGTACGAGGCCCGGGAGCCTGAGGTCGAAGGGCTGCGCTACCACGAGGGCCTGAACGCCGTCGGGATCCGGGGCGGCGTGGCGGGGAACGTGGTCCCCGACGAGTGCGTGGTGACCGTCAACTACCGGTTCGCGCCGGACCGGGACGCCGCGCAGGCGGAGGACTTCGTGCGCTCGCTGTTCCCGGCGTGGCCGGTGACGGTGCTCGACGTCGCCGAGGGCGCGCGGCCGGGCCTGGCCCACCCCGCCGCGGCGGCCTTCGTGGCGGCGGTCGGCGGCACCCCGCGCGCCAAGCTCGGCTGGACCGACGTGGCCAGGTTCGCCGCGCTCGGCGTCCCGGCGGTGAACTACGGCCCGGGCGTCTCCGAGATCGCGCACACGCCGGATGAGTACGTGGAGATCGCCCCCATCGCCGCGTGCGAGGCGCGGCTGCGGTCCTGGCTCGGCCAATGACCAGGCGTCCGACCCGAGCCCGACCCGGCGGGACCCCTACCGGGCGGGGCCGCTGCCGAGCCTGACCGACGTCGTGTGCCTGGTGCCGTTGACGCCTTCCCAGGTGACCGAGACGACCGTGCCCGGGTGGTACCTGGCCGTGACATTGGACAGCGAGTTGGGCGTGGTGACGGCCTGGCCGTCGACCGAGGTGATCACGTCGCCCGGCGCGAGGCCGTCGCCGGCCGCGGCCGTCCCGCACAGGGTGCCGAGGATGAGCGTGCCGGTGCTGACCGGCGCGATGCTGGCCGGCGCCGGGGCTGGCCGGCCGGGGGTCAGGCAGGCCGCGCCGGGGCGGCCGCGGCCGCCGCGGCCGCCCCGCGCCGACTGCTGTTCGTCGAAGGCTTGCCGGCGCGGATCGGGGCTGTCGCTCTGCGCGAGCACGACGCCGAGGAAGCCGGGCGTGCCGATGTACACCGTCGAGCTGGCCCGGCCCGCGGCGATCTGCCTGGCGATGGCCAGCGCGCTGTCGATCGGGATGGCGAAGCCCACCGTGCCGGCGACGCGTCCCGCCCCGGTGTTCGCGGCGGTGATCATGCCGATGACCTGGCCCGCATTGTTCACCAGGACGCCGCCAGAATCGCCCTGCTGGATCCCGGCGTTGGTCTCCAGCATGTGACTCAGGTCCTCGGTGGTGTCCGATCCCTCGTCGCTGGCCTGGATGGAGCGGTTCAGCCCGTCGATGACGCCCCGGGCGGGCGTCACGCCGCCCCGCCCCTCGGCGTTCCCGAGCGCGAGCACCGGGGTGCCCAGGCTGACCTGCGCGGAGTTACCGAAGCTGACCGAGGTCAGCCGGGAGGCGCCGCCGAGCTGGAGCAGCGCGACGTCATCGGTCTGGTCGTAGCCGACCACCCGGGCCTGGTACACCGCGCGCGACCCGACCAGCGTCACGGCCACGCTGGTGGCCCCGTCGATTACGTGATTGTTGGTCAGGACCAGGCCGGTCGGCGACAGGATCATCCCGGTCCCCTCCGCCGATTCGTCTTGGTACCTGAGCACGGCGTTGATGTCGACCAGGCCCGGCTTGACCCTGGCCTCGACCGCCGCCTCGTTCAGCGGCGAGGAGGACGACCCGCTGCCGGCCACGATGTTGTGCGGCTCGGGGATGTCGCTGGCGGCGATGCCGGGGGAGGAGCGAGGGGAGGAGCCCGCGTCCTGGGTGCCGAACGCGGCGGTCAGCCCTGCGCCGAGGCACGCGGAGAGGAAGGCGGCGATGAGGTAGCGCACCGTGTGATCTTTCCGCCTCGGGGGGAGCCGCACCGGGGGCATGGGCGCGTACGGCCCCCACCCGGCGGTGCCAGGCCCGCCGTAGCCGGGAGGGCCAGACCCGCCGTAGCCGGCGCTGCCGGACCCGCCGTAGGCAGTAGTGCCGGACCCGCCGTAGCCTGCGGTGCCGTACCGGCCGTAGCCGGTCGGGCCGTACCCGTCCGCACCGAAGCTGCCCTGGTCAACCTGGTTCGGGTACCCGCCATACCCGAAGGCGATCGTCTCCTGATCGGGGTGGTCCGGCGGATCCGGCTGCTCCCGGCCGCCGCCGGCGCTCTCGTTGTCCTGCATCGTCCTCGCCCTCGACCAGACCAGCGTACGTCCAGACCACTGCTGCCCCCAGGCAAGCACGGTAGTCATACAGAACCCCGGTCGGCCGGTAGTCCGGTCCTGTGCGGACGTGATGAGTCTGCTGAGAACCCGCGCCACCCGCGCGCGCCGCGGATGGCGTAAGCGCCAACGCGTGGTACGCTGCGTCTAAGACGCGATATGACGTGATGATCGCGTGAGGGTCTCGAAGGGCAGGGGTTCGGATGTCCGCGCCGACTCAGAACGATCAAGACCTCTCCCGGCGTGAGGAGATGTCGATTTCCGGCGCGGCCCTGTCGGGCGCGCCGTGGAAGACCGCGGTCGTGACCGGGGGCGTCGTCGCCGCCGGCGACCTGGGCCTGCACGTTATCCGCGGCGGCCTGGGCCTGCACGCGGTGAGCGGCTCGCTGGCCATGGGCGCGGTGGCGTTCCTCGTGGTGGCCGCGGCCGGCGCGCTGTGGCGGGCCCGGCCCAGCCGGGCGATCCGCTGGGCGCGGAACAACCCGTGGCGCTTCGCCGTCCTGCCCGCGCTCGCCGCCGCGGCCATCGCGCTGGTGCTCAGCGTGGTCACCGGCGGCGGCGTCCTGCACGGCCTGGTCAGCGGCCTTTGGCACGGCGGCCTCGCCTACGGCCTGACCGGGGTGGCCGCCATGGCCAGCAGGTCGCGGCAGAAGGACGCCTAGCCCCCGCTGGCTAGGTCGGGCTAGCCCGGCAGGTGGGGCAGCGCCGCGTGGTCCGAGACCGCGCGCTCGGCGGACCGCAGGATCGAGTAGATCGTCGCGCGTTCGGCGTCGAGCCGGCGCAGCGCCTTGGTGAGGGCGGTGTCGGCCGCCGCCCGGGCGGGAGCGCCCCGGGCCGTCAGCACGCTGACCATGTCGTCTTGCGCCTGCATGGCGTAGGGAAAGGCCCACGTCACGAAGTCGTTGGTGCACTGATCCAGGTTGAAGCTGGCCAGTGACTCCGTCACCTGGTACTGGGTAAGGTCGTCCAGCGGCTGGCTGTTGGCCGGCGAGCAGTTCGCCGCGTCGAAATTCACCAGCTTGATGGCCGTGTTGAGCTCGGACGTCGCGCCGGCCTCCACGGCGCTCAGCGCCTGCTGCGATTCGGTGACCCCGCCCGCGCACGACTCGATCCCGGCGTTCATGTCGTTCATGTAGGCGTTCAGGTCGCTGGCCTGCTGGGCGTGCGAGGGCTTGTGCGAGAGGGAGAGCAGCGTGATGCCGCCGACCAGCAGGGCCACCACGGCCACCAGCCAGAGCGGGGTGCGGCGGACCGGCCAGCCGCCGCGCCGGATCGGTACGTACGGGGGGTCCGTGGTGGCCGGGGCGTTCAACTGGCCGCCTTCCCGGTCGCGAGCGCGATGCCCTGGTCCAGCTCGGCGAGCGTGACCGCACCGAAGACGCGATCGACGATGCGGTGCCTGGCGTCGAGGAAGAAGGTCTGCGGCAGCCCGCCGACTCCGTAGGCGGACGCGGCCGTGTTCCCGGGGTCCCAGCCCACCGGGTACGTGACGCCCTTGGCGCGGGTGAACGACAGCGCGTGGCTGAGGATGTCGTTCTCGTCCAGGCCCACCAGCGCGACCTGGCCGTGCTCGCCGCGGTAGAACCGGGCCAGCAGCGGCGTTTCCTGCTGGCACGGCTCGCACCAGGACGCGAAGAAGTTCACGATAAGCGGTCGGCCCGCGTAGCCGGCCAGCGAGATCCGCTGCGCGGAATGGCCGAGGACGGGAAGGCTGAACGAGGGCGCGGGCGGATCGGCGGCCGGCCCGGCCGGCGCCGCCGGACCCGAGCTGGCCAGGGCGATGCCGACCAGCGAGCCCGCCACGCACAGGACCACAAAGCCGGCGGCGAGCTTGTGCCTGACCGCCGACTGCCACAGCTCGCCGATCGCGCCCGCCCAGGTCTGCTGGCTCACGCCCGGATTCACCCCGCCTTCACCGCCCTCGCCTCATGGCTTGCGTGCCAGTGTGTCAGCAGCAGCCTGTCCGCCCGCGGGCGCGGCCGGCGAGGGCGCGAGCGGCGGGGAAGGCGCGGGCAGCAGCAGCTCGAACTCGCTGCCCCGGTTCGGGCGGCTGCGGACCAGGACGTCGCCGCCGTGGGCCCGGGCCACGGCGCGGACCAGGGCCAGTCCCAGGCCGGTCCCGCGCGGATGCCCGCTGTCGCCGCTGCGGAACCTGTCGAAGATGTGCGGGAGGAGCTCGGCCGGGATGCCCTGGCCGGCGTCCGCGACGATCATGCGCGCCGGCCCGCCGGCCCGGGCGGCCAGGACCGACAGCTTGATCACGTCACCGTCGCCGGTATGCCGCACCGCGTTCTCGAGCAGCGCGTCGACGGCCAGGCCGAGCCGCTCCCGGTCCGCCTGGACGGTCGCCTGGTCGAGCCGGCCGACCTGCCAGCTGCGGTTCGCGGTCGGCCGCCACCGGCGCAGGATCTCCATGGTGAAGCTGTCCAGCGCGACCGGCTCGAGGTGCAGGAACTCCGGGCCCTCCGCCGCCGCGATGACCAGGAGCCGCTCGGCGATCCGCCGCAGCCGGTTCAGCTCGCCGAGCACCACCTGGATGTCGTGCCCCTCCTGACGGCTGGTCAGGCCCCCGGCGAGCAGCTCGGCGTGGCCCAGCGCGATCGTGATCGGCGTGCGGAGCTGGTGCGAGGCGTCCTGGAGGAACCGGCGCTGGGTGGCGAGCAGCCGCGCGTTCTCCTCGCCGACCAGGCGTGACTCCTGCTCGGCGGCCTGCTTCCGCTGGGCGTGCCAGACCATCGCGCCGAACATCGCGGCCATCAGCGGGACCTCGGTCAGCTCGGCGACCGGCTCCGACCCGCGCATGACGTCCAGCCCGATGCCGACCGCGGTGGTGGCCATGACCGCGCCGAGCACCCACAGCGTGGGCGCGGTGGCCCAGGTGCGGAAGCCGTACAGCAGCGTGAAGCTGATCCAGATGACATGGAACGGGATCGTCTCCCAGCCGGGGAACGCCAGGATGGCCGCCAGGTTGATCCCGGAGAAGACGGCCCACGCCGCGTCGAGCAACCCGGGCCTGAAGGGCCAGCTGAGCCTGACCGCGAACCGGCCGAACCCGGACCAGGGGCTCACGGGTGCTGAGCCGTCGGCGTCAGCGGCCGGCGAGCTGATAGCCCTCACCGCGCACCGTCTTGATCAGGCCGAAGCCGAGCTTGGACCGCAGGCGCCGCACGCACACGTCGACGACGTTCGAGCCGGGGTCGAAGTCGTATCCCCAGACCGTCGCCAGCAGCTGTCCCTTCGTGACCGACTGGCCCGGGTGCTCCGCCAGCTCGCGGAGCAGCAGGAATTCGAGCCGAGTCAGCGGGACCGGGCCGGTACCGATGTCGGCGACCAGGCGCCCGACGTCCAGGGTGAGATCCCCGGCCCTGATGACCTCTCCGGCCCGATCGTGGGCCAGCTCCGCGGGCCAGCCGCGCAGCCTGACCCGGACCCGGGCCAGCAGCTCGGCCAGCGAGAACGGCTTGGTCAGGTAATCCTGCGCCCCGCGCTCCAGGCAGTCCACCTTGGCGGCGACGTCCGCCAGGCAGGACAGCACGAGGACCGCCTGATCCGGGCGCGCGGACAGCAGCCGTTCGAGGATGACCTGGCCCGTCATGTCCGGCATGACCAGGTCCAGGATGACCAGGTCGTAGTGGCTGGTGCGCGCCCGCGCCAAGGCCTCGGCCCCGGTCGCGGCGAAGTCGGCGGCGTAGCCGGCCGCGCCGAGCGCCCGGCCGATGAAGGACCGGATTCCCGGTTCGTCGTCGGCAACGAGAATCCTGGCGCCAACCGCATCCGCCGGCTGGGTAACAGGGGCCTGAACCGCTTCCTGCGAAGTCATCGCCTCTTCGCCGCTTATGGTCGTCTGCCGCTCCCGCGTGGTGTGGCTCCACGCCCGCTGCCAGGCCGTCGTGGAACCGGGTCTCTCCCCCCCAGTCCTCACTAACCGTTGATGCCCTGGTCCCGATGTTTCTACGCGGGTCAGCTGCTGGTCAAGTACCGGTAACGGTCAGGCCTTATCTGTTACTCGTCTGTCACACAATCGATTGCAAACCATGCCCGAAGGGACGTGGAGAGTGGTTGCTGTGGCGGCTGAGGGCCCTGCCGCCGTCGCGACTCGGCCCCCGGGCGCCCGGATCCCGGGTGCCGGGCGGCGCCTGCGGGCCCGGCGGGGCCGTTCCGCGCCTGCTGGCGCGGGGGCGCATGACAATTTTGTCATTCACGTGTCGCAATGTTGCGTCCCCGAACCTTCCGCCGTCACGATCAGGTGCGTAAGTCGGCATCGTGCCTGCGGATTTCCGCCTGTCGGAAGCTGCCCACCGGTTCCCGACAGCCTGGTACGGGCACCAGCGATGGCCGCTGCAACCGTGTGCATCGGATGTCGCACAGAAACGAGGTGGTAACCGGTGTCACTTGCGGCTCGCGTGACGACCCTGGCGGTGGCGTTCGTGGTGGTGGTCGCGGGCATTGTGTTCGTCGTCGTCCACATCATCCTCGCGGCCCCGCCGGTCGAGGACTACACACCGTACGCCAGCAACGGCCAGGTGAACGTCGTGCTGCAGACCGACGCGCAGGCCACGGTGACCAACAAGCCGGCCTGGGTTACGTACTTCATCCAGAACCCGCAGACCAAGCAGTGGGTGCACACCACCTACTTCGCCGTGCCCGCCAACACTCGGGTGAACATCACGATCTACGAATACGACGGCTGCACCCCGCTGCGGAACCCGGCCTGGGGCCAGGTCACCGGCACCATCGGCGGCGTCGAGTACGTCAACGGCACGCCGACGTCGTTCCTGAACTCATGGGCCGTGTGCGGCGTCGCGCACACGTTCACGATGCCGGCCCTGGGTATCAACGTGCCGCTGGCCTCGCCGACGACCCTGAGCGCGAACCAGAACCTGTGCGCCACGTCGCCGTGCTCGCCCTCGGACGGCCCGCACAACGTGGTCACGTTCAGCTTCATGACCCCGGCCGTGGGCGGGACGTTCCGGTGGCAGTGCATCATCCCGTGCGGCCTGGGCTACCTGGACGGAAACGGCGGCCCGATGGGGACGCCGGGTTACATGAGCGGGCAAATGGAGGTGGATGCCTGATGGCCGAGGAATCGGCGAGCCCGTCTGGTCCGCCCGCCGAGCGGAACGACGGCCTGCGGCTGGCGATCCTCTGGGTGGTGGCCAGCGCGATCTGCTGCCCGCTGGTCTACATCGTCTGGGGTCCGCACCTGCCGCCGGGCGCCATGTCGAGCTCGGCCTCCGGCCAGCAGTTCGACCTGACCGTCCTGGCTACCATCGCGACCCCCGTCGTCCTCGGCGTGCTGATCTACTTCGCGTACGCGCTGACGTTCTGGCGGGCGAAGGCAGGCGACGAGACCGACGCGCCGCCGATTCACGGCCATACCCGGATCCAGCTCATCTGGATCGTCGCGACCAGCACGATCGTCCTGGCGCTCGCGGTGTTCGGCACCTACGAGCTGATCGCCCCGGCCGGGGCGGGCGGCGGCGAGGGCCCGCAGCCGATCTGGAAGCCGAACACCTCCAACATCCTCCAGGTGCAGGTCATCGCCCAGCAGTGGGCCTTCACCTACCGGTACCCGCAGTACGGCGGGATGGAGACCACCCAGCTGGTGCTGCCCCTGAACCAGGCCGTGCAGTTCAACGTCACCTCACTCGACGTCATCCACGACTTCTGGGCCTACCAGCTCGGCGTGAAGGCCGACGCGAACCCCGGCGTGAACAACGTCGCCTACACCACCCCCCAGCACACCGGCAGCTTCGTGGTCCGCTGCGACGAGCTGTGCGGGCTATGGCACGGCGCCATGTACGACTACGGCCAGGTCATGTCGGTGTCCGGCTTCCAGGCCTGGGCGCAGCAGACGGAAACCGCGATGGCCAAGATCACGGCGGCGCTGCCGCCCTACGCCCTGACCTACGACCCGACCGTGGTTCCCGTTCTCGGCAAGGTTCTCGTCCAGCTCGGGCTCACCGGCGCGGGCGGCGGCTTCTACAACCCGAACGACCCTGAGCAGCCATGACGCGGCGGAAGGTAGTGAGGTAACGCAGATGGCCATCGAAATCCAGCCGGAAAGCGCTCAGGCCCCCGGCGGCGGCGAGCCTGGCACCCCGCGGACGGCGCGGCCCTGGTGGCTCCGCCCGGGCTGGCATACCGCACTCATCGGCGCGGTCGTCGGGTACGTGCTCGGCCACCTGCTCGGCAACTTCATCGGCAGCGGGTACCAGCAGGTCGCCCACTCCAACGACAACGATATGGCGATCGTCCTTGGCTATCTCTTCCTCATCCTCGGCTGGCTGATCGGGCTCGGCGTCTTCAACGACCTGGTCAGGCAGATGCTCGGCCACCCCATCCCACACGGCGACATCGAGCCGGAAACCGGCCTGGCGAGGTACTTCCGGTACACCCTGGACCACAAGGTGGTCGGGATCCAGTACCTGTTCGGGATGATCACGTACTTCCTGACCGGCGGCCTGTTCGCGATGGCGATCAGGACCGAGCTGCTGTCGCCGTCCTACCACGTGCTCTCGCCCAGCGCTTACCTCATGGTGGTGGGCGAGCACGGCACGATGATGATGATGATGATGACCTCGGTCATCACCGGGCCGCTCGGGAACTACTTCGTGCCGCTGATGATCGGCTCGAAGCGGACCGCCTTCCCGCGGATCGAGGCGCTGTCCTTCTGGCTGACCCCCTGCGCCTACGTCATCCTGCTGTCCAGCGTGCTGTTCGGCGGGTTCCCCACCGGCTGGACCGGGTACGCCCCGCTGTCGGTCCAGGCCGGCGAGGGCATGGACGGCTACGCCATCGCGTTCGGCCTGATGGGGATCTCGATGATCCTGGCCGGCTTCAACCTCATCTGCACGATCATCTGCTACCGGGCCCCCGGCATGCGCTGGGGCAGGCTGCCGATGTTCGTCTGGGCGATGCTCACGGTGTCGTTCCTGTTCGTGCTGGCGGCGCCGGTGCTCGTCGGCGGGATGTACATGATCATCACCGACCGGACCGTGCAGACGGCCTTCTTCGTCAACCAGCTCGGCGGGAGCAGCTACCTGTACCAGGACCTGTTCTGGTTCTTCGGCCATCCTGAGGTGTACATCCTGGCGCTGCCCGGGTTCGGCATCGTCTCGGAGGTCATCCCGGTGTTCTGCCGAAAACCGCTGTTCGGGTACAAGGTCGCCGCGGCCGGCATGTTCGGCGTCGCCCTCCTGTCCTTCTTCGTCTGGCAGCATCACCTGTTCGACTCGGGCATCGACCCGGACATGCGGCCCCTGTTCATGCTCACCACCGAGATGATCTCGATCCCGACCGGGTTCATCTACCTGGTCGCGCTGGGCACGTTCTGGAAGGCGAAGATCCGCCTGACGGTGCCGATGCTGTTCGCCATCGGCTTCTACATCAACTTCCTGTTCGGCGGGATCTCCGGGGTGGTCCTGTCCGACGTGCCGGCCGACGTCACCTCGCACGGGTCGTTCTTCGTGATGGCGCACTTCCACTTCACGATCATGGGCGGGCTGATCTTCGCGTTCTTCGGCGGTGTCTACTACTGGCTGCCCAAGATGATGGGGATCAAGCTGAACGAGCGGCTCGGCAAGTGGAACTTCTGGATCATGTTCATCGCCTTCAACTCGACCTTCATGCCGCTGTTCGCGGTCGGCGAGCTCGGGCAGCCGCGCCGGGTGTTCGAGTACGCCAGTAACCTGCAGACGATCAACGACTGGGTGTCGATCTCCGCGTTCGTCCTCGGCTTCGGCATCCTGCTCTTCCTGATCAACTTCGTGATGTCGACGGTGGTCTGGCGGGAGCCCGCGACCGGGAACCCGTGGCGGTCCCGCGGCCTGGAATGGCAGGTCTCCTCGCCACCGCCGGCGGACAACTTCGAGAACATCCCGGTGGTCCTGTCCGGTCCCTACGAGTACGGCGACCCCAACGCCCTGCCCGTGGCCGACCTGAACCCGCCCGCCGGCGTGATCAGCGGCGCCCTGGCCGGCGCGGGATCGGAGGGCTGAGGCATGGCCGAGATGACCACGCCCGGCGGGAACGAGGCCGCGACCCGGGCCATCGAGGAAAACGCGTACTACCACGAGGCGGCGCTGAACGCGGCGTGGACGGGCTCCCGGCTAGCCATCGCCGGCCTGACGTTCCTGTTCGGCTGCTTCGCCTTCGCCTACTTCTACCTGCAGTCCGCGAACTCGCACCAGATGTGGCTGCCGAGCTCGACCACGCCCCCGAAGGCGTGGTACGGGATCACGATCATGGCGCTGATCGTGGTCAGCGCGCTGGTCCAGACCGCCGGGCTACAGCAGCTCAAGGCGGGCCGGAAGGCCCCGTGGATGCAGGCCGCCCCGCTGGCGCTGCTGCTCGGCCTGGCGGCGGTCGCGCTGCAGATCATCGAGCTGCTCAACCTGCCGTTCCAGCCCGGCGCGTCCGGTTACGCTAGCGTGTTCACCGGGTTCTACCCGGTGGCGCTGGTGATCTGGCTCTGTGCCATGATCTGGCTGGAGATACTGTTCATGCGGGCCCGCTCGATCCCGGCCATCTTCTTCGTCGAGCAGCCGCCCACCTACAAGGAGGCGTTCGACGTCCAGCGGTTCCAGTCATCGCTCAGCTCGTTCACCTGGGTCTGGAACTACCTGGCGATCATCACGATCATCTTCTGGCTGTTGTTCTACGTTCGTTAAGAGGGATGTCCTGCGCGGTGTGGAGGTTCCGTGACTGAACTGATCGCGTCTGGCCCTTTGCGGTACCTGGGCGGGTCGATCGAGACGTTCGCGCTGCCCATGGGCACGTTCATCGTGATCGCCCTGGTGCTCTTCTACATCTACCGGCGGCCGCACGACGTGCCCCGGCTGAAGTACCTGCGGCCTGCGCACCAGGTCGCGCTGGGGACCAGGGAACCGGGCACGGAGGGCCTGGTCTACCTGGCCTCCGCCACCGCCGCGCCGACCGCCGAAGCTGCGCCGCAGGCCGAAGCCGAGGTCCCCGCCGAAGCTCCGGCCGAGGCTGAGGCCGAGACCGAAGCCCCGGCCGAAGCCCAAGCGGCAGCCGACGCCCCAGCTGAGGCCGAGACCGCAGCCGAAGCCCCGGCCGAGGCAGAAGCAACCGCAGACGCCGGGCACGACGGCACCTCAGCCGAGGGCGAGACCCTTTGACGCGTGTGCCGAGCGCCTTCCCCGTCGCCGCGACGGCCGCGGCGGGCCAATCCTCGCCAGGAGGATTCCGCCCGCGCCGGTCGCCGCGCGTCATCGGCGGCGCGCTCGTCGCGCTGACCAAGCCCCGCATCATTGAACTCCTGCTGGTCACCACGGTCCCGACCATGCTGCTCGCCCAGCACGGCCTGCCGTCGATCCGGCTCGTCCTGGTCACGCTGGTCGGCGGCACGCTAGCCGCGGGCAGCGCCAACACGATCAACTGCTACCTCGACCGCGACATCGACGCGGTGATGAAGCGGACCTCGCGCCGCCCCCTGGTGGTCAACGGGCACGGCACGATCAAGCCGTGGGAGGCGCTGGCCTGGGGGATCCTCCTGGGCGCCGGGGCGACGCTGCTGCTGGGCCTGATGGCGAACTGGCTGGCGGCGTCGCTGGCCGACGCGGCCATCCTGTTCTACATCTTCGTGTACACGCTGCTGCTCAAGCGGCGCAGCCCGGCCAACATCGTGATCGGCGGCGCGGCGGGCTGCTTCCCCGTGCTCGTCGGCTGGGCCGCGGTGACCGGCACGGTCGCCTGGCCCGCCATCGTGCTGTTCGCCGTCATCTTCCTGTGGACGCCGCCGCATTTCTGGGCCCTGGCCATGAAGTTCCGCAAGGACTATGCGGCGGCGAACGTTCCCATGCTCCCGGTGGTGGCCACGCCCGCCGTGGTGACCAGGAAGATCTTGCGGTACTCGTACGCGATGGTCGCGGCCACGCTGGCCCTGGTCCCGTGGGCCGGCTGGATCTACGGCGTCATGGCCGCGGCCCTGGGCGCCTGGTTCCTGGTCGAGGCGCACCGGCTGGACGCCAGGGTGGCCGCGGACCGCGCCTCCCCGGCTCCGATGCGCTTGTTCCACCTGTCCATCGCCTACCTGACCCTGCTGTTCGCCGCGGTTGCGGTAACGGCCCTGCTCCCGTGGGGCCGCTGGTAGTCTGCGGCCGGGCCATGTCACGATTCCTTCATGCTCAGCGGATAGAACTGGCCCGTTGGGGTTTCGCGTACGGCATAGGAGGGTAGGCGGTGCTTCCACCGGGTTTGCGTCGCAATGGCCAGCACCATGCGCCGCGGCGGGGAAGAGGTCGTGATCCCCAGGCGCCGGACGATGACATTACCTACGCCGGCCCCAGATCGCCGGAAGACGACATGACCTACTCCAGGCCCCGATCGCCGGAAGACGGCGCGGCCTACGCCGGCCCCCAGCCGCCGGACGACGGCGCGGCCTACGCTGGCCCCGGGACCCGGCGCCGCCGCTGGCGCTCCCGTGGCCGGGTGCGCGGCCTGTTCCGGCGTCCCGTGGTTCGCGTGATCGCGGTGATCGTCGCCCTGTTCTTCTGCTGGGTTGCCTTCTCGGTCGGCCAGGCGCTCACCGCCGCGGGCGGCGGATCGGTCTCCTCCAAGCTGGCCGAGTGGGCCAGGGACCACTACCTCGGCCCGGTGGTGACCTTCGGCGAGTGGCTGACCTACAACCCGCCCAAGGTGGGCGGCAAGCCGTCGTTCTCGCTGGCCGTGCCGTCGGGCGAGGCGGTCAAGCACAAGTACGCGAAGGCTCACGGCTTCAAGCCGATCATCCCGGCGCAGCTGAGCACGCACGCGGGTACCCCGCTGACCGGGGAGGGCGTCTGGCGCGTGATCGAGACGGTCCACGGCGAGCCTGCCCTGTTCTCGACCTTCCTGCGGCCGTCCGCGGAATACAGCTCCTACGTGGCCGGCATCGTCTCCATCGACCAGCGGCTGGTCACCTTCCAGCTGCACCCGGGCGAAGAGGACCCGGGCCCGGGTACCTGGGGTGGCTCGCTGCCGTGGATCCCGCCCGGCTCGCGCCGCGGCCTGCTCGCCACGTTCAACGGCGGATTCAAGCTGGACACCGCCGGGGGCGGTTTTTACCTGAACGGCACTACCCGGGGCACCCTGACCAACGGAGCGGCGTCGGTGGTCTACTACCGCAACGGCACCATCGCTATCGGGACCTGGGGTAGCGAGCTCCGGATGACCTCGGACGTCGTCGGGGTGCGGCAGAACCTCAAGCTCATCGTGGACCACGGGCAGGTGCCGAACTCGGTCAACTACAACGTGATCACCAGCTGGGGCGCGACCCTCGGCGGCGGGTACTACGTCTGGCGCTCCGGGCTGGGCATCACCAAGGACGGCCGCGTCATCTACGTGTACGGCCCCGCGATGAACGTGCGCGAACTCGCGGACCTGCTGCAGCAGGCGGGCGCCGTGGAGGCGCTCCAGCTCGACATCAACCCGTTCTGGATGTCCTTCATGTACTACGAGAAGGACGGTCACCCCTCCGATCCCACCCCGGTCAACCTGCTGACCGCCCAGCAGCAGACCGCGTACCGGTACTACTCGATCTACAGCCGTGACTTCACGTCGGTCTACGCGCGCAAGACGACTCTGCCATCCGGGTAGGTTCTCCAACTGTGAGGGTGCTGGTCGCGGAAGACGACGAGAGTCTGGCCGAGGTGCTGGCCCGCGGACTCCGGGAGCAGGGCTACGTGGTGGACCTGGTGCCCGACGGTGAGACCGCGGCGACGTACCTCCGGTTCTACCAGTACGAGGTGGTCGTGCTCGACTGGCGCATGCCCCGGTTGTCCGGCCTGGACCTGGTCCGCAAGCTGCGCCGCGGCGGGGCCCAGACGCCGGTGCTCATGCTGACGGCCAGGGACACCCCGGCGGACCGGATCGCGGGCCTGGACGCGGGGGCCGACGATTACCTGGTCAAGCCGTTCGACTTCGGCGAGCTCCTCGCCCGGCTCCGGGCCCTGCAGCGCAGGCCGCCGGTCAGCCAGCCGCCCCGGATGGTGATGGGGGAACTCGAGTTCGACCCGGCGGCGCGGGAGGTGACCGTCTGCGGGCGGCACCCCGCCCTCACCGGTACCGAGCTCGGCATCCTTGAGATCCTCATGCGCCGCTCCCCGGGCGTCGCGGACCGCCGCTCGATCGCCCAGCACGTCTGGGACAATGAGGCCGATGCCTTCGGGTCGAACACCATCGATGTCCACCTGGCCAGGCTCCGATCCAAGCTGGCCGGCGCCGGAGTGCGGATCGAGACCGTGCGCGGCGTCGGTTACCGGATCACCCCGACGTGAGGCTCAGCCCCGCGGCCAAGGTCGCGGCCGGCGCGACGGCGGTCATCGCCGTCATCTACATCCTCGGCGTGATCGTCCTCAACCTGGTGGTATCCACCCGACTGACCGAGCAGAACGACGATCGCCTGGTCGGGCGCCTCGCCGCGGCCGCGCGGGATCCAGCGATGCTCAGCCAGCGCGTGATCCGTTCCGACGAGCCCGCGGCCGGCGCTGACCTAGACAATGACGACGACGGGACGCCGGTCGTCCTGTGGGCGATGACCGCCGGGGGATCGGTCTACGCTCACAGCCCCGGCGCGCCGGCGCTGCCCGTCGGCCTGCCCCGCACCTTCGCGTCACCCGGCGGGCACGCGATCACCGTGACGCTCGGCCCGGCCGGGCGGTTCCGGCTTGACTCGTCGCGTGACGGCAGCGGCTGGCTGGTCGCGGGCCAGAGCCTGGCCGGTGACGCGCACACCGAGCGCCTGCTGCTGTACGCCGAGGTCGTGGCCGGGCCCTTCCTGCTCCTGGCCATGTTCGGGGGTTCGCTGGTCGTGGGCCTACGGGCGCTGGCGCCGGTGGAGCACTCGCGGCGCCGCCAGCTCGAGTTCACCGCCGACGCATCGCACGAGCTGCGCACCCCGCTCAGCGTGATCAGGGCGGAGGCCGACGTGGCCCTGTCCAGCCCGCGCGAGCCCGCCGAGTACCGCGACGCGCTGACCAGGATCAGGGGCGAGAGTCAGCGGCTGCGCCAGCTGGTCGAGGACATGCTGTGGCTGGCCAGGTTCGACTCCACGCCGCCGCCCCCGGGTGATGAGCCGGTGGACCTGGTGACGCTCGCGCAAGTGTGCGCGGACCGGTTCCGCGCCGTCGGCCCTTCCATCACCACTGACACCGGGACCGGGCCGGCCCTGATCAGCGCCCCGCCGGAATGGATCGACCGGCTGGCGGGCGTCCTGGTCGATAACGCCTGCCGCTACGCGGGCGCGGACGGGCAGGTCAGGATCCAGGTCCGGGCCCAGGGCAACCGGGTGAGCCTCACCGTGGAAGACAGCGGGCCCGGCATCCCGGAGGCCGACCGCGCGCGGCTCTTCGACCGGTTCCACCGCGCCAACGAGCGCGGCCCGGGCGCGGGTCTCGGGCTCGCCATCGGCGATTCGATCGTGCGCTCGACCGGCGGGCGCTGGCATATCGGCGACTCGCCGCTGGGTGGGGCGCTGATCACGGTGTCCTGGAAGCACTCCCAGCCCCACCGCCCGGCCCCATCGCGTGTCACCGCCGGTAACACCTGACTCTGCAAAGGCTCGGCTCAGGGAGCCACGACGGCGACGAAGTCCCTGGTCCACCCCACCAGGTACTGATCGGCCGGGCGGATCTGGCCGGGCACCGCGGCGGTGAGCGGACCGCCTGGCCGGGTGGCCGTGTCCAGCTGGACCCATTCGGGGTTGATGTCGAGCTCCATGGCGAACCGCGCCCCGTTACGGATCAGCGCGTCGGCCAGGTCGGCGGGGTTGGTGGACATGCTCGCGGCGACCATCAGCTCACCGGAGGAGTCCTCGCCCAGGGAGGTACGCGCGACGTACTCGCCGCCGCCGAGCGTGGGGCCCCACAGCCGCCAGTCGGCCGCGGTCGGGACCGGCCGCCCGCGGTAGACCAGCGCAGGAAGGTTCTGCAGGACGCTGTAGACCGCTTCGCCGGGCGCGGGCAGGCCATGGCCCCAGACCCCCAGCCGGGCCTGGCCCGAGCGGTCGATCACCAGGCTGGCCACGCCGCGCTGCAGCGGGCTGATCACGTGGCCCTCCTGGTGATCGACCGCTCGGGCCAGGCCCGGCTGGGGATTTGGGGCC
>Ga0187802_10000123_pt1 | contig 17242 bp, 14 predicted proteins | sample NC_wetland_sal_i_FD_130584 | JGI IMG/M metagenome (GOLD analysis project Ga0187802, IMG submission 130584) | Wetland sediment microbial communities from Neuse River Estuary, North Carolina, USA - Control_2 | ecosystem: Environmental > Aquatic > Freshwater > Wetlands > Sediment | place: USA... | reverse complement strand
GCAATTGGGCGCCAAGCTGACCAAAGGGCTCGGCGCGGGCGCGAATCCCGAGGTCGGCCGCAAAGCTGCTCTCGAAGACACCGAAAAAATCCTCGAGGGTCTCGACGGCGCGGACATGGTGTTTGTCACCGCTGGCCTCGGCGGCGGCACGGGCAGCGGCGCCGCTCCCGTGGTCGCTAATCTCGCGAGCGAATTGGGATCCCTCACCGTAGCGGTCGTCACCAAGCCCTTCGCTTTCGAAGGCAAGCGCCGCATGCAGCAGGCCGAGCAGTCGCTCGCCGAGCTGATCGGTTGCGTGGATACCGTCATCGTGATCCCCAATGAGCGCCTGATGGAGTGTGTCGAGCACGGCACCAGCTTCTTCGAAGCCTTCCGCATTGCGGACGATATCCTTCGCCAGGCCGTCCAAGGCATCAGCGACATCATCACCATTCCCGGCATCATCAACCGCGACTTCGCTGACGTGAAAACCATCATGTCCGGCCAGGGCTACGCAGTGATGGGTACCGCCGTCGCTTCCGGCTCGAATCGCGCGATCGACGCCGCGAACCGCGCCATCAATAGCCCGCTGCTTGAAGACAATTGCATCCAGGGCGCTCAGGGAATCCTGATCAACGTCACCGGCTCGTCCACGCTCTCGCTGCACGAAGTTCACGAGGCCTCCTCCATCATTCAGAAGGCGGCGCACGAAAACGCCAACATTATTTTTGGCGCGGTCCAGGACGACGCCATGAAAGAATCGGTAAAAATCACGGTCATTGCCGCGGGCTTTCGTGAGGTCTCTGCGAAAAAGACGCACACCAAGCCTTCCTATCTACCGAAGACATGGAAGGCCGGCCGCGAGCAATCGAATGTCATCCCGCAACCGACGAACGTGGTCCAGCAGGTCGCGCGCAACGTCAGCGACGTCGTCCCCGAAATGCCCGCGGACGATCTCGACGTTCCCACGTTCCTCCGCCGCCAGGCACAGAAAGCATAGCAGCGCCCCTGGGCCCCTTCGCGACGGGGATAGGGACCCATGCGAATGAAACAAAAGCAATCACAAAATTGGGCTGTGGTTGGGCTAGTGGCGTTGCTGGCGGCCGTTGTTCTCTTGCGGACAGTTCCATCGGAAGGCGCGCAGAATATCATCTGGCTCTCGATTGGCGCGGCGATGATATTCGCGGTCTGCTTCTGCACCGCGCGGATCTTGGTTGCTCGTTTGCGGGATAATGCGCCTGACAGCGGATGCCTGGTTTCTGCGCGAGCATTGCCGCCGTTGTTTTTTTACCTGAGCGCATCTCTCCTTGGCGTGGGGCTCGTCATCGTTATTTTCTATTACACCCATGACTACAGTGAGGCAAACAAGGATCTCTTGACGGGCTTGGGCTTGGCCTGTTTCATTGTCGGAACCATTGCCGTCTTCTTAGGTGCCTTTCAGTTGAAGATCACTGGACACACGATTGAATACTGGTCACTCGAGCGTGGGTACCAGTCCTTGAGTCACGATGATATAGAGCGTGCTCGAATCCGAATTGGGCGCAGCTCAAAGCCTGGTATTCGCCTGGAAATTCTGCCTCGCGGTGCGGGCAAGAAACCCATCTTTGTGGCTCTGAAAGCGTTCAAAGTGGCCGATATGGATCGAGTTTTTGACTGGCTCGGCCCGAAACTCGAAGACCCGGGCAAACTGACTGTGGTCAAGCAAAACGAATGATCGCTCCTGGCGCATCCCCTGTGCGGCAACTCAGGTAACCCGCCTACGCACCTCGCCTCGTCAAATTTCAGGTACGATACGGACCGGCGGGGCGCAGTTCCGGTTTATCCCCGTGGTTCGGGTCGATGCCTGCGATTCAAATCACCAAGGACGCTCTCGCATTGTTGACACTTCAAGCGCGGCGTGACGCGGCCCATGAATGCTGCGGCCTGCTCGCGGGGCGCGAGGGAATCATCAAGCATGCCTTTGCGGCAATAAATGTTGCGAGCCACCCCTCGAAGGAATACGAGATCGCCCCGGAAGAACTATTTCGGCTGATGCGTGAAATTCGTGCAGCCGGGCTCGAACTCCTCGGCATCTACCATTCGCATCCAGCCGGCGAAAACCGGCCTTCGCCGCGCGATATCGAGCTCGCCTACTACCCAACTGCGGCCTATTTCATCCTCTCCCCGTGCGCCGATGGACCCCAGGCCATCCGCGCATTCTCGATCCAGAACGGCAGGGCAATGGAGCTGGAAATTCAGGAATTGTAGACCGGCGCAGGAGGACCGATTCGACTACCAGGAGTGCGCCGGAACGGAAGGAAAGGGCACGTCGGCTTTGGCCTCTTCCTGTCGCAACTCTTGATTGGCAGGCATCGGCTCGGCAGCGTGTTTCTCCACGGCGACAGGGACCCTCAGCGCAATGGCGGTAATGTCATCGGATTGCTCGGTGTGTATTGAAAACGATCGTGCGCCGTTTAAAAGAAGTTCCAGCGATTCATCGGCCGACTTCTGCGCACAGGCCATCCACAGCTCACCCAATTCAGACCAACCAAAATCCTCATCCCAGTGGTTGCGCAGCTCGTGCAGGCCATCCGTCGCGAACAACACCATATCTCCCGGCGAGAGCTGCACCACGTGACGGTCATACGTCGTTCCAGGAAAAATACCCGACGGTAGCCCCCCTTCACCCAGCCGCTTAATACCGCCGCTCGAGACCAGCAGCGGGTAGGGTAGCCCCGCATTCGAAAAAACCAGTTCATTTTTCGCTGGGTCAAACGACGCATAGAGAGTCGCACAATACCGCCCGGGAACGGGTCGCACCAGCAGCCGCTTATTCAGCAGTTCCAGCACGTAAGCCGGGTCCGTGCCCGTCTTATTGATGCCCCGCAGCATGCCCATCACCAATGCCGCATACATCGCCGCGGAGAGCCCCTTCCCAACCACGTCGCCCACATACAGTCCGACACGCCCATTAGGCAATTGGAAAAAATCAGCAAAATCTCCCCCAACTTCCGTCAAAGGAGAAAAGCGATAGGCGATTTCGAAATCGTCGCCTCTTAATCCACCTGTAGGAATCAAAGACTGCTGAATTTCCCGTGCCTCTTCCTTGTCAGCGCCGCAGACGTGATCGCAGCACGGTTCTTCGTCGGCACGACGCCAGCGCATCTCGAGGGCACTCCCCCAGCCCGAAATTGACTGCCTGTTCGCTACTCTTTATCGGCAAATCAACGGCCAAACCCTGCAATGAAGTTAAAGGTCGCCCCAACCTATAGCAAGGATTGGCCTCGGCTCAAGCGCCGCATCAATTACCCCACGACAAAATCTGTTCCGCAAAGGCACACTTGCTCGGCGATGAAGCTGTTTCGAGCCGCGGAGCAATATGCGGCTAGCGCATCCGTCTGCAATGAGGAAGCTTATTAAGGAAGGGCTAAGGGTTGGCGCGATGGCTCGCGACGGTGGCAACGGCGTCCGCGGTTTCCATGCGCCCGGCATACAGAGGAAACTTGGCAGCGAATGCCGCCACTTCCGCTCGCACTCGTTGTTCGGTGGCGGCATCGCCTAGATGTGCAAGCACATCGGCCATCCAGGCGGCGATTTTCGCCATTTCCGGCTCGCGCATTCCGCGCGTCGTCACGGCAGGCGTGCCGACGCGAATCCCGCCCGCTTTCATCGGCGGTAGCGGATCGAACGGAATCGCATTCTTGTTGACCGTGATTCCCGCGCGATCGAAAGCTGGCTGCGCCACGCTGCCGACGAGCCCGCGCGAGTTGATGTCGATCAGGAATAGATGATTGTCGGTGCCCCCGCTCACGACCCGGAAACCGCGCTCCATCACGCCTGCCGCGAGTGCTTTCGCGTTCGCGACCACCTGCTTGGCATATTCGCGGAATCCCGGTTCCATTGCTTCCTTCAGGCAAACGGCCTTCGCGGCGATGGTGTGCATCAGCGGGCCGCCCTGAATTCCGGGGAAGAGATTGCGGTCCACATCCTTCGCGAATTTTTCCTTGCAAAGAATCATCCCGCCCCGCGGGCCCCGCAGCGTCTTATGCGTCGTGGTCGTCACGTAATCGGCATGCGGCAGGGGACTCGGATGCACGCCGCCCGCCACGAGTCCGGCGATGTGAGCCATGTCCACGAAGAGCAGCGCGTTGTTGGAGCGCGCAATCTCTCCCATGCGCGCAAAATCGATGATCCGCGAGTAGGCGCTGGCGCCCACGACGACCATTTTCGGTTTGTGCTCGCGCGCCAGCCGCTCGAGCTCGTCGTAATCAATCACTTCGGTATCCTTTGTCACTCCGTAGGCCACGAATTTGTACATCATCCCGGAAAAATTCAACGGGTGGCCGTGCGTCAAATGCCCGCCGTGCGCGAGGTTCATTCCGAGAACGGTGTCCCCGGGTTGGAGCGCGGCCATGTACACCGCGATGTTCGCCTGCGTCCCTGAGTGCGGCTGCACGTTTGCGTGCTCCGCGCCGAAAAGAGCCTTGGCGCGGTCAATGGAGAGCTGCTCGGCTTGGTTGACGAATTCGCACCCGCCGTAATATCGCTTCGTGCCGTACCCTTCCGCATACTTGTTCGTCAGAACGGAGCCCATCGCCTCGATCACCGCTTCGGAAACGAAATTTTCAGATGGAATCAGCTCGATGCCGGTGGATTGCCGCCGGAGCTCTTGGCGCATTATGCCGGCAATCTCCGGGTCCACCTCGTCAAGCGGCCGGCTCATCCGGAGCGATTCTTTGGTTTCGTTTGCCATGGAAGGATTCACGAGGATTGTATCGGAGCCATGAAGCGTTTGCAATCAGACCCCCATGCCGGCTTCGCTGGCCGGCGGTACTTTTTTAGATTATTTGGTCATGGTTGGATGGGAAAGCGCCGGACTTGTTGTACGATATTACGGCCAATTTGGCGGCGAACTCACTACAGCCCATTCAGTGTGAGAAGCATCCAATTTGAATCGCAGCACGCGGCCCGTCAGGCGCGGCACCTGGCGGTGCGTCGTCGAATCACGCTGCTGGATCTATCTAAGGGGGATCCTTGCTGAATTCTTGTGCCAGAACCATTCTTGCTGCCGCAATTTTTCCTCTCTTTTCGCTGGTAAGCACGCCCGCACAAACAGCAAGTCCCGCTCCCGCCCAGCAGGACCAAACTTCGCCGCCCGCCCAGAATCCGCCCGCGGAACAAAAACCCGCTCCGCCTCAGAATTCAGGCACGCAAGGGCAGTCACAGCCGGGACAGACGCAACCCGGACAGACCGGCACCGACAAGAAGGACCAGAAAACCACGAACCAGCAGAGCGGGACTTCGAATGACCGCATTTTCTGGACCCTCCCGAATTTCTTGTCCGTCGATAATTCCAAGCAGGTCCCGCCCCTAACCGCCGCGGAGAAATTCAAGGTCGTCGCGCGCGGCACATTCGACCCCGTCGAATTCGCATTCGTCGGCGTCGTCACTTTTATAGACCAGGCGGAAAATACCGAACCCTCCTACGGCCAGGGAGCAGAAGGCTATGGCAAACGGTACGCGACGAACTATGCGGACACCTTCGTCGAGAACTTCATGGTGGGCGCCGTCTTCCCCTCCGTGCTCCGTCAGGATCCCCGCTACTACCAGTTGGGCAAAGGAAGCTTTCTGCATCGCACGGAATACGCCATCAGCCGCATCTTTATTACGCGTTCGGATTCCGGTCACAAACAATTCAATTTCTCCGAAATCTTCGGAAGCGCCCTCGCGGCAGGAATCTCCACCTATTCCTATCATCCCCGCGCTGACCAGAACCTGCCCAACGCAGGGAGCGTTTGGGGAACGCAAGTTGCGCAAGATGCCGTCTCAGCGATGCTCAAGGAATTCTGGCCGGATATTCACCGCAAATTTCACAAGAAATCCCCAGCGCAAGATCCCTCCAACGCGGCATCTCCCGTCCAGACCAAGCAATAGCTATCGGCGCCTCTCCACCCGGGTGATTTCCACTCACTCTCCTTCGTTGTCGGCAACACGATACCCAGACTGCGCCGGCCCTTCCCAGGCTGCTCTTATTTTCTGGAGGATGACCCGAGGAGAGATGCGCCGTAAAAAAAACGGCGCCCCTTTCTTCCGGGGCGCCATCGTCCTTGACTTGGATTTTGAATCTTGACCGATGCTTACTGCGCTGACCTGTTGCGGCCCATCAGCGGCACGTTCTTCACCAGCGTGTGCGGCCCGCCATAGACAAATTCCTTCAGCAAGTTTTCACCCGCATAAGCCGCCAGCAAGTAATTGCCCATGCGGAAGCCGTCCATGGGACTAAAACGGCTGGGGTACCAGCCGAGCGCCGCAGTCATCGTGCCGCCGTATGGAGCGGCAATGTTGCTGAAGGAGATGGTCCGGTGACCGTCCTCGCCGCGCCGCGCCGTAACCGTCGAGATCACGGCATGCCCGAACCGCGGGAAAAATCCGCTGCATTCACACCGGTAATAAATTGTGTCCTCATGAAGAACTTCGGCCAGCCCATAGCGCGTGAACGTCGCCGTCAGGTTGATCCCAAAATTGCTGGCATACCTGTACCCGTAACCCTGCGCCCCTTGCCCCCACTCCGGCGGGCTATTCGACCCCTGATTGATGCCTGCAGCGATGCCCGAGCCGACGATCGCATACGGCCCAAACGAGTCGAAAAGATAGTTCTTGAATCTTTGCCCTGCGTCCGGCTTCGTGTAACTTGCACTCTGGCCCGGTTGGGCGTGAGCAGCTGTTGAGGCTGTTTGACTGCTGGGACTGGTACTCGTGGACCCACCTGAGCCGGCAGACGTTTGCGCCTTGGCAACCGGTGGGACCCCCGCTAGCACCGCGATCGCCAATAGACTTGGGACCACCAGGCGCGTCATCATTTCTATGTTCTCCTTAAATTTAAAAGGCGCCCGTGGCACCCGGGCGCGCGCCATAGCCTACACCATGTCCCCGCTTTTATTCATCAAAAATTAATATTCCTCCCGCTTCGATCCCCGCTCCGGTTGACTTCGCGGGACGACTCCCCTAACCTAACTCGTTTACCGCGCTCTCGCCCCGCGGCCCCATCCGTCGTCGGCCAGCCAGGCGCAGAAAAGAGCACACTACCGCATGTCGGACCTGAAACTCCCAACGCGCTCCGAGGATTATTCCGAGTGGTACAACCAGGTCGTCCTGCGCGCCGAGATGGCCGATTACGCCCCGGTCCGCGGCTGCATGATTGTCCGGCCCTATGGCTGGGCGCTTTGGGAAAATATCACCGCCGCTCTCGACAGCCGCTTCAAAGCCACCGGCCACGTGAATGCCGCGTTCCCACTTCTGATTCCCCGCAGCTTCATCGAAAAGGAAAAATCGCACGTGGCGGGATTTTCTCCGGAGTTAGCGGTCGTTACTCATGGCGGGGGGGAGAAGCTCGAGGAGCCCCTGGTCATCCGCCCCACGTCTGAAACGATCATCGGCCATTCCTACGCCAAATGGATCCAGTCCTACCGCGACTTGCCCGTGCTCATCAACCAGTGGAATAGCGTCGTCCGATGGGAGCTGCGCACCAAGCTCTTCCTCCGCACCCTCGAATTTTTCTGGCAGGAAGGGCACACCGCCCACGCCACCTTCGAGGAAGCCGAATTCGAGACCCGCCAGATGCTCGATATCTACGCGGATGTCGCTATTCGCGAAGCTGCTATCCCTGTGATTCCCGGCAAGAAGTCGGACTCAGAAAAGTTTGCTGGCGCGGACCACACTTACTCGATTGAAGCAATGATGGGCGACGGGAAAGCCTTGCAGTCTGCAACCTCGCACAACCTCGGCCAGAATTTCGCCAAGGCCTTCGAAATCCGTTACCTCGATAAGACCGGCGTCCTCCAGCATTGCTGGACTACCTCATGGGGTTTCTCTACGCGCTTCGTCGGCGCCATCATCATGGTGCATGGCGACGATCAGGGCTTGATCCTCCCTCCCCGCCTCGCTCCCTACCAACTCGTGATCGTGCCCATCTTCAAAACCGATGACGAGAAGACCACCGTCCTCGAAAACGCCCACCGCCTCCGCAAGGAGCTTGTGGCCGCCGGCATACGCGTAAAAATGGACGAGCGCGAAGGCGTGAGCCCCGGCTTCAAATTCAACGACTGGGAGATGCGCGGCGTCCCCCTCCGGCTCGAGCTTGGCCCCAAGGATGTCGCCAAACACTCCGTGGTTCTGGCCCGGCGCGACCGGCCGGGCAAGGAAGGGAAGTCCTTCGTCTCGCAGGAGGGAATTGCAGCCGCCGTGGCGCAGACTCTCGAGGAAATCCAAAAGGCTCTCTACGACCGCGCTCTCGCATTCCGCAAGGCCAACACCTCGGAGCCCGCCGATTACGAGGAATTCAAAAAAGCCGTCGAGAAGGGCTTCGCATTCTCCTGGTGGTGCGGCGGCGCCTCGTGCGAGGCCAAAATCAAGGAAGAAACCAAAGCCACCATGCGCTGTATTCCAATCGAGCAGCCCGGCGGCTCCGGAAAGTGCATCTTCTGCGGCCAGCCCGCCGCCGAAAAAGCCATCTTCGCCAGAGCCTATTGACGCGCCCCACCGGCCCGCGTGCGCCTCCGTTTACCTTTCGCAAACAATCCCTTGCAACTCGCCCCCAGGCTTTTCCCCGCGGTGCTAGGATGATTTTATCGTTTGGAAGTCCCATTGGGACGTAGCTTGGGAGGATGCGCCATTCTAACGGCCCGGCCAATTCGGATTCCTCAGCGCGGCGGTTCGAAGCTGAACCTTCTTATCACGCTTCTCGTCGTGGGATTCCTCGTGTTTACGGCTGTCAGCATCGTCCCCGCCCTCTTCGCGAAATTTCAGCTTCAGGATGCCATCGAGACCGAATCCCGCTTTGCGGTGATCAATCACAAAGGCGAAGACGAGATTCGCGAGGACGTCTGGAAGAAGATGCAGGAGCTGGAAATCCCGGCTACGAAAGACGCCATTCGTGTGGTCGCTGCCCAGAAAGATGTCACCATCTCTGTCGACTACTCCGTCCCCGTGGATCTCAAAGTCTATAAATTCAACCTGGAATTTCACCCCCACGCGGACAACCATACGCTTTAGAATAGGTATCCACTCTATTGTGGGGCTGATTGGATTCCGCCCAGCCCGTGGCTCGTCCGCACTGCCGCGGCGATTGGCTTTCTTTCAAGCTCTTCTCGGGACGTAGCGGAGAAAACGATTGCGCATTCGGATCGCCCGCGGTTTCTGGACATCCCGCTTCGGCATCGCGCTCTTGAGCGCGGCGCTGCTCCTGTTTCTCGCCGCCGCCGGCATCTTCGCTTACTACTACGTTCAATTCGGCCACCTTATCAATCAGCACCTCACTGGCCAGATTTTCCAGAACACCTCGCGCGTTTACTCCGCCCCCCGTCACATTTACACCGGCGAAACCCTTCGCCCCAACGACCTGGCCGGCTATCTCCTCCGCGCCGGCTATCAAGAAGGCCCCGTCCCCGGCTCACCGGGACAATATCGCGTCAAGGGCTCAACGGTCGAAATACGCCCTTCCGCCGATTCCTACTTTCGGGGCGCCAATGGCCTCCGCGTGGATTTCTCGGGCGCCACCATCTCCCGCATCGCCCAGATCACCAATGGCCTGCCGCGCGATTCCGCCGAAATTGAGCCCGAGCTCATCACCAATCTCTTCGATAGCACGCGCGAGAAACGCCGCGTCATCCGCTTCGACGACCTCCCCGGCTCCCTTGTCCATGCCGTCCTCGCCGCCGAAGACAAGCGCTTCTTCGAGCACGGCGGACTCGACGTTGTCCGCGTCATCGGCGCGGCTCTCGCCGATCTCCGTCTCGGCCACAAAGCTCAGGGCGCCAGCACCATCGACATGCAAGTCGCCCGCAGTTTCTTCTTCACCACCAAGCGCGAGTGGCGCCGCAAAGTCAAAGAAACATTGATGGCCTTCGAGATTGACCAGCGCTTCTCGAAGCAGCAAATCTTCGAGCTTTACGCTAACGAGGTCTATCTCGGCAATCGCGGCAGCTTTGCCATTCGCGGCTTCGGCGAAGCCGCGCAAGCCTACTTCGGCAAAGACGTCCGCGAGCTCAGCCTCGGCGAATGCGCCTTCATCGCCGGCATCATCCGCGCCCCCAATCGCTACTCGGCCGCCGAGCGCCATATGGACCGCGCCATCGAAGCCCGCGACCGCGTCCTCGCCCAAATGGTCGAGGACAACTACATCAAGGAAGATGACGCAGCCGCCGCGAAAAAAGCCAAGCTCCATTTCGTCAGCGGCGGCGTCGACAGCAGCTCCGCTCCTTATTTCGTCGACATGGTCAAGGATCATCTCCTCGAGCAATATTCAGAGAACGATCTCCAGACGCAGAGCTTCCGCATCTACACCACGCTCGACCCCGACCTCCAAGCCGCTGCCGCCGCTGCCGTTCAGAACGGCATGCAGCAGGTGGACAAGCTTCTCGCCAAGCGCTATGCCCTGTGGAAAAAAATGGGCCAGCCCGCCCCCCAGCCCCAGGTGGCTCTCGTCGCACTCGATCCGCGCACGGGCGAAATTCGCGCTCTCGTCGGCGGCCGCAATTACGGCGAAAGTCAGCTCAATCATGCCTTGGCTCGCCGCCAGCCCGGCTCGGTCTTCAAACCTTTCGTTTACGCGGCAGCCTTCGATAACACCGTCGAGGGACTTACCCCGGTCGTCACGCCTGTCACCACCGTGGACGACGTCCCCACCACCTTCCAATTCGATGGCAAGGACTATACCCCCGATAATTTCGGTGAGGAATTCTACGGCACCGTCACCGTCCGCGACGCCCTCATCCATTCCCTCAACGTCGCCACGGTAAAAGTTGCCGAAATGATCGGCTACCAGCGCGTCCGCGACGTCGCGCGCCAAATGGGCCTCGGCACCAATATTCAAGGAACTCCCGCCGTCGCGCTGGGTGCCTATGAAATGACTCCGATTGATGTCGCCGCCGGCTACACTCCGTTCGCCAACAATGGCGTTCGTGCCGAGCCGCTCTTCATCCGCAGCGTCCTCGCCGCCGATGGCGGCGTCGAAGAGGCCACCGACCCCAAGACGCGCGCGGTCCTCGATTACCGCGTCGCTTTTCTCGTCACCAGCCTCATGGAAGATGTCCTCAATCGCGGCACTGGCGTCACCGTCCGCACCCTGGGTTTCACCGCGCCCGCCGCCGGCAAGACAGGAACTTCGCACGATGGCTGGTTCTCCGGCTTCACCTCGAATCTCCTCTGCGTCATCTGGATCGGCTTTGACGATAACCGCGACCTCGGTCTATCCGGCAGTCAATCCGCCGCGCCCATCTGGGCCGAATTCATGAAGAGCGCCGTCGCTCTTCCCGCCTACAGCAATACCCAGGATTTCCCACCTCCTGCCGGCGTAATCGAAGAAAAAATTGACCCGCAGACCGGCCAGCTCGCCACTCCCTCCTGCCCCCAGACCGAAATCGAATACTTTGTCGCCGGCAGCGAGCCGACCCTCTATTGCGAGCTGCATGGCGGCGGCCATTTCGCGGAAGCGCCTTCCGGCTCCTGGCTCGCGCACCTTTTCGGCAGGTCGTCCAATAATCAGCAACCGCCCGCGGCCGGTGCTCCCAACTCACCCAATTCTGCGAACAACTCCCGCGCCACGGGCAAGCCTGGCCAGCCAGCCGACGCCTCCACTCCCCTGGCCGAGGAACCGGAAAAGAAAAAAGGCCTTCTCGACCGCATTTTTGGTATCTTTGGGGGAAGCAAGAAGCCTGCGGATAATCCGAAACCACAACCGTAGGCCGGGGCGCGGCAAAGGAGTAGGGCGATGAGAGGTTCAGCCCTCTTGGCAATCCCGCTGGCCTTGGTGTTTTTTCCCGCCGTTCAAGCTCAGCAAGTCACGCATCCTCAACCGCAGCAGCAGTCGCCTGCGAACGCCAATCCCTCCGCCGCCGCTTCGCCGCAGTTGACGCCCAGGCAATCCGCCGAGCTTCGCGGCGACGTTTTGATGGCCCGCAAGGAATTCGCTCAGGCCGTCGTCGCCTACGAACAAATCATCGCCGATACGCCCAAGGACGCCATCGTCCTGAACAAAATTGGCGTAGCCTACCAGGAGTTGGGCGATCTCAATCGGTCCGCGCGCTTCTACAAAAAGGCCATGAAGGCCGATAAGAATTTTGCAAGCCCAATTAATAATCTCGGCACCATCGAGTATGAGAAGAAGCGCTACGGCCGCGCCATCAGCCTTTACAACAAGGCGGCCAACCTCAAAATCGATCTCTCCACCATTTACAGCAACCTCGGCTACGCCTATTTCGCCAACAAGGAATACCCCCAGGCGATGGAAACCTTCGCCAAGGCCCTCGAGCTCGACCCCACGATTTTCGATCACAAAGGGGGCGCCGGCTCGATTATCCAGCAGCGCACCACCACCGATCCCGGCCTCTTCTCCTTTTTCGTCGCTAAACAATATGCCAGCATGGGCGACGCCGAACGCACCGCTCACTACCTGAAACTCGCCCGTGACGACGGTTACGCCAATTTCCTATCCGCGCGCACCGATCCCGCCTTCGCAAAAGTCATCAAAGACCCGCGCGTCCAGGAAGTTCTGCAAGCGCCCCCCTCCTACCTCAACGACGCCAAGAAAACTTCCCCAGACTGACAAACGCGCTCGCCCCTATCGTCGCCCGGAACAACGCCGCAAGGTTCGCTCGCTCTTGCTATACTAATCGCCGGAATGGTCTCCCGCTCATGGCGAATCCTGGCGCTTCCTGCCTGCCTTGCGGTCGCCCTGTCTCTATTCCTCGGCGCATCCGCAACCGCCGCCGCATCGCCCGGAGCCGATTCAAATCATCCGGCGAAAGTCATCCAGCTTTCCATTGACGGCGAAATCGAGCCCATCCTCGCCGAATATATCGTCGGCGGAATCGAGCAGGCCGCTCGCGATCACGCCGACCTCGTCCTCATCACCATCAACACCCCGGGCGGCCTCGATTCCTCCATGCGCGAAATCATCCAGGCAATTCTCACCTCGCCCGTTCCCGTCGTCACCTACGTTTGGCCCACCGGCTCCCGCGCCGCCTCCGCCGGGTTTTTCATCCTGCTTTCAGCCGATGTCGCCGCCATGTCCCCCGGCACAGACACGGGCGCAGCCTCCCCCGTTTTCATCTTTGGCGGCCAGACCGTCCAAGTCGATGAAACCATGCACAAGAAAGTCGTCAACGAGGCCACCGCCTATCTCCGCAGCTACGTTGACAAGCGGGGACGCAATCCGGATCTCGCCGCCACCGCCGTCACCGACGCGAAAGCCTTCAGCGAAAAAGAAGCTCTCGATGGCAAGCTCGTTGACGTCGAGGCCGCCTCGCGCGACGACCTCCTCGCCAAACTCGATGGGCGCACCATCACGCGCTTCGACGGCTCCACCATGCATCTCGCTCTCTCGCATCCCGTCATCGTCGCCCACGAAATGACCGAGCGCGAAAAATTCCTCACCCGCATCGTCCAGCCCGACGTCTTCTTCATCCTCCTGATCATCGGTGTTCTGGGCCTATACGCCGAATTCACGCATCCCGGACTCTTCGCTCCCGGCGTGATCGGCGGCATTGCCATGCTGCTGGCCCTCTTCGCCATGTTCCATCTTCCCGTGAATTTCGCCGGTCTGCTCCTGATTCTGCTTGCCCTCATCCTGTTTGTCTTGGAAGCTAAGTTTCCAACGCACGGCGTGCTCGGCGTGGGAGGAGTCGTCTCCATGGTGCTCGGCGCTCTGATGCTGATTCGCTCCCCGATTACAGGCATGGGCGTGCGCCTCGCCACCGCGCTCGCCGTCGTGATCCCCTTCGCCATCATCGTCATCATTCTCGCGCGCCTGGTTCTGAGATCGCGCGCCTGGAAGCTCTCCACGGGCAAGGAAGAGCTTGTCGGCGAACTCGGCGAAGTGAAAGCGCCCGTGGGCTCGCCCGGAAATTTCGGAATGGTTTTCGTCCATGGCGAACTGTGGCGTGCGTCCGCCTCGGATGGCCAGCCCATTCCGGCGGGTGCGCAGGTCCGCGTGAAAAAGGTAAAAGGACTGACTCTTGAAGTCGAACCGGTCAAGTAACTGCTTTCGGCATCTTCGTAGAAATTGAATCGGAGGAGGACACGATGGAATTCCCGGTGCTTCTGTTGGGCGCAGGCATCCTCATTTTCCTGATCTGGATTTTCAACTCGATTTACGTCATCAAGGAATGGGAACGCGGCGTCGTCCTGCGCCTCGGGCGCATGCTCCCGCAAGCCAAGGGCGCGGGCTTGCAGCTGGTCCTCTACCCGATCGACAAGCTCACGCGCATCTCGCTCCGCATCGAAACCCTCGACGTCCCGCCCCAGGACGTCATCACGCGCGACAACGTCTCCGTGAAAGTAAACGCCGTCTGCTATTTCCGCGTCGTGGATGCCAACCTGGCCCTCTCCCAGGTCCAGAACTACCTCTACGCCACCTCCCAGCTCGCCCAAACCACCCTTCGCAGCCTCATCGGCCAGTTCGAGCTGGACTCCATTCTTTCAGAGCGCGAAAAGGTAAACGCGAAGTTGCAACAAATCCTTGACCAGGATACCGAGCCTTGGGGTATCAAGGTAACGAAGGTTGAGGTCAAACAAGTCGATATCCCGGAGAATATGCAGCGCGCCATCGCCAAGCAAGCGGAGGCCGAGCGCGAACGCCGAGCCAAAATTATTCACGCGGAGGGCGAGTTTGAAGCCTCCACGAAGCTGGCGGATGCCGCCGAGGTGCTCGAGAAACAGCCCGCGGCTATTCAGCTTCGTTATTTGCAAACCTTAACCGAAATCGGCGTCGAGAAAAATACGACCATCGTCTTCCCGCTGCCCGTGGACATCATCTCGCAGTGGGTGCAACAGGCCGCATCCAAAAAGTGATCGGCCAAAAATTGTTCGATAAAAAAATGCTCGGCAAAAGATAGGAGACTATGGCGGGAAACACAAAACGCGGCGGCGGCGACCGGGTGCTCGAAAGCCGGCACTTGGTGGGACTCTTCCTCGGCGTCGTTCTTCTCTGCGGCGTCTTCTTCACGCTCGGCTATGTCATGGGCCGCACACAATACGGCGGCCCTGTCCAGGCCTCTGCTGCGCCCGTTCGGCCCGTGCCTTCCGCACCAGTCTCTCCGAAGCCCAAAGACGCGCCCGCTCCCGCCCCCCCCGCCAATTCCGAGTGGGATTTTTACGGAAAAAAAGACACCGCGCATCTCGAGCCCACTCCGAAAAATACTCCGTCGGCTCCGGCTCCCGCCGCAATCCCGGCTGTCGCCACCAAAACAAAAAACGATCCGTCCGCGGCCTCCGCCAAGCCCGTCTCCGCCTCGGCCCAGCCTCCCGCGCGCTTTCAAGCTCCCAAGTTGCCCAAAGGTTCTTTCATTCTCCAGGTTGCCGCCCTATCGCGCGAAGGCGACGCTCTCAAAATGGCCGAAGAGATCCAGGAAAAGAAGTTCCCGGCCTTCGTCGCCACGCTCCCGAGCGACAGCCTCTTTCACGTCCAGGTCGGCCCCTACGCCGACGAGAAAACTGCCGGAAGCGCGAAACACTCGCTCGAGCAAATCGGTTTCAAGTCTATAATTAAACGCTGAATGAATTTTCCTCGCCATACGCGAGTGCTGCTCGCGCTCGGGAGCGGCGTCGCTCTGGGACTCTCCTTCCCCAATTACAATCTCTCGCTGCTGGTCTGGTTTGCCATCGGCCTCCTAGTTCTCGCATCCGCGGGCGCGCGTCCCGTCGAAGCGCCGCTCTATGGTTTTCTCCATGGACTCGTCTTTTATCCCGTCTGCGTGCCCTGGGTGGCCACTGTCGTCCGCCAGTATGGCGGCCTCGATGTATGGAGCGCCGCCGGATTCGTCGGGCTGATCGGACTCGTCGGCGGCCTGATCTGCTCCATGGTTTCGCTCGGCGTAGCTCTCGCCTCAAGAAAAAATCCGGCGCTGGCCTGTGCCATCGCTCCTTTCCTTTGGGTCACCGCCGAATTTGCCCGCACGCGCCTGGTGATTTTCGGCTCTCCCTGGGATCTCGCGGGCTACGCCGCCAGCGGCAATCTCGCCTTCCTTCAAGTCACCACGCTCACCGGCATCTACGGCCTCAGTTTTCTCCCCGCCGCGTATGGCTCGCTCGTCGCCTACGCCGTCATCGTTCGCAGGAAGCGCGTCTGGATCATCACCATGGCCACCACTGCCGTCCTGGTCCTCATCAGCGTCGGCGGCGTCTATCTCGTTCCCGCCGCCACCCCTCACCACATCGCGCACCTGGTGCAAACCAATTTCCCGCAGTCCGAGCGTTACCCGCCCGATTGGCTCCAGATTCACTCGGGCGAACTCGACCAACTCGAGCAGATCAGCGCTGATGCTGCACGCCGGTCTCCCGGCCTCATCGTCTGGCCCGAAGTTCCCGCTCCCTTCAGCATGCAGGAGCCGCCCTTCGCCGTCCGCGCCGTCCGCATCGCGCGCGATTCCGGCAGCCCTTTCCTCGTCGGCGTCGTGGACTGGAAGAGAAATCAGCATAACCAATGGACCGCATCCAATAGCGCCGTCCTCCTCGACCCCAGCGGCCGCCGCATTTTCAGCTACGATAAAATTCACCTGGTTCCCTTCGGCGAATACGTCCCGCTCCGCCGCTATCTCGCCTTCGCCGGCCGCCTCACCGCGGATATCGCCGATTTCACACCGGGCAACAGCTATCATGTCGCCAATCTCCCGGACGGCACCTTCGGCGTTTTCATCTGTTACGAAGCGATTTTTCCCGCGGAAGTCCGCCAATTCACCACCGCCGGCGCCCAACTTCTCATCACCATCTCGAACGACGGCTGGTTCGGCCGCTCTTCCGCTCCCACGCAACACCTCATGATGGCCCGCGTCCGCGCCGTCGAAAATCGCCGCTGGATGCTCCGCGACACCAACAATGGCTTCACCGTGGTCGTCGACCCCTACGGCCGCATCGTCGCTCGCCTCGCCCCGGACATCCGCGGCCAGCTCGACGCCCCCTACGATTTCCGCACCGACCTTACCCTCTACGCCCGCTTCGGCGATTGGTTCGCCTGGTTCTGCATCCTTGCCTCCATCGTCCTAATAGCCCTAGCCCTCGCAAAAACTGAATATAGAAAATTGAAAATCGAAAATGGCAACTGAATCGCGGCATCGCGTCATTGGGCTTAAAGTGGGTGGGGAAAAGAGGAGTCCGAGTTTCAACTTTCTGACAAACTTTGAATTCTTCCCTGAGCACGCTCTTTTTGGATAGGGCTCAAACTGGGTTTGGTTTTCTCAAGCGAGATTCGATAGTCCGACAAAGCCCGATCCTTATCGCCTCTCAGCTCGTG
>Ga0187802_10000122_pt1 | contig 17350 bp, 14 predicted proteins | sample NC_wetland_sal_i_FD_130584 | JGI IMG/M metagenome (GOLD analysis project Ga0187802, IMG submission 130584) | Wetland sediment microbial communities from Neuse River Estuary, North Carolina, USA - Control_2 | ecosystem: Environmental > Aquatic > Freshwater > Wetlands > Sediment | place: USA... | reverse complement strand
TTCGCCGAGCAGGTCACGGTGGTACAGGAAGCACTGGGCGACGCCGGAAGGCCGCCGGAGAGCTTCCCCATCGCCAAGCGGGTCTACATCACCATCGACGACGACGCCGACCGGGCGCGGGCCCGGACCAACGCCACCCTCGAGCAGCTCTACGGGTTCCGGTCCGAGGCCATCGAAGCGGCCGCGATCGCCGGGACGGTGGCCGACTGCGTCCGGGACGTCCGCCAGGTCATCGAGGCCGGGGCGGAGCTGATCCTGTTCACGACGCTGTTCGAGCAGGCCGAGCAGATGGAGCGGCTGGCCGGCTCGGTCATCCCGGAGCTCGGCTAGATACCCCCGTTAGGTTCGGTGGGCCGCCGAGGCCGAGACGCCGGGTCCGGTGCTCGGCGTCATCATGGCCTGCAGCATGGTGATCACGGCCCAGGACGTGGGGTTAGTCCAATCCTGGGCCAGCAGGCCGTACGGCTCGGGCTGGCCCCAGTTGTACTTGATCGTATTGGTGCCGGGATTGGAACCCTTGGCGTGCGTGGGGTTGAGCGCCCACCAGCACCAGTCGACGTCCTCGGCGGTAAGCCACGCCTGGATGTTGGCCCACCAGCTGGGAGTGCCCGAGGACGGCAGCGTGCTGACGGTGTTCCCGAACTCGCCGATCCACAGCGGTGCGATGTTCTGGCTGAGCACGTACCCTCCGGCCGTGTTCATCGCCTGGGCGTAGGCGGCCGCCGTCTGGCCCTGGGCGTGGAACCAGGAATAGTCGTGCATGCTGTACACGACCTTGTTCGGATGCGCGAGCTTGACCGGGTGGCTGGCCACGCCCTGCAGGTTGGTGGCGTAGCCGAGGCCCTCGCAGATGATCAGCAGGTGCGGGTTGAGCGCGTGGATGACGTTCCCGATCGTCGAGTACATGGCCCCGAAATCGGTCTGGTCTCCGGGACCCCACGTCGGCTGGAGGAGCCGCCCGCCCACCGTCGCCGGGCGCGGCTCGTTCTTGACGTCCATCCCGACCACCAGCGGGTTCGAGGCGTACCGCTTGACGACCTCCTGCCAGGTCGAGGTGAAGGTCGCCTCCGCCCAGCGGTCGTTGAACCATAGGCCGTTGTCGTCGGTGTCAGAGCAGCACCAGCCGAAGTCGAGCAGGTGGCAGTTGGGGATGACCATCAGGCCCGCGGCGGTGAGCGACTTGATGCACGCGTCGTAGACCTGGATCGGCGTCGACCCCGACAGATCGGAGTTGGCGGCCAGGTACTGGCTGGGGACCGCGCCGGTCTGCTGGGTCATCCACACGCTGAACGGGAACCGCACGCAGTTGAACCCGAACCCGGCGATGGTCTCAGCGAGCTGGTCACGATGGACGGTATCCAGGCCAGCCGGCACGCCGAGGTCCTCGCTGGCGCCGTACCAGTTCACGCCGGCGAGCCGGACGCGATTTCCCTGCGCGTCGACGATGAAACGCCCGCTCGTCGACAACGGCGTAGCAATGGCCACGGCCACCACCCCTTTCGCCAAGCAGTCGGGTATTACGAGACGCCGGCGCCGGTGCGCGGCGGCATCATGGCCTGCAGCATGCTGATCACGTTGGGGTACGCGGCGTTAGACCAGTCCTGGGTCAGCAGGCCATAAGGCTCGGGCTGGCCCCAGGTGTACTTCGGCGTGTTGATCCCGGGGTTGGAGCTCTTGCCGTGCACGGGGTTGAGCGCCCACCAGCACCAGTCGACCTCATTGGCCGTGAGCCACGCCTGAATGTTGGCCCACCAGCTGACGCCGGCCGGATTGCTGGCCAGCGTGCCGACGCTGTCGCCGAACTCGCCGATCCAGAGCGGGGCGATCTTCTCGGTGAGCAGGTACCCTCCGGCCTTGTCCATCGCCTGGGCGTATTCGGCCGGTGTCTGGCCCGCGGGATGGAACCAGGAATAGTCGTGCATGCTGTACACGACCTTGTTCCCCGCCGCGAGCCTCACCGGGTGGCTGGCCACGCCTTCCAGGTTGGTGGCGTAGCCCAGGCCCTCGCAGATGATCAGCAGCTGCGGGTTGATCGCGTGGATGGCGTTCCCGATCGTCGTATACATGGCGGCGAAGTCGGTCTGGTCCCCGGGCCCCCACGTCGGGCTGAGGACGTGCCCGCCCACCGTCGCCGGGCGCGGCTCGTTCTTGACGTCCATCCCGACCACCAGCGGATTGGGGGCGTACCGCTTGACGATGCCCTGCCAGGTCGCGGCGAATCTAGCCTCCGGCCAGCGGTCATTGAACCATAGGCCGTTGCCGTCCTGGTCGGCGCAGCACCAGCCGAAGTCGAGCAGGTGGCAGTTGGGGATGACCATCAGGCCCGCTCCGGTGAGCGCCTCGACGCACGCGTCGTAGACCTTGATGGGCGTGGCGCCCTGAAGATCGGGGTTGGCGGCGAGGTACTGCTGGGTGACGGGGGCGGTCTGCTCGGTCATCCACGCGCTGAACGGCAACCGCACGCTGTTGAACCCGAAGCTCGCGATCAGCTGAGCCAGCGTGTGGCGGTCGATGACATCCAGGCCGACCGGCACCCCCTCGTCCTCGCTGGCGCCGTACCAGTTCACGCCGGCGAGCCGGACGCGATTTCCGTGCGCGTCGACGATGAACCGTCCGCTCGTCGACAACGGTGTGGCAATGGCCACGTCCACCACCCCGGTCTGTAGGTGACTGGGCTAACGCTAGGACAACGGGAGGATACCCGCGGGGCGGTGGGCGAAAGATGCGATATGCGGCGGCAGCGGTAGCGCAGTAGATTCGGGCCCGGCCGGAGTTTAGGGGGCTCGCACCACCGCTCGTTCGGGCAAAATAGGGTGAAGACATGCGGATCGGATTTGGCGCACCTGTCGCCGGCGCGTGGGCTACCCCCTTCTCCCTCGCCACCTTCGCGGGCCGGGCCGAGGAGGCCGGGTACGCGACGCTGTGGACGTTCCAGCGGCTGCTCGTGCCCGAGGGCTCGGGCATGGACCCCGTGTACCGCAGCGTGCTCGACCCGATGGTCGCGCTCGGCTACGCGGCCGCCGTGACGTCGCGGATCAGGCTCGGCGTGGCGGTGCTCAACCTGCCGTTCGTCTCGCCCGCCTACCTGGCCAAACAGGCGACGACCGTGGACGTGCTGTCCGGCGGGCGGCTCGACCTGGGCCTCGGCATCGGCTGGATGCCGGAGGAATTCACGATCACCGGCGCGTCGACGGCCCGGCGGGGCGCGCGCACCGAGGAGTTCCTGGCGGTCCTGCGGACCCTGTGGGACGACGGGGTCAGCTCGTTTGACGGCGAGTTCTACACGGTCCCGGCCGGGCGGCAGGATCCCAGGCCGGTGCAGCGGCCCGGGCCGCCGGTGCTGCTCGGCGGGATGTCGCGGGCGGCGATGGAGCGCGCGGGGCGGCTCGCGGACGGCTGGATCACCTCCAGCCGGGCCGACCTGTCCGCGATCGGCGAGTCGGTCGCGGTGATCGGGGAGGCGGCGTCGGCGGCGGGGCGTGACCCCGAGGCGGTGCGGATCGTCTGCCGCGGGGTGGTCCAGGCCGGGACCGAGGCGAAGGGGCCCGACGGCGGGCGGCGGCTGCTCTCGGGCAGCTACGCGCAGATCCGCGAGGACGCGGCGTGGCTCGGTTCCCAGGGCGTGACCGAGGTGTTCTACGACCTGAACTGGGATCCACGGATCGGGTCACCGTCGGTGTCACCGGAGTCCGCGGCGGAGCGCGCCGGCGAGATCCTCGACGAACTCGCCCCGCGCGCAAGTTAAGCCCGCGCTGGTCAGCGGCCGGCCGGCTCGGTGATCAGGCCCTCGCGGTGGGCGATGGCGGCGGCTTCCGTGCGGCTGGCCGCGCCCAGCTTGCCCAGGATGTTCGACACGTGCACGCTGGCGGTCTTGGGCGCGATGTACAGGACGGCGGCGATCTCGCGGTTGCTGCGGCCCGCGGCGATGAGCCGGAGCACCTCGCGTTCCCTGCTGGTCAGCGACGCGAGGACCGCGCCCTCCGCCTGGTCATCGGGCACCGTCCCGATCCTGGCCCGGCGGGCCAGGTCGTCCAGGGCCCGGCGCAGCGGCCTGGCCTCGAGCCGGTCCGCCGTCTGGGCCGCCTGACGCCACTGCTCCGCCGCCTCGTCCCGGCGGCCCGCCTCGGCGAGCGCCTCGGCCAGCCGCCACCGGGTCCTGGCGATCTCGTAGACGTAGTCGGGGCCGAACGCGTCCAGGACCGCCTGCCACGCCTGCGGGTCGTTGTCTCCGCCGAGCCGGCGGTACTCCGCCTCGGCCCGGGCCAGCCAGCCGCGCCCCTCCGGACCCAGGATGAACTTCGGCCGCTTGGGGAACGCCGCGCCCTCGCGGGCGGCGTCGAGCAGTTCGGCGGCCGCGGCCACCTCGGCCGCGGCCGCCGCGTCGTCGCCGACGGCCCGGGCCTGCGCCGCCCGGTCGGCGTGCGCGCTCAGGGCGACCGCGGCCGGCCTGATGACGGACGGGTAGTAGCCCCACAGCGGCTCGAAGCTGACGTCGATCGCGGCCTGGGCCTCGGTCAGGGCCTGCGTGGTATCGCCCTGCCACAGGGCGTGCTCGGCCAGCAGCCCGCGCGCGATGAACTCGTCGAACCCGTGCATCGACCAGAACGGCTCGATCCAGGCGCGCCGTTCCTCGACCGCCGGGTTCCCGCGCGCGACGTCGATGAACAGGGCCATCGAGGACAGGTAGGCCTCGGGAATGCTCGTGACCCGGACCGGGAAACCGTCGGCGATCTCCTGCGCGTGGTCCCACTTGCCGTCGGCGAAATGGCACTGGAAGTGCAGGTGCTGCACGTCAAGGCCGTACGGCGCCATGTTGAGGCCGGTCTGGCTGGCCCGCTGGGTGCCCTCGTGCGCTACCTGCGCGCCGATGGTCAGGTCGCCTAGCTCGAGGTGCGCCTGCGCCAGGTAGCACGCGGCCCGCAGCTCCACGCCGAGGTTCTTCGCCTCCCGCGCCTGCCGGTGGGCCTGGGTCAGCACCTTGATGGCCTCGTCGTTCCGGCCCTCCCGGTTGCTGATGAAACCGAGGGTCACCAGCGCGTCGGCCTCGACCCACGGCGCCTCCGCGGCCCGGGCCGCGGCGAGCCCGTGCTCGGCCCACTCCCTGGCCAGGGTGTAGTCGTTCTCGTTCAGCAGCGTGTTGGCGTAGGTGGAGATGGACCGAGCGTGCTGCCACGTCGGCGGGTCGGCGGGGGTGGTATCCACCGTGGCCCGGGCCACCTCGATGGCCTCGTCCCTGGCCTTGTAGTCGTCCAGCAGCATCAGGTACGAGGCGAGCCGCTCACCGATCCTGCTGGCCAACAGGACGTCTTCGGCCGGGCCCCGCGCCGCGAGCGCCTGCCGCAGGCGCCGGAGCAGGTGGACGGCGCGCTCGTAATCGCCGCTGTCCGCCGCGTTGGTCGCGGACTTCAGTCCGAGCTTCGCGCGGGCCATGTCGGCCGTCTTCTCCGGCTCGGCCACCCGCTCCCACAGCATGAGCGCATGGTCGTAGTGGCGGTGCGCCTCGGCCGGCGCGCCCAGCCGCTCGGCCTCGTCGCCGGCCCGGACCGAGGCCGCGAACGCGCCCGGGATGTCGTGGCTGGCCAGGCAGTGCTGGGCCAGTTCCGCGGCCGTCCCCGGCATCATGAGGCGGCGCTCGTCGGCGAGCAGGGCGCTCATGGTGGCGTGCAGCCTGGTCCGCTCCCCCGGCAGCAGGTCGCCGTAGACGGCCTCGCGGAGCAGGGCGTGCCGGAAGACGTAGCCTTCCGTGCCGTCCGGCACGAGCATCTGGTGCGTGACCGCCTCGCGGACCGCGGCCTCGTACTCGCCCGCCTCCAGCCCGGACGCGGCCTGGACCAGCTCGTCGTCCGCCTTACGGCCGGCCACCGCCGCGGCCCGGAGCACCTGCTGCGCGGCGTCGGACAGCTGCTCGACCCGGCTGAGCAGCAGGGCCGCCAGGCCGGCCGGAAGGGAGCCGCGATCGTGGGGGCCGTGGCCGGCCGGGGCGACGGGGCCGAAGGAGGCGGCGAGCAGTTCCTCGGCGTAGTAGGCGTTGCCCTCGGCCCGGGCCACGATGTCATTGAGCACGGTGGCGTCGATGCGGCCCGGGGCGGTGGCGGTCAGGTGTTCGGCCAGGGCGGAGGGATCCAGCGGCGCCAGGTCGACCGAGATGACGCTGGGCAGCCGCTGCAGTTCGGCCACCACGGGCCGGAGCGGATGGCGCCGGTGCAGGTCGTCGCTCCGGTAGCTGCCGATCAGCGCCACCCGTTCCCGGTGCAGCATCCGGGACAGGAAGATGACCAGGTCCCTGGTGGAGGCGTCGGCCCAGTGCAGGTCCTCGAGCACCAGCAGGACCGGCGCGGCGGCCGCCAGCTCGGTGAGCAGGCCGAGCACACCCCCGAGCATCTGCTGCCTGGCCAGGCCGGACCGGTCCTCGTCCTCGCGCTGGCCGTCCGTGCCCTCGGGCAGCAGCCGGTTCAGCGCCGGGCGCGAGCTGAGTGCGTCGCGGACCCCGCTCGACTGGGCGGCACCGCGTAGCGCGTCGGCCATCGGCAGGTAGGGGACGCTATCGCCCAGCTCGGCGCAGTGGCCGGATAGCACGGTGAAGCCGCGCCCCGCGGCGAGCGCGACGGCCTCGCTGATGAGGCGGGACTTTCCCACGCCCGCGTCCCCGCTGACGAGCGCTACCACCGACCGGCCTGCCCCGGCGTCATCGAGCAGGGTAAGCAGGCGGCTAAGCTCGCCGTCCCGCCCCACCATGCGCCCGGCCGACATGCGCAGAACCATGTGCATGAGTATCCCATCTAGCGGCTGCGATTCCGATTCGTTAAGGGCGTGGCGGTACCCTCCATGTCATGGACAAGGTCACCCGGACGGACGACGAGTGGCGGGAGCAGCTGACCCCGCAGGAGTACCGCGTGCTGCGCCAGGCCGGCACCGAGGCGCCGTTCACGGGTGAGTACACCAACACCAAGACCAGGGGCGTGTACCGGTGCCGCGCGTGCGGCGCCGAGCTGTTCCGTTCGGATGCGAAGTTCGAGTCGCACTGCGGCTGGCCGTCGTTCTACCAGCCAACCGAAGGCGACGCCGTGGTCCTGATCGAGGACAGCACGCTCGGGATGACCCGCACCGAGGTCCGCTGCGCCGCCTGCGACTCGCACCTGGGCCACGTGTTCGCCGGCGAGGGCTACGACGTGCCCACCGATCAGCGCTGGTGCATCAACTCGGTGTCGCTGACGCTGGAGCCCGAGGCTTCGTGAGCCTGCGGCTGATCCGGGCCGGATCGCTGTCGCCCGGCACCGCGCAGACCAGCGGGATGGTCCGGACCGCCGCCATCTCCGGCGACCTGGTCGGCGCGCAGGCCCTGTGGATGGGGCGGACCGTGGTCTTGCCCGGGAGTTCCTCGGGTGACCACCATCACGGCTCATCCGAGACGGGGATCTACGTGGTATCCGGTCACCCGGTCTTCGTGTTCCGCGATCAGGACACCGGGGAACTGGTCCGGCTGGAGACCTCACCGGGGGACTACGTCTGGGTTCCCCCGCACGTCCCGCACCGGGAGGAGAACCCGTCCCCGGACACCGAGGCCATCGTCGTGATCGCCCGCTCCACCCAGGAAGCCATCGTCGTCAACGTCCCCGCGCTCTGAATTGGGGCCGGTTGGCCCCGGACTAGTCCCCGCTCATACCAGGCCGGTCCGCACGCCCCAGGCCGCGGCCGCCGCGCGGGAGGACAAGTTGAGCTTGCGCAGGATGTTGGCCAGGTGCCGGTGCACGGTGTGCTCGCTCAGCACGAGGTGCCGGGCGATGTCCTGGTTGCTCGACCCCTGGGCTACCAGCTTCAGCACCTCCAGCTCGCGAGCCGTCAGCGCCGTCACGGCCGCGCCAGATGGGCCACCATCCGGCTCGCTGACCAGCGCACCCGGGCGCGGCGCCCGCCTGGTCCGCAACGCCTCCTGAGCCACGGACGCCAGGTCGAGGGTGCGGCCCGCCGCGTATGCGGCGTCGAAGGCCGGGGCGCTCATCGCGGCGCGCAGCCGCTCGCGGTCCAGGTCGGCCAGCCGGTCCTCCAGCGGCTCCAGGGCCTGACCCAGATCGGCCAGCGCCTGGTCGGCCGCGCCGTGCAGCCGGGCGGACCACCCCGGGCTGGCACCGCCGCGGCCAGCCATGGCCAGGCCGATCAGCGCATAGGCGATGCTCGACCTCAGACCCATGCGGCAGGCCAGGTCGAGTGATTCGGCGAACAAGGCCTCGGCCGCATCCGGCGAGCCTCCGAGGTACTCGGCCAGGCCGAGGTTGAAGGCCTGGTAGACGATGTCGGAGCGGATGTTGAGCGCACGGGAAGTGTCGAGCGCCTCGGCCAGGTGGCGGCGGGCGGCATCAAGTTCGCCCGCCGTGAGCTCGTATACCCCGAGGTTGACGAGTATTCGCCCCACCTGTAGCTGGCCTCCGGCCTGGCGGGCGAGCCGCAGGCCCTCGGCGGCATCGCGCGCCGCGCCCGCGTGATCGCCCTGCGCGTAGTGAGCGTACGATCGCGCGTTAAACAGCCGGACGGTCAGGTGCGGATCCCCGAGGCGGCGGGCCAGGCCCAGGCCCGACTCGGTGAGGGGCAGCGCAGCCTCGTGCTTCCCTTGGATCAGCAGCACCCAGGCTCGCTCGCACGTAAGGTCGGCGACCAGGTAATCGTCCCCGGCGGCGCGGGCAATGGCCAGCGCCTCCTCGCAGTAATCCTCGGCGGTCGCGAAGCCGCCGCCCGTTTGCGCGAGTATGCGGACCGCTGCGACCAGCGCCCGGGCGCGGGGCAGCGTCGGCTGCCGGGCGTCCGGCGCGTCCAGCAGCGCCCGTAGCACGCCGGCGCCCTCGGCGGAGTGCCCGCGGGCCGGCCAGTACAACCGCAGGGCAGCGGCCAGCCGCAGGCCCGGCTCGGGGTCGGGCTGGGTCAGGCTGAAGGCGATCGCCGCCCGCAGGTTGCCCAGCTCGGCATCGAGCCGGTCCAGCCAGGCGCCCTGATCGGAGGCCACCAGGTGCGGGGCCGCCGCCTCGGCGAGCGTCAGGTAGTAGTCGCGGTGCGCGATCCGGGCGGCGCCGGCCGCCGGGCCCAGCGCGTCCAGCCGCCCGGCCGCGTACTGCCGCACGGTCTCCAGCAGCCGGTACCGGCCTGGCCCGGCGCGGGCGTCCCCGAACTGGACCAGGCTCTTGTCCACCAGCGCGCCGAGGTGCCAGATCACCTCCGCGGCGGGCACGTCCGGGCCGGCGGCGACCGCCTCGGCCGCGGCCAGGCCGAACCCCCCGGCGAAGGTCGATAGCCGGGCCAGCACGGCTCGCTCCGCGTCGGTCAGCAGCTCCCAGGACCAGTCCGCCATCGCCCGCAGCGTTTGCTGCCGGGCCAGGCCGGCCCGCGACCCGCCCGTCAAGATGGCGAACCGCTGGTCGAGGCGGGCCTCCAGCTCGGCCGCCGAGAGCACCCTCAGCCGCGCCGCGGCCAGCTCGATGGCCAGCGGGATGCCATCCAGCCGGCGGCAGATCCGCCCCGCCACCTGTGTAGCCGGCTCATCCCAGGCCAGCACCACTCCCTGCGCTTCGGCCCGGTCCGCCAGCAGGCGCACCGCCTCGCTGGCCTGCACCGCCGCGGCGTCATCGCCGTCGGCCGGGACCCCCATCGACGGCACTCGGTACACCTGCTCCCCGCCGATGCCCAGCGGCTCCCGGCTGGTGGCCAGCAGCGCCAGGTTCGGGCACCCCCGCAGCATCGTGTCGGCCACCATGGCGCAGGTCCCGATCAGGTGCTCGCAGTTGTCCAGCAGGATCAGCAGCCGCCGCCCGGCCACCGCCGCCACCACCGACTCCAGCACCGGGCGGCCCGCCTCGACGCGCACCCCCAGCGCATCCGCCACCGTCACCGCCACCAGACCCGGATCCTGTACCGGGGCCAGATCGGCGAACCACACCCCCTCCCCCGCCTCATCGGCCAGCCCGGCCGCCACCTGCAGCCCCAGCCGGGTCTTGCCCGCCCCGCCCCCACCGGTCAGCGTGACGAGCCGCGACCGGGCTATCAGGCCGCGCACCTCGGCCAGTTCCACCTCCCGGCCGATAAAGCTCGACACGGGCGTCGGCAAGTTGTCCCACGACATGAGCGCCTGCGTGGCCACCAGCCCAGGCCCCTCATCTAGATCGACGCCGACCGCACCGGCCGCCATCCGCCGGCTCCCCAACCGCGGCCAGAACATCATACGTCCGCCGCTCCTGCCACGCCGGGCGTACGTACCGGGCGCGAGCCTAGCCGGATCGGGCCATCTGCCGCGGCCGCGTGACGTCTTCGGTTAGTCGGGGCCCCGGGTGTCGTAGCGGCGGGCGCGCTTGATCGAGGCGCGGTTGCGCTTGGCTTCCAGGCGGCGCTCGTTCGAGCCCCTGGTGGGCCGGGTCGGGACGCGCGGGCGCTGCGGCGGGGCGATGGCGTCCCGCAGCAGGGCGGCCAGCCGGGCCCGGGCGGCGTGGCGGTTCGCGAGCTGGCTGCGCTGCTCGGACGCGGCCACGGTGAGGACACCCCCGGTCAGGCGGCCGGCCAGGCGCTCGAGCGCCCTGGCCTGCGCCCACGCCGGGAGGGCGGTCGAGTGCTCGACGTCGAAGGAGAGCTCGACCCGGCTGTCGGCGGTGTTGACCGACTGGCCCCCGGGTCCGGAGGATCGGGAGAAGCGCTCGTGCAGTTCGGCGGCCGGTATCACGAGCCAGCCGTTCACCTGCAGGTCGTCAGCCACCCCGCGGTCCGGTTATACGAGGTCGGCGACGAGCGCGCGCACCGGCTTGCGGTGGCCGGTGTAGAACGGGATCTCGACCCGGGTGTGCAACCGGGCCTCGGCGCCGCGCAGGTGGCGCATGAGGTCCACGATCCGGTGCAGCTCATCGGCCTCGAAGGCGAGCATCCACTCGTAGTCGTTGAGCGCGAAGCAGGCGACCGTGTTGGCCCTGACGTCGGGGTACTCGCGGGCCATCATCCCGTGCTCGGCGAGCAGCCTGCGGCGTTCGGCGGGATCGAGGAGGTACCACTCGTAGGAGCGCACGAACGGGTACACGCTCACGTACGCGCGCGGCTCCTCCCCGGCCAGGAAGGCCGGGATGTGGCCCTTGTTGAACTCGGCCGGGCGGTGTAGCGCCATCGCCGACCAGACCGGCTCGCTGAGGCGGCCGAGCCGGGTCCGGCGGAACCGCACGTACAGCTCCTGGAGCTCGTCCGAGGTCGGTGCCACCCACCAGAGCATGTAGTCCGCGTCCGCCCGGAAGCCCTGGACGTCGTAGCAGCCGCGGGTGACGATGCCCTTGCCCGCGGCCTGGTCGAGCAGGTCGGCGACCTCGGCCGCGGCGTTGCCGGGCCCGCCGGCTTCCAGCGCGGTCCGGTCGGCCACGCGGAACACCGACCACATCGTGTACCGGACCAGCTCGTTGAGCTCGCGCGCCTTGAGCTTGCGCGCCGCGTCGGCGGCTCCGTCCGTCTCGGTCTGGGGGCCGTCCGGCTCGGTCATCCCGTGTTCGTCAGACATGCCACCATTGTCGGCCACGCCGGCGGGCCATGCGGCACCGGTCAGCGCCGGGCCGCGAGGAACGCCGTGACCTGGCTGGCGGCCGCGCGGGCGGTGCCGATGCACGCGGGGATGCCCACCCCGTCGTAGGCCGCGCCGCAGACGGCCAGGCCCGGCCGGGCCGCGACCCCCGCCCGGATCCTCGCCACCCGGTCTAGGTGTCCGACCGTGTACTGGGGCAGGCCCCCGCCCCACCGGGTGACGCGGGTGGCCGCCGGCCCGCCGCGCACCCCGGTCGCCGCCGCGAGTTCCGCCGCGGCCAGCGCCGCCAGCTCGTCGTCGGCCCGCTGCAGCAGGGCTTCCTCGCCGATCCGGCCTACCGAGCACCGGACGATCTCGAGCGGCGCGGCGCCGGACTCCGGGGCCCCGGCCAGGTGCGGCCACTTGACCGTGGAGAAGGTGACGGCCTTGACCGCCCGCCCGTCGACGGCGGGAACCAGGTACCCGCTCCAGCCCAGCGCCGCCAGCCCGGGCGCGGGAAAGGCGGAGCGCGGGTACGCGAGCGTGACGATCGCCATGCTCGCGTACCCGATCTCGGCGAGCGCCGCGACAGCGGCCGAGGCGCCCGGCGCGCCGGCCAGCAGCCGGCCGGCGGGCCGCGCCGGGACCGCCAGTATCACCGCGTCGGCGTCGATCTGCTCCGGGGCCGCCGCGGATCCCACCGTGAGCCGCCAGCCGCCCTCGGCAGGGGACAGCTCGCGGGCCATCGCCCCGGTGCGCACGTGGGCGCCCGAGGCCCTCGCCAGGTACTCGGGCAGCGTGCCCAGCCCGCCGGCCAGCGTGGTGAACACCGATCCGCCCGGTGCGGGCCTGGCGCCCGGGTCATCGGGACAACGGGTAGGAGCCGGCGACGGGAGCAACGATCCGGCCGCCTCCGCGAGCGACCGGTACTTCCGCGAGGCCGTGGCCAGCGCCGGCAACGTGGCGTCAAAGGACAGCTCCGCCGAACGTCCGGCGTACACCCCCCCGAGCAGCGGATCGACCAGCCGGTCGACGACCTCGGCGCCGAGCCGGGCTCCGACGTACCGCGCGACGGCGACGTCGCCGTCGCGGGCGGTCGCAGGCAGCTCGAGGTCCTGGCTGGCCCTGGCCACGCCGTCGCTGGTAAGCACTCCGGACCTGGCCAGCTCGGCCAGGTCGGCCGGCACGCCCATGAACTGACGCCGCGGCAGCGGATGCAGAGCGCCGAGCGTCCAGATCGCCGAGGAGGTCGTGCCCGGGGCGACGCGCTCGCCGCCCAGTCCCAGCTCGGCGATCAGCCCGGTGCCCTCAGGCCTGGTCACGAGCAGCGCCTCGGCCCCCTCGTCGACGGCGACGCCCGCGATCTCCGATACGCACAGCTTGCCGCCCGGCCGCGGCGATCCCTCCAGGACGGTCACCCTGACCGGCTCGTCCCTGAGGAAGAACGCGGCCGCGAGCCCGGCGATCCCGCCCCCCACGATCACCACGTGAGGCCGCGCGTCCGTTAGATGCATGCCCCCAGCCTCGCAGATCCAAGGTTGTGACCGGGGTGCGGCCGGGCCGCTGCGCGATCGTGACCAGGACGACGGAACCGGGCGGGTGTGGGCGCCGTCACATCCGCATGCTGAACGTACAGGGTTTGCAGGGCCGGTCCGCGCGGGCCTGGCGCACACGATTCGGGGTCGCCGGGGTGGCTGCTGTCGCCGCCATGCTCGGCGGAGCACTATTCCTGGCCGGCTGCTCGAGCAGCGCGGCGTCTAGCTCGGCCGCGTCGAGCGGCCCGAACACGGCGGCACTGCCTGCCGGGGCGGCGGCGCAGGCACCCTCCGCCGTGCCCACCGCGGCGGCCGGAAGCTTTGCGGCCGGAAGCCGGGCCCTCGGGCTGCCGTCGCAGCAGGGCGGCAAGACGACGATAACCACGGTCCAGCTCGCGCCCGGGAGCGACATCATCTACAACGCCGAGCTGACCGTGCGGGCGCAGAACGTCAATTCCGCGACCACCCGGGCGACGCAGATCGCCGAGGGCATCGGCGGATACGTCTCGAGCGAGAACAACTCGTCCAACCCGGATCACCCGTCGCAGGCCACCGCCACGATCACGCTGAAAATCCCGGTGACCTCGTACGCGGGCACCCTCAGCGAGCTCGCGGACAGCCTCGGCACCCAGCTGTCGCTGCAGCAGCAGGCCCAGGACGTGACCGAGCAGGTCGCCGACGTGAACAGCCAGGTCACCTCGTTCGAGGCGGCCATCGCCCAGCTGCGCGCGCTGCTGTCACACGCCGGCTCGGTCAACGACCTGCTCAACGTGCAGAACCAGATCAACCAGGAGGAAACCCAGCTGGAAGCGCTGCAGGCGCAGCAGCGGGCCCTCAGCCACGAGACGACCTACGCGACGGTGACCGTCACCATCCTCGGCCCGAAGGCGAAGGCCCCGGTCCACCACCCGAAGGCCCCGCCGTCGCTGGGCGGCGGCTGGAAGGCCGGCTGGCGCGGCCTGCGGGTCACGGTGGACTGGACGCTGGCCTTCCTCGGCGCCGTCGCACCGTTCGCCGTCGTCGCGGCCGTCGTCGCGTTCGTGATCTTCCGGGGCCGGCGCTGGTTCCTCCGCCGCAGGCCGACGGCCCAGCCTGCCTCGCAGGACAGCTAGCCAACGGGGCGGGACCGGGGCCTGGCCCGGTCCCGCCCCGTTCCCCGCGGCCACGGGTGATCGGGTAGCGTCCCGACCATGACGGGAAACTCGGGATGGCAGCCGCGGCACGCCGATCCGCTGTTCATCTTGGCCATGGATCACCGCGAGTCGTTCGGCCGGACCTTGTTCGAGGTCAAGCACGACGACCCGGATCAGGCGCAAGTCGAGGCGATGAGATCCGCCAAGCTCCTGATCTTCCAGGGCCTGCAGGTGGCCCAGCCCAAGGTGACCTCCGGGCGCATCGGGGTGCTCGTCGACGAGCGGTACGGCCAGGAAGTCATCGACGCGGTAAAGAGCAATGCCGACCCCATGGTACTGGCGGTGCCGGTCGAGGCCAGCGGGCATGACTGGTTCACGCTGGAATGGGGCGATCAGTGGCTCGAGCACGTCGAGTCGGTCAAGCCCGATTACGCCAAGGTGCTCGTCCGCGACAACCCCGGTTTCGACACGGCCCAGCGCGACGCGCAGCTCACCAGCCTCGCGCAGGTCAGCGCGGGGCTCCGGACCGTCGGCGTGCCCCTGCTGTACGAACTCCTCGTGCCCGCCACGGACGCCCAGCTGGCCCAGGCGGGCCACGACGCCGGCGTGTACGACCACGACCTCCGCCCCGGCCTGGTCGCCCAGGTGATCGCCGACAACCAGGCGCACGGCGTCGAGCCGACGCTATGGAAGGTCGAGGGCCTGGAGACCGTCGAGGCCGCGCAGCAGGTGGCCGCGCAGGCCAAGGCGGGCGGACGCACGGCCGATCTGATCGTCCTGGGCCGCGACGCGCCTGCCGAGCGGCTGGACCACTGGCTCGAGGTGGCCAGCCAGGTCGACGCGTTCGTCGGGTTCGCGATCGGGCGCAGCATCTGGGAGGACGTGCTGAGCCGGTACGAGGCGTTCGGCGCCACCGACAGCGCGGCGGTCAACGCGCGCCGCGAGATCGCCGACCGCTACCTCGGTTTCATCGCCCACTGGAGACCCTGACTCCACTGGACACCCTGACCAGGGCCCAGCGCGCTCAGGCGAGCGGGTGCGCGGATTCCTCGTGCACGAGGTCGGTAAGCCTGGCTAGCACGCCGGGATCGGTTTCCGGCAGCACGCCGTGCCCCAGGTTGAACACGTGGCCCTCGGCGGTGCGCCCGCGCGCGAGCACGTCCCTGGCCCGCTCCTCGATGACCTCCCATCCAGCGAGCAGGATCGCCGGGTCCAGGTTGCCCTGCAGGGCCTTGCCCGGCTCGACCCGCCGGGCGGCCTCGTCCAGCGGGATACGCCAGTCGACCCCGACCACGTCGGCCCCGGCCTCGCCCATCAGCCCGAGAAGCTCGCCCGTTCCGACCCCGAAGTGGATGCGCGGCACGTCCAAGGATTCCAGCGCGGCGAAGATCCGGCTGGTATGCGGCAGGATGGCCTGCCGGTAATCGTCCGGGCTGACCGCCCCGGCCCACGAGTCGAACAGCTGGACGGCCGACGCGCCCGCTGCCACCTGGACCCGGAGGAACGAGATCGTGATGTCGGCCAGCCGGCCGAGTAGCGCGTGCCACAGCTCCGGGTGGCCGTACATCAGCGCCTTAGTCAGATCGTGATTCTTGGACGGCCCCCCTTCCACCAGGTAGGACGCGAGCGTGAACGGCCCGCCCGCGAAGCCGATCAGCGGGCGCTCACCGAGTTCGAAGACGAGCATCTGAATCGCCTCGGTCACGTACGGCACGTCACCGGGATCCAGCGGGCGCAGCCGCTCCAGGTCTGCGGGCGTCCGGACCGGGGTCGCCACCACCGGGCCGATGCCCGCCTTGATGTCGACGTCGATCCCGATCGCGCGCAGCGGGACCACGATGTCGCTGTACAAGATGGCCGCATCCACGTCGTACCTGCGCAGGGGCTGCAGGGTGATCTCGGTGATCAGGTCGGGGCGCGTGCACGAATCGAGCATCGAGACGCCCTCCCGGACCTTGCGGTACTCGGGCAGCGAGCGGCCCGCCATCCGCATGAACCAGACGGGCGTACGTTGAACGGGCTCCCTCCGGCAAGCCTGCAGGAAAGGGGACTTGAGCGGGACTACGGTCACGTCAGGGATCGTCTCACATGAGCGTGCCCGATATGAGAGGTCCGGACCGACGGCAGACACGCCGCCCGAGATCCCACGGGCGAGCGCGCGAGCATGTCACTATCGGCATCAGATTGCTTTCAACCCTGCGCAGTCCGTGCTGAACCGCAAGGAGGAGGTCGCCAGGATGACGCATCTGACCCGGTACTGCACCGGATGCAGCGACGAGCGACTATTCGAGCAGTTTCACGCGGAGGCGGGCGGCTGCCCGGACACAGGGGATGGCGACTGCCCGGAATGGGCCTGCACCGTGTGCGGCGACGCCTTGCTCATCGGCCTCCCGCTGGCCGAACTCGTGACCAGCGAGCCCGCGTCCAGGGCCGCGTAACCGACCTACCTGATCCGTACTGGTTCTAGGCTGAACCTGAATCGGTCGAACTTGCATGAAACACGGTGTTCGGGCATGAACCTTTGCGCCCCTCGCGCGAGAAGCATATGAGTGACACGTACGCTCGGGTCATGAAGCCGGGTGACGGTCCGGGGAATCGGCGTACCGCGCGATCGGGGGCGGCACGGCGCCCGGGCGCGGCCTCCGGCCCCGAAGCGGAAACCGCCCCGCTGACAGCAGCAGATACAGCCACGCACAGCGCGGGCAGTCCAGCCGAGGCGACGTTCGCCGCCGCGGTGGCCGCGTTCCAGCAGGGCCGTGACGACCTTGCCGACCGGAACCTGGCCTTCGAGGACGTCCCCGCTCCCAAGCGGCTGGCCCCCTACGCCACCGCCATCGCGGCCGCGGTCCAGCGCGACGACGCGGACGTCGCGTGGGGACGGCTGGTGCTGCTCTACGACCCGGACGGCCAGGAAGGCTGGGACGGCGTATTCAGGCTGGTGGCGTACATCCGCGCCGAGGTGGAGCCGGAGATTGCCGCCGATCCCCTGCTCGGCGAAGTCGGGTGGAGCTGGCTGTCCGAGGCGCTGGACCACCAGGTGCCCGGCTACGCGCAGCCCAGCGGCACGGTGACCAGGGTCATCACCGAGGGGTTCGGCGCGAAGCGGGACGAGCTGCCCCTCACCGGGTTCGAGCTGCGCGCCTCCTGGTCCCCGGCCTCCCCGGGCGGCCCCG
>Ga0187802_10000118_pt1 | contig 17427 bp, 14 predicted proteins | sample NC_wetland_sal_i_FD_130584 | JGI IMG/M metagenome (GOLD analysis project Ga0187802, IMG submission 130584) | Wetland sediment microbial communities from Neuse River Estuary, North Carolina, USA - Control_2 | ecosystem: Environmental > Aquatic > Freshwater > Wetlands > Sediment | place: USA... | reverse complement strand
CGCTGGATAAAACCATATCCTTTAGCCCCGTTAAACCACTTCACTGTACCCTTCTCTCTCACAATGAACTCCTTTCGCCTCTGCCGAGATTAGAATTCCACATTCTTCGCGAAGCGCGCGCGTTACTGACCCCCTCAAAGCATGTGGACGAACAAATTACCTTGCGTCCGTCGTCACTCTAGTCCAACAAGAAAGGCTCCGGAGTTTCCCGCCGGTGGTCGAAAACGGCGAGAAGCTCCGAAGCCTGTCGTGGTGGCGCGAGTTTCGACTGCGATATACAAAACATCAACCCGAGCTAATGAACGTCGCTGCCGACATTCCGGCAACGGCAGGAATAATATTCAGGAATTTTCTTTCTGGCAAGAGAAGAATTAACAACCAAGTGAAATGAAGTGAAACGATAAATGTGACCCGCGGTTCTAATTTGCGAACCAGAAACGTCCGAGGCCGCCAGATCGCCCGGTCGCCATCATGTAGATTATTTGTAACTCTCTGATAATATTGGATAATGATTGATTGACCACCCCACATCCAGCGCCGTGGCGCCGCCTGCACCTGTACCCGAGGTTGCCGTTACCAGATTGCGCCCTCGTGGCGTCCGGCTATTTTCCGTCTTTAAATTTAAATATGTCTTAAAATATGTCTTACGTACAGACGTCCACACTTTTGCTTTCTCCGTGGCTGCGAATGCGGTCCTTTCATTCTTTCCCTTTGTTCTGCTGTTGCTGACTCTGATCCGGCGAGTATTCCGCTCGCCCGCGATGTATGACGTCGTGATTCAATTGTTGCGCGACTATCTGCCCGCGGGACAAGATTTCGTAATTCGCAACTTGAATGCGCTGGTCAACGCCCGCCATCGGGCGCAAATATTCTCCTTATTGATTCTGCTGGTGACGTCGAGCGGAATCTTCATGCCCCTTGAAGTGGCGCTAAACCGAATCTGGCGATTCCCCGAAAACCGCTCTTATCTGGGGAATCAACTCATCGCGCTGGGCCTCGCATTTAGCTGCGGTGTGCTGGCCTTACTCTCGGTCGCCTTGACCGCGGGGAATGTATCGCTGCTGAAAACTCTAACCTTCGGCCACAAGTTTTTCACCGTCCGGCTGCTGGGTTTTCTGATCATGAAGATTTTCGCCATCGCCGCCAGCATCACAATCTTCTTTCTGATCTACTGGCTATTGCCCAACGGCAAAGTGCCGGCCCGCGCAGTAGTGCCCGCGGCGGTGATCATGGGATTGCTCTCCGAAATCTTGAAGTATTGCTACATCCTGGCGCTGCCGCGTCTGGATTTCCAGGAAGTCTACGGCCCCTTCGCCTTGTCAGCCAGCTTGATGTTCTGGGCATTCCTCTCCGGACTGTCGCTGCTCACCGGAGCGCACTTGTCAGCGCAACGGCAAAGCCAGAGAAAAGCTCAACCGCTGTAGACGTGCCGATGATCGTCCGCACCGCCGACAAATTCACGGTCTGATGGAGGCCGGGCGTCCCCGCCCGGATGCACGGTCGAGACGGCCGTCCTCAATTGTGACAATCACATCTACAGCCCTATCGCAACACTTGGACGGTCTCTTCCTCTGCTACGATTTCCTCAGAGAAAATTCATTGTGCCTGTGACCACCGACACAGCCATTCCCTTCCAGTATTTGTAGTATTACCATGTTCCCGTCAAGCGGCTGGCCTCGATGCAGAACGAGGCTTGCTCATGTTGTCGTCATCTTGGAAGCTTTTCGTCGTCGCGCTGATCCTAACCCCGGTCTCACCGCCGGTCATCGCAGAACAACCAGCGCGATTCCAGGCACCCGCGATCCCGCCGGGACCACTACATCCACAGCGACCGCCTCCGCTGACCCATAGCTCCGGTTACATTTTCGCGGGTACGGTTAAGTCAGTTGAGCGCGCTCCTTCCAATGGAAACAGTGTCGCGACCATCCAGATCACCTTTCATGTGGATCAGGGTCTTCGCGGCGTTCGAACCGGCCAGGTGCTCGCAATCCGCGAGTGGGCGGGCTTATGGGCATCCGGTGAACGGTATCGCCCCGGCGAACGTGTTCTGCTGTTTCTCTATCCTCCCAGCAAGTTGGGACTCACCAGCCCAGTCCAAGGCCCGATGGGCCGTTTCCGAATCGGCCCCGATGGCCAGATCGTCCTCGATCCGGGACGAATTGGTCTTCCGCCACCGCATGCGAACATACCGGATCCATTGCGCGGACGAACCCGCGTCACCCCTGCCGAGTTTGTCCGCTATCTCCATTCGGCGGAAGAAGAGTAAGGGCATGACGACATTTTCACTTTCCGCCCTCGCGCACAAATTAGCAGACAAAGGACAGCCTTGTCTCCGGACGAGAAACGCCCAGGGCATTAACAAACTTTCTCTACGAGTTACGCCTGTCTATTCGGGAGCAGCAGTACTTGTGCTGCTTCTCACCCTCATACAAGTTGCCCAAGCGGGTGGTCCTCGCTACATCGCCGGAATCAGTTACTTCAACCAGGGAACCGCCGGCACACCCCTGACCTGGGCCCAGGGCGCGGTAAACTACTACACCGACCAAGGCAGTCTGAGCTCAACCGTTTCCGGACCTCAAGGGGACGCGCTGGTCGCCGACGCATTCAGCCAGTGGACCTCCATTTCGACCGTCGCCCTATCAGTCACCCACGCCGGCCAACTCGCAGAAGATGTCAATGGCAGTAACGTCTACCGGAACGCTGACGGCACCCTCACCATGCCTGCCGACATCATGCCCACAGCCACAGGTACGCCTGTGGGCGTCGTTTACGACGTGGACGGAACCGTCACAGACGCGTTTCTCGGGCAAGGCGCAGGCGATCCGTCCGAGTGCTTCGGCAACGCAGTTTTCGGTGGCCTCGACAACTTCGGAACCAGTGCCAACTTCCTTCACGCGCTGGTAGTTCTCAACGGAAACTGCATCGTCCAATTACCTGACCCGGATGTGGAGTATCGACTGGTGCGCGTGCTGGGGCGGGTGCTGGGCCTCGACTGGTCGCAAACGAACCTCAACGTCCAGACTGGCACGCCTCCACCGACGGCCGACGATTACGTCGGTTTCTCCATCATGCACGCCATCGATCTTCCGAACTGTGTACCCATCACCCTGTGTTATTCCAACGGCGGCAAGGTCAATCCCTACCAGCCCAAAATGGATGATCAAGCAGCCCTTTCGCGCCTGTATCCCGGGCCAACGTTTTCTTCCACCACCGCTCGCATTCACGGCAACGTATACTTCGCAAATGCCGGCGGACAACCGGGTCAGCCCATGCAAGGAGTAAATGTAGTCGCCCGCTGGATCGATCACAACACCGGTCTACCCTCTGGAGCTTATGCCGCCACTTCCGTTTCCGGTTTCCTATTCTCTGGAAACGTGGGCACGACGGTCACCGGTTTCAACGACAGCACTGGAGAACCCTTCAACCGCTGGGGCTCGAACGATCCTACGCTGGAAGGATTCTATGATCTGGCGGGTTTGCAGATTCCCAACAGCGGCAGCAGCGCCCAGTACCAGCTAACCGTCGAAGCTGTCGATCCTTTCTGGTCAGCGACTGTTGGCCCTTACCAGCCCTGGCAAGTACTGCCGTCGGGCTCGGCGCAAGCCGTCACCGTGAACGTTACTCTCGGCGGAGACGCTCCGCAGGACATTGTCATGCAAGGCAGTGCAGCGCAAAAACCCGACTGGTTTGGACCTACGACCTGCACGTCTCCCGCGCCTCTGCCGCTCCCTGGCGACTGGGTAGCCTCCCTTGACCCCTACGGCGGCCTCGACTATTTCTGGTTTTCCGGCCAGGCGAACCGCACGCTCTCGGTCCTCGTGAGTGCGCTGGACAACCTCAGTGCGCCCACAGAAAACAAAGCTCAGCCGGTAGTCGGCATGTGGGCGCTATCGGATTGCCAGAACCAGACCCTCCCAGCGCCAGCGCCCGCCAACACGCCATCGGCATTCAACTCTTCAATTTTCGGGATGACGGTTCTGAACGCGCAACTGAACAGCTCGATCAGTTTCCTTGTCGGAATCGCCGACATCCGCGGCGACGGCCGCCCAGACTATCTCTATCACGCGCGCCTGCTCTACGGCGACCACATCACTCCAACCCGAGCCAGCGTGGCCGGAGGTACGCCCCTCGCCATTGCCGGTTACGGATTCCAAGCGAATACCGGGGTCAGGATAGGGAACGGGAATGCACTACCCTTGGCCGTCTCTGCGAATCAGATCGTGGTGACGGCGTCGGCTGAAGCCGACGGAGTGCAGGACATGGCACTCATCGATCCGCCCACCTCGGCCAGTTCCATCCTCAGCGGCGTTGTCACCTACGGCGCCGGCCCCAACGACTTCCTGCGCCTGATCGCAGGGGCAAACCCCTCAACCCCCGTCGGGGGACAGGCGCCAAATCCGATTTCGGTGCAAGCTCTCGCGCCGGATGGGGTCACTCCCGTAGCCGGAGCCACCGTCTCCTTTAGCTCGAGTCCCCCCGTAGACTTCACACCCGGGATGGGCACGCCAATAGTCTGCAGCGGTGGCGTCGGTTGTACTATGCTCACCGACCAATCCGGATTAGCCTCGACCTACCCCACCGTGCTCACCCCAGGCGCGATGACTATCACGGCACAACTCGCGCCCGCGTCCTATACCAGCCCTCAGCAAGTGCAGACTACGCTGGTGGGCAGGGAGTCGCAGCTCGACATTGCGCTAACTCCACAAAATGAGTCGGTGGCGCAAGGCGCGACGGTCAGCATTAGCTTGACTGCCCGCGTGCTCTCGAATGGATCGCCCCAAATCGGCCAAGTCGTAAACTTCTCCTTGTACCATGGAAGTGGCACGCTGAATCCTGCTTCCGCAACCACAGACCAAAATGGATACGCCAGCACCAGTCTGCAGCTCTCCAACTTTTCGGCAGAAGTGGACGGAAACGCCTGCGTAGGATCAACCAACAATCCGTGCATCGGGTTTCATATCTTTCCAGTGCCCTCTTCGACGCTGCGATTGCAGGCCGTTGCCGGTGATCTTCAACTAATTAATGTTGGACCAGCCTTTCAACCAATCACGGTTCGGATCACGGACGCGTCCGTCCCAGCCAACCCGGTGCAAGGCGTCAGCGTGCTATTCCAGTCGCTGCTGGGACGCACCAATAATGATGCGCCGATTGTGCCCGGCGGAGATACCACCATTTCGAGGGATCCGATGCCGATCATTCTCGGGATGTCCCAAGCCTCGGTAACTTCCGACGCGAACGGCCTTGCCACCATGCAGCCGTCCACCGGCGGCTTCCAAGGAGCTTTGGCAATTCTGGGCACAGTTATGGCTGGATCAGGAAGCCTGCCATTTCAGCTGCAATCTCTGTGGCCGCCGTCAAACTAAAGAGAGGGACAAAGGAAAACTTCAGTCCGTACAAGAATCGTGCGGTAACGCACTGCAGGCCGCTCACGTTGCCTATCTCAAGCCTTATCACGGTGAACAAACTCTACACTGGCTAACGTTCATCTCGTGTAAACCGCATTTGAGGACTTGGCAACTGCCATTTGCGCTGCCTGCAGCGGCAATTCCACCACGAATATCGATCCCACGCCGGGTGAACTCTGCACTGTAATTGATCCTGTGTGTTGCAACACGATCCATTGTGCGATCGCGAGCCCAATACCCGCGCCTTTTGAATCACGGTTCCTCGCCTTGTCTACCCGATAAAACCGCTCAAAAATCTTCGACTGCTCCTCGACCGGGATCCCGATCCCGGAGTCGCAGACGCGAATCGCCGCCGCGGAGCCGTTAGTTTCCAGGCGAAGCTCTACCGTTCCCGGCGCGGGCGTGTATTTCGCCGCGTTATCCAGCAAAACCGTCAGCAGTCGCTGCAGGGCATTGCGGTCCCCGAGAACTGTGACTTCTTCATCGCTTACCTCGCGAATAAATGTCAGATTTCGCGCGGCCATCAACTCTCGCCATGGTTCGCTGACCTCCCGAATCACAGCGGATAAATCCACGGAAGCGATCCGAAGAGTTTCCCGTCCGGAATCAGCACGCGCAAGCGACAACAGTTCTTCGAGCAGTCCTGAGGTTCGCTCCGCCTCCAGCAGAATGTGACGCAAGGCTTCGCGATACTCGGCATCGCCTCGCGACCTTCTCAGGGCTATCTCTGCTTCCGTGCGCATTAACGAGATGGGCGTCCGCAATTCGTGAGAGGCGTCTGCGGTGAACTGAGTCACGCGAATAAATGCACGCTCAATGCGCCCAAGCATGTCGTTCAAAGTATCGGACAAACGTTCGAGTTCGTCGCCGGTCGTCAGCCTCTCCAGCCGATCGCTCAGGTTAATAGCATTGATCCCACGCGCGGTCCGGGTGATTGCGTCCACTGGCGACAAGGCTTTTCTGCTTAGCCAGAAGCCCCCCGACGCAGCCGCGAGTAGCAATAGCGGGGCAAACATCAGCAGGTATCTTCGGAACAGGATCAGCATCTGGTTGACCGGATCGAGCGGGAGGCCTGTCTGCACCCTGAAAACACGGCCATTGGCCTCAATCCTCTGGGTCACAAAGCGAAGCCACCGGCCCAGTTGCTCGTCGCGATAAACGGCACGGCTCGACAGGCCGGGCACCGTCGGCGCCAACGCATGTTGCTGCAGGAAGGCAGCGCGGAAAATCCAGGCTGCGTCGCTGTCGTCATAAATCTGCAGATAATCGCCGGAATGCTCAAGCACATAGGCTTCCGCGACTTCCTCCTGCAACTTGGCGACGGTCGCGTTCTTTTTCTGAGCTTGCAGAAAATTGGTTAGATCGTCGATCTGCGCTCGCAACGAATCGTCGGTGATGCGGTACAGGCTTCGTCGCGCGAGAAACCACATTCCCGTGCCGAAGATAAGCTGCGCCGCGGCGAAGAGCAGCAGATACCATAGCGTAAGCCGAACCCCGATCGATAATTTTTTCACCATCAACCCTCCGGCCGCATTATGTATCCAACTCCCCGCACAGTGCGGATCAGCCGCTCGCGACCATGGTTGTCTATCTTGTGACGCAACAGACGCATGAAGGCATCGAGCGTATTGTCTTCGATCTCGGGCTTCCGTCCCCATACTGAAAGCATAAGCGTGTCGCGAGGAACCACCCTCCCGGCATTGCTCATGAGTCGCTCGAGCAAGTTGTATTCGGTTCGCGTCAGGCTAATGGCTTCCCCGGCGCGGCTAACCTCGTGTGTCATTGGATCCAGCCACAGGTCTGCGACCTGCAGCCTCGGCGGTTGGCACGCTGACGCCCTTCGCTTCACCGCCCGCAATCGCAGCAGAAGTTCATTGAAGGAAAACGGCTTCGTCATGTAATCATCAGCGCCCAAATCCAGACCCTGTACGATGTCGGGTACTGAGTCTTTTGCGGTGAGTATAAGCACGGGCGTGAATTTTTTTTCCGTCCGCATCCTCAGCGCCAGTTCAAAGCCGCTCATCTTGGGCAGCATCACGTCCAGGATGACCACATCAAATTCTTGCTCCCGAAGTTCGAGCCATGCCTGATCCCCGTCCACAGCGCACAACACCGTGTGCCCCTCTTCGGTCAGTCCTCGCCGAAGCAATTCCAGCATCCGAGGCTCATCTTCTACAACCAGCAGTCTCATTGACCTGATTCGTGACACAGAGTCCAAGCTGGCCACTAGAGTAGAACGTAACCGGGCCGGATGCGCAGTCTGAAAAAAAATTAATCGTCCTTTAACATCGGCTTCATCACGCCTTCCTAGAATCGCGAATCATCGGCAACCACAAGAGTCATCTTCAGCGGGAAAGCTGTTTGCCTCGTGGTTGACCTAGGAGGCCTGTATGCGTTCACGGCACGGTGCACTCGTTGTTGTCGCCTGTTTGCTGGTTCCACTCGCAACCCCGTCATTGTTCGCGCAAGTGGATCGGGCGGTGGTTGAGGGTACCGTGAAGGATCCCACTGCAGCCACTATCACTGGGGCCAGCGTTGTGGCTCTGGCCGTGGACACGGGGATCAAGGAACAGCAACGGACAAATTCGAAAGGTTACTACCGCTTTCCCGGCTTGGCTGTCGGTCGCTACACCGTGACCGTTGAGGATGTTGGCTTCAAGACCCAGGTAATCGAAAACGTCATACTACAGGTCGGAGAGACGCACACATTGGACGTCCGGCTGCAAGTTGGCGCAATTGCCGAAAAGATCGAAGTTGTTGCAGCCGCAGCCCCAGTAGAACGGAGTTCGGCCGAAGCATCTACGGTCATCAGCACCGATCAGATCGCGAATCTCCCCAACAACGGCCGTGACTGGGCAAGTTTCACTCTTCTCGCACCCTTCGCGCAAGACGACGGTGGCGGCGATCAACGAACCATTCGCTTCGCGGGTCGCGCCCGAGACGATAACAATTTTCAGTTTGACGGCGTCGATGCAGGAGGCATCCAAGAACAAGCCCAAAAATCGCAAACCCGTTTGCAAATCTCCCAGGACGCAATCGAAGAATATCGCGTCAGCAGCGCCCTGTACGATGCGGAATATGGCACGCAAGCCGGCGGCCAGATCGACGTAGTCACCAAGTCCGGAACCAATGAGCTCCATGGCTCGCTCTTTGGATACTTAAGAAACTCGGTTTTCGATGCGCGGAACTTCAATGACTTCGACGTCAACGGCAATCCCGCCATTCCTCCTTTTCGTTTTGGACAATATGGGATGAGTGTTGGTGGCCCCATCGTCAAGGACAAATTATTCTTTTTTCTGAATTACGAAGGCCTGCGCCAATACGGAGGCGCGACCACACGCGTACTCGTGCCTTCACCATCCATTCAGCAGCAGACTCTGGCTCAATCGCCACAGATGTGCTCCATCCTTCAAGCCTTCCCGTGGCGAACCTCGACTGGTTCCATCGGAAGCTGCAGCCCCGTATTCGTCTATCCGGATGGGGCCTTCGTCGACCAGACCAGTAACGGCTTGCCTGACTCCGATCAGTTCACCGCGCCTGCCCCAACTACCGTCCACGAAGACACGTGGCTCGCGCGAATCGATTACAAAGTCAACGAAAAGACGCTGTTATATGGACGGGCTCAGCGCGACATTAGCCTGGTCAGTGGCACGAACGGCGCTTCCGTTCCCTATGACCTGATTCAAACCATCAATCACCCCGCGAATTACTTTATCGCCCTGCAGCAGACTCTTTCTCCATCGGTGGTGAACGAAGTCAAACTTTTCGTGAATCGGGCTCCTTTCATCAATCCTCAGGTAGCTCCGCTGGACTATTCCGTTCATACTAATAACTGGGTCCAGATCAACGACGATAACGCAGATCATGAAGTGGGCACGACGTACGGCGTGGTCGATAACTTGACCTGGATTCACCGCGCTCACACTTTCAAGACCGGAATAGAAATTCGCCGGGTTCGATTGAATCAGGGCAAGACCGCCGATAACAATCTCTACTTCTCGGATAATTCCGGCAGCGCCGACACGGGCTTTGTAGACGCCTCGCTTTATCAAATTGCGTTCACCTCTTCGTGGTGCTGCCACAAACTTCGCCGTACCTTTTACCTACCCTACTTCCAGGATGAATGGAAGGTCACTCCGACCTTGACCCTCAATCTTGGAATGCGTTGGGAATATTACGGGGTTGCGAACGAAGCCGATAATCGCACCACAGTTTTTGATGTCAATGAATTTCACGGAGTTTGCCTGGGATCTGGCTCGACAAACGGTCCTTACCCCACGCCCATCAACACGCCACCCTGTCCAAGGAATCCCGCTCTGTATAACTCCGACTACCGGAACTTCGATCCTCGCGTCAGCTTTGCCTGGGCACCGAGCATGTTTAACGGAAAGACAGTGATTCGATCGGGTTTTGGGATTTACCACGGCGCTGCGCAAAACGACGACCTCAACGCCGGCCTGGAAAGCGATCGCTATACGGCGTTCGTCAATCTAGACCCCTCTGGACCGGGCACGCCTCTCTTGCCGGCCTATCAACAGGAAGTCCCAAACCTGACTGCCTTGGGGAGCAACGTTGCCAACCTTCAGCAGCCCCGCGCGTTGCAGCGCCAGGGGCGTCGCGACCTCTATGTCGAAACCTGGGGCCTTACCATTGACCGCGAACTGCCTGCCAACTTCCTGGCATCGGCGCAATATCTTGGCTCCCACGGCGTGCGGTTGTTCTCCCGCGGAGGGGTTAATTTCTGCATTACCAAGCCCGACAGCACCGGAAATTGCACGCGCGCTCTCGATCAGTACTATCCCGGCGGCGATCCCTACGGCTCGGTGGATTACAAATCCGATATCGGTGCCAGCACCTACAATGCGATGCTGTTAAGTTTGGAACGACGTTTTACCAACGGCCTGTCTTTCCAGGCTCGCTACACCTGGTCTCATTCCATCAATGACGGATCCGTTGGCGGGGGAGAATCCAATGGCCCCGAAAACGTGAATTGCCTCCGCTGCGACTTCGGGCCCAGCATATTCGACGTTCGTAATAATGTTACCGCCAATGCGGTTTACCAATTGCCATTTGGACCCGGAAAACCCTACCTGAACGAAGGGGGTGTATTGGGCCATATCGTCGGCGGCTGGACCTTCAGCAGTGTAGGTATTTGGCACACCGGCCATCCTCTTACCATCACGATGAACATCTCGCCAACGCAACTCCCCGACGGCAATGACCAAACCACGCAGCGCCCTGATCTTGTTCCAGGAGTTCCCGTGCTGTTGCCGGGAGGAGTGCACAACTATACGATCCCGATTAATCCCGCCGCATTTGCCCCGCCGCCGCTCGCGTCAGGAACGGATCAATTCGGTGTTCCTTATGCTTCTTATGGTTTGGTAGGCCAGTTCGGCGACGCTCCCAACGGCCTGATTCGTGCCTTGGACTCCTGGCAGATCGACATCGCGCTCATGAAGACGACCAAAATCACCGAGCGTGTCTCCGCGGAGTTTGGCGTGCAGGCATTCAACATTTTTAATCACGTTCAACTTGGGGATCCAAACCCGAATAACCTTGCCTTTAACTACGTTCAAGCAGGTTCCGCATGGGTACTCCAACCGGCAGGCACCCTCGGTCAGATCACCACCACAAACAATTTCAATAACAATAACGACAACGCCACTTCGCCGAACACGGGGACTGGCCTGCCACGGCAACTTCAATTCATGCTTCGCTTCCAGTTCTAGGCCTAAGAAAGGAACTTTCGAGTGGCGGATCAACGCACAACGTTATTCGCAACATCACGGATTGCCTTAATCTCCTTCGCATGCCTGATTGTGTTGGGCGCATCGAGTTCATCCAATTACAGCGTGATCAAGAAAATCCCCATTCCCGGCCAGGGCAGTTGGGACTATCTCACAATTGATGACACCGCCCGCCGCCTGTATGTTTCTCACGGAACCGAGGTCGACGTACTCGACCTGGACTCAGGCGCAATTGTCGGCAAAATCGAAAACACCCTGGGCGTGCATGGCATAGCCATCGCCGCGGACGTAGGCCGCGGATTTGTCAGCGACGGGCAATCCTCCACAGTCACAATCTTCGACCTGAAAACTCTGAAGACACTTGCAGAAGTGCCCACCGGGAAAAAACCTGACGCCATCATTTACGATCCCGCGACCTCCCGCGTTTTCGCCTTTAACGGCGGCAGTAATAGCGCGACGGTGATCGAAGCCAAGGACGGAAAAGTTGCCGGCACGATTGATCTTGGCGGTGGTCCTGAATTCGCTTCTGCAGATGGCAACGGCTACGTCTACAATAACCTCGAGGACGAAAGTCTGGTGCTGAAGATTAATTCCCGAACCATGAAAGTCGAGCAACGCTGGCCCACCGCGCCTTGCGCTTCGCCTTCCAGCATGGCGATCGACCGGGCCAATCGCAGGTTGTTTCTCGGCTGCCGCAGCAAAGTCATGGCAGTCATGAACGCGGACACCGGCCAGATCATTACCACGCTCCCCATAGGCGACCACGTGGATGCCACCACTTTCGATCCCGAGACCCAGCTGATTTTCAATTCCAGCGGTGAAGGAACCGTCACCGTGATTCACCAGGAAACTCCAGACAAATACTCCATCGCCGAAACCGTGAAAACTCTATCTCGCGCCAAGACCTCCGCTCTCGATCCAAAAACGCACCAATTATTTTTGTCGACGGCTGAGTCCGGGCAGTTTGAAGTGCTGGTGGTGGGAAAGTAAATCGTAAATGAAGACTTGCCAGAGATTATCGATTGTCCTGATTGTTCTTGGCTGCGCCGCCTGCACGCGTTCCCACTCGCAGGTGCCTCCGCCGCCGACCCAGCCCGTCGCCCTGCAGTTGCAACTAACCACTCCCTTCCGTTTTGTCGCCTACGGAGATTCGCGCTTCCATGATCCCAAAGATACCGAAGCGGCCAACCCCACCGTGCGCCAGGCGCTGGTGCAGGCGGTCGCTGAGACCAACCCGGCATTTATCTCCTTCGGCGGAGACATTGTATACAACGGCTACGATACGGATGACTGGAAGGTTTGGGACAACGAGACCAGCATTTGGCGCGAGAAAAAGATTCCTGTCTACCCTGCTCTTGGCAATCACGATCTGCACGGCAATGAGAACGTCGCCCTGGGAAATTATTTCCAGCGTTTCCCCGACCTCAAGAACAGCCGCTATTACTCCGTCCGTGCCGCCAATACTCTGATGCTGGTGCTCGACAGCTCACTCGACGAAACCTCCGGTCCACAAGGGAAGTGGTTGACCCAAGAACTCGACACCCTGCCGGCAGATGTTGACTTCGTCTTCATCGTCCTTCACCATCCCCCGTACACCAGTTCCAGCGATGAAAAAAAATATGGCGGAGGGCATTCGTCGCGCACTCCAGAGCACACGCTGGCTAAAATGCTCGAAGCCCGCCAGCAAAACACCGCCGCCCGTTTCGTAGTCTTCTCCGGACACGTGCACAACTACGAACGCCATGAACACGGCGGTGTTATCTATTTTGTTCTGGGCGGAGCCGGAGCTCATGCCTATCCCATCGAACGCGCCGCCACCGACCCGTTCCAGAGCAAAGAGATTAACTACCACTACCTGCTCGTCGAGGTCGATCGCCACCATCTGAAGGCCACCATGAACCGCCTCGACCTTACCACCGGCAAAGCGGTATGGACGCAGCCCGACTCTCTCGAGATCACCACCGTTACTGCCGCTTCCGCGCGAGCTGGCGCCCGCTAGTTACGCGCTGCGAAGAGTTGTCACTTCAGATCAAGCCGTCGCGGCCATCCGCTCCAGGCGAAACTTTTTCACCGCGAACACGCCAATCATCGCGAAAATCGCCATGACCACGAGTTGAGCGACAAGAAACGGCGGCTCCTTCTGCGTCGGAGCCAACGCGTGCACCGCCGGTATCTTCAGGAAAGACTGCATCACCGCCACGAACACGTTCAGGTAAAGCGCAAGCACCGCGCAGACCACGTAAATCCAGCGCCAAGCGTGTTCCATGTGGCCAGCGTAGCGCGCCAGGATCGCAACCGCCAACACCACCAGCGAGATCATGCCGATTATGTGAGAAGGTAAAAGGTGCTCAACTGGAAAGAGAAACCCAGTCAGGCTGGTTAATACGGTGGTCGCCAAAAAAATCGCGGTCCAGCCATCCAATCGTTTCCCCGTAAGCAGCCCGTACACGACGATGAACCCAGAGCCGATTCCTGCCAGGCTTATCAATACGTGTAACAGCGTGAATGTCGATGTCGTCATGCCTAGAATCATGTGGGTGTCCTTTCCTTTGAAAGATGTGACCCTGCTGTTGAGAAATTTCCACCCCAGTCGAAAAATCTGATGCCCAAAAAGTTATCACATTTGCCATCGCTGTAACCGGGCTCAAAACCAAATGCCGTCTCCATGTGTCTTGTCCGGTTGCTAAGCGTTCAACCCAATGGAGGTCCGGGCGCCCTCGCCCGGTCCAAGCGGCGAGACGCTCACCCTGAAAGTTATGCAAGAACGCAGAACTCAAAATTGGCGTGTACACTCGAGGAACAAAACCTCGAAGCACGGCCGGGGCGGAACGAAATTCATGTCTGGGAGGTAGCAAGATGGCCGAGCCAGTAGAAAAAATACCCAGCGCCGGCTTAAGCGATTCTCTGGCTGCCGAGCGAACCTTTCTCGCCTGGATTCGCACCGGTCTTGCCCTCATGGGCTTTGGTTTTGTGGTGGCCAGGTTCGGACTCTTCCTGCAGCAGCTCCAAGTCATCCAGCGCGCACCCTCAGCCCAGTCTTCCGGTCCGTCGCTGTGGTTCGGCACCGCGCTAATTCTCCTGGGAGTAGTCGTGAATCTTCTCTCCGCATGGCATCATCTTCGTTTAGTGCGCGAGTTGGAGCGAGGAGAGGTTGTGCATTCTCGTCCCTCGACCCAGGCAGTGATGGTCGCCGTGTTCCTGGCATTGGTTGGACTCGCCATGGCCATCTACCTGGTTTCCGTGCGCGGCTCCGGCAGCACTCATCCCGAAAACAATCAGGAGGTATCCATGGCAACCGGCAAAGGCATCATCGACAAGCCCAGCAATCACTCCGTAGACCAAACCGTCGAAAAGCTCAAGACTATCCTGCAGTCCAAAGGAGTCAATCTGTTTGCCCTGGTCGATCACAGCGGAGAAGCGGAAAAGGTGGGAATGAAAATGCCTCCCACCAAACTACTGATCTTCGGCAGCCCCAAAGCGGGCACTCCCCTGATGCTTTCAGCGCCCAGCAGCGCCATCGATCTTCCTCTAAAGATTTTGATCTGGGAAGATGCCCAGGGAAAGGTTTGGCTCTCTTACAACAGCCCAGCATATCTCCAGGAACGGCATGGCCTACCGTCGAACCTCCTGCAAAACATCGCAGTAGTCGAAACCTTAGCCACCAAAGCCGGAGAGTAGAAAACGAAACCGTGTTCACAAGTTTCCGGAGTTCATTTTACTTTCGACGGATTTTTCCCCGACTGAACGGGCCCCAGGTCTCGCGGTTTTCGAGACCTGGGATTACTTACAGACGACGACACTCTGCCACCCCAAAGCCTCAATTGCCCGATTCTGCGGTAAACTGCTTCCGATCTGAATCTCAGCTTTAAGTCTCTCAAATCCAGCTGTACTCACAGAGAGAGGAGATCGGCATGCACATTCGAACAAGTTTGATTCTTGGCTTATGCGTCGCGCTGCCATCCTCCAGTTTCGCCGACTTCCGCTACGACGAAACCACGAGGATTACCGGCGGCTCCATGGTGACGATGGCAAAGTTCGCCGGCGCCTTCAGCAAACAGGCCCATCAGATTACCGACCCAACCAACTCCACAATTCTGGTCAAAGGCAATCGCATGGCTCACATCAATCCAGAGACCACTGAGATCGTCGATCTCGACCAGGAAACCATTACCAAAATCGATCACACCAAAAAGCAGTATTCCGTCGTCACCTTCCAGGAAATGAAGGCGGCGATGGAGGAGGCTATGCGAAAGGCCCAGGCAGAGCCGAAGCAAGCGCCGCCTCCGCAGACTACCAATAACACTCCGCCGCCCGAGATGAAGTTCAAAGTAACCGTGACCAACACCGGCGCCAGCAAGCAGGTTGCAGGTTTAGCCGCATCCGAATCGATCCTGAAGATGACGATGCAGGCCAAGGACCAGCAGTCCGGACAGACCGGAAACATGGCTATCACCAACGATATGTGGATGGCTCCCGAGATCCCCGGCTATAGTGAAGTGCGCGATTTCAACAGTCGAATGGCTGACAAGATGGGAACCGTATTCGGCGGCACCATGCCCTCGATGTCTCCGCAGATGCTTTCCATGCAACCCGGCATGTTTTCCGGAATGGGCGACATGGCGAAGGAAATGTCAAAACTGAAGGGCGTCCCGGTAGCCCAGATCATGCGCATGGGCTCGACGGCCGATGGCAGCCCGCTTCCCGCCGCCTCGGAAGCGCCTCTGCCGCCATCGAATGGTCCAAACACAGGGGCCATTGCCGGCCAAGCCGCCAGCAGCGCTACCGACTCCGCCGCGAATTCCGCCGCCTCGAGTGCTACCAGTCACATCGGCGTACCAGGCATCGGAAATCTGGGAGGCTTTGGCTTTCATAAGAAGAAGCCGCAGGACACGGCTGCCCAGCCCGCGCCCGCCAACGGCAATCCGCAAACCGCTGCGGTGCTGATGGAATCAAGTATGGAGATGACACGTTTTTCCTCCGAACCCGTCGACCCCGCGCTGTTCAATGTTCCGGCGGGTTACAGCAAGGTAGCCTCGGAGTTCCAGAAGACTCACCAATAAGTTGTTACGCCGCAAAGGCAGATACTATTAACATCGGGTGCCCCAGGTCTCGCGCCCTTCGAGACCTGGGAGACCACCAAAGCTGGCCAGCCTTTCGCGCCCTTTGCGAGGGACTTGAATTTACTGTTAGTAGGGGTACCCCCCCTCCCCCCTCTCGTGCGCAAAATCTAGAGAACAAAGGATTTATTTTGTCACTATGTGCTAGATCTTTGAGTTTAAAGGACTTATGGGTAAAATCTAGAAAACATTGGAGTTGCAGCAGGGCGTGCGACTTCTGGCGTTCCATTTTGGGATTGGGACTCATAGGTTACAACCCACTGCTGCCTGGTAGATTGTCAAAGATCTGATATTATCTTCTAGATAATATAATAGCTATAATGTTATCTTATTTGAGGCATGCAGTCAATGCCTGCTCCTTACCCGTGCGGCGCTTCGCCGTCTTTGGAGTTTTTCCGGGCGGGCGACCCTGAGCGGCCGCGACCGCGTAGGTTTTGCGACCCATCAGGGTTGTGTCGACCTCCTTCCAGGAGTTCGTCATCACCTCCTGCACGTCCTTGCTGAAGTGCAGCCAGTCGATTGCTCCTTCCACGCCCGCAAAAATCCGTCCAAGCTGACGGCTCCGCCACAGGTCACCGCGTCGCATCGTGTCGCTCCTTTCACTCTGTGCAGACAGTGCAATTCGTAACTGGGAAACCACTACACTCACGACCCCGGTATGAGTGTAACCGCGATGTTTCACCACCTACCGGAAATTGCGTTGCCCGCGCACTGGCGTTCACATCACGATTTTCGACTTGCTGCGGTAGAGGCGGAAGTCCGAATACCGGTGGCGTTCCTGCATCACCTGCCCCTTAAAATCCCAAGTGATCTTCGCCTCGTGCGGCAGCCAAAGCGGGTCCTTCACTTCAGGCACGCGAACCTCAGAGAAGCGAACTTCCGACGTGAGGGTTCGCAGGTAAATATCCGGGCGCGGCGCCAGCAGATCCGTTCGCAAACGAACGATGCGGAAATCGGATTCGTCAATCCACGCGATTCCCTGGTAGAGCACTGGAACCAATGTTCCCCGGACGTTTACTTGTCCAGGGAATTTCACTTTGTCGGGGATCTGCGCGAAGGCCAGAACGACCGTGCTGTGCCCATCCATGCGCTGGCGGCCCAGGTAACGAAACCGCGACTCGACCAGGTTGCCGGGATGAAACAGCACCCAGGCGTTGG
>Ga0187802_10000115_pt1 | contig 17670 bp, 15 predicted proteins | sample NC_wetland_sal_i_FD_130584 | JGI IMG/M metagenome (GOLD analysis project Ga0187802, IMG submission 130584) | Wetland sediment microbial communities from Neuse River Estuary, North Carolina, USA - Control_2 | ecosystem: Environmental > Aquatic > Freshwater > Wetlands > Sediment | place: USA... | reverse complement strand
AGCGCCGCCGCCTTCCAGACGCGCGAGCCTCGTTATGCCGCGCGCGGTCGCGAAGTCATAAACCCGGCGGCGCTGCCCACTATGTACCTGGCGTACGTGTGCAGCAGGATCGAGACTCGGCCGGCAATGACCCGGCTGGGAATCAGGTACATGGTGAGGTCACCGTCGACAATGAAGAACCAATCGATCAATTCCGGGTCGTAGGGAATCTGCCGCTCCATGTTACCAATCGAGTAAGGCCGGCGGCCGACCCCAGCTTGCCAACCGGTCTTGCCGTTGTATGTGGTCGTCTTGACTTGGACCCGTTTGATTCCGTCCGGAGTCGACACCAGTAGGTCGTAGACGGTCGGCTCTATCGGGATGGCCGTGGCGCACCCGCGCAGCGAAAACCACGATGCGGCGAGCGACATCGCGGCCTGCCGCAGATTGCTGAGCGCTGGCTTCAGGGTCGGCTGACGGTCGGTCTCCGGGGACTGATCGATGAGGTGGCTCAGGTCAAGTCCGAGGCGCACCGCGTGGGCCTTTACCCGGACGCGCTCATCTCCCGAACGGGATTTAATTCCGATCGCGGCGAGTAGTTCATCCCAGGAGTAGGCATAGGCCGCGGCTCGTTTAAGCGAGGCGTCAGACCATATACGTTGCCCGGTGAAGTGTGAAGTGTCGAGCCCGAGTGCGGCAACACGGCGCTTGACCACCCGGATGGATCCAGATGAAGTGACACATAGTCCAAGCTCGCGCATCACGCCGCGCCAAGACCTAGATTTCGCTACTGCGTCGTTTAGGTCGGCATCCGACCAATTGTGTTTCTTGGGTGAACCCGCAGCCATAGTAGTACCCTAGCGCCCGGTACTGACATTTCGGCTACCGGCAATCATTTGTCGGGACGAGGAGATTTGAACTCCTGCTCTCCTGACCCCCAGTCAGGCGCCTTAACCAAGCTGGGCCACGTCCCGCCGTGCCAATGATGGCACGTGCCCACCGTGTTCGGGCGGTCTCAGTCAGCTTAGCGCAAGCCCGGCGCCCCCAGGAACGAAGTTCCGTCCCGGGCCGGGCCCCGCCGCGGCCGAAATCAGCCCCCGGCCGCCTGGGCGAGTTCGGGGACGAACAGGTCGGCGTTGACCGTCCCGACCCCCGAGGCCAGGTCGTAGCCGGGGCCCGCGCTGTAGCCCTTGACCGTGTACATGGTGCTGCGCTGGGTGAACGACACCGTGTTGCTCCCCTGGGTGACGTCCACCAGCCCGGGCGCGTGCTCGGCGTACAGGCGGTACAGTGCCGGGTTGATCAGGCCGAGGGAATGCCCCGCCACCTGGGCGGCCAGGGCCACGATCCCGGCGAACAGGGGGGTCGCCTCGCTGGTCCCGCACGAGGCGTACCAGCCGGTCTGCTCGCCGCCGAAGCTGTTGTAGGTCAGGACCAGCCCGGAGCAGGCGGCGCTCATGGAGATGTCGGGGATACCCCGGTGACTGCCGACGGCGCGCGCCACGCCGTTCTGGTACGACGGGCGCCCGAAGACCGTCGACTTGCCGCCCCCGGTGGCGATGCCGGTCGGGTCGGGACTGCCGCTAAGGGCGTTGAGCAGGGCGTAGTTGTTGCCGTCGTTCCACACCGCGTCCGCCGTGGTCCGCCGGCCGGTGGAATCGAGCGCCAGCTGCGTCCCCCCGACCGCGGTGACCAGGGGATCGCTGGCGGGCCAGATGACCGCCCGGTGGGTGTACAGCAGCGTCCCGGCGTCGTTCGAGTAGTCGGTCGCCCCGTTGTCGCCGGTCGCGGCCAGGACCGTCACGCCTTGCTGGTCCGCGTTGATGTACGCGCTGCGCAGGGCGGAGATGGACGCGGCGCCCGGGAACGTCGCCTCGGCCGCGCCGAAGCTCTGGCTGATCACCTGGCCGAGGTGATGGTCGATGACGTAGTTCTCGGCGGCGACGATCTGCGGGACTCCGGTGGTCCCTGCGGACTCCGAGACCGGCGTCTCGACCAGCAGGATGTTCGCGCGGGGCGCCATGCTGTGCGCCCAGTCCACGTCGAGGGTGGTCTCTCCGGCCCATTGGAGCTGGGTGTTGTCGTTGCCGTCATACCTGGGCACCCGCCCGGCCGGCTGGATGATCCGGAAGGACGGCGGGGCCGGCAAGCCGAACTCGCGGTCGAAGGTCGCCAGGTCCGACCGGATCGTCGGGGACCCGAACGAGTCGACGATCACGATGGTCTGGCCCCTCCCGGTGATCCCGCGATTGAACAGGGGCTGCACGTCGTAGGCCGCCTGCAGCTGGGCCGGCTGGTAGCAGGGCTCGGTGAACTGCTGCACGCACTGGTCGCTGTCGGGCGCCTGGGTGGCCGACGCGAACCTGGTGACCAGCATCGGCTGGATCGCGAGGCCGGCCGCCGCCACGACGGGGGCGCCACCCGCGAACAGGGAACCGCCGACCAGCGTCAGCACCCCGGCCGCCCGCAGATACCGAAGGGCTCGATGCAGCAACGCTGCCTCCTCAGGTCGTTGAGGGAGGCACCTGGCGGCCCCCGCGGTCCCAGTACCCCGCAGACACCCCCGCCCAGGCGTCCCGGGCCGGCGGGGCAGCAATCCATCCGCGGTGACACATAACTGAACAGCAACGTACGGCAACGGGCGCGAGCAGGCGCCTGAAGTACTTTTACTGACATATAACGATTTGAACGATTTCGACCTGCGCGACGGCCGTCGGCTACGTCGACCAGAAGCCCGGGGAGGAAGCTGTGACGGGACCGGGCATGGTGCGGATGCCGCGCTCGTTGTAACTTGCAGGACGCATCTCAGGTACGGAGGGGCCGGGCCGTTGAGGGTACTGAACGCTCGCCGCTCGGCTTCCGGCGATCAGGACGCCGCCGGGGGAGGGCGGCGCCCGCGAGGCAGGCGGGCCCGGCTGGCCCTGTGGATCATCAAGGTGGTCTTCATCCTGATCGTCGTGTTCGCCGTGGGGTTCGGCCTGCTCTACCTGCTGACCCCGTCGGCGAGCCAGGCGACCGCGCTGGCCCGCGCCCAGGCGGCGGAGCATCACATCGCCTACCCCGGCTCGCCGGTCCCGCCGTACTTCGCGCAGGCCCTGGTGGCGACCGAGGACCACCGGTTCTACAGCGACCCGGGCGTGGACCCCCTCGCGCTGATCCGGGTGGCGGCGTCCTGGGTCACGGGCCACACCGACGGCGGCGGCAGCACCATCGACCAGCAGCTGGCCAAGAACCTGTACACCTCGGGTCACAGCAGCTTCCTGCAGATCATCGAGCAGGTGGTGGTCGCGCTCAAGCTCAACCACGCGTACAGCCGGGCCGAGATCCTGCGCCTGTACGCGGAGATCGCGTACTACGGTCACGGCTACTACGGGCTGGAGACCGCCAGCTGCGGGTACTTCGGGCGGCCGCCCGCCCGGCTGACGCTGGTGCAGGCGGCCATGCTCGCCGGGATCGTGAACGCGCCGACCTACGACGACCCGCTGGTCTACCCGGCCCAGGCCAGGGCCCGCCTGGTGCACGTCATCGGGCGCATGGCCGCCGTGGGCGACCTGACCGGGGCGCAGGAGACGGCGGCGCTCAAGGCCCCGCTTGGCCTGTCCGCCGTCCGCGGCTGCCAGTAACGCCTAACCTCTCGCACACCGGGGAGAAGGGCCTCAGGTACCCGAGGTCTCGGGCTCTAGCTGCTCGGCGGCGGGCGCCTGCCCGTCGGCGTAAAGGAATACCCAGCGCCGGTAGCAGTACAGCCGGAACAGCGTGGCCAGGCCGATGCCGATGACGTTGGCCACGTTGTCGGAGAAGGTGCCCTTCAGCCCGAACCCGTACTCCGCGATCGCGACGACCCCATCGGTGATGAGGATCCCGATGCCGTTGAAGAAGAAGAACAGGAGGGTCTCGCGGGCCGGGTTGTTTCCCTTGCGGTGCCGGAACGCCCAGAACTTGTTGCCGAGGAAGGCGAACACGGTGGCCAGGAGGTTGGCGAGCGTCGCGGAGGGGATCGGGCCCAGCCCGGCGCCGGAGCGGAAGGCGTTGAACAGGACGACGGTGAGCACGAACGCGAGCCCGCCGACCACCCCGAACTTGGCGACCTCGTGGATGAGCACCCGGAAACGTGCGTAAAGGCTGCGGATGATACTCACCGTGGCTTCGTCCCTTACCTGGTCCTCCGGGTATAGACCGACATTATCGTGCCACCTGGTGTGGTGTGCGCGGGGAGGTAAAACCGTTCGGGGAATGTCATAACCCCCCGGTAGCCTGGATCAGGTGCTGAGAGCTTCCGGAACCGAGGTACTGGTCCGAGCCCGGGGCCTGACCAAGAAGTTCGGCAGCTTCACGGCGGTAGACGGGATCGACTTCGACCTATACCGGGGGGAGGCCTTCGGCTTCCTCGGGCCCAACGGCGCGGGCAAATCCTCCACGATGCGGATGATCGGCTGCGTCTCCCCGCCGACCAGCGGGGAACTGACCATCCTGGGCGCCGACCCGGTCCGGGACGGGTCCGCGATCCGGGCCCGCCTGGGCGTCGTGCCGCAGGAGGACACCCTCGACGTCGAGCTGACCGTGCGGGAGAACCTGCTGGTCTACGGCAGGTACTTCGGTCTTCCGCGCCGCGTCATCCGCGAGCGGAGCGACGCGCTGCTGGAGTTCGTGCAGCTCAGCGACCGGGCGAAGGACAAGGTGGACCCGCTGTCCGGCGGCCTGAAGCGCCGGCTGACGATCGCCCGCTCGCTGATCAACGAGCCGGAGATCCTGCTCCTGGACGAGCCCACCACCGGCCTGGACCCGCAGGCCAGGCACGTGGTGTGGGACCGGCTGTTCCGGCTCAAGCAGCGCGGCGTCACGCTGATCCTGACCACGCACTACATGGACGAGGCCGAGCAGCTATGCGACCGCCTGGCCGTGATGGACCACGGCCGGTTCGCGGCCGAGGGCTCGCCCCGCGACCTGATCGCCGAGTACTGCTCGCCGGAGGTCCTCGAGCTGCGCTTCGATCCCGAACTGCACGAGACGGCCGCGGACAAACTCAAAGATTTTCCAGCCGAACGAGCTGAAGTGCTGGCTGACCGCATATTGCTCTACGTCACCGACGGTGACTCGGCCCTGGCCGCGGTCCGGGCCAGCGGGCTGGACCCGCTCACCTCGCTGGTCCGCCGCGGCACGCTCGAGGACGTCTTCCTGCGCCTGACCGGGCGGAGGCTGGAGGACTGATGGTGGTATCTGTCCGGGGGGACGACCCCCCTGGACCCCCCGCGCACGGGGGGGCTGCCCGCCCCCCCGTACCCCCCGGGCCCCCCGCGCATGGGAGGGCTGCCCGCCCCCCCGTACCCCCCCGGCCCATACCCCCCCGGACCTTTTCTGCGTTCCGCTGCTGGCTGACGGTGTACCGGCGGATCTGGCGCTCCAGCGTCTGGTCCAGCGTGCTCGGCCCGGTGTTCTACCTGGGCGCGATGGGCTTCGGGCTCGGCTCGCTGGTCAACAAGCACGGTACGGCGAGCCTCGGCGGGGTCAGCTACCTCGCGTTCGTGGCTCCGGCCATCCTGGCCACCAGCGCGGCGAACACCGGGATGGCCGAGGCGAGCTGGCCGGTGTTCGGCTCGCTCAAGTGGAACAAGATCTATATCGGCGCGCAGTCCTCGCCGCTGCGCCCCGAGGACATCTTCCGCGGGCACCTGATCTTCATGGCCATGCGGCTCGCGATGAACGCCGCGGTCACGATCGCGTTCATGTGGGCGTTCGGCGCGGTCAGGTCCGCCTGGGTGGTGCTCGCCTGGCCGGTCGCGGTGCTGACCGGGGTCGCGTTCGCCGCGCCGATCGCGGCCTACGCCGTGCTGGCGAAGAACGAGCTGTCGTTCATCTACATCTTCAGGTTCGGCATGATGCCGCTGATGCTCTTCTCCGGCACGTTCTTCCCGCTGTCCCAGCTGCCGGGCTGGCTGCGCGCGGTGGCCTACGCCACCCCCCTGTGGCACGGCGTCGCGCTGTGCCGCGCCCTCAGCCTGGGGGCCGGCCTCAGCCCGCTCGGGGCGCTGGGTCACGTCGCCTACCTGGCCGTGCTCGCGGCGATCGGGATCTGGGCCGGCGGGCGCACCTACCGCAGGCGCCTGTATGTCTAGGGAGCGTCGGATGTCTAGGGGCACGGCATGTCCAGGCGGAGCACGCCATGTCTAGCGGAGCACGCCATGTCTAGCGTGCCGCTGCGGATGCTCCCGCCCGCCGGGCAGCTGGCCCGGCTGCGGCGGGCCGGTCGCGACGCGGGCAGCCTGCACCTGATCGAGCGGCACGCCCGCGCCTACGGGCACGCCTGGCTGGTGTTCGCCTCCGGGGTCTTCGAGCCGCTGTTCTACCTGCTGTCGGTAGGGATCGGGCTGGGCGTGCTGATCGGGAAGGTGCCGGGCCCCGGCGGCCGCCTCATCCCGTACCGGGACTTCGTCGCGCCCGGCCTGCTGGCGGTGTCCTCGATGAACGGCGCGATGTTCGACTCGACGTTCAACATCTTCTTCAGGCTCAAGTACGCCAAGCTGTACGACGCCGTCCTGTCGACCCCGATGCGGCCGGCCCAGGTCGCGCTGGGCGAGATCGGCTGGGCGCTGATCCGCGGCACCATCTACGCCATCGCGTTCACTCTGGTCATGCTGGCGCTGGGGCTGGTGCACTCCCCGTGGACGGTGCTGGACGTCCCGGTCGCGGTGCTGATCGGCTTCGCCTTCGCCGCCCTCGGCATGACCGGGACCACGTACATGAAGAGCTGGCAGGACTTCGACTACGTCCTGCTGATCAGCGTGCCGATCTTCCTGTTCTCGGCGACGTTCTACCCGATCAGCATCTACCCGCGCGCGGTCCAGGTGGTGATCGAGTGCACGCCGCTCTACCAGGGCGTCGTCCTGCTACGCGACCTCACGCTCGGCGTAGTCGGGCCCGGCCTGCTCTGGCGAGCCGCCTACCTGGCCGTCCTCGGGCTGGCCGGCCTGTACGCGTCGGGCCGCCGGATCGGCAAGCTGCTCCTCATCTGACCCCGCCCGTCCGTCCGGGGAAAGGCCTGCTCGGCACCCATTTGCCGCGCCCGCAGGACCGGGTAGGCTGCGCGCGATGCTGGAGGAGCAAGGGCCCGCGCCCGGTGCGGAGCCGGTCCTGTGGGAAGGCAACGCACCGCCGTCCGAGGCCGAGCCGGTCCTGACGGAGGCTGAGGCACCGCGGTCGGAGGCCGAGCCGGTCCTGACGGAGGCTGAGGCACCGCGGTCCGAGGCCGAGCCGGTCCTGCGGGAAGGTAACGCACCCCGGTCCGAGGCCGAGCCGGTCCTGACGGGGGCTGGGGCGCCGCCGTCCGTGCCCTCGCCGGGTGCGGCGCCGCGGCCCGCCCTGGCCGGGCTGTCCCCGCTGCGGCTCACGGTGCTGCGCCGGGCGCGGGCCCTGCCCGGGGCATACCGTGACCCGTTCACCTGGGCGATCGCGGGCGCCGCCTTCGGCGCGTACTGCGTCATCTCGATCATGCGCCTGTTCCAGCTCCACCCGACGTCGTGGGACCTCGGCATCTTCACCGAGTACGTGAAGCAGTTCGCCGATCTCCACGCGCCCATCGTCGACATCAGGGCGGCGGGCTTCAACCTCCTCGGCGATCACTTCTCGCCCGGGGTCGCCGTCCTGGCCCCGTTCTTCCGGGTCTTCCCCTCGCCGGCGACGCTGCTGGTGGCACAGGCCGCGCTGGTCGCGGCGTCGGTGTTCGCGGTCGGCCAGGCCGCGCGCGAGCGGCTGGGCGTCGGCCAGGGCCGGGTGATCGCGGTCGCGTACGGGTTCTCCTGGGGCCTGCAGCAGATGATCGACTTCGACTTCCACGAGATCGCGCTCGCGATCCCGTTGCTGGCCTTCTCGCTGTCGGCGCTGGCCCGCGGGCGGATCAAGGCGGCGACCTGGTGGGCGCTGCCCCTGGTCTTCGTCAAGGAAGATCAGGGCTTCACGGTGGCCGCCATCGGCTTCTACCTGATCGTCTCCGGCCTGCGCGCCGCGGGCCCGGCGCCGGGTCCCGCCTGGCTGAAGCGCCTGACGAGCCCCGCGCACGCTGGGGCCGACGTCTTCGATGACCCCGATGGGGGACGCCGGACCGGATACGGGCAGGTCCTCCTGGTCTGGGGTTTCGTCTGGTCGTTCCTGGCCATCGCCGTGATCATCCCGCACTTCAACCCGGCCCATCATTACCAGTACTGGAGCGACGGCGGGGCCTTCGCGCCGGGCGGGCACCTGTCCGTGACGGCCGTGCTGGGCCAGTTCATGCACGCCTGGCCGGACAAGCTCTTGACCGTCGTGATGCTCCTGCTGCCGACCGCGTTTATCGCGCTCCGCTCGCCGCTGGCCCTGATCGCCGTGCCGAGCCTGCTGCTGCGCTTCTTCTCCACGAACAGCGCCTTCTGGGGGACGTCCTGGCACTACAACGCGACCCTGATGCCGGTCCTGTTCATCGCGGCCATCGACGCGCTGGGCCGGATCGAGGCCTCGGCCCGCGCCCAGGGCGGCCTGACCGGCCTCGCGGAGTGGGCGAGCGGGCGGAGCGGGCCGCGGCGCGCGGTCCTGGCCGGAGCCCGGCGCTACGGTGCCGCGATGATGCTCGCGATCACGGTCCCGCTCGCTTTCCAGTACCCGCTGAGCGACCTGTGGAACGTGGGGACCTACACGATCAGCCCGAGCGCCGCCTCGGCCGAGTTGGCCATGGCGCAGGTCCCGAACGGCGTGACCGTCCTGACCACCCTGGACCTGCTGGCCCCGCTGGCCGCGCGGACCGACACCTTCTGGATCGGCAACGCAGGCAACCCCGAGACCGATTACATCGTCGTCGACGGCGACGACTCCGACTACTCCCCGCCGATCAATAACGTCCCCGCCTTCGTCGACGGCTTCTACCCGCCCAACACGTACACGGAGATCTTCTCCTCAGGCGACGTCTACGTCTTCCGCCTCACTCGCCTGAATCCCTGACCCGGCACCCATGTGCCGCGCCTGCGGGACCAGGTAGGCTGCGCGCGATGCTGGAGGAGGAACCGGTACGGTCCAGTACCGAGCCGACCCTGAGCGAGGCTGAGCCGCCGCCGTCAGTGGCATCGCCGGGTGCGGCGCCGAGGCCAGCCCCGGCACGTCCCGGGACGCCCTGGCCCGCGATCTTCCGGCGGGGACTCGCCCAGCCTGCGGTCCTCCGGACGGCACTGGCCCGGCTGGCGCCGCTGTGGCCCCCAGTGCAGCGCCGGGCGCGGGCCCTGCCCGCCGCGTACCGTGACCCGTTCATCTGGGCGACCGCGTGCGGCGCGTTCGGCGCGTACTGCGTCCTCTCGCTGTTCCGCCTGCTCCGCCTCGACCCGACGTCCTATGACCTCGGTGTCTTCACCGAGTACGTGAAGCAGTACGCCTATTTCCGCGCGCCCATCGTGGATATCAAGGGGTGGGGCTTCGACCTGCTCGGCGATCACTTCTCACCTGCCGTCGCCGTCCTTGGCCCGCTATTCCGCGTCTTTCCTTCGTCGGCGACGCTGCTCGTGACGCAGGCCCTGCTGACCGCGGCGTCGGTGTTCGCGGTCGGCCAGGCCGCCCGCGAGAGGCTGGGCGCCGGGGCCGGCCGGGTGATCGCGGTCGCGTACGGGTTCTCCTGGGGCCTGCAGCAGCTGATCAACTTCGACTTCCACGAGATCGCGTTCGCGATCCCGCTGCTGGCCTTCTCGCTGTCCGCGGTGGTCCGCGGGCGGATCAAGGCGGCGGTCTGGTGGGCGCTGCCCCTGGTCTTCGTCAAGGAAGATCAGGGCTTCACGGTGGGCGCCATCGGCCTGTACCTGATCGTCTCCGGCCTGCGCGCCGCGGGCGCGGGCGTGCCCGACGATCCCGACGGGGCCCGCCGGACTGCGGCTGGGCAAGTCCTGCTGGTCTGGGGCTTCGTGTGGTCGTTCCTGGCCATCGGCGTGATCATCCCGCACTTCAACCCGGCTCACCACTACGCCTACTGGGGTGAGGGCGGGGTCTTCGCCGACAGCGGGCACCTGTCCGTCACCGCCGTGCTGGACCAGCTCGCGCACGCCTGGCCGGACAAGCTCCAGACGGTCGTCATTCTCCTGCTGCCGACCGCGTTCGTCGCGCTGCGCTCGCCGCTGGCCCTGATCGCCGTCCCCGGCCTGCTGCTGCGCTTCTCCAACACGAACAGCGCCTACTGGGGGACGTACTGGCACTACAACGCGACCCTGATGCCGGTCCTGTTCATCGCCGCCATCGACGCGCTGGCCAGGATCGAGGCCTCCGCGCACGCCGAGGGAGGCCAGGCCGGGCTCGCGGAATGGGCCAGCGGGCGGCTGGGGCCGCGGCGCGCGGTCCTGGCCGGAGCCCGGCGCTACGGCGCCGCCATGATGCTCGCGATCACGGTCCCGCTCGCCTTCCAGTTCACGCTCAGCGGCCTGTGGAACGCGGCGACCTATCGGATCAGCCCGGCCGTCGCCTCCGCCGAGGCGGCTATGGCCCAGGTCCCCAACGGTGCGACGGTGCTGACCACCCTGGACCTGCTGGCCCCGCTGGCGGCGCGGACCGATGCCTTCTATATCAACAACGCCGGCAATCCCCAGACCGATTACATCGTCGTCGACGGCAACGTCTACTCCCCGCCGATCAGCAACGGCCCCGCTTTCGTCGACGGCTTCTACCCGCCGGGCACCTACACCGAGATCTTCTCCTCCGGCCTCGTCTACGTCTTCCGCCTGACCCGCTGATCCCCGAGAAGTAACTTGCACATCGCTCAAGTCGTTCCTATGATGACACTTGAGCAATGTTCAAGTTCGAATCAGGACGGGGAGGCAATATGGACGCGGCGATTGAGGTCAGCGGGCTCCGGAAGTCGTTCGGGGACCACCTGGTCCTGGGCGGGATCGACCTGTCCGTGCCGGAAGGGTCGGTCTTCGCGCTCCTGGGCCCGAACGGGGCGGGCAAGACGACGCTGGTGCGGATCCTGGCCACGCTGTCCGCCGCCGACGCGGGCGAGGCCCGGGTCGCGGGCCGCGACGTCGTCCGCGAGCCGATGGCAGTGCGCTCGGTGATCGGCGTCACGGGCCAGTTCTCGGCCACGGACATCTACCTCAGCGCGGAGGAGAACCTGCTGCTCATGGCCGATCTCTGGCACCTGACCAAGCAGCAGGGACGGCAGCGGAGCGCGGAGCTCCTGAAGCTCTTCGATCTGGCCGACACCGGCCGCAAGCCGGTCTTCACCTTCTCCGGCGGCATGCAGCGCCGCCTGGACCTGGCGATGACCCTGATCGGCTCGCCGCGGGTCATCTTCCTGGATGAGCCGACCACGGGCCTGGACCCGCGCGGCCGGCGGCTGATGTGGGAGCTGATCCGCGGCCTGGTCCGCGACCAGGCGGTGACGATCTTCCTGACCACGCAGTACCTGGATGAGGCCGACCAGCTGGCCGGCCTGGTCGCGGTGCTCGACGGCGGCCAGCTCGTCGCCCAGGGCACCCCGGCCGAGCTCAAGCGGCGTATCCCGGGCGGGCACGCGCTGCTGACCTTCACTTCGGCGGCCGCGCTCGACCGGGCGGCCGCGCAGTTCGGCGACCAGGCCAGCCGGAACGAGACGGACCTGACCCTGCAGGTGCCCGCCGACGACAGCGGCCGCTCGGTGCGGGACGTGCTCAGCCGGATCGACACCGATTCCGTGGCGCACGTCACCCTGCACACCCCCGACCTCGACGACGTGTTCCTGGCCCTGACCGGCCAGGCCGGAAAGGACCAGTGATGACCACCTACCCGCTGCGCGACACGTCCACGATGCTGCGGCGCAACCTCAAGCAGGAGCTGCGCGACAAGGTGGCCATCGGCGCCATCATCGGCATTCCCGTGCTGTTCCTCCTCCTGTTCGTGTACGTCTTCGGCGGGGCGCTCAAGGGCTCGGTCAGGCTGGCCGGCACGCCCGTCTACGTCGACTTCGTCCTGCCCGGGCTGATCATCATGACCGCCGCAGCCGGGCTGATCGGTATCTCGACCCAGACGAGCGTCGACATGACGGCCGGGATCATCGACCGGTTCCGGACGATGGCGATCTTCCGGCCGGCCATCCTCATCGCGCGCGTCGTGGCGAGCGCCGCCCAGACCCTGGCCGCCATGGTGGTCGTGTTCGGGATCGCCTTCGCCATCGGCTTCCGCTCGCACGCCGGCCTCACCCAGTGGCTGGCCGCGGCCGGGCTGCTCGCGATCATCACCGTCGCCCTGGCCTGGCTGGGCCTGGCCTTCGGCCTCGCCGCCAAGACCGTCGGCTCGGCGAGCAACGGGCCGTTCCCGCTGATCCTGCTCCCGCTGGTCGGATCGGGCATCGTGCCCACCTCCACCATGCCGGCCGGGCTGCGCTACTTCGCCCAGTACCAGCCCTTCAGCCCGGTGATCAACACGCTGCGCGGCCTCCTGCTCGGCGCCCCCATCGGCTGGAACTGGCTGATCGCGCTGGCCTGGTGCGCCGGGCTCGGCCTGCTCGGCCTGGCCTGGTCGATCAGCGTGTTCAACCGCCGCGATCGCAAGCGCGGCGTCCCGGGCCCCGGTTTCCCCGGAGCCCCGACCCAATGACGCCTGTCGTCCCAACAGCCCCACCCACACCATGATCGTTCACTAGTGCGACACGAGACGAAATCGGTCTTCCGAGGGCAAGGCGCATCATGGCGCGCTGGTGCACCACGCTACGCATAGACACCACCAGGTGCCCGCTAACGCTGAGGCAGGCCCCTGAAGGGAGGCCGCGAGCCTGGCCTCCAGGCCGTCGAGGATGGCCAGGAGGCCGAACTCGAAGCTGCCCTCGGGGGCTGCGGCGTAGTCCGCGGCGGCGGGATCGCCGAGGCGCGCGCGCAGCCGCGGGAACTGCGCGGCGATCACGGTGGCCTGCTCGATGTGATCACGGATCAGCTCCTGCGCGTTACCGCCGCCCCGGCTGAACTTGCGGGTGAGCGGGGCCTGCGCGGCGGTCCCGAGGGCGTTGCCGAGCACGAACGTAAAGACGGCCGCCGCGGCCTGGTCGGCCTGCGCGCCGCTGAACCCGGCCGCCTCGTAGATGGCCAGGGTGTGGTCGTCGTGGCGCGCCTTGCCCGGGCCGAACACCAGGAAGGACCCGAAGGCCTGCATCAGCCACGGGTGGCGGGTCAGCATCGCGTGCAGGCCGGCGGCCATCGCGGTCGCCGGCTCCCGCCAGCCGGTCGCGGACAGGTCGGACAGGTCGGGCAGGGTGATCTCGTTCCACGCCTGGTCGGCGGCCAGGGCGATGAGGTTGTCCTTGCTGCCGACGTGCCAGTAGATCGCGGTGGCCGCCGAGCCCAGGCGGCTGCCCAGCGCGCGTATGTTGAACCCTTCCAGGCCGTCGCTGTCCAGCAGGTCGGTGGCCGCCCGGACGATCTTCTCGCGGGTCAGCGTGTCACGCGGCATGGCGCCACCATAAGGGCCGGCCGCACCCAGATCAACAACGTTCAAGTCGAATTAAAGCAGCGGGGCCGCCCTTACTGGTGAGGCGTACCGGCGAGTAGATAGGCTGGTGCGCGACTCTACGGGAGGTTGCGCCATGGACTTCGCATTCGACGACAGGACGCATGAGCTCCGCGAGCGGCTGCTGGCGTTCATGAACGAGCGCGTCCACCCGGCCGAGGCGACCTTCAGGGAGCAGGAAGAGGTCGCGGTGGCCACCGGCCGCGAGTGGGAACGCGTGCCGGTCACCGCGGAACTCAAGGCCGAGGCGCGCCAGCGCGGGCTGTGGAACCTGTTCCTGACCGGCAAGTCGGCCGAGGCGGTCCGCAAGTGGGAAGCGGCCACCGGGGCGACGCACTCGCACCTGCCCGACCCGCCGCTGACCAACCTGCAGTACGCGCCGCTGGCCGAGATCACGGGATGGAGTCCCGCGCTGGCTCCCGAGGCGCTGAACTGCGCGGCGCCGGACACCGGCAACATGGAGGTGCTGGCCGAGTTCGGCTCGCCCGAGCAGCAGGAGCGCTGGCTCCACCCGCTGCTGGACGGCAAGATCAGGTCGGCGTTCTGCATGACCGAGCCGGCCGTCGCCTCCAGCGACGCCTCCAACATCGCCACCACGATCACGCGGGACGGCGACGGCTACGTGATCAACGGGCGCAAGTGGTGGTCCTCGGGCGCGCTGAGCTCGGACTGCAAGATCTTCATCGTGATGGGCGTGACCGGAGAGGGCGCCGACGGGCACGGCAGGCACTCCATGATCCTCGTGCCTCCGGATACGCCAGGGATCAACATCAAGCGCGGCACGCACGTCTTCGGGTTTACCGACGGGACGCACGGCGGCCACGCCGAGATCGTGTTCGACCAGGTCCGGGTGCCCAAGGAGAACCTCGTCGCGGGCGAGGGCGACGGCTTCGCGATCGCGCAGGCCCGGCTCGGCCCCGGCCGCATCCACCACTGCATGCGCCTGATCGGCGCCGCGGAGCGCGCGCTCGAGCTGATGTGCCGGCGCGCGGTCAGCCGCACCGCGTGGGGCAAGCCCCTGGCCGACCAGGGGGTCGTCCAGGACTGGATCGCCGAGTCCAGGGTCAGGATCGAGCAGGCGAGGCTGCTGGTGCTCAAGACGGCCTGGCTGATGGACACCGTGGGCAACAAGGGCGCGCACAGCGAGATCCAGGCGATCAAGATCGTGACCCCGGCCATGGCCGAGTGGGTCATCGACCGCGCGATCCAGGCGCACGGCGGCGGCGGCGTGAGCCAGGACTTCCCGCTCGCCCAGATGTTCGCGAGCGCCCGCTCGCTGCGGTTCGCCGACGGCCCGGACGAGGTGCACAAGCGCTCCATGGCCCGCCGGGAGCTGAGGAAGTACACCGGGAGCTGAGCAGCACACCGGGGGAGCACCATCGCCGTTCGGAGGATGTAGTTTCCCAGCGCACGTCTGGAGTAAAGGAAAGAGGAGAAACCGTAGTGACAGACAGAGTCGCGATCGTGACCGGCTCGGCCCGCGGCATCGGGGCCGCGACGGCGCGTAGGCTGGCGGAGGACGGGATGGCCGTGGGCGTCCTCGACCTGGACGAGGCCGCGTGCGCGGGGACGGTGAAGGAGATCGCGGACGCCGGCGGGCGGGCGCTCGCGGTGGGCGCCGACGTGAGCAAGACCGACCAGGTCGCTGCGGCGGTCGATCGCGTGGCCGCCGAGCTGGGCGGGCCGACGGTGCTGGTCAACAACGCGGGCGTGATCCGCGACAACCTGCTGTTCAAGATGACCGACGACGACTGGGACACGGTACTCGGGGTGCACCTGCGCGGTGCGTTCCTGATGAGCCGGGCGGTGCAGAAGTACATGGTCGAGCAGCGGTGGGGCCGGATCGTCAACCTGTCCTCCTCCTCGGCGCTCGGCAACCGCGGGCAGGTCAACTACTCCGCCGCGAAGGCGGGCATGCAGGGCTTCACCAAGACGCTGGCCATCGAGCTCGGACCGTTCGGGATCACCGCGAACGCCGTCGCGCCCGGCTTCATCGCCACCGACATGACCGCGGCCACCGCCGCGCGCGTCGGCGTGGGGTTCGAGGACTTCCAGAAGCTCGCGGCGGACCGGATCCCCGTCCGCCGCGTGGGACAGCCCGCCGACGTCGCGAACGTGATCGCCTTCCTGGTCAGCGAGGGCGCGGGCTTCGTCTCCGGCCAGGTCATCTACGTGGCCGGCGGCCCCCTCGACTAAGCAGAGAAGGGCGGCACCGTGCTGACACCCGAAGAACTCCACGAGCGGGTCCGCGCGTTCCTCGCGGAGCATGACCCGCGGCAGACGCCCGCGCAGGATTGGCTGAACGCGCGGTTCGACGCGGGCCTGGCCTGGGTGCACTACCCGGAGGGGCTCGGCGGGCTGGGCCTGTCCCGCTCGCTGCAGCACATCGTCGACGCCGAGTTCGCCGCGGCGGGCGCCCCGGACAACAACTCGGGGCGCAACGCGATCGGGCTGGGCATGGCCGCGCCGACGATCCTCGCCTACGGCACCGAGGAGCAGCAGAAGCGCTGGCTGCGCGAGCTGTGGACGGGCCGGGAGGTCTGGTGCCAGCTGTTCAGCGAGCCGGGCGCGGGCAGCGACCTGGCCGCGCTGGCGACCCGCGCGATCAGGGAAGGTGACGGCTGGGTCGTCAACGGGCAGAAGGTGTGGACCTCGCAGGCGCACCTGGCCCGGCGCGCGCTCCTGGTCACGCGCAGCGACCCGGACGTCCCCAAGCACGCCGGGCTCACCTACTTCGCCGTGGACATGACGGCGCCGGGGGTAGAGGTCCGCCCGCTGCGGCAGATCACCGGCGAGGCCGAGTTCAACGAGGTGTTCCTGACCGACGTCCGGATTCCCGACGAGGACCGGATCGGCCCGGTCGGCGAGGGCTGGAAGGTGGCCACCGCCACGCTGATGAGCGAGCGGGTGAGCATCGGCAGCGGCCGCGCGGCCCCCCGCGAGGCCGGGATGATCGGCCTGCCCGCCGCCACCTGGCGCGCGCACCCCGAGCTGCGCACCCCGGGCCTGCACGACCGGATGCTGCGCCTGTGGACCGAGGCCGAGGTGGCCAGGCTGGCGGCGGAGCGGATGCGCCAGCAACTGGCCGCGGGCCAGCCCGGGCCCGAGGGCTCGGCCGCCAAGCTGGTCTTCGCCCGGCTGAACCAGGAGATATCCGGGCTGGACGTCGAGCTCAACGGGGTCGCGGGCCTGCGCTACGACGACTGGACCATGCGCCGCCCGGAACACGCGACGTTCTTCGGCCGCGGCCCCGGCTACCGCTACCTGCGAGCCAAGGGGAACTCCATCGAGGGGGGCACCTCGGAGATCCTGCGGAACATCATCGCCGAGCGGGTCCTCGGCCTGCCGCCCGAGCCCCGGCTCGATAAGGACGTCCCATGGAAGGATCTGCCCCGATGAGCGAGGCAGCGCCCCACAGGCGAGCGGAGAATGAGCAGTGAATACCGAGGACCTGCCCGATCTTCTTTACTCTGATGCCGAACGAGCATTGACCGAGAGCCTGAATTCGCTGCTGGCTGACCGATTCAACCTCGACAAGACCCTGGCGAGGACCGAGTCCGACCAGACCTACGACGAAGGCCTGTGGCACGCGGTCGCGGGGGAGCTCGGCTGCGCCGGGCTGCTCATCCCCGAACACGATGGCGGGGCCGGCGCCACCTACCGTGAGGCGGCCTCGGTCGCGGAGACGCTGGGCGCGGCCGTCGCCCCGGTGCCCTTCCTCGGCAGCGCCGTGGTGGCGACCACCGCCCTGCTGAGCGTGGCCTCGGGTGCCGGACAGACGCAGGCCCGGGCCGCGACGGACCTGCTCCGCCGGATGGCGGACGGCGGCGCGACCGCGGCGCTGGCGGCTGGGTTCGCGGGCGCGCCGCGGACCACGTTCCCGTTCTCGGTCCGGCTCGCGGGCTCCCGCCCCGGCGACACCCAGGCCGGGGTCGCCCGGTTGCGCGGGACGGTGAGCGGGGTCGCCGACGCGCTGCCCGCCGGCTTGCTGCTGGTCCCGGCGGAGGGCGTGCCCGCGGCCCTGTACCTGGTCGACGTGTCGGCGGCCGGGGTGGCCAAGGCGCCCGTGACCTCGCTGGACATGACCAGACAGCTGTGCGACCTGTCGTTCGACGACGCCCCGGGAACGCTGATCGCGTCCGGCGCGGCGGCCACGCGGGCGGTCGGCGCGGCGCTGACGGCCGGCGCGGGCATGCTGGCCGCCGAGCAGGTCGGGCT
>Ga0187802_10000114_pt1 | contig 17707 bp, 13 predicted proteins | sample NC_wetland_sal_i_FD_130584 | JGI IMG/M metagenome (GOLD analysis project Ga0187802, IMG submission 130584) | Wetland sediment microbial communities from Neuse River Estuary, North Carolina, USA - Control_2 | ecosystem: Environmental > Aquatic > Freshwater > Wetlands > Sediment | place: USA... | reverse complement strand
CCGATAAAATCTTCTGGCCCGATGAGGGCTACACGAAACTCGACCTCATCAATTTCTACGCGGCGATTTTTCCGAGCCTCGAGCCCTACGTGAAGCACCGCATGTTAACGCTCGAACGCTGCCCCGACGGGCTCAAAGGCGAATGTTTCTATCAGAAGGAAATGCCCGGCGGCATGCCGCCCGGCACGCCAACGATCCGGATTCGAAATGTGGAAGGCAGGCGAAAATTCACGAACTACGTCGTGGGCGGTTCGCTCAAGACTCAACTGGCTCTCGCCAATCTCGGATGTATTGCTGTCCACGTGATGGCGAGCCGCGCCAACTCGCCGCGCCGGCCGGATTGGGTTTGCTTTGATATCGATCCCGAATCCGGCAAGTTTGCGGATGCAGCGCAAGCCGGGCTATACGTGAAGGAGGTACTGGACGCGTTGAAACTCGAAGCGTTTGCAAAGACTTCCGGAAGCCGCGGCATGCACATCCTGGTGCCGATTCGCACGGAAACGGATGCCTCGGACGTGCTTTCGTTTGCCGAGGCCGTGGTGCAGCGGGTGGCAGCGGCGCATCCGGAGGAGTTGACCGTTGAACATTCGATCGCGGCTCGCCGCGGCCGCGTCTATCTCGATCCGTTCCGGAACGGCTTCGGGCAAACGGTGGTTGCGCCGTATTCCGTCCGCCGGCGCGAGAAAGCGCCGATTTCTACGCCGCTCGATTGGTCGGAAGTAAAATCCACTTTGATTCCCTCCGATTTCAACCTCGGGAATTTTGCGAAGCGGCTCAAGCGTGCCGATCCGTGGAGAGATTTCTTCAAGAGCCGCCAATCGCTAAAAGACGCCGCGCGGCTGGTCCGTGGGCTCTAAATAGTTGACCGTGGCTTTGCGGGGCCGCCGGCTCCCATCCTTCTTGCGTCCATTAGCATCTCCACTCCATGATTGCAATTGTTCAGCAACAAATGAGGGAGCGGTTGATTTCCGATTAGAACTTGCTATGCTTTGAATTGTGGCGAAGGAGTTCGCCCTTTAACCGCTGTCCCTCTGATGCCGGGACGGATGATGACTCCTGACAAGGATCTTGTCGCGGAGTCATGTCCCCGGCAATGATCCCACTATTGAAATCGAAGCGAGGACTGGCATGCAAAATGTCTGGGCACTAGCTTCTTTGTGGGTCGGATTGGCGCTCATCGCGACGCTGCTCGCGATCTGGTTCAAGATCTCCACGGCGCTAACGGAAATCGTTGTAGGGACAGTGGCGCAGTTAATCATCGGGGCCATCGTCGGGCCGATAGGCCTTGCCGCGAAATCGGAATGGATTACTTTCCTCGCGGGGACTGGCGCGATCGTGCTGACATTTCTCGCCGGCGCGGAACTGGATCCCGTCATATTCAGGACGAAGTGGAAGGAAGCCACGGTCGTTGGGTTGGTCGGCTTCTTCGGGCCGTTTCTGGGCTGCACCGCCGTCGCGCACTACATCCTGCATTGGTCGGTGATGCCCAGTTGGCTCGCGGGCGTGGCGCTTTCGACCACGTCTGTCGCGGTCGTTTACGCCGTGATGCTGGAACTGGGCCTGAACAAGACCGAATTCGGCAAGGCGATTCTGGCAGCCTGCTTCGTGAATGATCTGGGAACGGTTATAGCGCTGGGCTTGATTTTCTCGCCTTTCACGTTGCGCACGGTGATCTTCATCGTTGTGAGCGCCGTCGTCTTCTTCATCCTGCCTTTCCTCACGCCCCGATTCTTCAAGCTGTATGGCGGCCGGGTGTCTGAGCTGGAGGCAAAGTATCTTCTATTTCTCTTGTTCGGTATGGGCGGCTTGGCTGTGTGGTCCGGGAGCGAGGCCGTTCTGCCCGCATATATTATCGGGATGGTGTTGGCTGGAACTGTCGGAAAAGACCATGTGTTGGTTCGCAGGCTCCGGACGCTGACCTTCGGTCTCCTCACACCGTTCTATTTCATCCGGGCTGGGTCCTTTGTGTCCGTCCCCGCGCTGGTGGCGGCGCCACTTGTATTTCTGGCCCTGTTTGGTGCAAAGATGGTCTCGAAGATGGTCGGTCTGTATCCGACCGTGAAGTCCTTCAAATACCAGCGCGAAGAAGGTTTGTATTACACGCTGATGATGTCCACCGGCCTGACATTCGGCACGATTTCGGCGCTCTTTGGCCTGAGCCACGGGATCATCGATCAATCGCAATATTCCTACATTGTTGCCACGGTGATCGGCAGCGCCGTGATTCCGACAATGTTTGCAAACGCCTGGTTTATGCCGAGACATTTACTGCCGAAGCCGCACCAAGAGACGCCCGCGAAGGAAGCCGCAGCCCTTACCACGGATTGAGGAGGAACTATGACGGGTCGCAGACAGTCGCAATTCAAAAAAATGCTGATTGGATATGATGGCTCGGCCCCATCGGACAAAGCGACGGAGAGCGCCCTCGCCCTGGCTCAATGCCTGGACGCGAAAGTGCTGCTTTTCGCCGTCGCTCGCCCGCCGGAGCCCGCCACGATGGTTGAAGTCGATGCCATGCTTGACGACGCGCGCGAGCATTTTGAAGAGCAATTCAAGAAAATCATCCAGCGGGCGAAAGACCTGGGCGTGGATTTGCAAACGGACATCGCCGTGGGGCATCCCGTCGAGCAAATCGTCCATCGCGCGGAAACGGACCATGTGGACCTGATCGTGCTTGGCCGGCGCGGCAAATCGAGATTCGAAAAGATGCTGGTCGGGTCCACGGCGGAAAAGGTGCTGCGCTACGCGCACTGCCCGGTGATGGTCGTCCGTTAACAGCGTTGAACGGAAATGAATAAATACTTCATGGTCGGGATTGGGGGTTTCCTCGGCGCAATTGCGCGCTTCTGGTTGGGAGGAGTTATCAGCAACCGCATGGGAACGCGGTTCCCTTACGGTACGTTTGTCATCAACTGCACTGGGTCCTTCTTGATCGGGTTCATCCTCACCCTCCTTGTGGAGAGGACTCACTGGAGTCCGAACTGGCGGTATTTGATACCCATCGGATTCATTGGGGCTTACACGACGTTTTCTACATTTGAGTATGAAACGTTCCGCAGCATCCAGGACGGCGAGTTAGTCATGGCTGGTTTCAACGTTTTTCTGAGTGTCTTTGTGGGCTTCCTTTCGGTATGGCTCGGTGTGATTATGGGCCGGACAATTCGATGACGCGAGAAATCCTGGACTAGGAGAGGTTCATGCTAACAGCCGGACCTGCGAAAAAGGTCAGCATCTATGTCGGCGAAGATCATAAGTACCACGGACATTCCGTCTATTCCGCGATTCTCGATTTTTTGTTCTACCGGGGCGTCTCGGGGGCCAATGTCGTGCGCGGCATCGCCGGGTTTGGCGCGGACCATCATCTGCACACCATGCGCATCGAGCGGCTGACGGAAAATCTTCCCATCAAAATCGAGTTCATCGAATCGCCGGAAAAAGTCATGGAACTTCTGCCCAAGCTGCATGAAATGGTGGGCAGCGGCCTGATCGAGATTCAGGATACGACCGTCGTCAAGCCGTCCGAGGCGTCAAGAAAGGGCGCGCCGCAGCCATCCTCTCTTCCCCTCAGGCACGAGGGAAAGGCCAAGTTGATGCGAATTTTTGTCGGCGAGAACGACAAATGGCACGAGAAGCCCCTGTACAAGGCTTTGATTGAAAGCATGCGCGCCAATGACATCGCGGGTGTCACGGTCTACCAAGGCATTCTCGGCTATGGAGCCAACCGGCGAATTCACAAGGAAGGAGCGATGCATCTCTCGCATGACCGGCCCATGATGCTGTCCGTTGTGGATACCGAAGAGAAACTCCGCGCCTATTTCCCGATTCTCGATTCCATGATCCAGCAAGGGCTGGTGGTCCTCTCCGATGTAGACATCATCAAGTACGCGCACAATTACGAGGGCGACGAAAGAAGGAAGGAGGCTCGGACATGAAGCTCGAGGGAAAAGCCAAAATGCTGCGCATTCATTTCGGCGAGGATGACAAGTGGAACGACAAGCCCTTATACCGCGCCATCGTCGAAAAATGCCGCGAACTGGATATTGCCGGCGCTACGGTCTTCCGGGGCATCGAAGGGTACGGTGCCAGCACTCTGATTCACCGCTCGCATCTACTTTCTTTCTCCTCGGACGCGCCCATTATGGTCAGCGTGATTGATACGGAAGAAAAGGTGCAGACGCTGCTCCCGTTTCTGGACAAGATGGTGGGTGAGGGGCTGATTGCGCTCTCGGAAGTCGAGGTGATCAAGTACGTGCACCAGGAGGGCGCACGTTCGTAGGGCCCGTTCATCGCGAATCACCGGGCCATTCAAGCAGTTCCGCAGATATCGCCTGTCGCTCAAGAATCCTTACCCCGGCCACTTGTCCCGGACACAATCGGCCAGGCTGACACGCTGACTTGCATCAAGAAGGGATGGACAGGGCGGAGGTGTTTGAGAAATCAGTCAGTCGGCGACAAGCGCGGCTCATTCGTTGGGCAAAAAAAAAGCGAAGAAAACTCCATCGATCTCGCTCGAGCCTCCTTCTCTCGACAAATTCGCTGCTTTGAGGGCAGGAAAAGCGTACCATTCGCCCGAAAGTGAGCCGAGCCGGCTACCCAATCAATCCGGCTGACCCATTCCAACGTACTTAAGACCACGGAGGATATCTCTCACCCACGTCCCGGTGCTGATTATCCCGCCGCCGACATTTGACCTCAAGGAGGAGTACCAAAGTGAAAACAAGAAAGACACCTGGCCTCTCTCTCAGGCGCCCATGGGAACTAATCTCGATGGCGCTAATGGCCTTCGTCGTTCTGGCTGGGGCGGCTTTCTATTCGCCGGCCAGAGCGCTAGCTTCCGACCATCGAGATTCACCAACGGCAGATGCGAACGGGGAAGGAGATATCACCGATATCTTCGCGTTTCTTGATCCGAATGACGCTTCGCAGCTTGTTTTGATCATGGACGTCAATCCCTTCGCCGTCCCCGCCGAGACACCCACCTACCACTATTCGCCGGATTTTCTGTACCAATTCAAGATTGCTCACGACCAGCACGCCGTCGAAGACCTGGTCATTCAAGCGGTGTTCGAAAATGTAGATACGACCACGTGCGCTTCCGGCCAGATGGTCAAGATCTACGGGCCCGCCCGGCCGCAAGTCACCGGTACCAGGAATATCGTCCTGGAACACCAGCCCTCCGTGAAGGGCTGCACAGGACAGACACTCCAGCAGGGCAACATGCAAGTGTTCACTGGCCTGCGGGACGATCCATTTGTCACCGACGTGGGCCAGCTCAATCGGATTCTTGCGAACAACCAGGACCTGTTCCGCAACTTTCCGGGTTTCGCGCTCGGGGCGCTCCGCGGCAGGCCCATTCACACCAATCTCACGAGCGGCGTGGACGGCTTCGGCGGATTCAATGTGACCTCGATCGCCATTGAGCTTCCCAAGAGTGAAGTCTCGGGCTCCGGTTTTCTCGGTGTGAAGGGGCTCGTCGGCGTTTGGGGAACGACCAGCATGAAGGGGAAAAAAGGTGATCCCGACCACGATTTCGACCTGGATCGTACTTACGTGCAGTTCCAGCGTGTCGGACAGCAACTGTTCAAGACCGTTTTCGTCCCCTCCGCCATGCGCGATGCATTTAATGCCACTCGACCTGAAGACGACACGCAGAACTTCTCCTCGTTGGTTCCGGATGCGCTAACGATCACGGACAACGACGGAACGGGAAACACCATTGCCGGCCGTGCGGGATTACTCACTGCATTGGGCTTTACGGACGCGAGTGGTTCGAATCCCGGCGTTGGCCATGGTGCGCCTCTGCTGCTCCCCGCAAGCTTCAACAACACCAACAAAAACCTGCTCAGGGTTGCGCTGTTGCCGGATGTTCTGCGGCTCAATCTTGACCTGCTTCCGACCGGAATTCTCCCCGGTGCGGCGGCAGTAGGGGGTAATGGCGATCCGCAACTCGGTCTGGGAGCTTTCGGCCTCCAGAACGGGAGACGGCCCGCGGATACCGTCACCGACATCCTCCTGCAATTTGCGCGGCAGCTTGCCGACGTCAATTTCCCGCCGAGTCTCGGCGTACCCGGCAGCGGACCGCCCCGTCCCGGTGCTTTGAACTTCGCAACGGACCGGCGCGTTCTGGCTGTGCTCCAGGGAACTGACTGGATCAAACCGGATGCGCAGGTGGGAAATGTCTCGGGCAACGTGGCTCCCTACGGTGGAAACGATCAGCCGCTACTGGCGCAGTTTCCATTTCTTGCCGCACCGCACCCGCTCCCGGGCGAGGCCGGCACAGTGGGTTTCCCGCCACAGCAATAGTTTCATCGGGGCAAGCAAGGCCTGCGGTGTGTGCCGCAGGCCTTCTGCTCCAAATTTCGAACGCGTGATTCGAGATGTCAGTAAGTTGAAGGATGGCGAAAAAGATGATCCGAAGGGTTCTGACGGTAAGCGCAGTCGCGATTTTTCTGCTGTCTCTGATGCCGGCGAGAGCGCAGGGACCACTGCACGAGACGGACAACTCGATCCGCTTCTACCAGTGGAAAGTCGCACAGGATCCGGACGACTTCTTCAATTACGACCGTCTCGGTGTTGCATTCATCCAGAAGGCGCGTGAGACTGGCGACGTCACCTACTACAACCTCGCGGCTAAAGCACTCGAGAAGTCCCTCGATTTAGAGTCCACTCACCCCGAAGCCGCACCCGCGACCAAACATCTCGCGACAGTCTACTATGCGGAACACCGCTTCGATGAATCGCTGGCCCTGGCTCAGAAAGCAATTGATCTGAATCCCCACGACATTACTCCGTACGCCCTCATCGGCGACGCCCGTAGCGAGATGGGAGAATACGAGAAGGCTTGGGCAGCCTACCGGAAACTGCAAGACCCCGAGGACGCGCAATCCGCAATCAGCGGTGTTCAATATCTGGAACAAAGCCGTGACTCTGTCGAAAGCTTCCTCACGGGCGACACAAAGGCTGCCATTAACCATATGCGGCGCGCCGTGGCCATTGCCGTCGAATCGCGCATGGCCAAGGAAAGCATCGCCTGGAGCCAGTTCACACTCGGGGAAAATTACTTTCAATCGGGAGACCTCGCGAACGCCAAAGCTGCTTACAGCGATGCCCTGAAGACCTATCCCGATTATCATCGCGCGCTCGCGGGACTGGCCAAGGTGTCCTCCGCTGAAGGCCGTCTAGACGACGCGATTGAACTCTACAAGAAAGCCATCAGCGTGATTCCGCTGCCTGCTTATGCCGCTGCCCTCGGCGACGTTTATGCAAAGAGCGGAAACGGCGCCGAAGCGAAAAAGCAGTTCGACCTGGTCGAGTACGTTGGCCGGCTTAACGCCTTCAATCAGACCGTCTATAACCGCGAATTATCCGTCTTCTACGCCGACCATGATATCCAACTGCAAAAGGCCCTCGAGCTCGCGCGCAAAGAGTTTGAGGTTCGGCATGACATCTACACGTGGGACGCTTTGGCCTGGGCGCTTTACAAGAATTCGCAGCCCGAGCAGGCCGCCGTGGCCATGAAGGAAGCACTCCACCTAGAAACGAACGACGCGCTCGTGCTCTTTCACGCGGGCATGATATACGAGCGCCTGGGCGACGCCGAAAAGGCCAAGGACTATCTGCATCGGGCGGTCGCGCTGAATCCGCAATTCCATTTGTTCTACGCGGATCTCGCCAGAACCACTCTCGAAGGGCTTTCGAATGGCTCTCTCGCCGTGGCGGGCCAAAGGACGACAGATGCGCGACCATAAAATAGCGCGCGCCTTCTTCTTGATGTTCCTGCTGTTCTCCTGGCTCGCGCATCCGCAAGCGAGCGATGCCCACCCCATGGGCAATTTCAGTATCAGCCACTATACGGCGATCCGCGTCGAATCCGGGTTCATCGAGGTTCTGTACCTCATCGATATGGCCGAGATTCCCACCTACCAGGAAATGCAAAATGCCGGCATCGCTCCCAAGGAGGGAGATCCAAGCCTTGTTGAATATCTCTCAAAGAAGGCAGAGTTGCTGGCAGACGGCCTCGCGCTTCAGCTAAACGGCCAACCGCTGCGATTGCGGCCGATGTCGCAAAACGTCATTTTCCCCGCCGGCGCGGGCGGATTGCCGACGATGAAATTGGGATTCGTATATCGGGCCACGATAGAGGCTCTCTCTCCTCAGTCCTCCTACACAGTGAATTATCGTGACAACAACTTTGCGGGGCGTGCTGGCTGGAAAGAGATAGTGGTAACCGCGGTACCGGGCCTGGAAATAACTGCCAGTTCAGCGCCGGCAGTCGACCGTAGCGCGCAACTCTCGAATTACCCAACCGACCTCTTAAGCAGTCCGCCTCAGGATCTCGAGGCCAGTTTCAGCTTTTTCGGGGCGTTCCCGACGAAGAGCGGCACGACGCCTGCGGCCCCTCGAATGCAAGCGGCGCCCGCCATCACCGCGCGCGGGAACACGCCCGGCGGGCACCTCAACTCAGCAAGAGATCCCCGTGCGCGAATTCCATCAACGGGACACCCCGAAACCAGAGCTGCCCTCGAAGCCTCCGCCGTAAATTCGCCGAGCACTGCCGGTGTTCCCTCCAATTCCACATCGCTGCACGCGAATCAGCAGGCGACGCCGCGGAACAAGTTCACTGAACTTGTGTCTGCCAGAGACCTGAGCTTCTGGTTTCTATTGACCGCAGCCTTGATTGCGGCGGGCCTGGGAGCATTGCACGCCCTCGAGCCAGGTCATGGCAAAACGATCGTGGCGGCCTACCTTGTAGGCTCGAAAGGGACGGCAGGGCACGCGGTGTTCCTTGGATTAATCGTTACCGCTGCGCATACAGCCGGCGTGTATCTCCTCGGCGCCATTACACTGTACGCCTCAAGATACGTCGTTCCCGAACAACTCTATCCTTGGCTCGGAGTGATTTCAGGAATCATCATCGCGGTTCTTGCCTCTTATCTGATCGTTCGCGCTTGGACCGGTGAAGATGGCCATCACAGCCACGAAATCGGAACCCCCCATAGCCATTGGTTCGTTTCACTTGGTAGACGCCGCACAGCGGAGAAGGATGATTTCCAGAGGTTGGTAGATAGTGGGGCAATATCCAGGCAGGCAGCTAAGAGAGTGTCATTTCCCGAACTCCTCACGCTGGGAATCACCGGTGGAATTGTGCCCTGTCCCGCGGCGCTTGTCGTTCTGCTCAGTGCATTTTCTCTGCGTCGCGTCGGTCTGGGTCTGTTTCTAATCGTGGCCTTCAGCCTCGGTCTGGCGGCGGTGCTCATCGTCATCGGCTTGATGATGGTTTACGCGCGACAGTTCATTGCGCGGTGGAAAAGTGACGGATCGATTGTGAAGCGTTGGCTCCCGATGGCATCCGCGGGATTCATGCTCGTTCTAGGTTTGGGCATCGCCGGCCAAGCGCTAATGAGCACCGGAGTCGGCGCTGGCTTCCTCGCGCAAGCAAAGCTGCCGTCGTTCGTGGGTATTGTGCTCCTCGGATTATTGCTCGGCATGCGCCACTCGACCGATCCTGACCACGTCGTGGCCGTCTCGACGATAGCCAGCCTGGAGCGTTCCGTCGGCCGGGGAGCATTGATCGGCGTGCTATGGGGCTTGGGTCACACGCTCACGATTTTCCTGGTTGGCTCCGCGATCATCCTGTTCGGCCTGGTCATTCCGCCGAGAGTCGGTCTTTCGATGGAATTTTCCGTGGCTCTGATGCTTGTCATTCTTGGCGTCTTGAATCTCACTGGCGCGCTTCGCTGGTTGACCGAGCGATTTACGCCCGCCGGTCACGGCACAGCGCGAGATGCTGCGCTTTCCGGCGCACCCGGTAATTCAACGGAAAGTTCTCTCGACAGGCTGATGAGCCGGTACGGTTCTTATCAGGTTTTTCGTCCGTTCGTCATCGGTCTCGTTCACGGGCTCGCGGGTTCCGCAGCGGTGGCCCTCTTGGTGCTCTCAACAATTCGCAGCCCCCTGTGGGCCATTGCGTACCTGCTGGTATTCGGCATCGGAACGGTCATCGGCATGATGTTGATGACCTCGGCCATGGCCATTCCCGTCGCCTACACAGGTAAACACTTCGACGTCGCGGGCAGGTATCTATCGCCGATTTCCGGAATTGTGAGCACTGCATTCGGCCTGTTCCTCATTTATCAAATCGGGTTCGTGGACGGCCTTTTCAAGGCCAACGTGCATTGGATTCCGCAATAAGGAGCCAATAACCAAATCTTCGCTGCATGCGCCCCAGGAGCGGCCATCCCCGTCCGCACATCTGCCTGCGGTTTCAGGCTTGCATCGGTACCGGCGAGTCATTGCTCCGCTCGTCATGCCTATCCGCGCGCGTCCGAGCAAGGCGCTGTTTTGCGTTCCAGGTTCTGGACGGTGAGGACAGGGCACGAGGCATGCGCGACGACCTTGTGCGCTGTGGCACGTTCCAGATTCGTCGTACCACCCGCTCATAGCGAACGACCGGCTTATTCTGGCCGTTCCGCGCGTATCGCGTCTCGCTGAAAAAAACCTCACCGCGGCCGCTGGTCTCGGACACAGACGGCCGGGGTGAGGCGCGCCTTGCCAACTCTTTACTGGCAGGATGCGACCGGATTGCTGGCGTCGTCCGAAGTGCAAGGATGCAAAACATACTTTTCCGGACGGCTCTTCACGACCCATAGCCCATCGGCGTTTGTGATGTAGATCAGGTCCCGCCCCGGGTCGGTGAGTACACTGGTTACACCGGAGAATTTCTGGACTGTTTGAGGATTGGCAGGATTGCTCAGGTCCAGCAGTTCAACGGTCTGCGAGGCAGGCTCGGCGTGCGCGGCGGCCGAGCGCGAGTTCGATCCCTCGGCGATCCCCAGTGTCCCGCTCACCAGTTGCAACTCTCCCGCGGAGGCGCCGTCCGGCCAGGCGACGCGCTTGATCAAATTCGGCTGGCTCGCCCGCGTGACGTCAACCACCGTGAACCCTGTCCGGGAATTTCGCACCAGGTATAGGTACTCTTTCCCGTTCCGTTCTTGAAGAAGCATCTGATTCGCGGGTGCGCCTGGAAGCGCGATATGGGCAATCACAGTAGCGGGTGGGTCGGAGACTTTAGTCGAATGATGCCCGGCGGACGCGCTGGGCACGACTGCCACGAGGATTGCAGTCAGAGCGAGCGTTGCGATTGCAAGGCATGAGGAAGGCGCTTTTGAAATTAGCTTCATGATTTTCTCCTTTCGCATTCAATCGGTCAGGGCAGGGCCGCAAGAAGAAGGTGGATTCGGAAGGCTCTCAAACTCGATACGAACAGCACGGAGAGGGAAGGTGCTGCTGGGCACTGCCTCTCGACACCCATTTCTCGACCGACAGTCTTGATGATCGGCCATCGAAACCACCAGCAACGTAGCCGGGAGCAACGCGCGTGCCAGTCCAGCAAGAAAATGGAATCGCCTGTAAGTCCTTGATGCTGGCCGCGAATCAGCCCTGCATATTCGAAACCGGGCAAGAAGACGCTGTGAAGAAGCAGCACAAATTAAGTACTAGCCGTGAAAAAAGCGAACAAGAGAATCGAAGAAAGAAGCGAGGTGTGGATTAGGTCGGCCGCCGCACGACTACTCTTCAATCTTGTGTTCCGCCATCTTGTTATACAGCAGGCGGCGATTGATCTGCAGCCGGTCGGCGGCGTCGGTCTTGTTGCCGGCGGACTCCTTCAGCGCGTTTGCAATCAAATGTTTTTCGAGTTCGGCCACGGCCTTGTGAAAAGGAAGCGAGAAAAGCTCCGCTTGAAATTTTTCGGAGCCATTTCGGTGTTCGTGGCCCAGCGTTCCGGAGAAATGATTCGGCATGAGAACTCGCCCTCTGGCCATCAGCACGGCGCGCTCGATCATGTTCTCGAGCTCACGCACATTGCCGGGGTAGGAATAGGTCTGGAGCGCCAGGATGGCCTCCTCCGAGAATCCAATCGCCGGAAATCCGTTCTTCTCGCTGTCCAGACGCAGAATGTGCTCGGCCAGGGGAACGATATCCGACCGGCGTTCCCGGAGAGGCGGCACGCAGATGCGAACCACGTTCAAGCGATAGAATAAGTCCTCGCGAAAAAGCTTTTCGCGGACGCACGCTTCAAGGTCGCGATTCGTGGCCGCCAAGATGCGAAAATCCCCGCGAATCGTCTCCGTCCCGCCGAGGCGCTCGAAACTGTGTTCCTGGAGGACTCGCAACAGTTTCACCTGAATGTTCGCCGGCAATTCCGCGATCTCGTCCAGGAAGATCGTTCCACCCTCGGCCATATCGAACCGGCCGGCCTTTCTTGCGACAGCTCCCGTGAAGGCGCCGCGTTCATGGCCGAACAACTCGGATTCCAATAGCGTTTCAGGAATGGCGGCGCAATTGACTATCACGAACGGTTTCTCATTTCGTGGGCTGTATGTATGGATGGCCTCAGCGATCAGCTCCTTGCCCGTTCCGGACTCGCCGCAAATCAGGACCGTCGAATCCGTCTCTGCAACCCTCCCAATCATTTTGAAGACGTCCAACATGGCGGCGCTCGAGCCGATCATCCGGCCCGCGCCCACCGCCGCGCCGCGGTTGGCCTCCGCGCGCAAGCGCGAGACCTCGCGGTTCACCGAGGAATGCGCCAGGGCGCGCTTGGCGGTGAGTGAAATTTCCTCCAGATCGAATGGCTTGGAAACAAAATCGTACGCGCCGAGCCGTACCGCTTCGATCGCGTTGTGGCTCGATCCGTACGCCGTGATCACAATTACGGGAATGGCGGCGAGGCGCCGGTCAGCCCGCAGGTGCAGGAGAATCTCCTCTCCGCCCATTTCCGGCATTTTCCAATCGGTGAAGATGAGGTCGGGGGTTACGTTGCGAAGTTTTTCGACAGCTTCCGTGCCATCCGCGGCTTCCAGGATCGTGTAGCCGCGCTTGCGGAGAATTTCGGCGAGTGTCTTCCGAAGATTGGCTTCATCGTCGATGATCAGAATCGTCTCGTTCATGTCATTCGATCCTTATGCGGAGAGGGTGCCGGCATCGCCATTTCGGGCCGGGAGCATGATTCGCACCGTCGTCCCGCAGCCTTCCGCGCTCTGGACGCGAATCTCGCCACCATGGGCGCGCACAATTTCATGACAGATCGAAAGTCCAAGTCCCGTGCCAGAAGGCTTGGTGGTGAAAAACGGATCGAAAATCCGGCCGACCATGTCCGGACGGATGCCTTTCCCCGTATCATTGAATTCGATGCAAAATTCATTCGTCCCGGTGCCCGCCTTACTCTGAGACGTTACATTCACGCGCAGAGTTCCACCGCGTTCCTCCATCGCTTCGATTGCGTTTTGAATCAGATTGTCGAACACTTGCGCCATGCGGCTATGGTCCAAGTTCAATGCGGCGGAATTTTCGGGGAATTTTGTGAGGAATCGGACTCCGTGCTGCTGAGCTTTTTCGTGCAGGGTGGTTAGACGCTGGCTGATCAGCCGGCCGATGTCGGTCGGCTCGGAATGGAGCCGAACAGGTTGAGAAAAGCTCAATAGCCGATTGACCATTCCGTTGAGCCGTTCGATTTCCTCGAGCGCGATCGCGCAGGAATCCTGGACGCCGGGGTTATCCGCTTCGTGCTGGCACATTTGCACGCGGAGCCGGATGGTCGCGAGTGGATTGCGGACCTCGTGCGCAACCCCCGCGATCAACCGTCCCAGGGCCGCCAGCCGCTCGGAGTGCCTCAGCCGGTCCTCGATTTGTTTCTCGTGCTCAATCTTTTCGCGCAGGGTCGCGCCCAGCCGGTTGATCGCTTCGGCGATTTGCCGGATCTCCTCGGGATCGGTTTCGGTCGGAACGTGAGCTTCGAGATTGCCCTCAAGATTTTCCAGCCCGCTTTCAATTTTCCGCACGCCGGACTGCAAATTGCGGACCACCAGCAGGGTCAGAATCACGCAGGCGAGCGCAGCGGTTCCCAATCCTGCGGTAACTAAGTAAGCCCGAAAACGGTTTGCTCCGGGAAGGCCAGTCAGCCGCTTCGCCGTCCACGCACTTCCGACAAACTCTTGCCCGTCCTGAATCGGCACGGCCTCGATGATGACGATGTCATTGGCCGCGGTTAAAACCTGCTCCGACGGCTGGTGCGTCCGGGCGGCAGTCCGCGCGACTTTGAGAATCGACGAGTAAGGATCGCCCAATGTGATTGCGTCGCTTGGTCCGTTCTCCCATCCCGGGAGGATCGCCAGCGAGTTTCCGATCAGCCCATCGACCGAATTCGAAAAGAACCCGCCTTCGACTCCCTCCACATTTTGGAGGACGACGCGGCTCAGCAGACTCAGCACGCTTCGCGATGGTTCTGAACCGGGATTCTCGAGCGGAGGCGCTTCGTTGTTCTGCTTCGCAAACTGCGCCTTGCTCGAGTATTCGCGCCCCAACTCGCGCGTCACTTCTGCCAGGCGCCGCCTCTCGCCGTTGAGGACGGCCGATTTCGTGAATTGCAATGCGGCCACTGTGGCGAACAATACAGCCAGTAGCAAAACTGCTGCCAGCGTTCCCAGCAGGGTGATCTGCCAGCGAAGGCTCAGCCGCCGCAGTGCTTGCGTTAGCGCCATGCCCCGCGCCTCAATGGAATCATAGCAATTTTCGGCATCGGAAGGGTCTCACCAGAGCTTTGTCCGGAGCTCCGCGAAATTCTTGCGCGACGATGGATCGTTTCCCGTGGATTCTGCCGTGAGCATCCGTGTTAATGAAGGGACGATGCCGTGGGAACGAAATCCGATTCGAGCGCCACATAGCATTTCTTGCTTCGATGTTCTGCCGAATGCAAGACTGCCTCGGCGGCCTGCGCATATTCCGTGGCACCTTCGGCTTGCCTGCGCTGAAACATTCGCCGGGCTTGCGCAAGAAAGGCTTCACTCCAGGCGGCGATTTTTCGAACTTCTTCCACGTCCTCGAGCGGCATCGTGCCGTTTTCTACCACCCATCGAATTCGAAAAAGCGACTTCTGCACGCTGAGGAGCCGATCCTGAATTTGCGCGGATTCCTCGGACGTCACCTGTCGTGTGGGTGGCGCAGGGACCAAGGTGGGTGTATTCGTGCTCGATCGGAACGTCCAGGAGATCACCATCTCGATGGCCATCGTCAAGTCGCTCGAAGCGGCAGCAAGTTCGCCGGCGGCCGAGAAATTCTCCTTCTGGTAGGTCGAGAGGGCTTGCTCGTACGTGCGCTTGGCTTCTTCGAGGAGTTCCCCCACGTTTGGGTCTTTCATGTCCACAATCTTGACGTAGGCAAGGATCGCCTGCGTCCGATGCAAGCTATCGTAGGCCCGCTCGATGTCCCTGGCCGCTCCTTCCCTCGTTGGGGAGCGGGACGCGCCTGGCTCCGCGTGATGGGGGGGACCCAGAGGTACCGACTTCCCCGAAGTGGGAATCGAAGAAGACGGCACCCCTGGGTCTTTGGGGGGTGGAAACTGTTTGATGAAAACCATTCGTCTCGAGTCGGAGTTCATGATGGTCAAGGCATCGAGTTGCTTTGCGCCGGCTGTCCCGGGCAGCGTCCAACCTTGAATCTCCACGTTCGATCCGACCTCCACGATCTGAGACACCTGGCTCAATTGGGCCGAGGGGAATCGGACCTCGATTCCACGATCGAGAATGAACGCATTGAATTGACCGGGGGTCCCAAGAAGGAACCTCTGGACTCGCCCCTGGATGACACGCATGTCCGCCTCCTGAAAAGGTTCGTGTTGCGGCGTCTCCGACGTGCCGCTCGACGGAACGATCGGCCTGGAATCCAACGTTCCGGATTGAAGTGGCGAATGCGCCGGTTGGACTGCCGGTGGCGCGGAGTGATTTCGAGCGGGAGCCAAGTCGTGCGGTCCTGAACAAGAACTTAGCAACAAGGCTGAAAGTCCAATCCTCACTGCATACGCCTGCTCCTTGCGAAATTTCATGGGATCTTGGCCCCAATGCGGTTGACTTGGCTTGCGCTTGACGGAGGGCACGATATCCGGTCCTCGGCCACGCCATGGCCCGCTCATGAGAGCAGTAGAACCAAAACGGCGAGAACCGAGATGGAAAAGAGCAGGATCCGAAACCCGCGAAACACGAGTTGAGGGGCCATGTCCCAAGCGCGACCCAGCATGCCTTTCCTTGAAATCGAAAATCACCGAGCTTCTTGCCGGTTGCACGCACGGTGCCAAGGCCCGAGGAAAGACCGATGACCTCTAAGTCCTTCGTTCCTGTTGGGTAGCTGCTATGAGGGGCAATTCCATGAGCGCCGGAATCAAAATTTGTGCTGAAAGCGAACGATTCGTGTGAAGAATGCGAACGATTCTGAGCGACAGTCCCGGCCTCCTTGCTCCCGCGGCTGGTTGAAACCAATCAATCTGGGCCATCTTTCCATTCGATTTACAAGCCTCGCGAGCATGCAGCCTAGCCGTTAAATCTGTTGGCCTTAGCAAAAGATTCCCGATAGCGCTTGGACGTCAGATGCTCGGGTCGCATGACGGATGCTGGACGGTCCATTTAACCGCGCTCCCGGGATGGAAGCGCATGTGCTTGATGCACGATTTAGGAGTCAGGCGCTTCAAGGCGTGGAGGTGTCGCATTGAGTCATGCGCGTACCGGTCGAATCACTCACGGGCCGTCTCAAAATCCGCGCGTGGTCCTGAACATGGATCACACGGCCCTGAATCAACTCTTTGCCGCCAGTCTGCCCCGGCTTCAGAAGAAAGCCGCTCGGCTGCTTGCCAACCACGAAGACGGTGAAGACGCCTTGCAGGACGCCTTGCTTCTTGGCTACCGAAAGTTGGGCCAATTCAAGGGTCATTCGCAATTCTCCACGTGGATGTACGCGATTCTGGTCAACGCGGCCCGAAGTTTCATGCGAAGGCAAAAATCTCGCCCCAGAGTCTCGCCGCTCAATGGAAATGACGAGCAGGATGTTGAGCGGCGCTTGGAACTCTCGCTCGTGGATCCCCGGCCCAACCCCGAGGAAGAGTTCCGCCAGGACGAAATCTCCCGCTTCGCTTCCGAATTGGTCGGTGCTTTGCCCAAATCCTATCAGCTCGTGGTCTGGCTCTGCGATATCAAGGAGTTGGGAATGAAAGAAACGGCGAGAAGGTTAGGGCGGCCCCTCGGCACCATCAAGGCTCAGCGTCATCGCGCGCATCGGATGATCCGCGAGCAGGCGCGCGTTCATTTCCCCTCGCCGAATCCCAGCAGTTCGCGGTTACAAGCTAGGCTTGCGGAGCACCGCTTGGCTCGATCTTTCGCCGCCACTGTTCACGCCAATAGCGACTTGACGCTGCGGCCCAACCCGATCCCCAAGCCTCTATGGGGCCATAGTGCGTATCAGATGTTGCAACGCGGCTCCCGATGGAAACAAATTCGCCGGGAGATTCTCGCAGCTGCGCGATATCGGTGCGCTGCCTGCGCCGCGAGCGGCGAGTCGCTGAAATGCCAGGGTATTTGGACCTACGATGACAAGAATTCTGTTGCGACTTTGGCGAGCTTCGCAACCTTTTGTCCCGCCTGCTCCGCCGCCATCAACCTGGGCCGGCCAATCCGCTATGAATGCCACGACCTTGCCCTCAGCCAGCTCTGCCGCCTGAATCGGATTTCACTGACCGAAGCAAAAAAGCTCTCCTTGGAAGCGGCGCGGACATGGAAAAAACGCAACGAGAGAAGTTGGCGCATCTCGGTGGCGCCGCTGCTGCTCGCCCGGTATCCTCAGCTTCGCGTGCTTTCGTCGGAAAATATGGAAGAGGACACCACCT
>Ga0187802_10000111_pt1 | contig 17802 bp, 15 predicted proteins | sample NC_wetland_sal_i_FD_130584 | JGI IMG/M metagenome (GOLD analysis project Ga0187802, IMG submission 130584) | Wetland sediment microbial communities from Neuse River Estuary, North Carolina, USA - Control_2 | ecosystem: Environmental > Aquatic > Freshwater > Wetlands > Sediment | place: USA... | reverse complement strand
CTCGTTAGCGAATGCTGCGGTGGTCATTGTCTGCTCCGCGCACGTCACGCAATATCAGCTCAACAGGGTAATGTGGTCGATCCTTGTCGGACAAGACCCATAAGTCGAACAGGGGACCGGCGATTGCCTCCGGTAATACTGCTATCGGAAGTAACTGAACTACTCTCGCTCACAACCTTGATGTTACGTGTGATTCACACCATATAAGTCGTTGTGAGGATCCAACTCCTGGGCGTTTTCATGCAAACTCAATTCTTAAGGTCGCTGCAACGCGTGCGGTCGACTGCATGGATGTAGTTCAGCTGACCAAGACATTCACTCGAGCAGCGGAAGTGACGATGATTACGAGCGCGCAGGTGGACGAAAGTTTCGACTATCAGGCAACGGCTGAACTTTTTCCCGGCAAAAACATTCGGGGAAGGTCACGTGTTGTTAAATATATGCGATTTGACCACGCGGCAGACGCTATTCGTTTCGCCATCGAACGACTTTCGGCCGATGTTCTCTTGGGAGCTTATTTGGAAGTCAACGAAAAGCGATACGACAGCCGTGCAATTCGTCGCCTGTATGACTGCGCAGAATATCCTTTCAGCCGCCTCGCCAAAGTGGCCTGAACACTGACCACCTAACAGTGCGATCTCTGCGTACACTCTTTGATTTCCCCTAGCTGATTTTCGGTCGCTTCCGATAAACGGAGCTTTCCATGTCCGTTACCTTCACTTCCCGAATAATCTTACCCGTGTCATCAACAATGCAGACGCTCGTGTCCTTGACCGATACGTCCCGTCCCGCAAATGGTCCATGCTGCGCTTTTCCTTCTGATGATTGAGGCCGCATCCGCGGACCTCGTTTCACCATCAGCCTGAAGCGCAGCACCCTAAATCTTCAGCTATCCACAAGCCGCCGGCCGATTACCCCATCTTTGGGGGTAAAGGAGATATTCCCTCAGCTCATTCTGCTGGATGGAGCGATCGCGGTCGCACCCGACGCGCCGTGGTCCTATCAGTAAATCCCTCGCAGGTTTTCATTTATCTTCTGAGCGATCGGGTCAGCGGTCCGATACGCCACGGTTCCTGTGTTTGATGGGACTGCACTTGCGGACCTTGACGGAGCTGGTTGTGCGTCGGCAATAGATGGCGAATAGATACCGGGCGGGCAGGGCGCGCTTGGATCAAGATCACGGGCAATCAAGGGATTAAACACATAGCGCATGTCGCAAACGGCGACTTTCGGCGGTTGCTGTGTCTCGACGAACGCATCACTACCCGCCTTCAGCATTTCCCAAAACGGCATATTAGGATCACCCGCGTGGCTCGCGAGGTTCTGTGCTGTCATTCTAAATGGAAGAGCTTGTAGCTGAACTTTTTCCTGCCCGCCTTTGAATGCTTCGTCAACAAGACCGTAAATCTCCTCCATTGCCGAATCCGTCATCGCGTAACAGCCCACTGATCGGCAGCCGCCGTGCACCATAAGAAAACTGCCCGTTCGCCCAAGGGAACGATCAAAGGCGTTGGGGTATCCAGTATTGAAGGCGAGATATTCACTCGAATTGGGGTTCATCTGATTCGGAGTGATGTCATAAAACCCCTCGGGCGCCTGATGGTCCCCTTGCTCCAGTTTCGGTCCAAGGTTTCCTGAAAATTTACAGATTGGATATGAGTTGAGCAGCGCGAACTTTCCGCTCCGATCCTGTTTCCAAACCTCCAGCGTACTTTCTTCTTTGTAGATGCGGATAAGGACCGGTGCCGCACGGTCCATATTGAGGTCTTCCATCTGTCTCAAGGTTGCCGCTCGTACGGTGCCCGTCCTCGCCGTGGTTTTGGGCGCATACACTGTACTCGCACAACCACCGAGCGTCGCGACGATGACTGCAAAAACGCAAGCTTTTGCGAAAACGAACGCGATTTGACCCGAACGCAACTCTCTCACCCACCCTCGTTTTGAGCACGTCAACGGACGAGCTCACCCCATTCACGAGATCTGAGACGTTTCTTTATGGCATTTTTAGCGAAACGAACGTGGCAAATTCCGCAACGCCAGACGGGCATCAACACATGGCTTCGTTATTATGGTTATGGAATGGTTAAACGTGGGCGCGCGTAGTAGATCGGATCGTTGGTCCAGGCGCGGTATTGATCGCCGACCAGACACGCTGCGGCGTTGCCGGCATGTCGAGGTGCGAAATGCACTGCGAACGCCAGAGTGCGTCAACGATCGCATTCATCACCGCCGGGCAGGAGCCTATAGCGCCTGCCTCGCCCGCTCCTTTGACGCCTAGCGGATTGTGCGTGCAGGGGACGTTGCGTGTCTCGAACGCTATAGCGGGCACCTCATTGGCCTTCGGAACCGCGTAATCCATCAGGGTCGCTGTCATCAGTTGACCGGAAGCCGGATCGTAGACCGCGTGCTCCATAAGCGCCTGGCCGATGCCCTGTGCAGTGCCGCCGTGGACCTGCCCGGCGAGTAGCAACGGGTTGAGCGTCGCGCCGAAATCGTCCACGACGACGTAGTTGACGATCTGAGTTTCTCCCGTCGCCGGGTCGATCTCGACCTCTGCGATATGGGTGCCGTTGGGGTAAGTTGCCTGTGGTGGAGTGAACGCGTCCGTCGCGGTGAGACGGTTTCCCGTGTCCGGGCGCTGCGCGAGCGCAGCAAATGAGATCATGCGGTCGGTGCCGGTAACTCGTACTGTGCCGTTGACAATCTCGAGGTCCTCGGCGCCCGCTTCGAGTGCTTCAGCGGCTAATGCTTTAATATTTTCGGCAAGTTTTTTTGCCGCGCCGGCGAGCGAGGCGCCGCCGCAAGGGATCGAGCTTGAACCCCCCGTGCCGAGGCCACTGGTGATGCGGCCAGTATCGCCTTGCACCATGTTCACCTGTTCGGGCGGCAAGCCCAGATGGTCAGCGACAAGTTGTGCGTAGGCGGTCGCATGACCTTGCCCGGTCGACTGCGAGCCGATCAGCAGCGTGACGGCTCCATCAGGTTCAAGTTTCAGGGTCGCGGTCTCCGGCCCGGCATTGCCGCAAGCCTCAATGTAGGTCGAAAGTCCAATGCCGCGCAGTCGGCCTGCTTTCTTCGACAGGCGCAGCCGCTTGGCGAACCCGGACCAGTCTGCGAGCTCCTGCGCGCGCTTAAGATGCGCAGCGAAATTTCCTGAATCGTAATTCTGACCGGTTGCGCTCTGATACGGCATCGCGCCTGGCTTGATGAAGTTGCGCCGCCGCAGCGTGTCGGGTGCAATCTCAACCTCACGCGCGGCGTGATCGACCAATCGCTCAATGACGTAAGCCGCTTCCGGCCGTCCAGCACCGCGATAGGCGTCGATCGGCACAGTATTGGTATAGACACCGCGCACGCGGACGTGACAGGTGGAGATGTCATAGACGCCAGGTGACAGGACGGCGCCGAGAGTGGGAATAAGCGGCGCGAATTGCGATAGATAGGCGCCCATGTTGGCGACGAGATCGACATCGAGGGCGAGGAAGCGGTGCTTTTCGTCGAGAGCAAGTCGCGCGGTCGTTATGTTGTCGCGACCCTGCATGTCGCCAAGAAAATGATCGGAGCGGTCGGCGATCCACGTTACTGGCTTCCGCAGTTGCTTTGCAGCGACAGCAGCGAGTGCGTATTCGCGGTATGGAAATAACTTTGTTCCGAAACCGCCGCCTACATCGGGCGTCATCACTCGCAGCTTTTCCGCGGGAAGTTTGAGAACCTGTACGAGCACGTCCCGGATCGCGTGCGGTCCCTGGCTCGAGAGAGTCAGCGTTAAGCGCTCGTCGGTAGCGTTGTAGTCGGCCACTACACCCCGTGTGTCGAGATAATTCGCCACGAGACGTTGATTGACGAGTTTCAGCGAAACAATTTTTGCTGCCTCGGCAAAAGCTTGCTCGGTCGCCGCTTTATCGCCGAGTGTGAGATCGAAGACGACGTTTTCGCGATGCTGCGGCCAAACTTGGGGCGCGCTGGGCTCGAGCGCCTCGGCCGCGCCGATCACATGTGGCAGCTCCTCCCAAGTGACTAGGATAGTTTCGGCGCCATCCTTAGCTTCCTCGAGCGTATCGGCCACAACAAAAGCAATCGCGTCCCCGACATGTCGCGCCTCATTGCGCACCAGGATAGGGTAGGGTGGTACATCGATGACGACGTTCGGAAGTTCAACAGTGCAGGGCAAAGGGCCGAGATCGACAGTCTCAGCTCCAGTGAGCACAAGGTGCACGCTCGGCATCGCCCGCGCCTTCGCGGCGTTAATATGAAAGCGCGCATGCGCGTGGGGCGATCGCAACACCACCGCATGCAGCGTCTCGCGCGGCGCAACATCGCCAATATAGCGCCCGACGCCGCGCAGCAGCGGATCGTCTTCCTTACGTAGGACCGATTGGCCGAAGCCGAATTTCAACGCCTGCATGGCATCGCTTCACTGGCAGAAATTTGGATGCCGAAGTTACGGCAATTAGGTAGGCTTGACGTCCTAGATTGCAATCGCAGAAGAATGTTTACAATGACCGTTTCAATGTTAGCCGATCCCGATGGAACGTTAATCGATGTCGCGCAGGATCATCATTAGGTTGGCAGGCAAGCGATGAGGACCGGCGGGTGACGGCATGAAGCTTGGCCGGCGAAAGTTTCTGCATTCGGCGGTCAGCGCCGCCGTTTCGCCTACCCTGTTACGGCTTGCGCATGCGGACACCTATCCGGGCAAGCCGATCCGTCTCGTCGTTCCGGTCCCGCCTGGCGGCACGTTCGACATTGTCGCACGCCTCGTGGCACAGGCGGTGTCGGAGCGTCTCAACCAGCAAATCGTCATCGAGAACCGCGGCGGCGCCGGCACCAACATCGGCACCGGCCTCGTGGCCCATGCGGCGCCGGATGGCTACACGCTTTTGCTGGCCGGCTCGCCCGGTGCGATCAACGAGACGCTCTATGACAATCTCGACTTCAGCTTCGCCCGCGACATCGCGCCGGTCGCCAGCATCGAGCGTGCGGCGCTGATCGTCGTGGTCAATCCGTCGCTGCCGGTAAAGACAATCGCGGAATTCCTCGCCTATGCCAAGGCCAATCCTGGCAAGATCAATATGGGTTCGGGCGGCATCGGCTCGACCGGCCATGTCGCCGGCGCGCTGTTCAACATGATGGCAGATCTCAAGATAGCGCTGGTGCCATATCGCGGCGAAGCACCGGCGATGACCGACCTGCTCGCCGGCCAAGTGCAGATAGTGTTCACGACGCCGGGCTCGGCAATGTCCTACGTCAAGGCCGGCACGCTGCGCGCGCTGGCGGTGACCAGCGTCGTGCGCATGGACGTGCTGCCGGACGTGCCGACGGTTGCGGAAATCTTGCCCGATTACGAAGCCACTTCATGGGCCGGCATCGGCGCGCCCGCACACACCCCGGCCGAGATCATCGACAAGCTCAACCGCGAGATCAATGCCGCACTCGCCGAGCCGAAACTCAAGGCGCAGCTTGCCAACTTCGGCGCCATCGTGATGACTGGTTCGCCCGCCGATTTCGGCAAGTTCATCGCCCGCGAAATCGACAAATGGGCAAAAGTGGTAAGGTTCGCCAATATCAAACCGGAGTAGGGCAGGTATGAGTTTGAACGACACGGCGCGCATCGCCTATGACGATTTGCGCGAATGGCTATCCGAAGCCGAGCGGCTCGGCGAAGTGCGCACGGTGCGCGGTGCCAACTGGCAGGAGGATATCGGGCTCGCTGCTGAAGCGGTTTTGCGCGCCGAGAACGGGCCTTGCGTCGTTTTCGAGGACATTGAAGGCTGTCCGCCGGGCTTTCGCTTGTTGATGAACATGTTCGCCGGCACGCGGCGCAACATGACGCTCGGCTTCCCCGACCATTTGACGAAATTGGAACTAAGCGACGCCTATCGCGAGGCGTTTCTGACTAAGCCGAAAATCGTGCCGCACGAGATCGTCGACGACGGGCCGATCTTCGAAAACATCCTGATGGGCGACGACATCGATGTTCTGAAATTCCCTTCGCCGATTTGGCACGAGAAGGACGGCGGCCGCTACATCGGTACGGGCACCTATTCCATCACCCGCGACCCGGAGGAGAACTGGCTCAATGCGGGCGCCTATCGCGCGCAGGTCTTTGACAAGACGACGGTCGGCATTCTAATCGCGCAGGGCCATCACGGTGGCATCCACCGCGAAAAATATTTCAGGCGCGGTGAGCCGATGCCGGTCGCCATGGTGGTCGGCGGCGATCCGCTGGCGTTTTTCTACGGCGGCCTCGAAGTCCCCTACGGCACCTTCGAGTTCGATGTCATCGGCGGCCTGCGCGGCCGGCCGGAAAAGATGGTGCGCGGCAAGATCACCGGCCTGCCGATTCCGGCGCGCGCCGAGATCGTGATCGAAGGCTATGTCCATCCCGACCGCAAGGTCGTCGAGGGCCCGTTCGGCGAATGGAGCGGCCATTATGCCGGCGGTGCAAAGCCTTGTACCGTGATCGACATCAAGGCGATCTATCACCGCAACGATCCGATCCTGCTTGGCGTGCCGCCGATGGGCGCGGGACCCGACGAGATGGCGCGCTACCGTGCCGTGATGCGCTCGGCGACCATCAAGCAAAACATGACCAATGCCGGCGTGCCGGAAGTGCGCCAGGTCTGGTGTCATGAAGTCGGCGGCGCGCGCATGTTCCACGGCATTGCCATCAAGCAATGCTATCCAGGCCACGCCACGCAGGCGGGCATGGTCGCAGCGCAATGCGGCGCTTCGGCTTATGCTTCGAAATATATCGTCGTCACCGACGAGGATGTCGACGTAACCAATCTGGAAAACCTGATCTGGGCGATGCTGACGCGCACCGATCCGAAGGAATCGATCCAATTCATCGAGAGTTCGTGGGACTCACCCGCCGATCCGCGCATTCCGCCGGCGCAACGCGCCGCCGGCAATCTCACGCACTCGGTCGCCGTGATCAATGCCTGCCGACCCTATCACTGGCGCGACCAGTTCCCGCCGGCCAATACGCCGAGCCCGGAGACCGCGCGCAAGGCGCGCGAAAAATTTGGGTGGCTGCTCAACGGAGCAGAAGCGCCGCCGTCGCGCTCGCGCAAAGCGTGACGTCGCGACTTAGAGCGCAATCGTTTTAGTTTGAATCTATTGACGCTCTGGTTTTTTATCGAGCAAAATCGCGCCGCCTTATCTAGTCAGGCCTGCTGGACCGGCAGCTCGGCAGGTCTAACGCTGCGTGTAGCGCTGGCACGCAAGCTGAGCTGACATCCGGCCGTATCCGTTTTAAGTCAGTGACAATTAGCTCGGGCACAGACATGACCTAATCGATTTTAATCCCCGTTGTCTCGATGACAGCCTCCCATTTTTCAATATCCGTTTTTTCGTAGAGCGGCTTGACGAGGCAGAAGACTATTTGAACGAGCGTTTAGCTGCGAGCGGTGAATTCTGGCGGCTCGATACCAACGCGCGGGTAATGCTCGGCTTACCGCCCCGATCGAATTCATCTTTATCGGCAAACATTGACCACCATACCACTGGTAAATGAAAAGCCCGCTTTTCTAAAACTTACTTCGAGCTCAGTTCTTGGCGCACGATTTTTGCCCCCTCGACCATCGCTCGGATCTTGCCGTAGGCGACTTCGCGGGGCAGGTATTTCGGCCCGCAGTCGGGCGCCACCACGATGCGTTCGGCGGGCACATACGGCAGCGCGCATCGGATGCGCGCTGCGACCGTTTCCGGGCCCTCGATGGCCATGTCCGATAGGTCGAGTGTGCCGAGTATGATCGTCTTGCCGGGCAACTTTGCCAGCACCGAACAGTCGAGCTTAGATTGCGCGGTCTCGATCGAGATCTGCTTTACGCGCGATGTCGCCAGTTCTGGCAGGAATGAATAACCCGACGGCCGCACGTGGATGATAGCGGCATAGCCGAAGCAGATGTGGATCGCGGTCGTTCCTTTGACACCCTCCAGGGCCGCATCTAATCCGCGCAGCCCGTATTGACGAGCTTTTTCAGGCCGCGCCTGCATATAGGGTTCGTCGATCTGCACGATGTCGGCACTGGCGGCGAACAGGTCGTTGATCTCGGCGTTCACCGCAGCCGCATAGTCAAGTATCATCTCCTGCTCGTCCTTGTAGAACTCGTTTTGCGCCTGCTGCGACATGGTGAATGGACCGGGCACGGTGATTTTGATCGCCCGGTTGGTATTGGCGCGCAGGAATTCGACGTCTCGCACTCCGACAGGTTGCTTGCGGCGAATTTTGCCAACGATGCGGGGCACTGGATTTGGATGGCCAGACCGGTCGAGCGCGGTGCCCGGATTGTCAATATCGACACCCTCAAGCGCAGTGGCGAAGCGATTAGAATAACTTTCGCGGCGCTGCTCGCCGTCGGTGATGATATCCAGACCGGCGCGCTCCTGGTCGCGGATGGCTAGAAGAGTCGCATCGTCCTGCGCTTCTTCGAGAAATTCGGAGTTACGCGCCACAGCTCCCGCGCCCGCACGCGTGGCGGAAAACGGCCGGCAAGCTTCTTGCGGTCGATAAGCCAATCTGGCTGCGCATAGGAGCCTACCAGTGAGGTCGGTAGCAGCACGTTGGTCATACGGCAAATTTCCTCGTCAGTTTCTTTGGAGCGGCCACGTTCTGCAGCCTCACGTAGTCGGGTAGACCATTTTTAAATGGCGGATAGGCTTCGCCTACAATGAGCGGCGCCAAATAGCGGAGGGCCGACTTGGTTACGCCGAAGCCGTCGGCGCTGATGAACTCGGAAGGCAAGAGCTTCTCCTGGTTGGCGACCGCAGAGAGTGGCGCCTCAATGATGTCCCAGCGGTAGGGTGAGTCGCTTAATCGCCGGATCGCAGGCATGACGGCGTTCTTTCCGGCGATTGCGAATTCCACCGCTGCGCGACCGACCGCGTAGGCCTGCTGAACATCGGTCTCGGAGGCAATGTGGCGGGCCGACCGCTGGAGATAGTCGGCCACAGCCCAATGGCACTTGTAGCCGAGCTTCGCGCCTATCAGGTTGGTTATGATCGGCGCAACCCCGCCGAGTTGTGCATGGCCGAAGGCATCCTTTAAGCCCGACGCCGACAGGAATTCCCCGTCTGGGCCCTTGATCCCTTCTGACACCGCGATAGCGCAGTGGCCGTACCGCTTTACTGCCTGCTCGACATTAGCCAGAAACCGCCTCTCATCGAACGTGATCTCGGGCAATAGCAAAACGTGTGGAGCGTCGCCTTTCTGTTCCGCGGCTAGCGCGCAAGCATCAGTCATCCATCCAGCATGCCGGCCCATCACTTCCAAGGTGAACACCTTGGTCGAGGTAAGGCTCATCGATGCCAAGTCGAACGCAGCCTCCCGAATGCAGGTAGCGAGGTACTTCGCCACTGAGCCAAAGCCCGGTGAACAGTCAGTGATGGGTAGGTCATTGTCCACCGTCTTGGGGATACCCACGCACACGATCGGGTAGGCCAGCGATACGCCGATCTGACTGACTTTATACGCCGTGTCCTGCGAGTCCCCGCCGCCGTTGTAGAAAAAAAGCGAATGTCATGCGCTTGAAAAACCTCGATCAAGCGTTCGTACTGCGCGCGATGCTCTTCTATCGACGCGAGCTTGTAACGACAGGAACCGAACGCGGCACCGGGGGTATGCCTGAGCGCAGCGATCGCGGCTTCGGATTCAATACTGGTATCGATTAAATCTTCAGTCAGGGCGCCGATTATGCCGTTGCGCCCAGCATAGACCTTGCCGATCTGGTCCGAACGTCGGCGCGCAGTCTGCAACACCCCACAGGCTGTGGCATTGATCACCGCAGTGACCCCACCCGACTGCGCGTAGAACGCATTCTTAACGGCCATTCAACTTCCTTGTCAGGATCTGGACCGTTGTGCCGACATCTAAATGTGCCGCGCGTTTCGTTTATTTCCGTTCCATTTACTTAATGTAGCAAAGTCGTACCAAACCTTCCGAGGTTAGGTACGGCCGTCAAACTCAGCTTCCACTAGAGATTTTAAGCCAATCAAGGCGGCTGCCGGATGTGTAATTACGTATGAAGGGATCGCTTCGAGGTAGCTCTGGAACCTTCCTTTAGCCTCAAACCGTTTCCGAAATTCCGATCGAATAAGAAAATTCAAGATACGAGGTGAAATACCTCCGGCAATATAGACTCCGCCTCGCGCCCCGAAAGTCAGGGCGACATTTCCTGCAAACGATCCCAAAAAAGCGCAGAACGTATAAAGCGATCGTCTGGCAAGTTGACACTCACCACTGATGGCGTTCTTCGTTATTTCAGTCGCGCTTTGCGGTGGGATCTTCAGTCCTTCAAGTCGGCAATCGCCTGATAGATGTTTTCCAAGCCGCCACCAGAAATCGCGCGCTCAGCCGAAGCATGGCCAAAGCGTTCGCGCAAGTGGGCCACGATGCGATCCTCTAGATCGCAATTCGGTGCCAGTGTTGCATGGCCTCCTTCGCTTGCAATAACCACTCGCTTTTCCGAACGATGAACTAGGCAGGCGACACCTAATCCGCTGCCTGGCCCGAGCACAGCCATTGGTGCTCCTAATTCGGGCCTACCGCCTCCTATCTCCGCCAAATCAGTCGAGGTAAGACTGGGTAGCGAAAGAGCAACCGCTTCGAAGTCGTTGACAATTCGAACCTGCAAACCGAAACGCATTTGCAGTTCACGGGGGTCAATTATCCAGGTGGAGTTTGTAAGAAGGACACGCTCATCTGTTACGGGACCAGCAATAGCAAGGAGCGCCTGATTGTTTTTCGTCTGACGACAACGTTCCTTTACAAAGTTCGCTAGTACATCCGTAAATTGCCCAAACTTAGCTACCTCAAAGCTGCTGATTGCACTCAAGCTTCCATTCGATAGCAGCGCGAACCTTGCGTTTGTAGCGCGCCAATGTCGCCCAACAGAATGTACTCAACCGAACTTGACATAATGTGGCTTCCGCTAGCCTGCCAGATCAAACTTTTTGTTTTTGACTGATCGCAACCGCAGGTGAAGAAATCGTTTTTGGACTGTGGATCAGCCACTTTTTGAGATCAAGGCCGGTTGTCGGCCTTCCATCGCACCCTAGAGACAAATCGACTTAGCGGTATCTCATTGCTCGCGAGCAGTGAGGCCAATTGTCTTTTATTTCCCCCCGATGACCATTGCCCAGTAGATTCGGTGGCCATTTTGCGCATGTGCGACCCCAACCCACCTCGCGCCGCGCAGCAGCAGATTCGCGCGATGTCTAGCCGAATTGGTCCACTGCTCTAAGGTGCTAGCGAAATCAGCATGACCGTATGCGATATTCTCGGCCGCGCGACTGAAACCGCTGCGGTCGATTCGGCTTGAAAATGGGGCCAGCGCATTGTGATCGAGCGAGTCGCGTGCCGCCATGGCGCTTGCCTGCTCCTGCGCAATGCGCGTGAGGACGTGGCTGGCGGCGACTGATTCTTCGCCGTGTTGATGACGAAATGCCGAGATCAGCATCGCAGGATCATCGTTGGTAACTTTAAGCGATGACGGTTTCGGGCGTGGAAGTGGGGGCCTTTCGATTGGAGCAGTGTCAATTTGCACAGCGGCGTTTTGCTCGCCCGCATGCACAGACGTGATGAGCGAGATCAATATGGAGGCTACATTGATCGTTCGCATTTCTGGCCGCGCACCGCGTCGAACTTAATTCTTGAGCGCAATGCAACCGATGTCGCTTCGCTTAAGCTGCCGGCAAGCGACATCAGTGGTTTCTTTGGCGAACGCGGTGAAGCGCACCGCAATCCAGCGAACGTTACGGTCATTAACAAAGGGAAGCCCTAGATCATGGCTTAAACGCCAATCGATTCCGTGATCAGCGACCTCACTATATATAATGTATAGACTCGGGCGATTAGGCCGTTGTTACAACGTTTTCGGCTATCTCATCCAAACGGTCTGCCCAGTGTTCCATCATGGTTCTGCGTTCAACAAGATATTGCGCACGATTATATGCGGCACGGACCGAGTTTTGCTCCTGATGAGCGAGCTGGCGTTCTATATCGCATCCGAGCGAAAGCCCATTATTTCCGGAGCTCGAGGGACCAAGAGGGCACTGAATTACGGCGCTAGTTCTACGAGAGTGAGTCTAGCTCAACGCAGGGATATTCCGTGGGCGCATATGAAATCACGCCAAGAAATCGTGGAACTTAGGATCAGGAACGTCGTTGCCTTGCTAACGCCTCCATCCCGAGCGTAAAATGTTTGGCTCGTACGATCAGGATTGAGCGAAAGCTTTCTTGAAAAAAGTATGGGAGAACCCGAAATGGCGCGTGCCAAGCAGGCTTCGAAGCGAAATCGGCGAAGTAAAGCGGTACCGGTGTTGGGGGCTGCCGGGTTGTCACTGTCGCTAGCGAGCGGAGCGTCCGCATCGACTGGTGGAATGGCGGCGGATATCCCGCCGCAAAATCCCTCCCCGAATCATGAAATCTTTCTTGGCGAGGAGGAAATCTCTGACGTCAGCTTGTCGACGTTCTATGTGTTCGACAAGGAGAATGCCGCACAACCTCAGCTCGGCCAACAAGTCGCCTGGGGCTGTAGGTGCGGCGGCTGCCGGTGTGGCGGTTGCAGGTGCGGCTGGAGAGGCTGCTGGGGCTGTGGCGGCTGCGGAGGAGGCTGCTGCGCGTCCTGGGGCGTCTGTCGCTGGTGTTAGACCAAAAACGTTAAGTCGACATAGGCCGACGCGGGTCACAGGGGCCGGGTCTTGCTAGACCCGGCCTACCTGTTTTATTTGCTCTTATTCGCGGCACCGAGGATGCTAGCAATTCGCCTGTATCATCGCCGGCTGGCGGCGCGGCGGCGGGCATCGACGGTCGCTCATGCGAGGCCGGCCGATCACGATTTGGGAATTAGCTTGCGATGGCGATTCACACTGGAGGCCAAAAGAATAAAGGTGTAGGCGCCGACCGCGCAACGGTCGATCGGGGCGGCGGCGTTACGCAATTTGTCAACAGCGATGTTTTCCAGTTCGCGCCGAACTTTTCAGTCTTTGCGTTGCCCAACGACGTCGTTTGCCTGTATTCCGAACATCGGAAGTTCTTCCTTCATGGCCAGCTCTACTCTGCACTCGCAATCACGATAGGCACCGGAAAGCGCTTTGGGCGGATTGTTCGTGAGCTTTCGCAAAAATTCCCTGCCGATAAGATCGGCGAGGCCGTCACCCGGCTGGTCGAGCGCCGCTATTTGGTCCGCAAGACGAGTTCTTCGGCAGGCGCGGTTGCCGCCTATTGGGCGAATCTTGGCCTTGCTCCCGATGTCGCGGAGCAAAATCTCCGCAAATGCCGTGTGCGCATCCAGTCGATCAACGTGAAGGGCGCAAAAGAGCTCGGAGCTGCCCTGCGCAAGCTTGGCGTTCGCGTCGTAAAGGGCTCAGCCGACCTGACGGTCACAATCGTGAACGATTATTTCGAAGGGCAGCTCGCGACAGTGAACCGCAAGCATTTATCCGATCATTCGGCTTGGCTGCTCATTCAACCTTCCGGCATTTTCCCATTGGTGGGTCCAGTGTTCAGACCGAGCCAAAGTGGCTGCTGGACCTGCCTCGCCGATCGCATGAAACGAAACCGCGAAGTCAAGGCGATGCTCGAGCGCAAACAGGCGCGCCGCGTTGTGGTTTCGCCGCTCGCCCAGGACACCCTCGGACAGATCGGAATCGAGTTCGCTGCGCTTGAGGTTGCCAAAGCTATTGCCACCGATTTTCGCACCGATTTGCGCGATCACATCCTCAGTTTCGATCTCCTGGGATCGGCGATTGCCAAGCATTACGTAGCTGCCCGACCGCAATGTCCGAGCTGCGGTCAAAAGAAGCTGCGCGATCCGCGCCGTGCGCCAGTGCCGATCACGCTTGCTGCCGGCTCCAATCTGGTCGAGACGAGCGGCGGATTCCGGACCGTCCCATCGCGAGCCACGGTTGCGCGTTTTCGCAAACACGTGAGCCCGCTCACTGGGGTCGTCTCGCGGCTTGAACGGATCAATGCCGATTTACCGTTGAACACCAATTACTATGCAACGCACAATTTTTCGGCACCGGCTGAAACCGTCGACGAACTCAGGGAAGGACTGAGCGGTGGCAGCTTTGGCAAGGGCAGCACGGCTGAACAAGGCGAAGCCAGTGCATTGATGGAAGCCATCGAGCGCTATTCCGGGATTTTTCAAGGCGACGAAATCAGAGTGACAAGGCGTTTCACCGATTTTGCGCCTGGTGCTGCAGTCTCGCCAAATGACGTGCTGTTGTTTAGCGAGACGCAATACCGCGGCGGTCTAGCTCCGATAATGGGTCATGACGTAACGCCAACCGCGCCGCCATTCGATCCATCGGCTAAGATTGAATGGTCGCCGGTTTGGTCGTTGCGAGACGAATGTTTCAAATACCTGCCCACCAGCCTGTTGTATTTTTTTCATACGGGCGGTTCCGCCGCCGGCTACATCCATGCCGATTCCAACGGCTGCGCCGCCGGCAACACGATCGAGGAAGCGATCGTTCAGGGCTTCTTGGAACTGGTGGAACGCGATTCATATGCCATCTGGTGGTACAATCGATTGCAGCGATCGGAATTGGACCTCAACCGGTTTGACGACCCCTATGTCCGCGATCTCAAAGCCCAGCTTGCCAACACCGGACGGCGGCTTTGGGTGCTCGACATTACCAGCGATCTGGGGATTCCGAGCTTTGTGGCGCTGTCGCACGCCGTGCAAAATGGCCATGATTTTGTCGAGTATGGCTCTGGCGCGCACTTCGATCCGCGAATTGCGCTGCTGCGAGCGCTGACCGAGGTGAATCAATTTCTTTCCATCGGTCTGATGGGAGCCCGCAACGCCGCGCCATCGAGCCGAGAGGGCGCCACTCCGTTTTATCTGCGCGACCATACCTATTTGACGCCGAATGGGCACTCGCCAGCTCGGCCAGACCGTAGTTCGAACTTCGGCGGTCTCGACAAGCGCGAGCAGGTGATGGCGTGCGTGAAACTTGCCAAGGGGCATGGACTCGATTTCCTCGTTCTCGATCAGACTCGTCCTGATATCGAGGTCCCGGTCGTGCGGGTCATCGTTCCGGGATTACGCCATTTCTATCGGCGTTTCGCGCCCGGCCGGCTTTACGATGTCCCAATAAAGCTCAAATTGCGCGATCGACCGCTGTCGGAGAACGAGCTCAATCCGCTTCACCCGCAAACCTGAAACATAGGGCGTCCGGCCTTGCGCGCTTCTCGAAGGAAGACTGGCCGACAGGTTGCATCGGCCGCGCTTTCGGCCCGACTCGCCGGCCACGTCGCACTCACAGCACAGCCCAACGGCGAGGTTATTGCCAGCTTTTATGGCCATTCCGTCGCCTTAGGAATGTTCAGTGCGGCTGTAGCAAAACGCGCCGAAACTCTGCACGCGGGTCTGCCGCTCAATGCCTTCGCATCGCGCGCACGCGGCACCGACAAAGAGATTGCGCTTCTTGTCCAGCGATTGGTGAGGCATGGCCTTTTGGAATTTCGGCTCGGAGGTTCCTTGAGCGGCGCGGCCCAAGTGGTCATTGAACCGCAGGTTCCAGATTATTGGCCGCGGACGCCGAAACTTTCAGATACCGACACTTTGGTGCTATCGCGATTCGCCTATATGCGCCGGCGCGGCAGCGACCTGGTGCTGGAGTCGCCACGCTCGTGCGCATTGTTCAGGATTTGCGATCCCACATTTGCGGTCACACTAGCTATGCTGGCTACTCCGCAGCTGCTCAAAAAGCTCCGTCGAGGACGCGGTTTCGCCGCAGAGACGCTTCTCGCCTTGTTGGTTGATTGTCAAATCTTACTCAGGGTTGATGCTGCTCACGGGGCCGGGCTGCGGCCATCCGAAGGTAACGACAGCCTGGTCCTTTGGGACTTCCACGACCTTTTGTTCCACGCTCGCTGCACCGAGGGCCGACATGCCAACCCATTGGGCGGCGTCTATCCTTATGCAACGAGCATAGCGCCACTGCCGGCGGTACGGTCGCGTTGGGTTGGGACCAAGATCGATTTAGACAAATTGCCGATCAGGGATACCGAGTCGGTGCGGTCTACCGTCAAGATCCTGCGTGAACGTCGCTCGGTACGTAGCTTTGATGATCGCACGCCGATTACGCTCATGGAGCTGTCCCAGTTTCTTGACGGCACCGCGCGCGTGCGATCGGAATGGACTACCGCGTTCGACGCTAACGGAGGCGGAGGACTGCCAATTACGTATACCAGCAGGCCTTACCCGTCCGGCGGCAGCAGCTACCCGCTTGAGCTTTATCTTGCCGTCGACAAATGCGAGGGGCTCGGTCGCGGCTTCTATTTCTACGATGCCGGCGAGCACGCGCTGGTGCCGATTGACGTTCGTGCGACCGAGTTTGAAGCGCTCCTAAAGTCGGCCGCATTTGCAATGGGCGAATCCGGCGTTCCGCAAATCCTGATTACGATTGCCTCACGTTTCGGTAGGGTTTCATGGAAATATAGCTCGATCGCCTACTCGCTTATTCTCAAAGACGTCGGCGTATTGACGCAAACCTTCTACCTCATGGCGACGGCCATGGGACTTGGCGGCTGTGCGATTGGTAGCATCAATATCGATCTGTTTGCGCGAATGACAGGGATCGACTTCTACGTCGAGGGCCCGGTTGGGCAGTTTGCGATCGGTCGCGGCGGCGAATCGGAGGCTTCAGGCTAGAGAGCGTCCGCCGGCAGTAAACTTGGAGTTCGCGCTCTACCAGGACCATCGGGCGCGCGCGCTGGAACCAGGTGAGGGATCGCGCTCAAAATACCCGACAGCTTTATCACTCTGCTTTCCTATCAGTGCGAACATGGCACCTTGGGGGTCCGCGCAGCGGGCAACCCTGCCGCCACCTGGTATGTCAGTTGGCCCCTCGAGGATCTTGCCGCGCTCCGCTCTGACGCGCTCCGCCGCCGCGCCGACATCGGCGACATTAAAGTAGTAAAGCCAAAAGGCGACTGGCGCGGCCGCCGGCTTGTTGAACATGCCGCCAACTGCCTGCCCCGCTGCGGAAAACTGCAGATATGTGCCAGTCGGACCGACATCGGCGACGACCTTCTGCCAACCAAAAATTTCGCGATAGAAGGCGAACGCCCGTTCCCAGTCGATGGCGAGCAATTCGTGCCAACCAACATGGCCCAATGCGCCCGGATCAATCGGTGACTCTCGGCCAGGATCGCTCCATTTAACCAAAATAAATGTCGCCATTTGCGGGTCAGCTACAACTGAGAACCGGCTGACATCAGGGACATCGGTCGGCGGTATGTGTACCGTTCCACCGAGTTCTTTCACTCGGTTGACGGCACCGTCCACGTCGTCGACGCTGATATAACCGACCCACTGTGGCCTCGCGCCTAGTTTTTTCGCGTCCAGCGACAGATTGATCAGTCCGCCGGTTGAGGCCCGCCCCACCGTAAACAGCGTGTAGCGCGAACTGGGCGCCTCGCGCGTGTCCCAGCCTACGATTTTGCCGTAAAAAGCCTTTGCCGCTTCGACATCGGTCGTCATCAGCTCGTACCAGACGAAACGACCGTGAGAACTGCTCATACCTGCTCATCGATTGCAGCGGCGCCGTTGTCGAGAGTTCGGCGCAGAGCCCCGCTAGCCTTGGCGTCGCGTTGTCAGGCGCTCGTCTAACAACAAAAGGAAGAGAAAGCGAACGGGGTCAGCTGGCTGGGGAACTAGGATTCGAACCTAGATTAACGGAGTCAGAGTCCGTCAGGCAACCTTGCTATCTTCCTGCTTCGCATCCGGTTTCAGTTGTTTGTCCGCTGTCCCTGTGCCGACATTTGTGTGGCCCAAGGAGGCG
>Ga0187802_10000109_pt1 | contig 17834 bp, 14 predicted proteins | sample NC_wetland_sal_i_FD_130584 | JGI IMG/M metagenome (GOLD analysis project Ga0187802, IMG submission 130584) | Wetland sediment microbial communities from Neuse River Estuary, North Carolina, USA - Control_2 | ecosystem: Environmental > Aquatic > Freshwater > Wetlands > Sediment | place: USA... | reverse complement strand
GGGTTCGAATCCCTCCCTCTCCGCCACCCTCCGCCCCTTTCGGGGCTTCGGGTGGCAGGCCACCAGTGCCGAAAAAATTTCAGTTTCGCGCCGGATCACGAACGAAAAAGCCCGGCATTGCCGCCGGGCTTTAATCGAATCGGGTCTTGTTCGCAGTTCTGCATCACATCGGCGGCGTCAGTCCGTCGCGGCCAACGCGCCAGGCGCGGCCTTGCAGCGTGCCGTCGGCCTGTTTGACCGCGACGATGAAGACTTTCGCGCCCGGCTTGATGTCGCTCTTGTCGCCCGGCACGTAAGTCACGATCGGCGCGTTGGCGGGGACAGTGATCTTCTTTTCTCCGTCCTTGTATTTCAAGGTCAGCGTCCGTCCGTCGACTGCGCTCACGACTTGCTCGACATTGGCATTGGTCATCGTGCTTTGCGGTTGCAGATCCCACGGATAATGCCCCTCGCCGGTGCCGCGCATCGCTTCCGGAAAGATGTGCACTTCGACGGCGCTCAGGCTGCCGTCAGCTTGCGGCATTGCAGTGACGCCGACAAAAGAATTTTGTTTGATGTCAGCCAGAGAAGCTTTGATGATGCCGGCAATTTGCGCGTTGTCGGCGAGCGTCAGTTTTAGTTCGGCGCCGTCGCGCGCCTTGACCATATAGGTCGCGCCATCGACGCGCTCGATGGTGCCGCGTATGCGAACGGCCGGTGGATCTTGCGCCCAGGCGATCTGAGCGCAGATGAGCGGCGCGGCCAAGATTGACGCCAGACCGATGATGCCCAGTGAACGTGCCAGTGTCCTGCGAAACATTCGCTTTTCCTCCCTCGTGATTTTTTGGATGCGCAGTCGCGGCGCTTAGAACCCAAGTTTAGAAGCCGATGCGCGCTGACCCATTTCGCGCGCGCTGGCATTTCCTCTCAGGTGATGCCGCAGGTAAAGTGAATCAATTTCATTGACGGATGAGTTTTATAAACGTGAGACGCATTTTCGTGTCGCGCGCGCAACGCGCCGTGGAAAAAATCATCGCGCTTACGCAAAACATTACGTCGATAGAAATTTGTCGTGCTTTGTATCTCGCTGGGCTCGCACAGGTCATTTTGCGTCACCGGCTTGGGGGAAACGCGTCATGAAAAAATTGCTGTTCGCAAGCGTCGCAGCTGCAACACTGATCGCGACGAATGCTGCGAGCGCCGCCGATATGGGACTCCCTGTCAAAGGCCGGGCGCTCGAGCCGGAGTGGAATTGGTCGGGGTTTTACGCCGGCCTCAATGCCGGCTATGCGCGCGGCACGACGGTGTGGAACGATTTGGACGGCGCGTTGAGCGCTGGTGGCTCGATCGTCAATGATTCAAATAGTGGATTCATCGGCGGCGGCCAGATTGGTTACAACTGGCAATTCCGTCACGCCGTGATGGGCATTGAAACCGATTTCAATTATCTCAGCCTGAATCAAACTACCGTGTTCTTCGCTAACGATCCCGGCGGGGCTGTTCCTCCCAGCTTCCATGACTCAATACATTGGTTTGGGACGGTTCGCGGCCGTGCCGGACTCGCCCTCGACAACATAATGACCTACGTCACAGCAGGTCTTGCCTATGGCAGGACCAATCACAACTTTGTCGACGCGGCTGGAGCCAACCACGATATCAGCACGACAAAGGTCGGATACGTTGCTGGTGTTGGCGCAGAATATGGGCTTGACCCGCGTTGGTCGGTCAAAGCCGAAGTCTTGTATGTCGATCTCGGAAAGAATCAAACGACCGCTCCCAATGTGGCATTTGGAAATTTTCCCAGTCGTTTCGAGACATTGGACACGATGTGGGTTCTCCGCGCCGGCGTGAATTATAAATTCGGCGGGTAAACGCAAGCTGCGGCGCGCACCATGCGCGCCGGCATCAATCCACTACATTCCCATCTGCGCCATCTCACTTGCCGTTGAGATGACGGCGAGCCGCGCCGCAATGCGCGCGGGATCGTACCGCCGCCTCGCGCGTTATCGTGTCCGAGCGTGAGGTGATCGAGCTCGGCGATGACAGTATGGGGTCAACGGCCTGCTGCAGGCAACAGCCGGGCGCTTGGGTTGCAGCGATCAAACGGCGCCTTCATCGCCGTTCTCGTGCTGCTTGGCGCGGCAGCCGCGGTCGAAGCTGTCCCGGCGCTCGCCGCCGAGGGCCGTTCGGGCGGTGGGTCGCAGGCGCTGTTCATCGCCCAACTCGCGCTTTTGCTTTTGGTCGGCCGGCTAATGGGCGAAGCCGTGCAGCGCATCGGCCAGCCTTCAGTCATGGGTCAGCTGATTGGCGGTCTTCTGCTCGGCCCTTCGTTCTTCGGCTTGCTCTGGCCGTCGGCTCAGCACGCGATCTTTCCCGCCGATCCCGTGCAGAAGGGCATGCTCGACGCCGTTTCCGAGCTTGGCGTGCTGATGCTCTTGCTGCTGACCGGCATGGAGACCGACCTGCAAATGGTGCGCCGGGTCGGCCGCGCGGCGATCGCCGTCGCGCTCGCCGGCGTCGCCATACCCTTCGCATGCGGCTTTGCGCTCGGTGAAATGCTGCCGGCCCAATACTTGCCCAAACCGGATGCGCGGCTCGTCACCGCGATCTTTCTCGGCACCGCGCTGTCGATTTCTTCGGTGAAGATCGTTGCCATGGTGGTGCGCGAAATGAATTTCATGCGCCGCGACTTGGGGCAGATCATCGTCGCATCCGCCATTCTCGAAGACACGATCGGCTGGGTGATCATCGCCGTGGCCTTCGGTCTCGCCGCAGCCGGCACTATCGACGTGTGGTCGGTGAGCCGCGCCGTCGTCGGGACCGCCCTCTTCATGGTCGCGAGCTTCACCGTTGGACGCCCGATTGTGTTTCGCTTGATCCGCTGGGCGAACGACAATTTCAAAAGCGACTTTCCGGTCATCACAACAATCCTGATCATCATGGCGGCGATGGCGCTGACGACGCAACTCATCGGCGTCAACACCGTACTCGGCGCATTTGTCGCCAGCATTCTGATCGGCGAGTCGCCGATACTGACCCGCCACATTGATGAAGAATTGCGAGGCCTCATCGTCGCTTTGTTTATGCCGGTGTTTTTTGGTCTGTCCGGCTTGAACGCGGATCTCACGATTTTGCGCAGCCCCGACCTGGCGCTGCTCGCCGTCGGGCTGATCGTGATCGCGAGCATCGGAAAATTTCTCGGCGCGTTCATCGGCGGCACAATCGGCGGATTGTCCCGCGCCGAATCGCTAGCGCTGGGATGCGGCATGAATGCGCGCGGCTCCACCGAGGTGATCGTCGCGACGCTCGGTTTGTCGGCCGGCCTGCTCAGCCAAAATCTTTTCACCCTGATCGTCACCATGGCGATCGTGACCACGACGGCGATGCCGGCCATGCTGCGTTGGTCGCTCAAGCGCTTGCCGTTGCACAAGAAAGAACGCCTGCGGCTTGAGCGCGAAGAGCTGGACGCGAAAGGATTTGTAACCAATCTCGAACGGCTGCTCGTGGCCGCCGACGACAGCGCCAACGGCAAATTTGCCGCGCAGCTTGCCGGCATTGTCGCCGGTTCTGCAGGCAAACCCACGACCATCCTCGATCTCGCAGCCAACGTAAAAAAGGACTCGGAAAAAACCAAAGGATCGGCGACGGCGGCTCGCCAGCCGGCGGGCGACGCAAAGTCGGATGGAAAGCGTTCCGAGGAGGCCGTCAAGCGCGCGGCCGAAGCAACGACCTCGCTCGAAACTCCTGACGGGGAGAAGCCAGGGAAGGTCAACGTCATCACCCGGCAGCCCGCGGGCGGGCCGGAGGCGGTCGCCAATGAAGCTAGCAAGGGCTACGACCTTCTTGTTGTTGGCATTGCCGATACCCGTGATCCGAAGGGCGGCTTCAGCAAGGATCTGTCGCTGATCACGCGAGGGTTCGAAGGCCCGCTCGCTGTGGTTGACGCACGCTCGCCGCGTCACGAATTGGCGAAGGAGCGGCACGGGCGGGTTTTAATTCCGGTGAATGGCACGGAAGTCTCGCGCCGTGCGGTTGAGGTCGGCCTCACGCTGGCGCGCGCCAGTGATGCGCATGTCACCGCGCTCTATGTCACCCGCGCCAGCGCCAGTCCCGCCACCAGTCCGCCCCGCCGCTTGGTCATGCGGCGTAATGAATCGGGCGTGCTCAAGGACATCGCCGGCCTGGCCGAGCGCTACGACGTTCCGCTGCGCAACACGACCCGCGCCGATATGGCCCCCGACGAGGCGATTCTGCACGAAGCGGGCCGCGGCTATGACCTTGTCATCCTTGGCGTCAGCCGCCGACCCGGCGACATGCTATTCTTCGGGAACACCGCGGCGGTCGTCCTCGAACGGTCGCCGACATCGATTCTCTTCGTCGCGAGTTAGTATAGCGAAAGCGCAAATTCGGAATGGCCCCAATTCGGAATGGCTCCATGTCGATAATTCCTTTGCTCGCACAATCGGCCTTTGATCCGGAAACGATTGAAACATTGGTCTCGGTCTTCGAAGCTGCGTGGCGCAAAGTCGAACAATCCGGCAGCAAGCTCGCGTCGCCCGCCTATAAGCGCGCCGCCCAGGAGATCATCGCCAAGCGCATCATCGAAATGGCCCAGCGCGGCGAACGCAATCCGGACGAGCTTGCCGACGATGCGGTGTCGTATCTAGATCGTTCTTATGCTTGAAGGTTTCCCGCCCGAGCGCGCGACTGGTCAGTCGGCGTAACCGAGAAATCGGCTCGCAAAGCTTGAGTCTTGGCTTGAGTCTTGTTGGTAGGCCCAGCGGCGAGCGCGCTCCTCCTGCATGAGCCGCCGCGCTTGAGTCACGGATGCAGCGGGTTTGCGGCGGAGATCTCGGGCAGATGCCGCCGGCTGCGCAGTGCCCGGCGAGCTAGCCGCAGCCGCATGTTTTTCGGAATGACCGGCGCCTTGCGTTGCGTGTGCCTCGACCGCCGCCGGCTTATTTGGCACGCTCGGCCGCACCAGCATCGCGCTTGCGCTTTGTGGCCGCGTTTGCGTTTGGAGCGGCTCCTGCGGCGTGGAAAAGAAGACAAAGAACGACACCGCCAAGCCGGCGAAAAGCGCGCCGATACCGGCCACATAAGCAAGCATGCTTGCCAAAATATCCATCGACGCTCTCGCGCTGAGATCGGGCCCCGCCCTACAACTACGGGTTGTCGATGTTCGTTCCTTCGCCTACAATACCGGCGCGGAACGGATGCCGTTCAAATAATGGCGCGGGACCGGTGCCGGCTGGTAACGCCGGTGTGATACTTCGCTGATGCGCCGCATGCGGCGAACAAGCGACAAAAAAGCGAAATGGCTTTATTCGCCATTTCGCTTCAGCCATTACGCTTGCGCTTTGCGTGGAATCCGTTGCCTAAACCTGACCGGTCATCCTTGCGAAATAAATTTTGTGTTCAAGTAGGCGGCGAGTCCCTCGATGCCGCCCTCGCTGCCGTAGCCCGACTCTTTGACGCCGCCGAACGGCGTTTCCGGAGTCGAGACCGCGATCGAGTTCACGCCGACCATGCCAGATTGCAGCGCATCGGCGATCATGGTCGCGGTTTGCGCCGAGCTGGTAAAGGCGTAAGCGGCGAGTCCGTAAGGCAGCGAATTGGCGCGTTCGACGACTTCGTCGAAGCTCTTGAAGGCGAGGATCGGCGCCACCGGCCCGAACGGCTCCACGGTCATGACCTTGCTGTCGTCCGGCACGTCGGTGATGACCGTTGGTTCAAAAAAGTAGCCTTGATTGCCGCGGCGATTGCCGCCGGTCACGATTTTGCCGCCGCGTTGCTTGGCGTCATTGACGAAGCTTTCCATCGCGTCGATCCGGCGCGAATTGGCCATCGGTCCCATGGCGATGCCCTTTTCGAGCCCGTCGCCAACCTTGATCGATTTGGCGTATTCGGTGAAGCGCGCCAGAAAACGGTCGTAGACCGGCTCCTGCACGTAAAATCGGTTCGGCGAGATGCACACCTGGCCGGCATTGCGGTACTTGAACGCCGCGATCGTCTCCGCGGATTTCTCAGGATCGGCATCGGCAAACACCACCACCGGCGAATGACCGCCGAGCTCCATGGTCGCGCGCTTCATGCCTTTGGCGGCGAGTCCCGCGAGATGCTTGCCCACCGGAATCGAGCCGGTGAACGAAATCTTGCGCACGTCGTCCTTGGCGATGAGGTGCTCGGAAATCTCCGATGGCACGCCGAATACCAGATTGAGCACGCCGGCGGGCAGTCCCGCATCGGCAAAGCAGCGCACCATTTCGATGCAAGCGCCCGGCGTCTCCTCCGACGCCTTGAGAATGAGCGAACAGCCGGCCGCAAGCGCGCCGCCGATTTTGCGCGCCGGGGTCAGCGTGGGGAAATTCCACGGCGTGAACGCGGCGACGATTCCGACCGGCTCCTGCACCACGATCTGACGCACGCCTTTGCCGCGGCCGGGCACGATGCGGCCATAAGCGCGACGCCCTTCCTCGGCGTACCACTCGATGATGTCGGCTGAGGTGATCACTTCGGCGCGGGCTTCCGGGTAGACCTTGCCCTGCTCCTGCACCATGATCTTCGAGATGGCGTCATGACGTTCGCGCATCAGATCGGCGGCTTTGCGCATGATCTTGGCGCGGTCATAAGCGGGGGTTGTCCGCCACACTGCGAATCCTTTCCTGGCCGCTTCGAGCGCGGCATCAAGATCGGCTTGGCTCGCATGCGGCAAATGCGCGAGCGGCTTTTCGGTTGCCGGATTGATTACGTCCTCGCCGCGGCGGCCGTTGCCGCCGAGCCACTTGCCGTCGATGAAAAGTTCGAGATTGGCGTACATGAGAATCCTCGTTGTGCTCCCGTAGACGACTGCTTGGGCCTGCCTCTGGCCTCCGTTCGGAGGGAGGAATTAGCAGGTTTTGTCGATCCGTTCACCCCGCTCCGGCGCGAGGCGCCTTTGCCGTTACAGCGCATCTCCGCCGGTTTCGCCGGTGCGAATGCGCAGCGCATGATCGATCGGCGCGACGAATATCTTGCCGTCACCGATTTCCCCGGTTTTGGCGGCGGTGGTGATCGTCTCCACGACTTTATTCGCATTCTCTTCGGTCACGGCGACCTCGATGCGAATTTTCGGCAAGAAATTCACGGCGTATTCGGCGCCGCGATAGATTTCCGTGTGGCCTTTCTGCCGTCCATAACCTTTCACTTCGGTCACCGTCATGCCGTCAATCCCAATCGCGAGCAGGGCGTCCCGCACTTCCTCCAGCTTGAACGGTTTGATGATGGCGGTGACCAGTTTCATGGCATTCCCCGGCTTGCGGCGAGACACTGCATTCCGTTGTGCACGATTGGCATCGGTTTGCTGCCCACAGATAAATCCATTGTGTGGCTCAGCGCGCGCCGCGTCCAGTGCTCCGATGACCGCTGCCTTGCCGTTGCCGCAACAGCCCTTCCTGGGCGACCGACGCCACCAGCGTACCGTCGCTTGCGAAAATCAGGCCTCGCGCAAAGCCGCGGGAACCGGCCAAGCTCGGACTGTCCTGGGCGTAGAGGAGCCATTCATCGGCGCGGAACGGACGATGGAACCACATCGCGTGATCGAGGCTTGCGGCCATGATGTCGTCGCTGAGAACGGTGCGGCCGTGGGCGATCAGCGCGGCATCGAGCAAGGTCATGTCGGAAGCGTAGGCCAGCACGCATTGATGGATCGCCGGTTCGTCGGGCAGCCGACCGGTGGTGCGCACCCAGACGTGAAAGCGGTCGCCGGCGAGCTTCTCGCCGGCATAGCGATTGTACTCGACCGGCCGCAGTTCGATCGGCCGCTCGCGCTCGTAATAGCGGCGCACGGCCTCCGGCATCAGCGGGATCCGCTTCTTGAACTCCGCTTCGGTCGGCAATTCGTCCGGCTTCGGCACATCCGGCATCGCGAATTGATGCGACAGATCACCTTCCTCGACGTGAAACGACACCGACATCGAGAAAATGGCATGGCCGTGCTGGATCGCGACCACGCGCCGCGTGGTGAAGCTGCGGCCGTCACGAATGCGGTCCACCTCATAGATGATCGGTCCTTTCGGATCGCCGCCGATCAGGAAGTAGGCGTGCAGCGAATGCGGCGGCCGCGCCGTGACGTCGTCGACGGTGCGGCACGCCGCCACCAGCGCCTGACCAAGCACCTGGCCCCCGAACACGCGCTGCCAGCTCGATTGCGGGGAGCGTCCACGAAACAGGTTCACTTCGAGCGGCTCGAGGTCGAGGAGCCCGATCAAATCCTGAACTGCGGAAGCCATGATATCTCCGACGGCTGGTTTGCTGTTTCCGATCTTTGGGCAGCAGCGAGGCGCGATCGTGAGCCTTGGTTGCATACGGGATCGGCCGCCCGGTCAAGCCCGTCATTAACGATCGGCGCGGAGCAAATCTGTTAGACTGGAATTGATAGTGGCAGCCGCCGTGCGGTTGTCGCGCGGTTTTGCGCCGATTCCTGTACCAAGTGCCAGACCATGCCGCGTTCTAATCTCGATGTCCTGATTGCCGGCGGCGGCTTCGCCGGGCTCACGCTCGCCATCGCTTTGCGCCAGGCACTCGGCGATCGCTTCGCCGTTGCCGTCGCCGACCCAGGCCTCGGCCGTGGCGCGGCCGCCGATGACGAACGCGCCTCCGCGATCGTCGCCTCGGTGCGCCGGCTGTTCGAGACGCTTGGCGTTTGGCAGCGCGTTGCCGCCGACGCCCAGCCGATTCTCGACATGGCGGTCACCGACAGCCGGCTTGGCGATGCGGTACGGCCGACCTTTCTCACTTTCGCTGGCGAGGTCGAGCCAGGCGAGCCCTTTGCCCATATGATCGAGAACAGGATTCTGGTTGACGCGCTCACGACCAAAGCGCGCGAGCTTGGCATCGATCTGCGATCCGCGGCGGTGACGGACTTCACGCTTGCCGCCGCAGGCGACGATAACGCGGCGGCGGATCGCCGTTGCATTGATGCGCGGTTGAGCGACGCAAACGCGCTGAATGCGCGTCTTCTCGTCGCCGCCGATGGCGCGCGGTCGACCATCCGCAGCAAAGCGGGAATCGCGACACATGGCTGGAGCTACAGTCAGTCGGCAATCGTCGTAAATGTGGCGCACACGCGCGATCACCAGGGACGCGCCGAGGAGCATTTTCTGCCAGCGGGCCCGTTCGCGATTTTACCGCTCAAGGGAAACCGCGCCTCGATCGTCTGGACCGAAACCACCGCGGAGGCCGAGCGCATCATGGCCTTGCCGGAGGCGGAATTTGATGCCGAACTCGAACAACGGTTCAAGCTGCATCTCGGCGAGATCAAAGTGATCGGCAAGCGGCGCGCGCATCCGCTCGGTTTTTTCGTCGCCCGCTCCTTTATTGCCGAGCGCATTGCGCTCGTTGGCGACGCTGCGCATTTGATCCACCCGATCGCCGGCCAAGGTCTCAATATGGGATTAAAGGACGTCGCCGCGCTCGCCGAAGTCATCGTCGACGCGGCGCGCCTTGGGCTCGATCCGGGAGCGCTCGATGTGCTCGAGCGCTATCAGCGCTGGCGGCGCTTCGACACGATGGCGATGGGCGTTGCCACTGACGGCCTCAACCGGCTGTTTTCCAACCGTTCGGACGTCTTGCGGCTTGTCCGCGATGTCGGCCTCGGCCTGGTCGATCGGCTTCCCGCGCTCAAGCGGCTGTTCATTCGCGAAGCAGCTGGCCTGGTCGGCGAAGTTCCCAAATTGCTGCGCGGCCAAGCGCTCTAAATTGTATGTGCCGCAAATTGCGCTTGCCGCGGCTGGGCTTGTTCCGGCCGTTAATGGCTTTACTCTTTGCCACATCTTGAACGCGCGGTGCCCGGCACGCGGCCGGGCGGCAATCGCTTTCGGAAAAACATGGCGTTGAACCATATTGCGGTCCTTGGTGGCGGCGCCTGGGGCACGGCTTTGGCATTGATCTGCGCGCGCGCCGGACGAAGCGTCACGCTGTGGGAGCACGACGCCGCCAATGCCGAACGGCTCAAGAAAAAGCGCGAGAGCGTGTTTCTGCCCGGCGTCGCGCTCGACGAGCGCATCGTCATTGCCGACGATCTCGCCGAAGCGGCGCGCGCCGAAGCGATCCTGCTCGTGGTGCCGGCCCAAGCGGTCCGCGTCGTGATGCTGGCACTGACGCCGTTACTTGCGCAGCGCACACCTGTGATCGTGTGCGCCAAAGGCATCGAACGCGGCAGCAAGAAATTCATGACCGAAGTCATCGCCGAATGCGCGCCGAAAGCGAGCCCGGCGATTTTGTCCGGACCAAGCTTTGCCGCCGATGTGGCGCGTGGCATGCCCACTGCGGTCACGCTGGCGGCAGGCGATGGCAAGCTCGCTGGCAAGCTGGCGCAGGCGGTCGGCTCGGCCACGTTCCGTCCTTATCATTCGAGCGATGTCCGCGGCGTCGAGATCGGCGGCGCGGCCAAAAACGTGCTCGCGATCGCCGCCGGCGTGGTCACCGGCCGCGAGCTCGGCGCGAGTGCGCTCGCGGCGCTGACCACGCGCGGTTTTGCCGAACTGGTGCGCTTCGGCAAGGCCTATGGCGCGCAGCCGGAGACCATGACGGGCCTGTCCGGCTTGGGCGACCTCCTTTTGACATGCTCGAGTCCGCAGTCGCGCAATTTCACCTTCGGCATCAAACTCGGCCGCGGCGAGCGGCCGGATTCCATTCACGCCGGGCTCGCCGAGGGCGTGTTCACGGCGCCCGTTCTTCTTGAAATGGCGAGCGATCGCGCGGTCGATATGCCGATTTCGGCCGCGGTCGCCGCCTTGCTTGCCGGCAAAATGACGGTCGACGCGGCGATCGAGTCGCTTTTGACGCGGCCGTTCAAAGCGGAGGCGTGACTGCCGCTGGAGAAGGAAACGTGACGGAGCAATAAACGATGGCTTATTGGCTGATGAAAACCGAGCCGGAAGAATTTTCTTGGGACGATCAGGTCAAGCGTGGCGGCAAAGGCGAGTCGTGGAGCGGCGTGCGCAATTTCATCGCGCGCCGCAATCTCAAGGAAATGAAAAAGGGCGAGAAGTTTTTTTTCTATCACACTGGCGACGAGAAGCAGATCGTCGGCATCGGCGAAATCGTTCGCGAGGCCTATCCCGATCCCACCGCCAAGAAGGGCGAGCCCTGGGTCGCCGTGACCACCGCGGCAATCGAACCTCTGCCCGAGCCGGTGACGCTCTCCGCGGTCAAGGCCGAGCCGAAGCTCAAGAACATGGCGCTCGCCAAATATGCCCGTCTTTCGGTCCAGCCGGTGACCGACAGCCAGTGGAAGCTGGTCTGCAAGATGGGCCGGCTGTAGGCACATGCCGCTTGCGGTTGGTGCTCGAACCGGTCGGTGCGCGACGTGATGGAGAACGGGCGCGCGCTCTATTGTCTCATTCAACAAGGGGGATGTCGTGACTTTTGCCGGCATCAATTATCTCGCGGTCATGATCGCGGCGGTGGCCGCCTGGCTCGGTAGCGCCGTCTGGTACATGAGCCTCAGCAGGCTTTATGTTGCAGCGCTCGGCAAAACGCCGGAACAGATGGCGGCGGATCGCAAGAAGCCGTGGGCTTTCCTGCCGTTTGTCTACGCCCTCGTCGCGAACGTCGTCATTGCCTGGATGCTTGCCGGCGTACTCGGTCATCTCGGCCCCGGCCAAGTCACTTTGCGCAACGGCGTCATCTCCGCGGCGTTCCTCTGGTTCGGCTTTGTCCTCACCACGATGACCGTCAATTACAGCTTCGTCGGGCGCGACAAACGGCTTCTTGCGATAGACACCGGCAACTGGCTGATCGTTCTTGTTGTTATCGGTGCGGTGATCGGGGGAATCGGTGTCTAAGACGCGATCGGCGGGGTGGCTTCGCCCTTAAGGCGCGTCAGCGGGGCGCGGTCCTTGAGCCTTGTCGGTTCTTAATCTGCCGTCGCATAATGCGGCGGAAAAACGCCTATCAGTAAGACCCGTGCGTGAGCGGAGGAGAGCGAGATGTCCGACAAGATCTACGATGTGGCCGCCGAATGGACGAAACGCGCCTTCATCAACGAATCCCAATACCGGAAGATGTACGAGCGCTCGCTCGCCGATCCGAACGGGTTTTGGGCCGAACAGGCCAAGCGCATCCATTGGATGAAGCCGTTCAGCAAGGTCAAAAATACCTCTTTCAACAAACCCAACGTCTTCATCAAGTGGTTCGAGGACGGCGTCACCAACGCCGCCTACAACTGCATCGATCGTCATCTGCACAGCCGGGGCAACCAGACCGCCATCATTTGGGAAGGCGACGATCCGAAACAATCAAAGCGCATCACCTACAAAGAGCTTCACGACGAGGTGTGCCGTTTCGCCAATATTCTGCGCACCCGCAACGTCAAAAAGGGCGACCGGGTCACGATCTATTTGCCGATGATTCCCGAAGCCGCCTACGCGATGCTCGCCTGCGCGCGCATCGGCGCCATCCATTCGGTGGTGTTCGGCGGCTTCTCACCGGATTCGCTTGCCGGACGCATCGAGGACTGCAAATCCAATGTCGTTATCACCGCGGATGAGGGCATCCGCGGCGGTCGCAAAATCCCACTGAAAGCCAATACCGACGCGGCGATCGCCAAAGTCGGCGGCGTCGATTACGTGATTGTCGTCAAGCACACCGGCGCGCCGGTTGACATGGATCCGGTGCGCGACGTCTGGTACCACGAGGCCAAGGACGTGGTGACGGCGGAGTGCCCTTGTGAGCACATGAACGCCGAGGACCCGCTGTTCATCCTCTACACGTCGGGATCGACCGGGCGGCCGAAAGGCGTGCTGCACACCACCGCCGGCTATCTCATCTTCACGGCGATGACGCACCAATATGTGTTCGATTATCACGAGGGTGACATTTATTGGTGCACCGCGGACGTCGGCTGGGTCACGGGTCACAGCTATATCGTCTATGGTCCGTTGGCGAACGGCGCCACCACGCTGATGTTCGAAGGCGTGCCGAACTATCCTTCGACGTCGCGCTTCTGGGAAGTCATCGACAAGCACAAGGTCAACACCTTCTATACGGCGCCGACCGCGATTCGCGCGCTGATGCAGGCTGGCGATGCGCCGGTGAAGAAAACTTCGCGCGCGTCGGTGCGGCTTCTTGGTACCGTCGGCGAGCCGATCAATCCGGAAGCCTGGGAATGGTATCACCGCGTGGTCGGCGACGGCCGCTGCCCGATCGTCGACACCTGGTGGCAGACCGAGACCGGCGGCATTCTGATCACGCCGCTTCCTGGCGCGATCCGGCTCAAGCCGGGATCCGCGACGCTACCATTTTTTGGCGTGGCGCCGCAGATCGTCGATGCCGAGGGCAAGGTGCTGGAAGGCGCCGCCAGCGGCAATCTGTGCATTGCTGACGCCTGGCCGGGCATGATGCGCACCGTCTACGGCGATCACCAGCGTTTCGTGGACACCTATTTCAGCGCGTATCCCGGAAAATATTTCACCGGTGATGGCTGCCGCCGTGACGAGGACGGCTACTACTGGATCACTGGCCGCGTCGACGACGTGATCAATGTCGCGGGCCACAGGCTTGGCACGGCGGAGGTGGAATCCGCGCTGGTTGCGCATCCGAAAGTTTCCGAAGCGGCCGTGGTCGGCTATCCACACAACATCAAGGGGCAGGGCATTTATGCCTATGTCACGCTGATGGCCGGAGAGCAGCCCACCGAGGAACTGCGCAAGGAACTGGTCGGCTGGGTGCGCAAGGAAATCAGCCCGATCGCATCTCCTGATCTGATCCAATTCGCGCCGAACCTGCCGAAGACGCGCTCCGGCAAGATCATGCGCCGCATCCTGCGCAAGATCGCCGAAGACGAGTTCGGCAATCTCGGCGATACCTCGACGCTCGCCGATCCGGCCGTGGTCGACGACTTGGTGAAGAACCGCCAGAACCGCAAAAGCGCATAGCATTCCTTCCGCGCTATGCGCCGCGCGAGCATGCCTGCGGGCAAGCTCGCGTGGAACCGTTTGGCTATTTGCGCTTTGCTGGCAGGCAGAAAGGGGGGTGGTGCGCGGAGAACACACCCGACGGAAAAATCTAGGAAAACGTCAACCCTGTTGTCGCACACATGCTGAGCGCAGGGGTTGATTCCGCTAAGATGTTTGACGTCGAAAACGCCACCACGGGGCTCGGGTTGGGGGCGATTGAAAGCATTAGGACAAGCATTAAGGAATGTGAAAATGCGAGGAAAGATTCTGGTTTTGGCTGGCTGCGCCGCGCTCGTCGCAGCATTCGGTTTTGCGGCTACGCCGGCGCAAGCGCATGGCGATCGGGTGTCGGTGAAGGACAGCTATTTGCCGGGAACCATTCTCATCCGCACCGGCGAACGCAGGCTCTACTATTTTGTCGGCACCGGCGAGGCGATCCGCTATCCGGTCGGCGTCGGCCGCGCCGGTATGCAATGGTCCGGCACCGCCTTCATCGATGGCAAATATATCAGGCCAGCCTGGACGCCGCCGGCCTCGATCAGGGGCGACTATCGGAGACTGCCGCCCGTTGTCCCCGGCGGCTCATCGCATAATCCCATGGGCGCCGCGGCAATGACGCTTTCCGGCGGTGGCGAATACGCCATTCACGGCACCAACGCGCCGGGCACGATCGGCGGCTTCGTCTCCCATGGCTGCATCCGCATGTACAACGAGGACATCATGGAGTTGTACAGCCGGGTGAGCATCGGCACGCGCGTGGTCGTCACCAGATAGTCAGGGATCAGGGATGGGGCATCAGAAAAATCAGTGATCGCGACGAAGCTGCATTCGCTTGCTGATACCTGATTGCTGCTACCTGATTCCTGCTACTCAAAAATCAGATGCGAGCCCGTTGACCTCCCAGTCGCCGTAGCGCGTCGGATCGAGCCCGCCGCGGCCGCCGGTTTCATCCGCGGCTTGCGACTTCCCAGCTTCGGTATTGCCACGTTCGGTTCGCCGCGCCGCAGCTTCGGCCAGCGCGCGAGCGGCGGCGTCCGGCAACGGCCGTCTGTTGGCTGGCCGCTCGCTCGCGGCGTCCGCGGGTGTCGGCAATGGCGGATCGGCTGATGTTGGCATCTCCATTGATTTGGCGTAGCCCTGCCGCGGCCGCAAGGAGGACCTCGCCGCAATGGAGAAGCCGCGCAAGCCGGCGACGACACTGGCGCGCTCCGGCGAAGCGCCGGGCTTTGCCGTTCGCCGCGTGGCCGCCGATATGCTCGATAGCGTGCTGCGCCGGCATCGCGCGCTGGATGAGCTTCTCGATTCAACAAACGAATTCGTAAGCCTCGCGGAGCGCGACCGGGCATTGGTGCGCGTTCTGGTCGCCACGGTGCTGCGCCGGCTCGGCACGCTGCGCGATCTCCTCGGGCTGTTCCTTGATCGCGGCTTGCCCGCGCAAGTGCCGCGGGTCGAGATCGCACTGCTCATCGGCGCGGCGCAGATTCTTTTTCTCAATGTACCCGATCATGCCGCCGTCGACGTTTCCGTCCGGCTGGCGCAAGCCGATCGGCGCGCCGCCGGATTTGCCGGTCTGATCAATGCCGTGTTGCGGCGCGTGGCGCGGGAAGGCGCCGCGCGCCTCGCCGCGTTCGATACATCGACGCTCGACACACCGGATTGGCTGATGACGCGCTGGACCGCGGCTTACGGCGCGGCGACCGCGCGCGCCATCGCCGCTGCCAATCGCAGCGAGCCGGCGCTCGACCTCACCGTCAAAAGTGATCCGGAATATTGGGCAGGAAAGCTCGGCGGCCGCGTACTCCCGACCCGTTCGGTGCGCGTGGCTGCGGCCGGCGCGGTGAGCGCGCTGCCTGGTTTTGCCGAGGGCGCGTGGTGGGTTCAGGATGCCGGAGCATCGCTGCCGGTGCGGCTCCTCGGTGAGGTCCGCGGCCGGCGGGTCGCCGATCTCTGCGCGGCGCCGGGCGGCAAGACCGCGCAGCTGGCGCTCGCCGGCGCCAGCGTGACCGCGGTCGATCGTGCGCGAGCGCGGTTGCAACGATTGCGCGACAATCTCGCGCGGCTTGCGCTCAAGGCCGAAATCGTCGCCGCGGATGTCGAGGAATGGTCCGCCGAGCCGTTTGATGCCGTGCTCCTGGACGCGCCGTGCTCCGCGACCGGGACTATTCGCCGCCATCCCGACGTGCCGTGGCTCAAGGACGCAAACGACATCGTCAAACTTTCCGGGTTGCAGCGCCGCTTGCTCGATCGCGCACTCGCTCTGACCAAGCCTGGCGGGACGCTCGTTTACTGCACCTGTTCGCTTGAGCTGGACGAAAATGAAGCGATTGTCGCCGATCTGCTCGCGCGCGCGCCCAAGGCGCGGCGCGCGCCGATTGCTGCTGCCGAAGTCTTCGGCTGCGCGGAGTTCATCAGCAAAGATGGCGACCTGCGAACCTTGCCGTGCCACTTTGCCGATAGCGATTCGCGGTTTGCCGGGATCGATGGTTTCTATGCCGCCCGGCTGCTAAAAGACCAGTAAACCTAAGAGTTTGGCCCACCATTGGCCGGGGCGCGAGCGTTTCGTTATGGTCGCGCGGGAGGGGTGTGCAGAGAGGGCGAGCGAAGCCGATGTCGCGCATTGCGGTCGCGAACCATGCGAAGCTCTCTTGGCTTCTGCTTCGCGGCGCGTTGCGGCGCATCGCCGGCCGCGCCAATGGCCACCCGCTGTTTCGCTGGCCGTTCACGCCGCTCAAGTCCGACCGCCTCGTAATCGCGCCGCAGGATCTGCGCACCGCCGACGCAACCCGGGCCACCGAAATCTATTCCGGGCGCTTTGCTTTTGCCGGAAAGGTCGTGGTGTGCGACCGGCGCTCGATCTTCGAGATGGAGCCGCCGTCGAACGAATGGGCTGCGGCCTTGCTCGGCTTCGGCTGGCTTCGCCATTTGCGCGCGGCCGAATCTGGAATCACACGCGCCAATGCGCGCGCACTGGTCGACGAGTGGATTTCATTCCAGGGTGCCTGGCACTCGGTCGCGTGGCGTCCGGACGTGCTGGCGCGCCGCATCATCTCCTGGCTCAGCCAGTCGACTCTGGTGTTGCAGGACGCCGATGTGCGCTTTTATCGGCGGTATCTGCGGAGCCTACTGCGTCAGGTCCGTTATCTTCGCCACACCGCCGGCGATGCGCGGCGCGGCGTCGCGCGCTTGCAGGCCGTGATTGCACTAAGCTATGCCGCGCTCTGCATTGCCGGCCAGGCGCGTCATATCAAATCGACGACTGAACGCCTCAAAGGCGAACTCGAACGGCAGATCCTTCCCGACGGCGGGCATACCAGCCGCGATCCCGGCGCGGTGATTGAAATTTTGCTGGACTTGTTGCCGTTGCGCCAAGCCTTTGCCTCGCGAAATATCGCACCGCCACAAGCGCTGCAGAATGCGATCGACCGCATGATGCCCATGCTGCGCTTCTTCCGCCATTCCGAAGGCACTTTCGCGCATTTCAACGGCATGGGCGCGACCCCCGCCGATTTGCTGCTGACGCTATTGGCCTATGACGAGGCCCGCGGCGCGCCATTCGCCAATGCGCCCTATTCGGGCTATCAGCGGTTGGCGGCGGGCGGCGCCGTTGCCGTTGTCGATACCGGATGCGCCCCGCCGATCGAGATGAGTCTCGACGCCCACGCCGGGTGCTTGTCGTTTGAGTTCTCCTCGCCACGGCAGAGCCTGATCGTCGTCAATTGCGGCATGCCGGCGATCGGCCGCGAAAACTGGCGCCCGATCGCGCGCGCCACGGCCGCCCACTCAACGGTGACATTCAACGACGCCTCTTCGGCGCGCTTTGTCGAATTGGCCACCTTTCGGCGCATGCTCGGCGGCTCCCCGATTGTCGGCGGACCAACGCGCGTGACGGTGAACCGCGAGGAGAGTCCCGATACG
>Ga0187802_10000108_pt1 | contig 17928 bp, 17 predicted proteins | sample NC_wetland_sal_i_FD_130584 | JGI IMG/M metagenome (GOLD analysis project Ga0187802, IMG submission 130584) | Wetland sediment microbial communities from Neuse River Estuary, North Carolina, USA - Control_2 | ecosystem: Environmental > Aquatic > Freshwater > Wetlands > Sediment | place: USA... | reverse complement strand
TTGCCGTTCATTACCACCCTGCATGGCACGGATATCACCCTGGTGGGCAACGACCGCAGTTATCTTCCCATCACGCGGTTTTCGATTGAGCAGAGCGACGGCGTGACGGCGATTTCGGATTATCTGCGCGACAGGACCGTGAAGGAATTCGAGATCAAGAGGCCGATCGAGACGATTCCGAATTTCGTCAACTGCGACCTCTATAAGAGGAGCGGGGATGAGAAGTTGCGGGCGCATTGGGCGCCGGGGGGCGAGCCGATTTTGATGCACCTCTCGAATTTTCGTCCGGTGAAGCGGGTGACGGACGTGGTGGAGATTTTTGCGCGGGTGCGGGAGAAAATGCCGGCGAAGCTGGTGATGATGGGCGACGGGCCGGACCGCGGCGCGGCTGAGTACATCGTGCGCTCGAAGTGCCTGGGGAAGGATGTGTTTTTCTTGGGGAAGCAGGACCGCGTGCAGGAAAAATTGGGGCTGGCGGATTTGTTCTTGTTGCCGAGCGATTTGGAATCGTTTGGGTTGGCGGCGCTCGAGGCCATGGCGTGCGAGGTGCCGGTGATTGCGACGGATGTGGGTGGGCTGCCGGAGGTGGTTACGCCGGGGGTGGACGGGTATCTGATTCCCGAGCGGGACGTGGAGGCCGGGGCGAAGTATGCGCTGGAGATTTTGAGGTTGCCCGACCGAGGGCGCAAGATGGGCGAGCAGGCGCGGGTGAATGCGCGGCGGAGATATTGCTCGAATGATGTGATACCGCAGTACGAGGCTTATTACGAGAAGGTGTTGAAGGCGAGCCGGGCGGGGGCCAGTGGTTAGTTTTTTGCCGAACCCGGTGCAGCGGGCTGGGGCGCCGCGGCGGGTCGAAGAGTTTGAATGACCCGGTTGATTTCCAACTGGGAGATTCTCAATCCGGAGTCCTTTCTGGTGCTGAAGAGGAAATTAAATTCGTGGTCTCCTGGATCGAAGCATCGAACCTCGATGGGACTGTCAAGCGCTGGATCGCCTGTCTGGATGCACTTCAGATTTTCCGATTGAAAGAAATAGAAACCCGCCGGTTTCCTGCTGCACTCAAGAGCCCCCTTCATTCGCAACAGCGCCAATCGCCGATTCGCTTCTCGCCTCGACAGTGCGGGCAAAACCTTGGCGGGAGTCATATTCAATTGGCTTTTGAGAAGATCATAGTTGGACTGCACAGCGTCTCCGCCAAGTATTGCGCCCATCGCGTCTTTCATGTTGGGGTGTGGCGCGACGGCGCTTGGGTTTTCGAGCAAATTGTGCCGTTCCGCTGGGTTCCAGAAGAGGACGCCGTAGTCACCGTGAAAAATAAGGTCAACGAGGGCAGAGTTTTGTTTGGTGGTTTCAGGCCCTGGCCATGGGGTTTCGAACTCATATCCGAAATACGCCTGTTTGATCGCAGGAGCCTGAGATGCTGACTCGTCGGGGAGTGGGCGCGGAATCAGAGCAAGGCAACGGTCCAATTTCTCCATCCGGCGCGCTTCGTGCCATGCCCAAGTCTGGAACCAAAAGGCCCACACGAGCACTGCAGCGAAAGTGATTAAAATCCAGAAGACATTTGAGGGTGTTCCGAATTTTGGCCTAGTGGTCATTTCGTTTTCATGTGAGACGACGTCACTATCTTTCGAGGATTGGGATGGGCTTGAGGGAGGAGAGGACGGTGGAGATGTCGTCTTGGGTGAGGTGCGCGGACTTGCCGTCGGCGACTAGGAAGATGAAGCGGTGGTGGCGGGCGCGATCGTCGAAGACGCGGGCGGCGACGGGGGCGCCCTTGGACGGGTCGCCGAATTGGAAGCCTTTGTTGCGGCCGAAATCGAAGGAATAGATATCGGAGCCGGTGTCGAATCCGAAGGAAAGCTTCCAAAGCAGGAGGACATTCATGCGCATGGCTTCGCGGCTGGACATGAGGGGAGACAACTGCGCGGGGGAAGCGCCGTAAACAGCATCGTAGAGGGCGTAATTGGTTTCGATGGGATGGTCGATGAAGACATTCTGGAATTTCTGGTATTCGAGAGGGTTCGTGGATTTGAGCGTGCGCATGGTATCGAGCTGCGAATCAGGATCGAAGAAGATCACGATTTGCCCCTGCGGGAAGCGGATTTCGGAATAGGTCAATTCGGGATTTATTTTTTGGGCGGCGCCCCAGGGACTGATGAATTCGTAGTCGTATGCCTTAATCTGTTCGCCTTTTTCAGGCACTTGGGCGAGCGGAAGAGGCTGCGGCACGCTGCTTAACCACGGGTTCACCTTGGACCATTGACGGGCCTCCACCCAGGCGAGTGTTTGGAGACCGTAAGCTACACAAAAAATCGCAACGACGATGACGGCGAGCGCGAGGATGATGGCAAAAGACGCTCCCCTCTTCTCAGCTTGATCATTCATTTGTACGGTTGCCCCAAGCGATTGTGGCGTGGCCATTCTACCCCCGTCATAAGTGGAACGAATGATGAATCGAATTGGGCCAGAGATTCAAGTGCAAGCTGACGGCCCCAATGCGCGCCGAAAGGCCGCTTCGGCGAGAAAGCTAATTTAATAGACGCAGTTCGGGCGGAAGTGAGTTGCATGCAGCACCGCGTTCGGAAGTTTAGCCCAAACGGAGTCGTTTGGATGGACGAGGCGCAAGTGATCCTGTAGAATAGCTTCAGAACGAAATTGACCGCCCGTATCCGCTTTCTCGGATGCGGGCGGTTTTTTTTGGAGGAACGATGACTGAATTCAAGGCCTATGGCACGGTGGCGGAAATTGAGGAGGTGGTGCGGCGCTTTGAAAGCTGCGAATTCAGGCCTGAGAAGTTCTTTCACGCGCGACATTTGACCGTGGCCGCATGGTATTTCTTGCAATTTGACGAGAAAACCGCTTGCGAGCGCATGCGGGCCGGCCTTGTGAAATTCATCCGGTACCACGGGAAAAACGGTTATCACGCGACGATCACGGAATTCTGGCTCCGGTTGGCGAAAGAAGCACTGTGCGTGGCAGAGCGGGACGATGACTTAGTCGCGGACATCAATCAATTGGTAGCGCATTTGAACGACAAGAGCCTTATCTATGCTCATTACAGCCGCGAGCGAGTCGATTCGCGGGAGGCAAAAGCGATGTGGGTGGAACCAGATTTGAAACCGCTCCCGGGCAGCGAGTGATGCAATTGGAAGGATGGGAGGCCTCAGCTTGCGGCGGGTTCTACGGTGACGAGACTGGGAATCTCGATGTGGATTTGAGTCCCCTGGCCCTCCTGGCTGCGAATATCCATTTTGAATTGATCGCCGTACAGCAGGCGCAGACGCTCGTGGACGTTGCTGATTCCGATACCGCCGCCATAGACCTCGGCGAGGCGGTCGGGGGAGATGCCCAGGCCATTGTCGGCAATTTCGATCATGAGGCGGCCATCGAGCTGATGGGTGCGGATATGAATCTCACCGCCTTCGAGGCGGGGGGCCAGGCCGTGCTTGATGGAGTTTTCGACCATGGGCTGAAGGAGCATGCTGGGGACGAAGGTATCGAGAGTTTGCGGGTCCACTTCCTTGAAGATTTGCAGCTTGTCGCGGCCAAAGCGGATGACTTCGATATCGAGGTAATCGTCGATGAACTCAAGCTCCTCACGCAGGGCGACGAAAGTCTCATGCTTGCGGAGCAGGCGACGGAGGATGTTCGAAAGTTTCAGAACGACGCCGCGGGCCATGTCGGGATCGAAACGGATGAGCGAAGAGACGGTGTTGAGCGTGTTGAAAAGGAAGTGCGGATTGATTTGGCTGGTCAGCGCATCCATGCGCGCCTTGAGGAGGAGCTGCTGATTTTGTTCGAGGTTCATCTCGATGCGCGTGTTGTTCCAGATCTTTACGGCTATGGCCACGCACATAACGGAAGAAAGGACAACTAGAAGCGTATAGGCCCAGTTGCCTGGGCGGATCACAAAGAGCCAGTGCGCAGGAACCAGCCCGGCCAATTCAATCTGGCCAACCTCCAGGGCGGCACAGGCGAATAATGGCAGCATGGCCCAATTCCCTTTTGCAGTGCGCACGAGTCTCCAGATCCACTCAGGAATACTCAGGAAAAGGAAAGGACCGAAGTGCCAGACGTCCTCTTTTTCCGGCATCCACTCGCGGATAAATCCAGCGAATAACCCCACGAGCGCAGCCAGCGGGCTTGCCAGCCATTCGTGGTTGCCAAAAGCCGGGAGGCTGATGAGTGAGCCTCCAAGCAAGCCGACAATGCGTCCGCCGATTAGGCCCATGAGGAATGAGCCTTCAAGAGTAAGGTCGAAAAAGCGATAGCCGACGAGGCGCAGCATCACGCCCAAGGCCAGGGGAGGCGTGAGGAAGAGCAGTAGCATCACTTTTTGATCCGAATCGCGGTTCTCCGTGAAGACAAGATTGCGGAAAGATCGGAAGCGAACCAGGAGCGCGGCGAGAGCCGCCGCCCAGCACACCTTCAGAATCAAGGTGAAAAACAGGTCTGTCCCGCCAGTGAGAGTGCCCATTTCGCTCGCCGGATTCGTCCGGAGAAACGCTCGATGTACGTTAGCCAAAGCGGCGAGCGAAGTAAAGGGTAGCCGCCGGCGGGTTGCACAGGACGGGCGATTGCGACAAGCCTGCTATAATTCCCGCTTGCGATGAAGCGAAAAGGAAAGTCCGGGAAAGCACGCGTGGTGGCGAGAGCACAATTGCCAACGAGCTTTGGGCGATTCGAGATCCTGGGTATCGAGGGGCGCAAACCACATGAGCAGGCAGTGGCGATCCGGCACGGCGTTCTGAGGGACGGGCGGGCACCACTGGTGCGCGTCCATTCACAGTGCCTGACGGGGGACGTATTTACGTCTGAGCGGTGCGATTGCCGGGCCCAGCTCGAGTATTCGTTGCGCAAGATCGCCAAGGCGCCCGCGGGAGTACTGCTCTATTTGCCGCAGGAGGGGCGCGGGATCGGGCTGCTCAATAAGTTGAAGGCCTACGAGCTGCAGGATGAGGGGCTCGACACCGTGGAAGCAAATCGCCGGCTGGGGTTCGCGGCGGATTCCCGGGACTATGAATTTGCAGCGGAGGCGCTGAAGATTCTGGGAATTCGCGCAGTGCGGCTGCTTTCGAATAATCCGGACAAGGTGAAGCAGCTCGAGCGGAGCGGGGTTCGCGTGGTCAAGCGACTTCCCTGCCGGCCACACACGAGCAATCATTCGCAGAAGTATCTCCGCACGAAGAAGGACAAGCTCGGGCACATTTTGGCAGGCCTGTAGTCTCCCAGAGATTTTTCTTGACAGAGGAATCGAGCGAGACGATACTAAACCGTATGGTTAAGTATTCAGAATCAACGCTCGACGCTACCTTCGCAGCGCTTTCGGACGCGACTCGCCGGGGAATTCTTGCAAAGCTTGCGGCGGGCGAGACTTCCGTGAGCGATTTGGCGGCGCCGTATGAGATATCCTTGCCAGCTGTTTCGAAACACTTGCGCGTGCTCGAAAAAGCGGGACTGGTGGTGCGGCGCAAGGACGGACGGGTGCACCGCTGCCGGTTTATTGCCGAGCCGATGAAGGATGTGGCGCAGTGGATCGAGCGGTACCGCTTATTCTGGGAAGGACAGTTCGATGCCCTGGCACGTTACCTCGAAGAATCTGAAATCAAGGAGAAAAAACCATGGCAGCACCGCAAAAGGGCTCTGAAACGAGGCTCGAAATCCGGCGGACATTTGCAGCGCCGCGCGCGAAAGTCTTTGCGGCCTGGACGCAACGGGAAATGCTAGAGCGATGGATGTGCCGGGACGTTCCGACACACGAGCCGAGGTACACGGAGCTCGATGTGCGGCCGGGTGGGCGGTACGTGATCGAGATCCCTGTGCCGAAGGAAGGATTTACGTATCGAGGGAAGGGCGTTTTTCGGGAGGTGAAGCCTCCGGAGAAGCTGGTGTTTACGTGGGCGTGGGAGAAGGTGCTGGCGGGCAAGGGGAACGCTGAGGATTTGCAGGAGAAGGAATCACTGGTGACGGTTGAGCTATTCGAGCGAGGAAATTCGACCGAGATGGTTTTCACTCATGTGGGCTTTACGAACGCGAAGGAGCGGGATGAACATCAGAAAGGGTGGGACGGGTGCTTCGAGAAGCTAGAAGAATTTCTGGGAGCTTAGGCGAGGCCGGTGATTCGGGATGATCGTGCGTGTGAAATCGAAACTCTTTCCGTCAAGAGGGTTAAAGGATTAGCCGCCGCCGACGAAGTGGACGATTTCGAAGATGTCGTTGGGCTGGATTTGGGTCTCCTGCCATTGGGCGCGGGGAAGAATATCGAGGTTGCGCTCGATAGCGACGCGGTCGCCGGACATGCCGATGTGGTTGAGGAGGGCTGCGACCGAAAGGCCGTCGGGAACTTCGTGGCGCTCGCCGTTGACGGTGACCGTCATTGGCTAGGATCCGTCGGAGGCGTTTTCGCGCGCATAGTGAATCGGATTTCGTCCTTCCCTCCTTCTGTTCGCGCTTGAATAACTAGCGCTAGATCACCTTTGCCGAGCGGCGGCAATGGAAACTGAATCTTGACGCGTCCTTGCTCATCGCAAGTGCCGGAATGTTGGACATCCTGGAGCGCGCCTTCAATCATCGCCTCGACTTGCGCTCCAGGCTCGGGCTGGCGATCGGCGCGGCGCAGAATTTCGACATCGAGCGCCACGTTTCCCGCCGACAGCCACGATCCCGGGTTGAGAAGCTGGACTTGGATTCCCGCGGCTCGGTTGGCTTTTTCCAGAGCCGATGCAATTTCCGCGTCGAGGGCACCTGCGCGCAGATCATCGATCACAGCTCGATGCTGATATTCGACTTGCTGCCGGAGTGCGTCCGCGGCGAAAGCCTCCGAGGCGGCAGGCTGTCCATAGTTGGAGGAGCGGCGATGAATGACGCGCCCATTTTGGTACACGACCGTGTCGATGACCGGATGAGTGGGGCCGCGGTCCTCCGTTTGCACATGGAAGACCTGAGCGCCGACGCGGACATCGGTATTGAAGCCGGAGCTCATAAGGCGGAGCCTTCCCGATACGGGAATGGGCTGAGGTGGAGCGGAGAAAATTTAGACGGCTGGGAGTTCATTTGACCGAGCGCTCTCGGACCGTTATTATACCAGCGCGACGAACATGGACAGCAATTACCTCGACAACTACGGGCCGCTGTTGCTGATGTTTCTGCTGGCGGCCGGGCTATCCGGCGCGCTGCTGGTATTATCCACGCTGATCGGAAGACACAAGCCATCACCGGTGAAGGATCAGGCCTACGAATGCGGGATAACGCCGACTGGCGACGCACGCGCGCCCATCACGGTGCAATTTTACATCGTGGGGCTGCTCTTTATTCTGTTCGACATCGAGGCGATATTTCTTTATCCGTGGGCGCTGGTTTTCCAGGAATTAAAGCTGTTCGGCTTTGTTGAGATGCTGCTCTACATTATAATTTTGCTGGCCGGCTACGTTTTCCTCTGGAAAAAGGGCGCGCTCGACTGGACGCGCTAGCCGCTCGCTGGGTCCGAACTGATTATGGAATCAGAAACTACTGACAAGAGTCCGGCGGTGCAGAAACTGAAGGAATGGGACGCGCAAACGATCACCGAGGTGATCGAATTCCGCGGTGAAACGACAGTGGTTGTGCCCCGCGACCACCTGCGGCGCGCCTCCGAGTATTTGATCAGCGAGCCTTCGCTGCGATTCTCCTTTCTCTCGGACATCACGACGGTTGACCGCTTTCCCATCGAGCCGCGATTCGAAGTGAATTATCACCTGCTTTCGCTTGACAGGCGCGAACGGCTGCGCCTGAAGGTGCGCCTGCCGGGAAACGATGCGACTGTGCCATCGGTAGTTTCCGTTTGGCCGACTGCCAACTGGCACGAGCGTGAAAACTTTGATCTATTCGGCATCCGCTTCGAAGGCCATCCCGATCTGCGCCGCATCCTGATGCCGGACGATTGGGAGGGCCATCCGCTGCGCAAGGATTATCCCGTCGAGGGATACCGGTGACCGCGGATGAAGATCGCTGAGCCATGACGATAACTATCGAGACCCCGGCGGGCGCGGCCCAAACGATGGTCCTCAATATGGGACCACAGCACCCGTCCACGCACGGAGTGCTGCGAGTGGTTCTCGAGCTCGAGGGCGAGATTGTTGTGAAAGCGGAGCCCGTCATCGGCTATCTGCATACGGGGATCGAGAAGAGCTGCGAAGCGAAGACTTATTCGCAGGCGATCACCTTGACCGACCGGCTCGATTATCTTGCGCCGCTTTCGAATAATTTGTGCTACTGCCTGGCCGTTGAAAAGCTGCTGGGGCTGGAAATCCCCAAGCGCGCGCAGTATATCCGCGTGCTGTTGACGGAATTGACGCGAATCGCCTCGCATTTGGTCTGGGTCGGGACACATGCGATTGACCTGGGGGCGATGTCGGTTTTCCTATACACGTTTCGCGAGCGCGAAGAAATCTTGAAGATTTTCGAGTACGTGTCCGGCCAACGTATGATGACGAGCTATTTTCGCATTGGCGGTCTTGCACTCGAACCGCCTCCCGGGTGGCTCGATCATGTAAGGCGCGTGATTGACGCGTTGCCGAGCCACATCGACGAGTATGAAGATCTGCTGACGAGCAATCGCATCTGGCTCAGGCGCACAAAGGGAGTGGGGGTTATCAGCGCATCCGACGCAATCGCCATGGGTGCTTCCGGGCCGATGCTGCGCGGGAGCGGCGTGGCTTACGATGTTCGAAAAGCTTTCCCGTATTCGAGCTACGACGAATTTGATTTCAATATTCAGACGCAAACGGCGGGTGATTGCTTCGCGCGGTATCAGGTGCGCATGGCGGAGATTCGGGAGAGCATCAAGATTGTCCGCCAGGCGATGGGGAAGGTTCCGGCGGAAGGACCCATTCGGACGGAAGCGCCGGGAATCGTGCCGCCTTCGCGGGAAGAGATGAAGACCTCCATCGAGGGCCTCATCTACCATTTCAAAATTTATACCGAGGGGTTCGCGCCGCCGCCGGGCGAAGTGTATCAAGTGATTGAATCGCCGCGCGGGGAGCTAGGGTTTTTCGTTGCAAGCGACGGATCCGCCAAGCCGTACCGGGTGAAGGTCCGCGCGCCATCGTTCATCAACCTGCAATCCTTGCCGAAACTGGCAGAAGGCCGCCTGATAGCCGATGTGGTCGCGTGCATCGGCACCACCGATATCGTCCTGGGAGAAGTGGACCGCTAGATTTTTCGGCGAGTCCCGACCATGCAACTGCCGCCTTTACTAGAAGCGAAGTTTACGGAACTGCTCGGGCGCTATCCGGTGAAGCGCTCGGCGCTGATCCCCATGATGATGTATTCCCAGGACCATTTCGGTTTCCTGGGTGATGAACTGCTTGAGGAAATTGCGAAGCGGACCGGCCTGAACATGATTCAAGTGACCGAGACGCTGGCGTATTACTCGATGCTTCGGCGCAAACCGGCCGGGCGTTTTCACATCCAGGTGTGTACGAATATTTCCTGCATGCTCCGCGGCGGCAACGAACTCTACGAGCACGTTCAGAAGCGTCTGGGCATCGGGAACAAGGAAGTATCACCGACGGGGACTTTCTCGCTCGAGGAAGTGGAATGCATCGGGGCATGTACGGGTGCGCCGGCAATGCAGGTGAATTTCGATTACTACGAGAATCTCGACCCCGACAAAGTGGACGCAATTTTCGAGCAGCTTCAGGAGGGCAGGAAGCCGAAGCCGGTCCCGGTGATAACGGGGGCGCTGCACGAACGGCATCCAGCGGAAGTGCCGGTAATCAGCCGGCGGTTTGGAATTCCGGAGTCGAAGAAGATTGATGTTTACCTGAAGAATGAGGGCTATCAGGCGCTCGAGAAGGCGCTCAAGCAGATGACGCCCGACCAGATCATCGAGGAGATGAAGAAATCAAACCTGCGCGGACGAGGCGGCGCGGGATTTCCGGCGGGAATGAAGTGGAGCTTCGTTCCCAAAGATCCCGGGAAGAAAAAATACATACTTGCGAACGGGGATGAAAGCGAGCCGGGGACCTGCAAGGACCGCCCACTGCTCGAAATGGATCCCCACCAGTTGATAGAGGGGATGGTCATCGCGGGGCGCGCGGTGGGGGCGAACAGCGGATACGTTTATATCCGCGGCGAATATCGCTATGTGATTGAGATCATCGAGGGCGCGATCGCGGAGGCGTACGCAAAGGGCTATCTAGGCAAGAACATTCTTGGCAGCGGATTCGATTTCGAACTGGCGGCGCACACGGGCGCCGGGGCGTACGAGTGCGGCGAAGAATCCGCGCTGATGGAGTCGCTCGAGGGTAAGCGCGGCTATCCACGGATTCGTCCACCGTTCCCTGCCGTCGTGGGACTTTACGGGTGCCCAACGGTGATCAATAACGTCGAGACACTCAGCTCGGTGCCGACGGTGATTCTGCGTGGTGGCGAGTGGTACGCCGGGCTCGGTACGCCGAAGAACGGCGGCACACGACTCTATGCCATTTCCGGTCACGTCAATCGCCCCGGAATTTATGAACTGCCGCTGGGTTTCAATCTGAAGCGCATGATCGAGGAAGTGGCCGGTGGGGTGGCGGGTGGAAAAAAACTAAAGGCCGTGATTCCGGGCGGCAGCTCGTGCCCACTACTCGCGGCGAACGAAATTGACATCGCACTCGATTTCGATTCGGTGGCGAAAGCCGGCTCGATGCTCGGATCGGGTGGCACGGTGATCATTGACGAAGACACATGCATGGTGGACGTGGCACGCCGGATCATGCATTTCTACGCGCACGAATCCTGCGGCTGGTGCATTCCCTGTCGCGAGGGGACCACATGGCTTCGCAAGTTGCTCGACCGCTTTCACGAGGGCGGCGGTCGCTCAGAAGACATTCCGCTGATTGATGAACTTGCGAAGAATATGCTCGGGCGGACGTTCTGCCCGCTAGGCGACGCCGCAGCCATGCCCACGATCAGCATCGTCAAGAAGTGGCGGAATGAGTTCGAGGATCATCTGCGGGGGAAATGCGCTTATAAGCCGGCCGAAATGATTGCTGGAGCGGACTAGGACACGCATGGCGGAACAGAGACAGGTCACGTTTACGATCAACGGCGGGAGGGTGACGGCGCCTGCCGGGACGCTCGTGATCGAGGCGGCCAAGCGCGCCGGAATTGAGGTTCCCTCGTTTTGCTATTACCCGGGGCTATCGCTGCAGGCGGCCTGCCGAATGTGCCTGGTGGAAGTGGAGAAGGCACCGAAGCTTCAAACGGCGTGTACGCTCGTTGCAGTGGATGGGCTGGTCGTGAAGACCGACACGCCGCAGGTCCACAAAGCGCGCAAGGATATGATCGAGTTTCTCCTTTCGAATCACCCGCTGGATTGCCCGGTATGCGACAAGGGCGGCGAATGCGAACTGCAAGACATGACCTTTCGCTACGGACTGGACCACAGCCGCTTCACCGAGGAAAAGCTGCACTACCCGGAAGAAAAATGGTCCCCGCTGGTATTTTACGATGCACCGCGCTGCATTCTTTGTTTCCGGTGCGTGCGCGTCTGCGATGAGGGGATGGATGTAAAGGCGCTTGGAGTCGGCGCGCGTGGGGTGCAATCCGTCATTCTGCCGAACAACCCCGGTGAACTTGCCTGCGAAGAATGTGGGATGTGCATCGATATTTGCCCCGTGGGCGCGCTGACGAGCGGGACTTACCGGTATCAAACGCGGCCTTGGGAGATGACTTACGTCGGGAACCCGTGCGCGCATTGCTCGAATGGGTGCAAGACGACGCTGAGCGTTCGCAACAACGAAATTCTCCGCGCCAACAATCGAGACCATTCGGGGATCAACGGCGAGTTTCTCTGCGGCAAGGGGCGCTTCGGCTTCGATTTCACACATCACTCCGAGCGCATCCGGCAGCCTCTCATCCGCCGCAATGGAAAACTGGAACCAGCGAGCTGGGAGGATGCGCTCGAGGAAGTCGCGCGGCGATTGAAGCAGGCGCATGATGCGTATGGAGCGGCGGCGATCGGGGTAATCGGCTCGAATCACACGACCAACGAAGAAAATTACCTGTTGAATCGCTTTGCGCGCGTGACCCTGGGCACTAATCATGTGGACCACCATCGCACGGCGGATTATGTGGGTCTGGCAGCTGCGCTTGGAGAGAGGGCGCGCTCCTCGCTTGCGAGGATGGCGCATGTGTACGAATCGAGCGCCGTGCTCCTGATCGGTAACGACGTGACCCAACAGAATCCGCTGGTGGCGTGGCAAATTCGCACCGGGGTGCGTCATCATGCGGCGCGCTTCTATGCGATAAACGCGCGTCCGAGCAAGATTCACCGCCAGGCCACGCTGGCGGTTGACGTAGCCAGAGGCGCAGAGCGGGCAGCGGTTCGGTGGCTGGCGACGGGCGAAGGGCAATTCGAGGGAAACACTGCGAATGACCTGGCGGCCTTGAAGGCTTCTCTGGAGAAAGAAATCGACGTGGTCATTTTATTCGGAGCGGAAATTCAAGGGGCGGCCGTTCGCGACCTTGTCGCGTATGGTTCGCGGCTCAACGGCCAGACGCGCTTCATGGCGCTGGGCGATTATTCGAACTCGCGGGGCGCGGCGGACATGGGGATTTTGCCCGATCGGCTGCCCGGTTATGCTCCACTTTCCGACGGTTCCGAGCGTGCGCGTTTCGAGAAAGCTTGGGGCGGCAAAATTTCGTCTGCGCCGGGCATGACGGCTCGCGAAATGATGGATGGCGCAGTTGCCGGGAAATTGAAAGCACTCTATGTGGTGGGCGCGAACCCGGTGAAATCATTCGGCGTGTCGCAGCCGGACAGGCTCGCGGGGCTGGAGCTCCTGGTGGTGCACGACCTGTTTCTGACCGAGACGGCCCAGCGAGCTGATGTTGTCCTGCCTTCGGCGTCAAGCTATGAAAAGGACGGGAGCCTGACGAACACCGCGGGCGAAGTGCAGATGACTCACCGCTCGATTGATCCGCACGGGCCGCGCAGCGATTTCGACTTGATCCGCATTCTTTCGCGCCAGCTTGCCATGCTCGGCGCCGGTTCTCCCATTCGATTGCGCACACCGGAAGCGGCGCTCGATGAGATCCGGCAGAACGTGGCTGGGTACGATCTTTCGATTGCCAGCCTGCTGGCGGGCGGCGCGGAGCTTTCGTCCGCGAGCTGCAAATCGCCCGAGCCGGGATATGAAGTTACCGCCGGCACGGTCTTCTCTTCCAACGACAATTTGTTTTCAAGCGGGACGCTGGGACGATACTGTTCCAAGCTCAGATCGACGAACGAGGCCAAGGATACACCGTGGAGTTCATCGCCCAGCATCCAGTCCTGGTGGTATCGCTAGTTAAAATCGTCGTCTTGCTCTTCATTTTGATGACGATTCTGGCGTACCTAAGTTGGTTTGAGCGCAAGATCATCGCGCACATCCAATCGCGCTGGGGCCCGTACTATGTGGGCGCGCATGGATTGCTGCAACCGCTTGCGGACGGCGTGAAGTTCCTGTTCAAAGAGGACCTGACGCCGACGGCGTCGGACAAATTCATCTATACACTCGCGCCGTTTCTGGCGCTGACGCTGGCAATGACCACGCTCGCGCTGATTCCTTTCGGGCCCGCGACGGTTTCGATCTTCGGCCACGAGACCCATCTGGTGGTGGCGAACGTGGATATCGGCCTGCTGTACCTGTTCGCCATCACCTCAATCGGTGTTTATGGCGTCGCGCTCGCGGGATGGTCCTCGAACAGCAAGTATTCGCTGCTGGGCGGCCTGCGCAGTTCGGCACAAATGATCAGCTACGAAGTTTCGCTGACGCTCTCGGTGGTGGGAGTGGTGCTGCTCGCCGGGACATTCAATTTCAGCGAGCTCGTCATGAGCCAGCAGGGATACTACTGGCATTTCATCCCGCGCTGGCGGATCGGGCCACAGGTCATCGGGTTCCTTTGTTACTTCACGGCTGCGATTGCCGAGACGAACCGCGCGCCCTTCGACCTGCCGGAAGGAGAGCAGGAACTTGTCGGCGGATTCCACACCGAGTATTCGAGCTTCAAATTCGCCATGTTCTTCATGGCCGAGTACGCAAACATGGTCACGGTTTCGTGCCTAGCGACAATCCTTTTCCTGGGTGGATGGCTCTCGCCGTTTCCGGAGCGCTGGACTTTTATGCAGTATTTGCCGGCGGTGTCGTTTCTCGCTTTGGCCGCGTACCTGGCATACGACACGGCGGTGCACATGCGAGGATTCGCGCGGATTCAGCTGGGCGTAGTGACGCTGCTCTCTGCGGGGCTGGGCGCGCTTTGCATGCTGCCGGGAGTGATGCCTGTCATTCAGGGGCCGTTCTGGTTCACCTTCAAGATGGGGCTGCTGCTGTTTTTCTACGTGTGGACGCGCAGCACGCTGCCGCGGCTGCGGTATGACCAACTGATGTCGTTTGGATGGAGGCTGCTGTTGCCGGTTTCGCTGCTGAATCTGGTGGCGACGGCGGGGTGGTTCGTCTGGGGCTGGGTGAAACACGGATGAGCCTGGAATTTATTCTTTTCTTTGTGTTTGCGATCGTCGCGGTGATGGGCGCGTTGCTATTGATTGTGGCGCGCGAACCGATTCACAGCGCGCTGTCGCTGATTCTGGTGATGGTCTCGCTGGCGGCGCTGTACTTGCTGCTGGGGGCGGAGTTCATTGCGGCGGTGCAAATCATCGTGTACGCGGGCGCGATCATGGTTCTGTTCGTGTTCGTCATCATGCTGCTGAACGCGGGCGTGGAAGAACGGACGAATTGGAGCCAAATCGCGAAGTACGCGGGGCTGCCGCTGGGGATCTTCCTGCTGTTCGAGCTGGCCCATTTTCTCGCGCACTCGAGAATTGGGACCACGATTGCGAATGGCGCGGGAGCTCCGACGACCGCGGCCTCCACGCGAGCGCTTTCCGAGATGCTCTTCCAGAAATATCTGCTTCCATTCGAGGCGACCTCGATTTTGATTTTGATCGCGATTCTGGGCGCGCTGGTGCTGGCGAAGAGGGGCGAATGAGCGTGGTTCCCATTTCCTATTACCTGGTACTGAGCGCCATTCTGTTTGGGCTGGGAGTCGTGGCGTTCGTCTTCAAGCGAAACATCATCACGATATTCATGGCCATTGAACTGATGTTGAACGCCGTGAACTTGGCGTTCGTGGCGTTTGCGCGGGCGCACAACCAGCTCGACGGGCTGGTGTTCGTCTTTTTCGTGATCGTGGTGGCGGCGGCGGAAGCGGCCGTGGGACTAGCAATCGTGATCACGCTCGCGCAGAATCGCGAGTCGCTCAACGTCGAGCGCGTGAACTTGCTCAAATTCTGATGCTTATACTCGACCATCTTTGGATCATTCTCGCGCTGCCACTGGCGGGAGCGGCGATCAACAGTCTTTTCGGCAAGAACTGGCCGAAGTCCGCGATAAATTCCGTGGCCATCGGGTCGGTTTCGCTCGCGTTCCTCGCGGTCGCGGAACTGGTGCGCGAATTTTCGCAGCTCGCCACGAATCAGATTCCCTGGGTGAAGGATTATTTCACGTGGATGACGGCGGGCGTACTGCGAGTGGATTTTTCGCTGCAAGTGGATCAACTCACGATCGTGATGCTGCTCACGGTTTCCTTCGTGGGGATGCTGATTCACATATACGCGACCGGATACATGGAGCACGAGGGAGGCTACTACCGCTTTTTCAGCTATCTGAACTTGTTCATGTTTTTCATGCTGACGCTGGTGCTGGCGGCAAACATTGTGGTGATGTTCGTGGGGTGGGAGGGCGTGGGGCTTTGCAGCTACCTGCTGATCGGGTTCTGGTTTCTGAAGAAATCGGCGGCGGACGCGGGGAAAAAAGCATTTATTGTGACGCGGCTGGGGGATTTCGGATTCACGGTGGGGATCTTGCTGCTGTTCTGGACGTTCAAGTCGGTGAATTTCGGCGCCATCTTTGCAAAGGTGTCGGAGAACACGATCGACGTCGGTGTTCTCACCTCGATTTGCCTGCTGCTCTTCACCGGCGCGATTGGAAAATCGGCGCAGTTGCCGCTGTATGTATGGTTGCCAGATGCGATGGAAGGGCCCACGCCGGTGAGCGCGCTGATTCACGCGGCGACAATGGTGACGGCCGGTGTGTACATGGTCGCGCGCATGAATCCTCTTTTCTCGCGCGCGCCGATCGCCATGCTGGCGGTCGCTATCGTCGGAGCCGTGACCGCATTTTATGCGGCGACGATTGGGCTGATGCAGACCGATATCAAGAAAGTTCTGGCCTATTCGACCGTTTCGCAGCTTGGATACATGTTTCTTGGCTGCGGCGTGGGCGCGTATGCGGCGGGCATTTTTCATTTGATGACCCACGCGTTCTTCAAGGGACTGCTCTTCCTCGCGGCCGGCAGCGTGATCCACGCCGTGGGCGGCGAGCAGGACATGCGCAAAATGGGCGGCTTGCGGAAGAAAATTCCGGTGACGTATTGGACCATGCTTGCCGCCACATTGGCCATCGCGGGCTTCCCTCCGTTCGCTGGATTTTTCAGCAAGGATGAAATCCTCGCGAGCACTTTTGCAGGGCCGTATGCGAACACCATCTTATATGGCATCGGGCTCGCGGGCGCGCTCTTGACTGCGTTTTATATGTTCCGGCTAATTTTCCTGACGTTCTTCGGGGAGGCGCACTACGACGAGCACAAGGTGCATGTGCACGAATCGCCGAAAAACATGCTCGTGCCGCTGGTGATCCTGGCGATTCTTGCGACGGTCGGAGGGTGGTTTGCCGCGCCGAAGTTCTGGGGCGGGCAGGATTACTTTCACAATTTTCTCGACCCGGTATTCGCCGCGTCGGACAAGCTGACGCCCGCGCTGGAATTGAGCGAAGAGGCGGCGCATACGCTGGAGTTGGAACTTTCGGGTGTGGCGGTGCTGATTGCGCTGATCGGATTTTTCGTTGCGTGGTGGTTCTACATTCGAAAGCCGGGAACGGCGGAGAAGCTGGCGGAAAGAATGCACGGAGCCTACACGCTGGTGCTGAACAAATACTACGTGGACGAAATTTATCTGGCGCTGATTGTGCGGCCGCTTTTGTGGGTCTCGACGAACGTGCTGTGGCATGTGGTGGATGAAGGGATAATCGACGGCACGGTGAACGGAACGGGCCGCGTGGCGCGGGAGGCCGGGGGACAATTGCGCGAGCTGCAATCCGGGAATGCGCGGAGCTACGCGACGTGGGTGGTGATTGGGGCGGTGGGAGTGACGGCGGTGTTGCTCGGAGTCTGGGGGCTGGTGCACTAGCGTGGAGATGCAACCACATCTGCTGACGGTGATCACGTTTCTGCCGCTGCTGGGGGTGCCGGCGCTGCTGCTGCTGCGCTCCGAGGATCAAGTGTGGATTCGCCGGGTGGCGCTGGCGGTGTCTTTGTGCGAATTCGTGATTTCGCTTTTCTTGATCCGCGGATTCGTGGCCGCCGATGCGAGGTATCAATTCGAGGAATACTACGATTGGATCGGCCGCGCGAATATTCATTATCACCTGGGCGTGGACGGAATCAGTTTGTTCCTTGTGATTTTGACGACGTTCCTGACCCCGCTTGCGATTCTGTGTTCCTGGGAGGCGATTCGCGAGAAGGTGAAGGGGTACTACATCGCGCTGCTGATTATCGAGACGGCGATGATTGGGGTTTTCGTGTCGCTGGATCTTTTCCTGTTCTTTGTTTTCTGGGAGTTGACGCTGATTCCGATGTATTTCCTGATCGGGATCTGGGGGCATGAGCGGCGAATTTACGCGGCGGTGAAATTCATTTTGTACACGATGTTCGGGTCGATCCTGATGCTGGTGGCGATTTTGTGGCTCTACAACCTGACCGGGACATTTGATTTGGCGGACGTTCAAGCCAAGCTGCAGGCGGGAATTGTGGCGCTGCCGAAGCAGACCGAGTTGCTGCTCTTTGGCGCGTTTTTCCTGG
>Ga0187802_10000106_pt1 | contig 18018 bp, 16 predicted proteins | sample NC_wetland_sal_i_FD_130584 | JGI IMG/M metagenome (GOLD analysis project Ga0187802, IMG submission 130584) | Wetland sediment microbial communities from Neuse River Estuary, North Carolina, USA - Control_2 | ecosystem: Environmental > Aquatic > Freshwater > Wetlands > Sediment | place: USA... | reverse complement strand
GTAGACCAGCCGGCGGGCCCGAGCGCGATCCTCGCGACTGCCATTCCTCCCACTGCTTCCTGCTGGATTCCCTTTTTCGCGATTGATCGAAAACTACATCCAGTAATCTCTTCCACCACAACCAAGAGAAAAAAGCGGGCGGACCGCCCGCGCTACAAAAAACTCAAAAGTCCACAGGCCCGCTCGCTTGCGCTTCACGTTTCTTCCTGCCAAATTACGCGTGGAGGATTCTCTTATGACGGGCGCGATTAAATATGGAGCGCGAGGGCTCGCTCTCGCTTTCATAGGGCGAGGGTCGCCTCGCCCCGTCCTGGGCCCCATGAGCGCGCACCCCGGCAAGCTGGGGTGTAACAGACCAGCGGCCAACGGTCCAGCTCTAGAAAAGGCGAAGAAAAGGCTAATCCCCGTTTGGGGATTAGAAATCGCTCTAAACCATTGAAAACATGAGACCGAGACCCGTTCTAATCTGCACAAAACCACCCCCTAGAACATTATGTTATATGCTCCGTGAGCCTGTAATTCGCGCGGGATGCCAGCGCTACACGAAGCATCACGCCCGCTCACTTTTGTAGCGGCGGCCTTCAGGCCGGCCAATTCTTTCGTAGCGGCGGCTTCCAGCTGGCTCTTCGGTTCTGGGAGGCCGGGTGGCAAGACAATCCAGAACCATGGATTACTGCGCGCCGGAAAGAATGGGCCGTTAGCCGATGCACAAGGCCAGGTCGGCCCGAGTGTTTGGCGTCTCACGGTGGCCGATACCGCGCCGTGCGGAGTATAATCTCCGGATGGCGACCAAGCGAAAAAGTGAACCGATGCACGGCACGACGGTGCTGTGTGTCCGGCGCGACAATAAAGTCGTGCTCGCGGCCGACGGGCAAGTGACTCTCGGCGAAGGCGTGATCAAGCACAGCGCTAAGAAAACACGTCGCCTCTTCAACGACAAGATTATCGCGGGATTTGCAGGAAGCACTGCCGATGCGCTTTCGCTTTTCGCCCGCTTCGAGGGGAAATTACAGGAGTACCATGGGAACCTGCCGCGCGGAGCCGTGGAGTTGGCGAAAGAATGGCGGACGGACCGTTCGCTGCGCCACCTGGATGCGCTTTTGATTGTCGCGGATGCAAAGTCCACCTTTTTGCTTTCAGGCAATGGCGACGTGATCGAACCGGACGACGGCATTTGCGCAATCGGTTCCGGCGGGCCCTACGCGCTGGCGGCGGCCAGGGCGCTTTCGAAATTCACCAAGCTCGGAGCAAAAGACATCGCCCAGGAGTCCATGCGCATCGCCAGCGATATTTGCATTTACACGAACGCGAATTTCAGCATCGAAGAACTATGACCGGCAAGTCGGAGAAAGACATGGTGATCTATTTGACCGGAGAATCGCAGGCGGCGGAGCCCGAGCCGCTTCCCTCGTTTGACGAGCTGACGCCGCGGGAAATCGTCGTCGAGCTCGACAAGTATATCGTGGGGCAGAACGCCGCCAAGAAAGCGGTCGCCATCGCGCTGCGCAACCGCGTCAGGCGGCAGAAGCTCCAGCCGGAATTGGCCGAAGAAATCCTGCCGAAAAATATATTGATGATCGGGCCGACGGGCGTCGGCAAGACGGAGATCGCGCGGCGCCTGGCGCGCCTGGCCGGCTGCCCATTCGTGAAAGTGGAAGCATCGAAATACACCGAAGTCGGCTACGTGGGCCGCGACGTGGAATCCATGGTCCGGGACCTCGTGGAAACCTCGATTGATATGGTGCGGGAAGAGAAACTTGACGAAGTGGCGGAACGCGCCGAGCAGTCCGCCGAGGAACGCCTGCTGGATCTCCTGCTGCCCTCCTCGCCGATGCCCGCCGACGCCAACCCGGCGGCAGAGGCCGCCCGGCGCGAACAGGCGCAGCGGACGCGCGAAAAGCTGCGGGCGCAATTGCGCGAGGGGAAACTCGACCAGCGGCTGGTAGAAGTGGAAGTCCGCGAACGCGCCATGCCCTCGTTTGAAATCATCACCAACCAGGGCGTCGAGGAAATGGATATCAACGTCAAGGACATGCTCTCCGGCTTTTTCGGGCAGCAGAAGAAAAAACGGAAGATGACCGTGGCTGAGGCCTTCGATTACCTGATCCAGGAAGAAGAGAACCGGCTGATTGACATGGACCAGGTGACGCGCATTGCAGTGGACCGCGTCGAGCAGATGGGCATTCTGTTCATCGACGAGGTGGATAAAATCGCCGGGCGCGAATCGGGGCATGGTCCGGATGTGTCGCGCGAAGGCGTGCAGCGCGATATTTTGCCGATCGTCGAAGGCACCACCGTGAACACGCGTTACGGGATGGTGCGAACGGACCACATTTTGTTTATTGCCGCGGGGGCGTTTCACACCACCAAGCCCTCGGACCTGATTCCCGAGCTGCAAGGGCGATTTCCGATTCGCGTGGAGCTGGGCTCGCTCTCGGAAGCCGATTTCATCCGCATCCTGACGGAACCGAAAAACGCGCTGATCAAGCAATATACGGCCCTGCTCGATACCGAAGGCCTGAAGCTCACCTTCACGGAAGATTCGATCGCGGCCATTGCGCGCTTTGCCGCCACCGTGAACGAGCACACCGAGAATATCGGGGCGCGCCGCCTGCACACCATTCTCGAGAAGGTTCTGGAAGAGATCTCCTTCGAAGCGCCGGAGATGAAAAAGAAAGCGGTGAAGGTGGACGGCGCCTACGTTCAGAAGCAGCTCGCGAACATCGTCAAGGATCAAGACCTCAGCAGATATATTTTATAGAACCGTGAAAATGGAAAATCGACGAGAGGAATCGGCGGCGAAGTCTGCGCCAAATCAAGGCGCACGGCCCGCGATTTTCCGATGGCTCCTTTTTGCCTCCCTCCTCTCGGTCTTTTCTGGCGGCTGCGCGGCGCCAGGCGAGCCGATGGAACGCAGACCGGCGGTTCCCGAAGCAGTGACGGACTTGGCCGCGGCTCAATCTGGTGATGATGTAATCCTCACTTTTACGTTGCCGGCAAAAACCGTGGAGAACCGGCCGCTAAAGCGACCCCTCGAGATTGAAATCTACCGGGATTTCACGCCGCCAAGCGCGACGAGCGCGGTTTCCCCCCAGGTGTCCGCCAATCCGACTTTGCTCGCAACGATTCCTTCGAGTTTGGTGCAGAATTACGCGGCCCAGGGACATTTTCGTTTTGCCGATTCGCTGAAGGCAGAGGATTTCGCAGGACACGCCGGGAGCGAAGCGGTTTACATGATTCGCACGCGCGCTTCCAGGAAAGCGCCATCGGCGAACTCGAATGCCGCGGCGCTGCGCATCTATCCAGCCCTGGAACAGATTGCGGACGTGAAAGCGGAGATGACGCACTCGGGCATCGTCTTGACGTGGACCGCACCGCAGAAAACGATCGCAGGCCCGCCGCCACAGATCGCGCATTACAACATTTATCGCGCCGAAACCGAACCCGCCGCGGCTGCCGCCAACTCGGCGCCAGGTGGCGAAGTGAAATCAACGCTCGCAAAGATCGGCGAAAGCGAGTCCACCACCTATCGCGACAGGCAAGCCGAGTTCGGAAAGGCCTACACGTATTCGGTGCGGAGCGCTGCGAAATACCCGGACGAGACGCTCGAATCCAGCGACTCGAACCCAATGACCGTCACGCTCAAGGACATTTTTCCGCCCGCCGCTCCGCAGGGGCTGGTGGTAGTTTTCGCTCCGGCCGCTGGCACCACGCCCGCGCACGTCGAGCTTTCGTGGGCGATTAATTCTGAATCCGATATTGCCGGCTACAACGTCTATAGAAGTGAGCAGGAAGGTACTCCTGGAACGCGCCTGAATTCCGAGTTATTGCTTACTCCAGCGTTTCGCGATATGAATGCGGTACCCGGCCGCCGATACTTCTACACAGCTACTGCGGTGGACCGCTCTGGCAACGAGAGCCCGGCCAGCGCGGCTGCACCCGGAGGCGTCCCGGCGGAAGACCAAGTGGCGCCATGAACGAAAATTCGCCCACGCGTCAGAAGCGCACATCTGGCTTGCACAATCCAACATTGTCGACGGGGCTGTACATGGGCGCGCTTCTCGTAATTGTAATGGCGGGCGCGCTGGTGGCGGCCAACCGGCTTTCGTGGCTCGACAATCGCGCTCTCGAGAGGAATGCGGCGTCCTACGGGTTGTTTGTGATCTTTATGTTGATTCCCGTGTGCCGCTTCCTGAATCGCCCGGTGCAGATGTTCACGTCGGCGATGATCGGATGGGTATTCTTCGTGATTGCGTACGATCTAGCCGGGATGTTTTTCCGAAATCTGTTTCAGGTGCTGCGAACGCCGTTTGAAGCGCTGCTGGAGGGGGCGGTCGTGTATGGCGTGATCGCGGTCGGGTCCTGGGTGGGGGCAATGGTTCTGCACGCGCGCACTCATCCGATTATCCCGCGAAGGCGGCGCACGGACCGCGAAGCGCACCATCATCCATGAAGCTCTGCCGTTTCCAACCGCTCGAATTTGCCGCAAAGGAATTGGGCCGCGCGGCGCGCCCCGTTCATCCCGAACCGCATGGCGGCGTCATCGAGGATAATCTCGTCTGGGAAATCGACGGCGAGTTGTGGGGCCGGCTCGATCGCACCGGGAATTCCTGGCCGCTCGAAGTGGTGAAACTGCTGCCCCCATCGGTCCCGAGCAAGATCATTTGCGTTCGGAAAAACTACCTCGACCCGTCAGCGGCGGTGTCCGGACCGCTTCCGAAAGAGCCGAGCATGTTTCTGAAACCGCCCTCGGGAGTGAATGCGCCGGAAGATCCCATCGTGATCCCGGAGTATGCGCAACGAGTGGAATGCGAGGCTGAAATTGGGATCGTCATCGGCCGTCGCTGCCATCTCCCGCGGCCGGATGAAGACGTGCACTCCTATATCCTCGGCTACACCTGCTACAACGACGTGGCGGAGCGAGATATTCAAAAACTCGATGGGCAGTGGACGCGCGGAAAGAGCTATGACACGTTCAGCCCGTTCGGCCCGGTACTGGAGACACAAGCCATCCGTGCCGATACCACCGTCGAGACCTTCGTGAATGGAATCAGGAAACAATCGGGGTGGGCGGCGGAAATGATCTTTTCCGTTGATGTTATAATCCGTTTCATCGCGCAGATTATGACGCTCGAGCCGGGCGATTTAATTGCGACGGGCACTCCGGCGGGAATCGTTCCGGTCGTGGCCGGGGACGTGGTGGAAGTGAGCGTCGGCGGAATCGGAACGCTGCGCAATCCGGTGATTGGTTCGGCTGACAGCCTCGAGGGATAGCCGCGGGAAGAGCGCGGCAATTGCCGAGGCGGCCGACGCGGGCAAAGGCGGGCATTGAAAGACCTCTTTGCGGATTGGCACAACTGGCTTCCGGCGGCGGGCATCGCCGTCCTGCTTATTATCGGCATCATCTACTGGGTGCGGAGAAAGCCGGAGGATCCCAACGAGCAAGAGCGCCAGCGGCGGGCCTATCTGAATCGCGTCGGGCGAATCGTCGAAGGACAAGTGCTCGAGGTCGTTGACCATCCGCACAGCCCGACCGCCACGAAGCAGGCCGGCTTTTTCGGCAAACGTCATGCAGCCGCGGTCTCGAACGGCGCGCAAAAGCTTCTCTATTACACCTATTCGATTTCCGGCGTCACCTACGAAACCGCGCAGGATATTACCGGGCTTGAGGAACAGGCGCACCTGGGCCGTGTGGTTGCCGGGCAGCCGGCCAGCGTGAAATTCGATCCTTCCAACCCGAGTAACTCCATCCTTCTCGCGGATGATTGGTCAGGGCTGCACTGAATTTCACTGAACGATTTTCGATGAATTTGAAAGGCTGACAACATTTTGACGGCCAACCTTTCTCACGAAAATGGGCGGCTTGTGTCTAAATGCTGGCGAATGATGGATGCCCCCCGGTGCTACAATTTCAGATTTTGCGGAGGAACAATTTGACTCGTCTTCAACGCTGTGTCGCGGCAGTCGCAATCGTGGTGGTCGCATCGCTCGCTGCGCCAATTGCTTCACGCGCGCAGCAGACGGCCCCGCAGTACGATCCGAGCCTTTATTCTGCCATGCGCTGGAGGCTGATCGGGCCGCATCGCGGCGGGCGCGTTTCTGCCGTCGCGGGGATCAAGGGCGATCCCGCGGTCTATTACATCGGATTGCCGGGCGGCGGCGTCTGGAAGACGACAGATAGCGGCGAGACGTGGAAGCCGATTTTCGATCAGGAGCGCATAGCATCCGTGGGCGCGGTGGCCGTTGCGCCATCCAATTCGAACATCATCTACGTGGGCACGGGCGAGCAGACGGCCGGGAACGGTGTATACAAGTCCACCGATGCGGGCGCGACATGGACGAACATCGGCCTGCAAGCGACGCACTACATCAGCTCGATCATCGTGGACCCGCGCGACCCCAATATCATAGTCGTGGGAGTAATTGGGCACCCCATTTTGGGTCTGGCGGCCTCAGGACCCGATCGCGGCGTTTTCAAAACCACCGATGGGGGCAAGACCTGGACCAAAACCCTGTACCGTGATGAGATGGCGGGTGCCTCGGACCTGTGTGTCGATCCGGGAAATCCGCGCGTCCTCTATGCCGCGATCTGGCGTCCACGCGATTTTCACACCGACCGGGAAGCCCCGCCCACCCGGGATGCATGGCTTTACAAATCCACGGACGAAGGCAACACGTGGACGGAGCTGCCCGGTACGGGATTGCCTGGTGAAGCGTGGGACCGCACGGGCATTGCCGTCGCCCCGGGAAATAAGGGGCGGCGTGTTTTCGCGATCACGGGGCCGGGGCTGTTCCGATCGGACGACGCAGGCGCCACCTGGCGGCAGATCACGAAGGACCCACGAGTGATTGGGAACCTGTATTTCAGCCGCGTATTTACGGATCCCGGCGACGCGGACGTGGTCTACGTGGTGCAGACGTCTCTTTACCGCTCGACGGACGGCGGCCAAACGTTCGCAGCTTTCAAGGGTGCCCCGGGCGGCGATGATTATCACGTCATGTGGATTGACCCGCTAAATTCGAAGCGCATGATCCTCGGCGTGGATCAGGGAGCGATTATCACTGTGAACGACGGAGAGACCTGGAGCTCGTGGTACAACCAGGCCACGGGGCAGTTCTATCACGCGTTCACGGACAATCAATATCCCTACATCGTCTACGCCCCGCAGCAGGATAGCGGCACCGCGGCAATTGCGAGTCGCAGCGATTACGGCTCCATCACCTATCGCGACTGGTTTTCGATTGCCGGATTCGAATATTCCTACATTGCGCCGGACCCCCTGAACCCCAACATCGTCTATTCCGGCGGCTGGTATGGCAGCGTGCTCCGCTTCGACAGGGTCACCGGGCAGTTCACACACGTCTTCGTTCGCACCGAGAAATACCGGACAGCTTCGATGGCCCCGGTGGTTTTTTCACCGCTCGACCCCCACACGCTCCACTTCGGTACCCAGTACGTCATGAAAACAACCGATGAGGGAAAAAGTTGGAAGGAAATCAGCCCTGACCTTACGGTCCGGCCAAGTAAGCCAGGAGAGGAGGAGCACAAATCAGCTGCGCTCGCGGCGCCCCAGGATTCCGCGTCGTTGAAATCGCCCGCAGCTTACGTGCCGGCCCGCTACTCCAACGCAGGAGCGGAGAGTGACGAAATCCAGGTGGCGAAAAATGCCGAGCGAGGAACGGAATCCGAGACGGAGGAGTACGAAAGAGGCGAAGAGGACGAACAAGCAGGGATGAGAGGTGGAGCAATCACCGTTATCTCGCCCTCGCCCATCCAGGCAGGGATCATCTGGGCTGGGACGAACAATGGGCTCGTGCAGCGCACACTCGACGGTGCCGCGACTTGGCAAAACGTGTCGCCTCCCGAACTGACTGACAAAGGCAATATCTGGACGATTGAGCCTTCCCGCTTCGACGCCAACACCGCGTTTCTCACCTTCGAGATCAGGAGAGATACAACTCCCTATATTTTCCGCACCCGGGACGCCGGCAAATCCTGGCAGAAAATAACGGATGGCCTCCGGGCGAATTGGTTGGTGCGCGCGGTCCGCGAAGATCCCGTGAGAAAGGGTTTGTTGTACGCCGCGACGGAAGACGGGGTATACGTTTCCTTTGACGATGGAGATCACTGGCAAGATCTACGATTGAATATGCCGACCTCCGACGTACAAGATATAACCGTTCACGGCAATGATCTTGTGGCCGCGACCTATGGCCGAGCGCTGTGGATCCTCGACGACCTGTCCCCATTGCGCCAGGCCAGCGCGGGCATCGCGAATTCGACCGCGTATTTGCTGCGTCCTGCGGAAACGATTCGTGCCCGCTGGGACAACGACCAGGAAACTCCCCTTCCCCCCGAGTTTCCCGCGGGAGAGAACCCGCCGGACGGAGTGATCTTCTACTATTTCCTAAAATCGCCTCCAGCCGGCGAATTGACGCTCGAGATTCGCGACGCGCAGGGAAATCTGATGAGGCGCTTTACCAGTGTGGCCCCCCCGCCGGTCACCACGCCCGCGAATGTGCCGGACTATTGGTTTGAAAAGCCGGTGGTGCTTACGAAAAATGCCGGGCTGAATCGCTTCGTATGGGACTTGCGCGTGGCTCCTCCTCCGGCGCTGAACTACAGCTATTACGGCGATATTCTTGATTACATCGAGTACACGCTTTCCGACCACGCCATCCCGGGCGAGACACCCCGCGAGCAAACACTGGGGCCATTCGTCGTGCCGGGACAGTACGAAGCAGTTTTCATCGGCAACGAGCAGTTGATGAAGCAAAAGTTCACAGTGACGGAAGATCCGCGGGTGCATGTCTCGCGAGACGACCTAGTGACGCAGTGGAAAGCGGCCCGCAGAATCTCGGCGGCGCTGAAGGCAAGCTACGACGCATTTAATGCGGCAGGCTCGTTGGGCTCCGCCGTTGTCGAGCGGCTGAAGAACCTGGCAGGAAATGCGGACGCCAAGAGCACAACCGATGCCTTAAAGGACCTCGAAAAGAATATCGAAGCCGTTATGGCGGGCTCGAAGTCCCTCCCGGGGGTGGGGCCGGTGAATCGGGACCTGGCGCGGACGATGTTTATGGTCGAGAGCGGAGATGGAGCGCCCACTGATTCGGCTCGCGCGGCTATCGAGGAATCGTGCGCCGACCTCAACGGCGCTCTTGCGCAGTGGCGCGCGCTGAATGCGCAAACCATCCCGCAGGTGAATGCGCTTCTCGATAAGTACAAACTCGCTCCGCTTCCGGCCGCCGCAAGCCCTGCCGCGGACGCGTGCCGCGAGTAGCCCCGCGGCTTGAACGCGCCGCCTCGGTGTGGCACGCTACGCCGCGAGTTTAAGACGTCATTCATGGCCGAACACCGAAAACATCTCGATCGTGTCGAAGAGCTGCGCAAGCGCAACGCCGTGGCCGAAGCGGGCGGCGGAGCGGAACGGCGCGAGCGCCAGCATAAAGAGGGGAAGCTCAGCGCGCGCGAGCGAATCGACCTGCTGTTGGACGAGGGTTCCTTCGAGGAAATGGACAAATTTGTTCTGCATCAGTGCCGGGATTTCGGCATGGAAGAACAGCGCCCGGCGGGCGACGGATTCGTCACGGGCTATGGCCGGATTGGCGGGCGGCTCGTATATGTCTTCGCGCAGGATTTCACGGTCTTCGGCGGCTCCCTCTCGGAAACCAATGCTTCCAAAATTACGAAAATCATGGACCTCGCGATGCGCCAGGGCGCGCCCGTAATTGGGCTGAATGATTCCGGCGGGGCACGCATACAGGAAGGCGTGAAGTCGCTGGCGGGCTATGCGGATATTTTCTTGCGCAATACCCTGGCGAGCGGCGTGATTCCGCAAATCAGCGCGATTATGGGGCCGTGCGCGGGCGGCGCGGTGTACTCCCCGGCGATCACGGATTTCATTTTCATGACGCGGGATACTTCCTACATGTTCGTCACCGGCCCGGATGTGATCAAAACCGTAACGCACGAAGAAGTGACGAAGCAGGAGCTGGGCGGTGCCATGACGCACAACGCGACAAGCGGCGTGGCTCATTTTGTGTCGCGCGATGATGCCGAATGCCTCGCCATGATTCGCGAGCTGCTGAGCTATCTGCCTTCGAATAATCTGGAGGATCCTCCACGGCGCGCCTCGAACGATCCTTGGGACCGCGCGCACACGGCGCTGAACGCGCTGGTTCCAGAGGATCCGCAGAAGCCCTATGACATCAAGGACGCCATCCACGCGGTGGCGGATGATGCGGAATTTTTCGAGGTCCACGAGCACTTCGCGAAAAACCTGGTCGTGGGATTCGCCCGGCTCGAGGGACGGCCGGTAGGAATCGTCGCGAACCAGCCGGCCTTTCTCGCGGGGGTGCTCGACATCAGCGCTTCCGTGAAGGGAGCGCGTTTCGTGCGCTTTTGCGACGCGTTCAATATTCCGCTGATCACTTTCGAGGATGTGCCGGGATTTCTTCCCGGCACACAGCAGGAGTTCGGTGGAATCATCAAGCACGGGGCGAAACTGCTCTTCGCTTTCGCGGAAGCGACGGTGCCAAAAATTACCGTCATCACGCGGAAGGCGTACGGCGGGGCCTACTGCGTCATGTCGTCGAAGCACATCCGCACGGACATCAATTATGCCTGGCCCACGGCTGAAATTGCGGTGATGGGGCCGGAGGGAGCGGTGGGCATCGTCTACAAGCGGGAGATCGATAAGGCGCCGGAAGCCGAGCGGGAAAAGCTGCGCCGGGAGAAAATTGAGGATTTCCGCGAGCGCTTTGCGAATCCTTACATCGCGGCCGAGAGCGGATACGTGGATGCCATCATCGAACCTTCTCAGACGCGCGCAAAATTGATCGCCGCGCTGCGCTCGCTTGAAAATAAGCGCGATACCAATCCGCGCAAGAAACACGGCAACATTCCACTGTGACCTTGGTGGACACGGCGCACTGGATTTTCAGGGCGAATTCCGATAGCATCGTTCGGTTTTGCCTCATTGCTATTGATCAGGCCAATATCAGGAGAAAGTCGTGCCCAAGAACGGGAACAAACCAAGGACGCTGCCGGAATCGCTCGATGCACTGATTGAGAAACACCACCTGCTGAAGCATCCCTTTTATTGCGCGTGGACAGAGGGGAAACTCTCCAAGGAATCACTTGGGCTTTACGCGACGCAGTATTACCAGCATGTGCGCGCATTCCCGGAAAACCTGAGGCAACTGGAAGCCCGCACGAGCGGCAGCGTTCAGAAGCTTGTGAAGGAAAACCTTGCCGAGGAATTATACCCGGCGGCTCCGCACCCGGCGCTCTGGCGTCAATTTGCGCGGTCGCTCGGCGTGACGGATAGGACGCTCGATTCCGCGCAGCCCCTTCCGGGAATTGCCTCGCTGCTGGATACGTTCGACGAAGTGACAGCGCAGGGAACCGTGGCGCAGGCGATCGCCGCATTTTATGTCTATGAGGCGCAGGTTCCCGAAATCGCGACGCAGAAAATTTCCGGGCTGCGCCGCTTCTATGGCATCACCGATCCGCAGGCGCTTGCCTACTTCGCCGTGCACGAAGAAGCCGATGTGCGCCACCGCGCGGCCTGGCGCGAATGGCTTGCCAGCCAGAATGGTGTGGACGAGGTAGCTGTCCTGTGTGCGGCCGAGCGGGGGTTGAAGGCGCTTTGGGGCGCGCTGGATGCTGTGTACCCGGAAGGGTGCGCCGCGAAGAGTTAGGAGACGTTGCCGGCAGTCCTATGGAAGGCCGCACAAAAGAAAGCGGCCGGTGCCGGTGCTATGCGGACTTCACTAGAATCTTCACTCCCTTAGGGCCGCCAATATATACCTCCTCGGCAAATCCAAGAAACAAGCCGTGCTCGACGACCCCGACGACTTGGTCGAGGTGCTGCGCGACTTCTTTCGGCGCATCCATGGGCCCGAAGGCGCAATCCAGGATGTAATGCCCGCCATCAGTGACGTAGGGCTTATTGTCCACGCCGAGGCGCAAAGCAGGATTGGCGCCGAGCTGTTTTAGTCTTCGTTCCGTAGATTGCCAGCCGAAGGGAACCACTTCCACGGGAACGGACAAGAGCGAGCCGAGGCGGTCAACCAACTTCGATTCGTCCGCGACCACGACCATCCGCTTGCTTGCGGCCGCGACAATTTTCTCGCGCAGGAGCGCGCCGCCGTGCCCTTTGACGAGATACAGGCTGCCGCGCTCAACTTCATCGGCCCCATCAATAGTTAGATCGATTTGCGTGTATTCGGCGAGTGTAGCGAGGGGAATGTTGAGCTCGCGAGCCTGTTCGGCCGTGCGTTCCGAGGTGGGGATGCCGATAATGCGCATGCGCTCGTCCACCACGCGGCGGCCCAGGGCGCTGACAAGAAACTTGGCCGTCGAGCCCGTGCCGAGACCGACGACCATGCCGCTCTCGACGAGTCTCGCGGCCGATTCGGCGGCCGATTTTTTCCAGAGATCCTGCTCGGATGCGTCCATTGGTTTGCTCGCCATGGCAGATGAATCTGCGGAGGCATAATAGCCGCTTGTGGGTATGTTGCCAACGCCGAGACCGATTCGCGCTCAAGAACTTCAGATTCGCTAAGGGGACACGGTGTGGGCTGGCTCACCGGCAGCCTCTCGGCGGGCGGAAAGCATTGCTAGTCCCGGCGCGCGGTCTTACAATCCTTAATTCGTCCTGCTAGGTCGCAAATGTTTCGAAAAATTTTGATTGCGAATCGCGGCGAAATTGCCGTGCGCATACTGCGCGCTTGCCGCGAGTTGGGTGTCTGCGCCGTCGTGGTCTATAGCGACGCCGACCGTGCGTCGCTGCACGTGCGTCTGTCGGATGAGGCCTACCCCATCGGGCCTTCCCCTTCGCGCGAAAGCTATCTGGTGGTCGAAAAAATCCTTGGTGTGGCGCGGCATGCGGGTTGCGACGCGGTTCATCCCGGATACGGCTTCCTGGCTGAGAATCCAGGGCTGGCGCGCGCCTGCGCGGAGGCGAGTGTCAAGTTTATCGGGCCGTCTCCTGAGGCGATGGAGCGTCTGGGATCAAAGACCGCGGCGCGTCAATTGGCGCGAGACGCGGGTGTAGCGACAGTTCCCGGCACTCTTGATCCCATCGAACGAATCGAGGACGTGCTCGAAGTCGCGCGGAGGACTGGTTTTCCGGTTTTGCTGAAGGCCGTGGCGGGCGGAGGCGGCAAGGGCATGCGCGTGGTGGAAAGTGAGGTGGGGCTCGCGGGCGCGTGGCGAGATGCCACCTCCGAAGCGCAAAATGCATTTGGCGATGGGCGGCTGTATCTCGAGAAATATCTCGAGCGTCCGCGCCACGTGGAGATTCAGGTGCTCGGAGACGAACAGGGGCACCTCCTTTATTTGGGCGAGCGCGAATGTTCTGTCCAGCGGCGGCACCAAAAAGTGATCGAAGAAGCGCCCTCGCCCATCATGACTCCGGATTTGCGGCGAGCGATGGGCGAATCGGCCGTGAAACTAGCGCGCGCGGGTCGCTACACGAATGCGGGCACGGTGGAATTTCTGGTGGATACGGACAGGAATTCTTACTTTCTGGAGATGAACACGAGATTGCAGGTCGAGCATCCCGTCACGGAAATGGTCACGTCGCTCGATCTGGTGAAATTGCAAATTCGCATTGCGGCGGGCGAGGCGCTGCCCTTCGCCCAGCAAGACGTGATCATGCGTGGCCACGCCATCGAGTGCCGGATTTACGCGGAGGACCCGGATAACAATTTCTTTCCGTCGCCGGGCAAAATACTCGGACGCCGCGTGCCCGCCGGCCCAGGGATTCGAATCGACGATGGTGTGTACAGCGGCTGGACGGTGCCCAACGAGTATGACCCGTTGCTGGGAAAACTGATCGCATGGGGCGGCGACCGCGACGGGGCAATTGCGCGGCTACAGGGCGCGCTTGACGAGTACTACGCGACGGGGATCAAGACAAACGTCTCGCTCTTTCGCCGCATCCTGGCCACTCGCGATTTTCAGAACGGCGAGATCTATACGCGTTGGCTGGACGATTTTCTCAGCAAGAACCAGAAGAATGCGGCCGGGACTCGAACGACAGACCCAGACAGCGGCGCTGGAGCCGCGGAGAGGGCTGCGATCTTAGCGGCGGCTCTCTGGCACATGTCGCATGGCGGCGAATCGGGAAACAACGCAGGGGCGAACGCAATTGTGCCGGCATCGCGCTGGAAACTCGAAGGCCGGCGGGAGCAATTGGACCGGGAGCCGCAGCGCTAGACCGATGTTCCAGTCGGCGCGGCAAACACACGAGCCATGAAAGTGGAAATCGAAATCGCAGGAAGGGCGCACAGTGTGGATTTGGTCTGCGTGGGCGGACGAATGCGCTACGTCCTCGACGGTCAGACGGTCGAGGCAGATGCGGTGGAAGTGGAACCGGGAATTTACTCGATCTTGATGGATGGAATTTCTTTCGAGGTGCACGTCGAATTGCTCGCAGGACCCGGAGGCGGGCTGCGCGTCGTCGCGGGCCGCCGGGAATTCTCGGCCGATATCCGCGATCCTCGGCAATGGCAGCGCAAACGTGGCGCAACGGCGGAAGCGGAAGGGCGTCAGCAAGTGGTTGCTCCCATGCCGGGCAAAATCGTGCGCGTGCTGGTGGAGGCGGGAGAAGCGGTCGAGGTCAAGCAAGGGCTGCTGGTGGTGGAAGCTATGAAGATGCAAAATGAAATCCGCTCGCCGAAATCCGGAACGGTGGAGCGGTTGCTGGTCACCGAGGGGCAAACGGTGAATGCCGGCGAAATCCTCGCCATCGTCGCCTAGCGCCCGCAACAATCAATCGCGCACGAAACGTGAACCGTGTCGTTCGTTTACTCCTCTTGTTCTCGACAGGCACGGATAAACAGGTGTTCGAGAGGGTTTTATACACGCATGAAAGGCGGTGAGGCCTCGAACAAAGAGGCGAGGCAAATCGCGCGAGCTGCTCCGTTTGCGATTTACTTCGAGGCGGGAAGCTTTCCGGCTGATTCGGTGATCTGGCGTGCGAGATAGTTCGTGACGTGCGACTCGTCCCGCGCCTCAATCAAGTATGCGGAGCGCAGCAGCTGCTCCTTGCGGTTGCGCAGCATGTCGCGAATCGAAGTCTGCACTTGCGGATCAGACAGTTCTCGCTGCCCCGCCGGTTCCTTCGCGACCAGCTTCAGGATGCGAAAGCCGCCTTTGTTCACAGCCACGGGCTGGCTGACTTCGCCCGCGCGCATCGCGAGAACAGTCTTTTTCAGCACCGGATCGGACTGATTGAGAGCAGACTCAGGAACGAAGCCGAGATCGCCGCCGGTGGATGCCGTGGAATCCTCAGAGTAATCCATGGCAAGCTGGGCGAAATCCGCGCCACTGCTTATTTTCTGCTCGATGAGGGCGGCTTTGCGTTTTGCTTCGGCGTCGCTGGTGGCCTTGTCGTTCTTGCGGTTGCGGACGGTGGGGTCCGGGTGAGGGGTGATGACGATCTGGGCGATGTGGTATTGCGGCTCGGCGACGTTGAACTGGGCGCGATTCTTATTGTAAAAATCCGCGATGTCCTGATCGGTGATGGCGATCTTCGCGATCACTTCCCGGTTCAGCAGTTTCTGAATGGAAAGTTGGCGGCGAATGTCGCCCTTGAGGTCGTCCACGGTGAGGCCGGTGTCTTTCAGTTTCTTCTGAAATTCTTCTTCGGTGTAGGGGCTCTTCGATTCGGTGAATTTGTCTTCCACCTCCGCGTCGCTGGCGATCAGATTATTCTTGGTCGCGCGCTCGAGCATGATTTCATTGTTGATCAGCTCATCCAAAATGCTGAGTTTGAGGGAGAGAGATTCTTCCTGGGAGGGCTCGGGGGCGTCGGCGTTTACGCGCGTGCGGTAGTATTTCTCTACCTCGGCACGCGAAATTTCTTTTCCGTTCACCACGGCCCACACGTCCGGGCCGGGCGCGGCTTCCTTCTTGCAGTTGGCCGCAAACGCGCAAGCGGCAAGCGCAGCGAGTATCAGGATTCGGCGCTTCAAGCGGAACTCCTATTGAGGGGGATGCGCCTCAAGCGGCCTTTTTCACGCGGCCAGCGCGGATACAGGCCGTGCAGACACGCACATGCTTGCGCACGCCATCGATCACGGCCTTCACGCGGCGCAGATTTGGATTCCATCGCCGGCGGCGGACATTGTGCGCGTGGCTGATGGTGTTGCCGAAGCTCGGCTTCTTGCCGCAGATTTCACATGCGAGTGCCATAGTGACGCTGCTCCCGGTTGAAAAATTTGGAAAAGTAAGAATTTTAATGCTACCAGAGATTGCACCGGGCGGGAAGCGATTTGGGCGCCCCTCGACTGCTCGGGGTTGCTTTCTTCGTGCAGCCTCCGCAAGACGCTCTGGACGGTCAAATCCAAGTTATTGATATAATGCGCTACTTGGAATACGTGACAAAAACCGCTTTCGATGGTACAAGAACGTAATCAGAGCGCTAAAGGCTTCCCAGCGATGCGGGCACGTCAAGATCAGCTAACCAAATTTCAGCCTCCGGTGAAGTCTGCCGGGCCAGCCGAAAAGAAATTGCGCCTCTCCGTGGTGATCCCTGTTTATAACGAGCGAAAATTCATCGAAGAAGTGCTGCGCCGCGTTCAGGGATCCGGTCTCGCTGACGAGATCGTGGTTGTGGATGACGCTTCCACCGACGGCACGCGCGAGATTTTGCAGGAATTCTTGCGCCTCCAAACAGAGGGACACCAGGAAGCGGAGATTGCCGACGGAAAAGGAACACTGCGGCTCGAGCCGTTCCGTTTCCTGTTCCATGAAGTCAACAAGGGCAAAGGCGCCGCGCTGCGATGGGGATTTGCGGTCGCCTCCGGCGACATACTCCTGGTCCAGGACGCGGACCTCGAATACGATCCCAAAGAGTATGCCAAGCTCACGGAACCAATCCTCGACGGGCGGGCCGACGTGGTGTACGGCTCGCGATTCCTGGGTGGCCCGCAACGCGTGCATTTATTTTGGCACTATGTCGGCAATAAATTTCTCACTCTTCTTTCCGACATGGTCACCAATCTGAATCTGACGGACATGGAGACATGCTATAAGGTGTTTCGCCGGGATGTGCTCGAGAGAATCGAGTTGAAATCGAACCGTTTCGGGTTCGAGCCGGAAGTGACGGTGAAAGTGGCGAAGGGCAACTGGCGCGTCTACGAGGTGCCGATCTCCTATTCCGGGCGAAGCTACAAGGACGGAAAGAAAATCACCTGGCGAGACGGATTTGTCGCCCTCTACTCCATCCTTCGATACCGGGTCTTCGACTGATACCCTGCTCCTCAGGTTTCCTTTGCCGGCGAGTGTCCGAAGCAGTACCACGGGCGCACTCCAGGCTCTTAACGTTGGACATGGTACCGAGAGCGCTTTTCCTCGCGACAATTCTCCACGACATAATTTGAGTTCGCGTGCCAAGCATTCCCAAGGAAACTTCCAAATGTTACCGAACGCAATGGCAGAATTCCTCGCACGCTATGGATCTCTGCGATGTCATAGTGAATCTCGAGAAGATGGTCTCGCTTCCAGACCAGCTCAGCACCTGTCATCGGATCAGCGCTGAACACCTCACGTTCCTCTCTCATTTCTACCGGAGCCCCTTTTCGAACGATGTACACGTTCGAATCCACGCCGCCTCCCCGGGCTAGATTCGAACTAGCAACCCTTCGGTTAACAGGTTCGATTTCAAATCCATAAGTCGTTGTTCAACCGTCGTTTAGGGTTATCGGGAAGCCAATCTTCTCCCTCAAATGCTCCGAAGTTGTTCCACAATCAATCCAGCCATCCTATTAGTGCGTTGGCCATCGAACGGGTTCAACGGAGAAAACACAGGAAGGGTTGCGCCTCAGTCCCTGCTCGATTTACTAGTTCCGGCCTAGCCATTCGGCGGATGTAAACGCCACACCAGCTGCGGCATTCTGTTGGCGGAGATCTTAAATATGTCTGCAGAACTCATTGAACTTTCAAATGCCTTGGCACAATCCACCGAGCACGCCGCTAGGAGTACGGCTTCCGTCCATACCGAG
>Ga0187802_10000104_pt1 | contig 18255 bp, 13 predicted proteins | sample NC_wetland_sal_i_FD_130584 | JGI IMG/M metagenome (GOLD analysis project Ga0187802, IMG submission 130584) | Wetland sediment microbial communities from Neuse River Estuary, North Carolina, USA - Control_2 | ecosystem: Environmental > Aquatic > Freshwater > Wetlands > Sediment | place: USA... | reverse complement strand
CGCGGGCTGCCGCAGCTCGCGAGAACCATGGACATGGCCGAAAGCGACATTACGATTCACCTGACGCGGATCGGCGGCGGCTTCGGGCGGCGGCTGATAAACGACTACATGATGGAAGGCGCGTGGATCGCGAAGGCGGCGGGCGCGCCGGTGAAGCTGCTGTGGACTCGCGAGGACGATATGCGGCACGATTTTTACCGTCCGGCGGGATTTCATTATCTGACGGGCGGGCTGGACGCGAGCGGGAAGATTGTGGCGTGGCGAAATCATTTTGTGAGCTTCGGCGAGGGGAAAGAATTCGCGCGGTCCGCCGGGATTTCGGCGGACGAGTTTCCGGGGCGGTTCATCGCGAATTACGCGCTGGAGGCGTCGTTGCAGCCGTTCGGCGTGCCGACCGGGGCGCTGCGCGCGCCGGGAAGCAACGGCATCGCGTTCGTGATTCAGTCGTTCATCAACGAGATGGCGCACGCGGCGGGAAAAGACCCAGTGGAATTCCGGCTGGAGCTGCTGGATTCGCCGGTGCTGGCGCTGAAGGACGCCTCAACTTTGCCGGCTTTTCAATTTAACGCGCCGCGGATGAAGGGGGTGCTGAAGCTTGCGGCGGAGAAATCGGGCTGGGCCGCGCGCAAGCTGCCGAAAGATACGGCGATGGGAGTGGCGTTCCATTTCAGCCATCGCGGGTATTTCGCGGAAGTGGCTGAGGTGAGCGTGAACGCGGACAACAAGGTGAAGGTGAAGAAGGTTTGGGTGGCCGGGGATATCGGCAGCCAGATCATCAATCCGAGCAGCGCCGTGAATGAAGCGCAGGGCGCGGTGATCGACGGGCTGAGCCAATTGATGAGCTACGAAATTACGATCGAGCGCGGGCGCGCCATGCAATCGAATTATGACGACTTTGCGCCCGTGCGTATTTACGAGGCACCGCCGGAGATTGAAATTCACTTTTTGAAGTCGAATTATCCGCCGACCGGGCTTGGCGAGCCGGCGCTTCCGCCGATCCTGCCGGCGGTGTGCGATGCAATCTTCAGCGTCACCGGGAAGCGAATCCGCTCGCTGCCGCTCTCGAAGCATGGTTTCACGTGGGCGTAGGAAGCGGAAAACGGAAGCCCGAGACCGGGCCATCGCTCGACTGAATCGGTCAAGTATGCGAGACCTTCGCGCTTGCAGCGGTTCCTACGTTATCGCGGCTCCTATTTTTGATGCGCCGAGTATTCGCAGAAGCAGCGTACGACGGCGTGGAGCTTCTCGCCGCTGCTGCTAGGCAGGAACGGGCTGCCACCGCTGGGGACGTAGCTGGCCGAGACGTAGTGGTTGCCGACTTTGAGGCGCGAAGTATCCCACGCGGCGCGGCCTTTGGAATCGAGCTTGATGGGCTCGCCGACATTCGAGCCATCAAGTGAGAATTGGACGGTGCCGGCGGGAACGGCGCTGACGGCCGGGTTGGTAGGCGCGACAGCAGCGGTGAAGGCGACCCATTCACCGACTTGCGAGGGATCGGCGTCGTCGGAAAGGGTTGTTGCGGTGGAGTCGGCTTGGAGGCGCTGGCTGACTTGATAGATTTTGGCGAAGCCGACGTAGCCGGTGATTTCGACGTCGAAGAGGCAATCGGCATGCATGTTTTTATTTTTGATTTCGCGACAAGCTTCTTCGGCGACTTGCAGGGTGGCGGGGCTGACGGGCTTGGCATTCGGGACGGTGCACGGAGGCTTCTCGAACGGCCAGGAGGTCATGGTGAAAGTGGCGGTGGAGGTGCCGGGAGCGTAATCGAAAAGACTTGTTTTGTCCGTGACGCGCCAGGCATCGGCGAAATTCTGATAGAGAGCGACGTAACGGGCGTGCAACGCAGCGGGCATGGGGCCCATAGGCGTGCCATCGGGGAGCGAGGGGAGCCAGCCGCCGGGGGGAATGACGCCGAGGGTGCCTTCGAGCGCGGGAGTGCGGGAGACGTCCACGTCGAGGAACCATTTGCTTTGGGAGGGCCACCATTCGGGAGTGACGTCGAGAATTGTTTCGTCCGGGAAATCGATCTCGATGCCGCCGGCAGTGGATGTGTTTACGATGCGAGCGCCATCAGCGAGATCGAGGCCTGATGGACCGAGCGTGGTAAGGATGCCGTCGACGCGGAGTTGCAGGCCGCTGGGATCGGGCACGCCGCTGAGGTTGGGCTCATAGGTGACGCGATGGCTTCCGACGCGCGCGGCGACAGCGGTATTGAGGCTGACGCAGGTGGCGAGGCCGTCGTGAGGATCGGCGCCCGGGGTGAAAGTGGTGGAGATGGGTTCCTGTCGAGTCTGGATTTCCAGGCCATCGTAATCGCGGAGAACGACGAACTCGCCGGCGCCCTGGAAATCGTAATGGACACCGTTAACGGTGGTGAGGTGTGGGTCGCCCTCGTGGGCGGCGGCGCCGCCGGTGACTTCGTTGGTGTAGGCATCGTAACGCGAGGTGCCATCGGGATTGTCGCCGGTGCTATTGGAATCATCGGCCCAGGAGGGATGAGCTAGACCTTGGAAGTACGCGAGGCCAGAGAAATCGCCGAACTGGATGTCGGCCTGACCGGAGACTGGCGGATTGGAGCCGTTTCCGTCGGATGTGCCGGCGCTGATTTGGGCGTTGGCCATGAAAGTGGGAGAGGCACCGGTGGGCGTGGCGATGGTGCAGAACTCCTGCATGGTGGTGTTGGAAGCGGAGTTGCGGGCATCGTGCCAACAGACGGCGATATTTCCCGAAAGAGGATTGCTGGCGATTCTCGGTAAGAACTTGCTGTTGGTTGTAGCGTCGTCATTGACTTTGATGGGTGGGCTACTCCAGGTTGCGCCATCGGTGTCGGAGAAACGGACGAAAATGCCCGTGTCGCTGCTCCCCGCTGATGGAGCGTCGGTGTAAACGAGATAAAGGCGCCCGTAATGGGGGCTGGCCATGTTGCGGTCATAGGCAAAGCCAGCTTCGGAGTCGATGGTGCGGCGGCTCTGAGCGGGAATGGGGTAAAAGCCACCGACGTTGGTCGCGGTCGCGGTGACTGCCGCCGCGAAGGGGTTGGGGCCGAGGCCATCGGACTTTGTGTTGACGAGGAGGTTCGCGGGACCGGGGCCGCCATTTGGGCTCTCGCAAACTTGCACGACGGCGCCATTGGGAGAGATGGCAATGTCACCAAAGCTGCAGCTTACAGTGCCGGGAATTGTTTGCAGCGCGCCGAACGCGCCGATGTTTGACGCGCCCAAGCCGGTGACGGCAGCACCGCGGGCGACCATTTGACTGCTCTGGTTCCAGACGACCCAGACTTGGCCGGAAGCGGCGGTGACGGTGGGCTGGTCAACACTGGCGGGGCCGAAGGTCGCCAAAGTGACGAAAGTCTGTCCGCCATCCTTGCTGAGAAGCGTGATGATGTTGGAGACGCTGCTATCGATGTAGGTGAGGAAAAGGTTGCCAAAGGTGTCCCAAGCCAAGGTGGGATCGCAGCAGGCGGCTGGACCGAGGGCGGGGTTCACGCCGTTGGCGATGGTTTTGCTGGGGTCGGGATAAATCCAGGTGCCGCCGCCGTCAACGCTGCGGGCGGCGAAAAGGCCGCCAGTGGCGTTGTTACACATTGAAAAAAGCTGGAGCTTATTGGTGGGATTCTTGATGATCGCGCACTCGTTCTGGTAGTTCGAGAGTTTGGACATGTTTCTTTCGGCCAAGCCCGACACCTGAGCGCGGGAGGGAGAAGAAGCGACAAGAGGGATGACGACGAAAGCGGCGGCCAGGAAGAAGCGAAGAATTCGAAGTTTGCGGATCATGGATATGCTCCTTTCCTACTTTTGAGTAGCGGCAGCCCAAAGACCACGCCTGGCAAACCGGGCTTCGGTTTCCGCCTTCAAGAGCTCGTTGTATTTGTATCCGAGTTGGTAATCTTCAGCCTGTTGCCGCTGCACCAGGCCCTGCCTGACAAGTTCGAGACCGACGTCCTTGATCCCGATATCGGGATCGTCGGTAAAGAGCCGTGACACGAGATCGCCGTTTTCGGCGCGGCTGCCGAGGCGCATGCGGGCGTTTTTGCCAAGGAGGAGCCGGGTAACGTACTCCTTGGCCTGGTTGGCCTTGGCCTCGTCTCTGGGTACAACGATGCCGATGATGCGGATGACGGAGCTTCCGGCGCCGTAGTTGAGGATGACGACATCGGCACTTCTGACCTCGGTGACTCTGCCGTAGAGGGAGTCACCGGCGAGGGCTGGGAGCAGGCCAGCGAGCAGAATCAAACCAGCGACGAAATAGGGGATGAAACGTATCTTCCTCATTCTTACTCTCCTCCGACACGCGATTTCCGTCTTGGGGCCTTGCTGACATGGCGGAATTTGCGACTGAATGGATAGTTCGCTGGTCAGTAGTGACGGAGGGGACTGAATCGTTACAACTCGCCACGAGGGGGGCGAGCGTGGCACAATGAGCGGCGGGACGGGCGGGTTGGCGGATGCTCTGAGCGAGGACACGTGAGCGGCATGAAATTGAGAGCAACGATTGGGGCGGTGATGCTTGCTGCGTTTTGCGCGGCTGGGTGCAGCAAGGGGGATCACTCGACGGCTGGGAACGCAGCGCCGAGCGCGACGGCGCCGAGTAGCGCGCCGGGCGGCATTGCGCCGAGCGCAGCGAGTCCCACGGCAACGGCGGGAACGAGCGATGAGGAGGCCATCAAAGCGGCGATTGGGCAGCATCTGCGCGAGAACTCGGGAATCAACATGGCGGCGATGGAGACGACGTATGATTCGATCTCGGTTCAGGGAGAGAAGGCGCAGGCCAACGTCACATTTCGAATGAAGCAGGGCGGGACTGCCATGGTGATGATTTACTATTTGTCGCGGCAGGGGAACGACTGGTCGGTTTTGCGCGGCGAATCTGGCAGCGGTGGTTTCCAGCATCCTCCCATGGACAAGGCGCATTCGGGCGCGCCTTCGGATGCGCCGGCGCCTGCGACGCCGGATTTGAAGCGGTTTTATAAGCACGATTCAGCGTCGAGTTCCTCGACGACGGCGCCTGCCGCGGGCTCTTCGCCGTAGTAGCGAGGGCGGAAGTGCATTGGCTCGCGCGGCGAGATGCGAGCTGGAAAAGCAGAAAGAAGGCGAAGGCTCCCCGTGCGGAGGATCGAGCAGGCACGGGGAGTTTTTTTTTGGGGCTAATGCGTCGAGGCAGGCGCGGCCATCGATGGAGTAGGCAGGTTTGATTCACTCCGCATGGGCGAGGGTGGAGGATGTGTGCCGAAGCGTGGGACGAGGAGTGGGGACGGCTATAGAGGAAAGGGGTTTTGGACGATGAGTCACAGTGGGGTGTGACGGGCATCACAGTAGGCGGCCTGCAACGCTTGGTAACGTAATTGCGCTCCCGAGTGGGGGGCGGCCGCGGGCTAATCTGGGTTCCTAGGCGCGAGATGCGCGGAAATAGAACAGGCAAATTCGCGAGAAACCTGAGGGGCTAAGTCGCCCGGCAGGACTGGAAGGCAAGACATGGCACAGGACACAGCGATCGTAGACGGGAATGAGGCAGCGGCATGGGTTGCCTACCGGCTAAATGAGGTGATTGCCATCTATCCCATCACGCCGTCTTCGCCGATGGGGGAGTGGGCGGATCAGTGGAAGGAAGAAGGACACAAGAACATCTGGGGCGAATTGCCGACGGTGATCGAGATGCAGAGCGAGGGAGGAGCGGCGGGGGCTCTGCATGGCGCGCTGCAAGCGGGTGCGCTGGGGACGACGTTTACGGCATCGCAGGGCCTGCTGCTGATGATCCCGAATATGTACAAGATCGCGGGGGAATTGACGGCGGCGGTGATTCACGTGGCGGCGCGGACGGTGGCGACACACGCGCTTTCGATTTTTGGGGATCACAGCGACGTGATGGCAACGCGGGCGACGGGGTTCGCGCTGCTGGCTTCCAACTCGGTGCAGGAAGCGGCTGATTTTGCGCTGATTGCGCAGGTGGCGACTCTGGAATCGCGAATCCCTTTTCTGCACTTTTTCGACGGGTTCCGAACATCGCACGAGGTGAATAAGATCAAGGTGCTGACGGATGAGGATTTGCGGGCGATGATCGAGGATGCGCATGTGCGGCAGCACCGGGAGCGCGGATTATCACCGGACCATCCGGTGCTGCGCGGGAGCGCGCAGAATCCGGACGTGTTTTTCCAGGCGCGCGAGGCATGCAATCCGTACTACAGGGCGTGCGCGACGATCGTGCAGGGGGCGATGGACCGGTTCGCGAAGCAGACGGGGAGGAGTTACCACCTGTTTGATTACTTCGGGGCGAGCGATGCGGAGCGGGTGATCGTGGTGATGGGGTCGGGAGCGGGAGCGATTGAAGAAGCTGTTGAGCGGCTCGTGAAGGATGGGGAGAAGGTGGGGTTGCTGAAGGTGCGGCTGTTCCGGCCGTTTGCGGCAGAGGCGTTTTTGTCGGCGCTGCCGAAAACGGCGCGGGCCATGGCCGTGCTGGATCGAACGAAGGAGCCGGGGAGCCTGGGAGAGCCGCTCTATATGGATGTGGTGACAGCGATCAGCGAAGCGGCGGGCGGGAAAGCGTCGAGGCCGGATCTGCGAGTGGTGGGCGGACGATACGGCCTCTCGTCGAAGGAATTTACGCCGGCGATGGCCAAAGGCGTGTTCGATGAATTGAAGAAGGCAGGGCCGAAAAATCATTTCACGATTGGGATTCATGACGATGTGACGCATACGAGCCTGGAGTATGATGCGGAATTTTCGACCGAGGATCCGCACACGGTGCGGGCGCTTTTCTATGGGCTGGGATCGGACGGAACCGTCGGGGCAAACAAGAATTCGATCAAGATCATCGGCAAGGGCACGGACAATTACGCGCAAGGATATTTCGTGTACGACTCGAAGAAGGCGGGGTCGGTGACGGTTTCCCACCTGCGGTTCGGGCCGAATCCGATCCGGTCGACTTATCTGATCAGCAAGGCGAGCTTCGTCGCGTGCCACCAGTTTCAGTTTCTCGAGCGGATGGACGTGGTGGAGGCGGCGCAACCCGGCGCGACTTTTCTGCTGAATGCGCCGTTTGGCCCCGAGGAGATTTGGAACCACGTGCCGCGGTCATTGCAGCAAGCGATTATCAAGAAGGGGCTCAAATTCTATGTGATCGATGCATACAAGGTGGCGCGCGAAGCGGGGATGGGCAGCCGGATCAACACCATCATGCAGACCTGCTTTTTCGCCATCAGCGGCGTCTTGCCACGGGAAGAGGCAATCCAGGCGATCAAGGAGGCCATCCGCGAGACGTATGGAAAACGCGGCGATGCCGTGGTGCAGAAGAATTTTGCGGCGGTGGACCAGGCGCTGGCGCACCTCCACGAGGTGAAGGTCCCCGGGCAGGTGACGGCCGGATTTGACATCATGGCTCCGGTGCCGGAGCGGGCGCCGGAATTTGTGCAGAACGTGCTGGGGGCGATGATCGCGGGAAAGGGCGATTCCCTGCCCGTGAGCGCGATGCCGATTGACGGGACGTTCCCGACGGGAACGGCATACTGGGAGAAGCGCAATATCGCGCAGGAAATTCCGGTGTGGGATGAGGAATTGTGCATCCAGTGCGGGAAATGCGTGCTGGTGTGTCCGCACGCCGTGATCCGGGCGAAGATTTACGACTCTTCGCTGCTGGGAAGCGCGCCCGCGACGTTTAAGTCCACGAAGCCGCGCTGGCGGGAATTCGAAAGCCTGCGGTACACGCTGCAAGTGTCTCCCGAAGATTGCACGAGCTGCCGGCTGTGCGTGGAGATCTGCCCGGCAAAGAGCAAGAGCGAGGCAAAGCACAAGGCGATCAACATGCAGGCGCAACCGGCGCTGCGGGAACCGGAAAGCGCGAATTGGGAATTTTTCATCGGCCTGCCGGACCCCGATCGAAACCGGCTCTCGCACGCGCAAGTGAAGGATGTGCAACTGCTCGAACCGCTTTTCGAATTTTCGGGCGCTTGCGCGGGATGCGGCGAGACACCGTACATCAAGCTGCTGACGCAATTATTCGGAGACCGGCTGATGATCGCGAATGCCACGGGGTGCTCGTCGATATACGGCGGCAATCTGCCAACGACGCCGTACACGGCAAATGCGCAGGGGCGCGGGCCTAGCTGGTCGAATTCGCTGTTTGAAGATAACGCTGAATTCGGACTGGGGATGCGGCTGGCGGCGGACAAGAAGCGGGATTACGCGCGGGATCTTGTGAAGCGGCTGGCGGCGACGCTGAGCGACGCGCTGGTGACGGGGATACTGACGGCTGATCAATCGAAGGAAGGGGGGATCGAAGAGCAGCGAGGGCGCGTGGCGGAGCTCAAGAGGAAGATTTCCGGGCTCGACACGGCGGAAGCGCGCGACTTGCTTGCCGTTGCGGATTCATTGGTGCAGAAAAGTGTCTGGCTGGTGGGCGGGGACGGATGGGCGTACGACATCGGCTTCGGGGGGCTTGATCACGTGCTGGGATCGGGGATGAACGTGAACGTGCTGGTGCTCGATACGGAGGTGTATTCGAACACGGGCGGGCAGATGTCGAAAGCCACGCCGCGTGGAGCGGTGGCGAAATTTGCAACGGGAGGCAAACGCACCGGGAAAAAAGATCTGGCGATGGAAGCGGTGAGCTACGGATCCGTGTACGTGGCGCGGGTGGCCATGGGAGGGGGAGACACACACACGATCAAGGCGTTTCTGGAAGCGGAGGCGTACGATGGGCCTTCGCTGATCATTGCCTATAGCCATTGCATCGCACATGGGTACGATATGAGCTTCGGCCTGGAGCAGCAGAAAGCCGCGGTGCTATCCGGCTACTGGCCGCTGATGCGCTATAACCCGGCGTTGCGCCTGGAGGGGAAAAATCCATTCCAGCTTGATTCCAAGGCACCCAGCATTCCGCTGAAGAAATACGCGTACCAAGAGGCGCGCTATACGATGCTGGCGCGAAGCAATCCGGAGGCGGCGCGCGAGCTGTTGATTGCCGCGCAAGACGACGTGGAGCGGCAATGGCGCGTCTATGCGAATCGCGCAGGGATGCCCGGGCGGGCGGAGACGCCGGGGTTCGCGCCGCGGGAAATGGAGCCGTCGAAGCAAGAGGCTCCGGAAGCGGGAGAAGAGAAATGATAGATATCAGCACGACGTATCTTGGCCTTCCCTTGAAATCTCCGATTGTTGCGTCGGCCTCTCCGCTGGGGGAATCGGCCGCGAGCATCCGCCAGCTCGAGGATTGCGGGGTGGCGGCGGTGGTGCTTCCTTCGCTCTTCGAGGAACAACTCGACCTGGAGAGCCAGGCAATCGATTCTGATCTTTCGCGGGGCGCGGATAGCTTTGCGGAGTCTCTCGATTATTTTCCGGATTTGAACAGTTACAACCTTGGGCCCGATGGCTACCTAGAACTCATCCGAAAGGCCAAGAAAACCGTTTCCATCCCGGTCATTGCCAGCCTGAATGGGGTTTCCCTGGGTGGATGGAGCCATTACGCGCGATTGATGGAAGAGGCCGGAGCCGACGCCATTGAACTCAACCTCTATGCGATTGCGACGGACCCGACCGTGAGCAGCGCGGAGTTGGAGCAGGGTTACTGCGAGCTGGTGAGCGGGGTAAAGGGGTGCGTGGGCATTCCGGTGGCCGTGAAGCTATCGCACTTCTTCACCGCCATGGCTTGCATGGGCAGAAGACTCGAGGAGGCTGGAGCGGACGGGCTGGTGCTGTTCAACCGGTTTTACCAGCCGGACTTCGATATTGAGGCGCTGGATGTGGTGCCGACGCTGACGCTGAGCAGCTCGAGGGAATTGCTCTTGCGGCTGCACTGGATTGCCATTCTATATGGGCGAGTGCGGCCCGATCTGGCGGTGACTGGCGGAGTGCACACGGCGGAGGACGTGCTGAAATCCATGATGGCCGGGGCGCATGTGGCCATGATGACGTCCGCGCTGCTTCAGAACGGAATCGGGCATGCAGCGGTTGTTTTAAAGGATTTGCGGCGATGGATGGAAGAGCACGAATACGCTTCGATACGACAGATGCGCGGGAGCATGAGCCAGCGATCGGTTTCGAACCCGGCGGCGTTCGAGCGGGGCAACTATATGCGGGTGCTGAGCTCGTACACACTGCGGCAGCCTTCCGCGAGGCGATGAGGCGAGCGGGGGTTCGCGCGAGCCGTGCCGACCGAGGCAAGCCTCGGTGGAATGTTCGGCTTTCGGCACGCTTGAACGGGAGAAAAACGGCGGCCCTTCGGCTGAGCTCAGGGCAAGCTCGCCGGCGCACTTCAAATTAGCGGGTTCTCGTAAGGAAGCTCACCACTGTTCAATCCCCGGGTTGACTTCCCTTCCGAAGGTTGTATCCGACGTCACAATGCGGTGTGACCGATGCCACTGAAAGAACTGGCAGCGGTGGATGAGGATGGTTAATGGGGACAGAGAAGACTGCCGACCGGTGGAAGCAAGCGAGGCAAAAGAGCGGCGTGGCCCCTTGAAGCTAAAGGAGGAGTTCATGTTTGCACGGCTTATGACACTTCAAATCAAGGAAAATGCGGCAGAAGAATTTCCGAATGTATTCGGAAAAGAGATTCTTCCGCTGCTGCGCAGGCAGCGAGGGTTCAGGGAAGAACTGGTTCTGGTGAATCCGAGCAAGACCGAAGCGACCCTGATCAGCCTGTGGGAGAACAAGGAGACGGCGGAGGTTTACGCCCAGGAGACGTATCCGGCGATCTCCCGGCTGATGAACAAGTACATCGTCGGATCTCCGACGGTGAAGACGCTGGAAGTGGAATATGCAACGCTTCCGACGTTCCAAAAGTTCGTGACGGTGCCGCTGAATTAGTCGCTCCAGTAACTTGTGGGGGAGAGGGACGAGTTGCGTCCCTCTCCGAGCGATGAATTCGCCGGCGGAGCAGGAACATGATCCAGCCGAATGCAATCTATCGCCGATGTCCGGTGAGCAATGCGAGGCCGAACATGCTAATCAGAGATATGACGCCGGATGAATGCCGACAAGTGATGAACCGAAACGGGTTTGGAAGACTCGGATGCTCCCGGGACAACCAACCTTACGTGGTGCCGATTTACTTCGCCTACGAGCCGGACCATATCTACGGCTTCACGACTTTTGGCAAGAAGATTGAATGGATGCGCGCGAATCCGAAAGTGTGCGTGGAAGTGGACGAAGTGGTGAGCCATTTTCAGTGGATGAGCGTGATTGCCACCGGGCGGTACGAGGAGTTGCCCAATACCGCCGTATATAGCGCTGAACGGCAGCATGCTTTGATGGTGCTCGAGAAGCGCATGCTGTGGTGGCAGACCGCGTATGCGGCGAAACAACTGCCCACCCGGCATCGAACGGATGAACCTCTCTTTTACAGCATTCACATCGATTCGATGACGGGGCACCGAGCGGTGCCGGATGTCGTCGAGACAAGCATTGGGCTTGCGGATCAAGCGAAGAATGCTTCGGGCCAGGCGCTGGAAGAGTAAGAACCCACCGATCGTACCAACAAGCCAGAAATCACAGATAAAACAGGGCTGCAGTCAGAGTTCGCCTCGGACCAGATCGTCGAGGGATTCGCGGCGGCGGGCGACGCGAAACTGGGCGCGATTCACGAGGACCTCGGCGGGGCGCGGGCGGGCGTTGTAATTGGAGGCTTCAACGAAGCAATAAGCGCCCGCGGCCCAGACGGCGAGGAGTTCGCCCGGGGCGACGTCTTCGAGGGGCCAGTCGCGGGCGAGGAAATCTCCGGTTTCGCAGACGGGACCGACTATGTCAACGCGGTTCTTGGGACGAGCGACGGGGCCGCGGGAGGTGCGGGTGATGGGCTGGATGGCATCGTAGAGAACGGGGCGGATGAGATCGTTCATGGCCGCGTCGACAATTACGAAACGTTTGCCGCGCGTTTCTTTCACATAGAGCACGCGCGTGAGCAAGACCCCCGCGGGGCCGACAATCGAGCGGCCCGGCTCGAGAAGGAGGCGGCAGCCGAGGGGGCGAATGATTCGAGCGAGGGTGCGAGCGTAGGCGGGCGCGTCGAACGGCTTTTCATCGGTGTAGCGGATGCCAAAGCCGCCGCCGACGTCGATGCAATCGAGACGGATGCCGGCGAGGGCGAGTTCGCGAACACAGGAGGCCAAGCGCGCGAGGGTGCGGCGAAAAGGATCAACGGTGAGAATCTGCGAGCCAATGTGGGCGCTGATTCCGCGCCAGGTGAAGAAGCGGGAATTCTTGTGCGCGAGATAGAGGCGGCGGGCTTCGGTCCACTCGATGCCGAATTTGTGCTCGCGGCGGCCGGTGGAGATGTGGCGGTGGCCTCCGGCGAGGATATCGGGATTGATGCGAATCGCGACGGCGGGGGGCGCACCGCCCGCGCGGATGTGGCTCGCAGCTTCGCTTGCGAGAACTTCGAGCTCCGCGGCGGATTCGACATTGAAAAGGAAAATGCCTGCATGACGGCTGCGAAGGCGGCTGCTGTTGGTGCCGGACCGATAGCGCAAGGCGGCGCGAATTTCCTCACGAGTCTTCCCTACCCCTGAAAAAACAATTCGCGAACCTGGAACGCCGACGCGGCTGAGGCGATCGAGCTCGCCGCCGGAGACAACATCGAAGCTGCTGCCGAGATGGGCGAGCAGCCGGAGCACGGAGAGGTTCGAATTGGCTTTTACGGCGTAGCAAATCGAGTGCGGAAGCGAGCGGAAGGCGCGGTCGAGGCGGCGGTAGGCGGATTCGATACTGGCGCGGCTGTAGACGTAGGCCGGAGTGCAAACGGCGGCGGCGATTTTTTCGAGCGGCACGGATTCGCAGCAGAGGGGCTGACCGTGCGAATCGGGCCGGCCCGTGGGACGATAAGCGAAATGGGGGGTGTAGGAGACGGGATCGGGCATGAAATGCGCGATTCGAAAGCGTGGCGCCGAGGCTGAGGACTTCATGGCGGAGAACATCTTACCGAGTTTCACGGCAAAATCTACGGTTGCGGGCATGATTCTGGCGTAATTCTTGACTTCGTGGGCAGCGTTCGTTAATCTGCCCGTGTTCTTGGTAGAGGTGCGGAGGCCATGAGTAGCCGGGTTTGCAATTCCGAGCAGCTTCGGAGATCGGGCGAAAAGGGTACGGGTTGTCGACTCCGCCGAAATTACCGCGCTAGCTGAAGGCGCGGTGGTTGGGGGACAGGTCTAAGGCTTGTCCACTGTCATCCGTGAGAAACGGATGGAGCGCTATCGAGGAGTGACGACACCCGAGCAGTTCCTCTCGCGGATCTTCCCTTCTCCTTTCGTTCCATCCTGAAAAGGCCCTCAGCATGACGAATGTGTTTGCGCTCACTCGAACGCTGGTGGACATCCCGTCGGTGAGCAATGACGAAATTCGCGTGGGCGAGTTTCTATTTGGCGAGCTATCGAAGCTGGCGGCGAAGCACGGCGGGCGCGTGGAGCGAATGGCTGTGGAAGGCGGGCGGTTCAATTTGTTTGCGGCCTGGGGCGAGCCGATTGTGACGCTTTCAACGCACATGGATACGGTTCCGCCTTTTTTTGCGAGCAGTGAGGATGGCGAATTTATACGAGGGCGCGGGTCATGCGACGCAAAGGGAATCATTGCGGCGATGATCGCTGCCGTCGAGACGCTTTTGCGCGAAGGGACGCGAAATATCGGGCTGCTGTTTTTGGTGGGCGAGGAGCGAAACAGTGTGGGGGCACGGGCAGCGGCGCACGAGCCGCGCGGGGCGCGCTATTTGATCAACGGAGAACCGACCGAGAACAAGCTGGCGCTCGCATCCAAAGGTGCGCTGCGATTGGAGATTTCGGCGACGGGACGCATGGCGCATTCGGGTTACCCGGAGCTGGGTGAATCGGCGATTGAGAAGTTGCTTGATACGCTCGAGGCGGTGAGGAGGATTCCGCTGCCGGCGGATGCGCTGCTGGGCCAGAGCACGATCAATATCGGCACGGTGACGGGCGGACGCGCGCCGAACGTGATCGCGGATGCGGCGAAGGCCGAGGTGTTTGTGCGGCTGGTGGGCGAGCCGGGGCCGATTCGCGATGCGTTTCGCAGGGAAGCCGGAGACCGGGCAGAGGTGAAGGAAATCGGGCACATTCCGGTGATGAAGTTCGAGGGATTCGATGGGCTGCCGACGACGGTCGTTTCGTTCACGAGCGACGCGCCGATTTTGGGCGGGGCGTGGGGGAAGGCGCTGCTGATTGGTCCGGGGAGCATTCACGTGGCGCACACGGCGGAGGAGCGGATTGCGAAGCGGGAGCTGATGGAGGCGGTGGGGATTTACACGGGTATGACGCGGAAATTGCTGGGGCGAGGGTGAGAGAGATGTTGGGCGGCGAATTTACGCCAGGGTGCGGCGACTCATGATCGTGATGAAATTTGGCGGGACATCGCTGGAATCGGCGCGTGCGATCGGGCGCGTCGGGGAGATTGTCGCAGGCGCGCGGGAGAGGCGGCCGGTGGTGGTGGTTTCTGCAATGGGGAAGACGACGAATTGCCTGCTGGCGATTGCGAGCGATGCGGCGAAGGGGAAACGCGCCGAGGCGATGGGACGCTTGCGTTCGCTCGAGGAATATCACCGGCGGGAATCTTTGGCGCTGGCGGGTGAGGCGGAACGCGCGGAGTTGGCGGCGGCGCTCGAGGAGCATTTCCGCGCGCTGGCCGAAATCGTAGATGGCGTTTGCGCGCTGGGGGAGCTGACGCCGCGGTCGCTGGATGCGGTGGCGAGCATCGGTGAGCGGTTATCAAGCCGGATCGTTGCGGCCGCTTTGAGGAGTCACGGGCTTCGGGCGACACACGTGGATGCGCGCAGCGTGATTGCGACGGATTCGAACTTCACGCAGGCGGCGCCGGATATTGCGGAAACGTACGCGCGTGTATCGAGAGCCGTGGCGGGGCTGGGGGAGGAAACGATTGCCGTGATGGGCGGGTTTATCGGTGCGAACCGGGAGGGAGTAACGACGACGCTTGGACGTGGAGGGTCGGATTACACGGCGTCGCTTGTGGGAGCGGCGATTGGCGCCGAGGAGATCCAGATTTGGACGGACGTGGATGGAGTGCTGACCTGCGACCCAAGAATTGTCCCGGAGGCGCGCCCGGTGAAGACGATTTCGTTCGATGAGGCGGCGGAGCTGGCGTACTTCGGCGCGAAGGTGCTGCATCCGGCCACGCTGATGCCGGCGAAGGAGAAAAATATTCCGGTGCGGATCCTGAATTCGCGGCGGCCGGAAGCGGCGGGGACGAACATCACAGCGGAAGTGTTGCCTTGCGCGAATTTGCTGAAATCGGTGGCGTGCAAGCAGGGGCTGACGGTGGTGAATATCCGGTCGAACCGAATGCTGATGGCGCACGGATTCCTGCGGCGGATTTTTGAGGTATTCGACCGGCACAAGACAGCGGTGGACATGGTGTCGACGTCGGAGGTGAGCGTTTCGCTGACGGTGGATAACGTGGCGTGGTTGGAGGAGATTTGCGCGGAGCTTGCGCCGTTTACGGAGGTTTCGATCGAGCGGGACCAGGCGATTCTGTGCGCCGTGGGCGAAAACATCCGGCACACGCCGGGAGTGGCGGCGCGGGCGTTTGGAGCGCTGCGGCACGTGAATGTGCGGATGATTTCGCAGGGAGCGTCGCGGCTGAATATCGGCATGGTGGTTGGCGGACAGGATTTGGCGGAGGCTGCGGGGGCGTTGCACCGGGAATTTTTCTCGACGCTGGACCCGGCGGTGTTTGGGTGAGATGAATCTCGCGATTGTTGGCTACGGAAAAATGGGGCGGCTGATCGAGGCGCTCGCGCCCGGCTACGGGTTTGAGGTGAAGCTGCGGCTGAATCGGGCGAACAATGCGGCCTATGAGGCGCTGACGAAGGACAAACTGGCGGGGATCGATGCCGCGGTGGAGTTTTCGAACGCGCAGGCGGCGCCGGAAAATATCGCGCGGCTGGCGCGGGCGGGAGTTGCGACCGTGGCGGGGACGACAGGCTGGTTCGATCGACTGCCGAGCGTGCGCGGCGCGGTCGAAGGCGCCGGGAGCGGGCTGGTATGGAGCCCAAATTTTTCGGTGGGAGTGCAGGTGTTTGCGCAGATTGTGTCGGAAGCGGCGCGACTGCTGGCGAACGAGGCGGATTACGGCGCATGGGCGTGGGAGATTCATCACGCGGCGAAGAAAGATGCCCCGTCGGGGACTTTGCTGGCGCTGGCGGCGAGGATGAAGGCATCGGGGTATGAACGGGCGATCGATACGAGCAGCAGCCGAGCGGGGTCGCATCCAGGTACGCACGAAATCGGATTTGACTCGCCGGCGGACACCATCACGCTGCGGCACGTGGCGCGGAGCCGGGAGGGGTTTGCGCGGGGAGCGCTGCGGGCGGCGCGGTGGGTGGGAGGCAAGAAAGGCGTATTCGATTTTCGGGAAATTATCGGCGAGCTGGACTGAGGAGCCGGGATGATGGCGGTTTGAGTTCGCGGGAAGCGGGAAGGAAATTCGCTGGGAGGAGGAAAGGCTATGTTCACGGGATGTGGAACTGCATTGGTGACACCGTTTTGCCAGGATCTTTCACTCGATGAGGCAGCGCTTCGGAGGCTGGTGCGCCGGCAGGTGGATGCGCACATCGACTTTCTGGTGCCCTGCGGCACGACGGGCGAATGCCCGACGCTGAGCCACGCCGAGCGGCGGCGCGTGGTGGAGATTACGCTTGAGGAGGGGCACGGGGCCGTACCGATTCTCGCGGGGGCCGGAGGGTACAACACGGCGGAAGTGATCGAGGCGGCGCGCGAATTGCAGGCGATGGGAGTGGATGGGATTTTGTCCGTCACGCCGTACTACAACAAGCCGACGCAAGAAGGGCTGTACCAGCATTACAAGGCGATCGCGGCGGCGATTTCGCTACCGGTCATCGTGTATAGCGTGCCGGGACGCACGGGCGTGAACGTGGAGCCGGCAACGGTGCGGCGGCTCGCGCAGATCGACAACATTGTGGGGATCAAGGAGGCGTCCGGAAATATCGGGCAGATGGCGGCGATTGCGAGCGGAGCCAGCGATATGTTCGCGGTGCTTTCCGGGGACGATGCGATTGCGCTGCCGCTGGCCGCGCTAGGTGGATGCGGAGTGATTTCTGTGGCATCGAACGAGATTCCGGGCGAGATGACGCGCCTCGTGAAGCTGTGCCTGGAGAATAATTTTCCAGAGGCGCGGGAGTTGCAACGAAAATATCTGCCGCTGATGGAAGTGAATTTTATCGAGTCGAATCCAATTCCGGTGAAGGCGGCCATGGCGCTGATGGGATTGCTCGAGCCGGTGTGGCGGCTGCCGCTGGTAGCGCCGAAAGCGGAAAACCTCGCGCGGATCCGCGGGGTGCTCGAATCGCTCGGGATGATCGAACAGGTCTATGCTGCCAGCGCAAATTGAGGCGCTGTTCGACGAGCGGCGGGTAAATTTCACGGAGGCGGAGCGGCGAGTCTTCCAGGCGTTCAAGGATGAATTGAACGCGGGGAGGATTCGCGCGGCGGAGCCGGACGCGGCGGCGCCGACGGGCTGGCGCGTGAACCCGTGGGTGAAGAAAGGAATCTTGCTGGGATTTCGGATGGGGTCGATTGTGGACATGTCCGTGGATGCGGCGCGGCAGCCGTTCATCGATAAGTCCACTTATCCCGTGAAAGCGATTGGGGCAGACGCGGGAGTGCGGATTGTTCCGGGCGGATCGAGCATTCGCGACGGGAGTTATATCGGGCGCGGAGTGGTTTGCATGCCGCCGATGTACATCAATGTGGGCGCGTATGTGGATGAGGGGACGCTGGTGGATTCGAATGCGCTGGTGGGAAGCTGCGCGCAAGTCGGGCGCAACTGCCACATTTCGGCGGGCGCGCAGATTGGCGGAGTGCTCGAGCCGGTCGGCGCGCTGCCGGTGATTATAGAGGATGAGGCGCTGATTGGCGGGAATTGCGGCGTGTATGAAGGGACGGTGGTGAAGCGGCGAGCGGTTCTGGGCAGCGGGACGATTCTGAACCGGTCGACGCCGGTATATGACACGGTGAAGGGCGTGATTCATGCGGCGAGCGAGGAGCAGCCGCTCGTGATTCCGGAGAATGCGGTGGTGGTGGCGGGTTCGCGGCGGATTCAGCGAGGGCGCGGGAAGGATTGGGAGCTTTCGCTTTATACGCCCGTGATTGTGAAGTATCGGGATGCCGGGACGGACGCCAGGGTGCGCCTCGAGGATTTTTTGAGGTGAGGCGGGTGGAAAGGATCTCGTAAGGAGGGCGCGAGGAAAAAGGGCACGAAAAGGGCATAACATAATTCTAAAAGGGGGTGT
>Ga0187802_10000102_pt1 | contig 18263 bp, 17 predicted proteins | sample NC_wetland_sal_i_FD_130584 | JGI IMG/M metagenome (GOLD analysis project Ga0187802, IMG submission 130584) | Wetland sediment microbial communities from Neuse River Estuary, North Carolina, USA - Control_2 | ecosystem: Environmental > Aquatic > Freshwater > Wetlands > Sediment | place: USA... | reverse complement strand
GCCTTGCCCTTGCGCGCGCGCAAGTAATTTAGTTTGGCGCGGCGGACGCGGCCTTGCCGAACGACTTCAATCGAGCTAATCATCGGCGAGTGAACGGGGAAGATGCGCTCGACGCCAATGCCGAAGCTGACGCGCCGCACCGTAAACGACTCGCCCAGCAATTCTCCGCGGCGGCTCATCACCACGCCTTCGAACGGCTGGATGCGTTCTTTATCGCCCTCGCCTTCTTTCAGGCGCACGTGCACACGGATCGTGTCGCCCGGGCGGAATGCGGGGTGGTCCTTGCGAAGTTGGGACTGCTGCGCTTTGGCAATGATGGGCTTCATGTCTATTTTTCCCGGCAGACCCGCTCAGGTGGGGCCAGCACACAACGCACAATTTTTCATTCTACCGAAATCGTCCCATTTTGCCTACATGAAATTGCGGCGGGAGCGGGATCCGGCCCCGAAAATCTGGACTGTTTTCCTGCGCCGCACTCTGGACTACAATGCCGCCAAATCGGGAGATGGAGGCTGCCATGCGAGCAGATCGTGTGGAACTATCCTGGGATGCGGATAAGTCGAATTGGTTGATTCGGATTACTTCCGGCGAAGAGGTGATCCGGCGCCGGTTCCAGGCGCGCAAGGACGCAGACGATAAAACGCTGATTTCGACCGCTCAGCAGGAAGTGCGCGACGAAGGTTACGAGGCGGACCCCGCGCAAGTCAGCATTCGCCGCTAGGCGCGTTTGAGGCCTTTCAATCGGAACAATCGGCTGGAGCTCCGCTTTGCGCGCGTTGCTGAAGCTCTTTCAGGAGCCCCTGATCCTCGGCGTTGAGCGCCGCGCCACCGAGCAGGTCTGGGCGGTTGCACAGCGTTTTTTCGAGGGCTTTCTTGCGGCGCCAGCGGCGGATTTCCTCGTGATTCCCGCCAACGAGGACTTCGGGGACATCCCAGCCGCGAAACGACGGCGGGCGGGTGTAATGCGGATAATCGAGAATTCCGTGATTCGTGAGTCGCAATTCGTGATTCGTGATTCGTGTTGCTCCATCCGCGTGTAAGGGCGCTGCTTGTTTCGCGGTTGCGACTACTGATTCTGCTTCGCTGAACGATTCATTCACGATGGAATCCTCGTTGCCGAGCGCGCCTGGAATCAGCCGCGTCACCGCATCTAGAATCATCGCCGCGGGCAATTCGCCGCCGGAGAGCACGAAATCCCCGATGGAAATCTCATCCGTGGCGAGATGCTCCACCACTCGCTCGTCCACCCCCTCATATCGGCCGCAGAGCAATATGATTCGCTCGAGCTTTGCAAACCGGCGCGCCGCCTGCTGCCGGAAAAGCTTTCCGGCGGCCGAAAGCAGCACGATGGCAGTGCCCGCCGGGGGTGTCCGAGCGCCCGCTCCGCCGAGCAGGGATTCGACTGCCTCGAACAGCGGCTCGGGCTTCATGACCATCCCTTCGCCTCCGCCAAAGGGGCGATCGTCCACGGTACGGTGCCGGTCGTGCGTGAAATCGCGCAGATCGTGCACGTGTGTCTCGACGAGCCGCGCCTCGCGCGCCCGCCGGACGATGCCGTAGTCGAGCGGCCCGCCGAAAAACTCGGGGAAAATCGTGACAACATCAAAGCGCATCATTGCCAATCCTACCGCAAACAGAATCGGAGCGCTGTCATTCCAATGCGTGTGTCGGGTTTCCGAGTAGCGAGGAGGAAGCGCGAATCTATTCGCGATTCAAATCGGCGAGGCCTTCGGGGAGCACGACTTCGATGCGGCGCGCTGGCGTGTCCACACGCACGCAGATTTCCTGCGCCAGGGGAATCAGCAATTCGCCGCGCGGAGAATCGACGACGAGGAGAGGAGTGCCGGCCACATCCTCGCCCGTAAATTGCACGTCGCGGACGCGGCCGAGGGCTGCGCCGCTACTTTCGCGGATTTCGCAACCGATCAGGTCGCTGATGTAATAGCTGCCTGCGGGAAGCGACATCCGCTCGCTGAGCGCAATCTGGACTTCGAGACCGACGAGTTTCTCGGCGGTGGAAATCGAATCCGAACCTTCGAAATGGAAAATGGCCTGGCCGCCGCGGCTTCGGGAAATCCAGCACTTGCGGATGGCGACGGAGCGCGGCTGCGCACGCCCGTCCCACAATGCGGCGGAATGGAGCCGCGTCAAACGCTCGGGAAAATCCGTGAGAATCTCGGCGGCTACTTCTCCGCGCCGTCCGTGGGGGCGCAGGATGCGCGCCACGGTGGCGCGTGCCGCCTGAGGTAGATGCTGCGTGGTCACTACTCGAGGATTTCCAGCGTGAAGCGTTTCTTCAATTTCATTCCCGCCGCGCCCAGGAGCGTGCGGATGGATTTCGCCGTGCGCCCCTGGCGTCCGATCACCTTTCCGAGATCATCAGGAGCGACGCGCAGTTCGAGCACGGTCACCTGTTCGCCTTCCACCGAATTCACCATCACCTGATCCGGATGATCCACGAGCGCCTTCGCGATCGCTTCCACAAGCTCCTTCATTCCGTGCCTCCACGATTTGCCGAATCAAGCGGGGAAATTCGGCAGAGCATGTACGAGTGCTATGTACGTGACTCACCGTGGGGTATGACGCCTCAGGCGGGTTTCTGGTTGCGTAAAAAACTGCGCACTGTGTCGCTGGGCTGCGCGCCCTTGCCAAGCCAATACTTCACGCGTTCTTGGTCGAGTACTACGGCCGCGGGCTTCTTCGAGGGGTCGTAGGTGCCGACAATTTCCACAAATCGCCCGCTGCTCGGGCGCGTTTTCTCCGTCACGACCACGCGATAGAACGGGTGCTTCTTCTTGCCAATCCGGGACAGCCGAATCATTAACACTAGCAATTCCTCCTCATTCGAATCTTACGAGTATAGCGGAGGCCGGCGGATTCACCAATCGCAATTTGACGCGGATTGCAGCTATCATGCTCGTGGGAAACAGTTCATGGCCGGCCTTTCCATTCGCCCCGCCGTCCACGGCGACCTGGCTCGCCTGACGGAAATCTACAACTACTATGTCATCCATACGCCCGTGACATTCGATATCGAGCCGTACACGGTTGAGCGGCGGCAGACCTGGTTCGCCCAATTCAAGCCGGAGGGGCGGCACCGGCTGCTGGTGGCTGAGGATAGCGGCTTGGTCCTGGGCTACGCGGGCACGATGCGCTTTCGCCCCAAGGCCGCCTATGACACCACCGTGGAAACGACCATCTATTGCGATCATGAAGCCGTCGGCAAGGGAATTGGCGCGCGACTTTACGGCGCTTTGTTTGAGGCGCTGAGAGGCGAGGACATTCACCGGTTCGTCGCCGGCTATACGCTTCCAAATCCGGCCACCGCCGCGCTGCATAAACGTATGGGATTCAAGCCAATGGGAATCTTCACGGAAGTCGGCAGAAAATTTGGCCGCTACTGGGATGTAACCTGGAACGAGCGGCCAGCCAATTTCACCTAGGCGCCAGTGACAGAATTGGGCCTGAGTCATCAGCGCCGAGCGCCACGATCTGCGCGACCTTCATTTCAAGCCGGCGAATTTGCCGATGCCGCGCATCTTCGTTTTGGCCATGCTGCCGTATTGCTTCATCATGCGGCGCATGTCGGCGTACTGCTTCAGCACTTGATTCACTTCCTGGACGCTGGTGCCGCTGCCGCGGGCGATGCGTTTGCGGCGCTTGCCGTCAATCAGGTTGGAGTTGGCGCGCTCGGCGGCGGTCATCGAATTGATGATGGCTTCGACGGAGCCGAGGCGCTTCTCGTCAATCTGGGTGTCTTTCGGCAAATTCGCGAACGGGCCGATTTTTGGGAGCATGCCCATCAGTTGTTCGAGCGAGCCCATTTTCTTGATTTGGCGCAACTGGTCTCGAAAATCCTCGAGGGTGAAATCATCCTCGCGCAATTTGCGTTCGAGCTCGCGCGCCTGCTTGGCGTCAATGGTTTTCTCGGCTTTTTCGATGAGGCCGAGGACGTCGCCCATGCCCAGAATGCGCGAGACGATGCGGTCCGGAAGGAATGGCTCGAGGGCGTCATATTTTTCGCCGACGCCGACAAATTTCACGGGCGCGCCGGTGACCTTGCGAATCGAAAGCGCCGCGCCGCCGCGCGCATCGCCATCCATCTTCGTGAGCACGACACCGGTGACAGCCAGGCGCTTGTGAAATTCGCCGGCGGAGCGCACGGCGTCCTGGCCGATCATGGCGTCGGCAACGAAGAGAATTTCCGAAGGATTCAATTCGCGCTTCAGCTCGGAGAGTTCCTTCATCAACTCGTCGTCGATGTGCAGGCGGCCGGCTGTGTCCACGAGCACCACGTCGCACGCCGAGAGCTTGGCTTCGCGGAGTGCGCCGCGGACGATTTCGAGAGGCTTGTCGGTACCTGTGCCGGGCCAGCAGGGTGTCCCCGTGGCTTTGGCCACTTGCGCCAATTGCTCGCGGGCGGCGGGACGGTACACGTCGGTGGAGACGACAATGGGGCGGTGGCCATGCTCGGCGAGCCATTTGCCCATTTTTCCGGTGGAGGTGGTCTTGCCGGAGCCTTGCAGGCCGACGATGAGCCACACCGAGGGAGGGCGCGAGCCGAATTGGGGCTTGGCTTCGCGGCCGAGCAAATCCGCGAGCTCGTCACGGACAATTTTCACGACCTGCTGGTCGGGGGAGAGTTGCAGCAGGACTTCGGAGCCAAGGGCTTTTTCGCGGACGTGGGCGATGAACTCGTCCGCGACGCCGAGATTGACGTCGCCATCGAGCAGCGCCTCACGAATCTCGGCGAGGCCGGCGTCGAGGTGCTCCTCGGTCAGTTTTCCCTGGCCGCGAAGATTCTTAAACGCGCGCTGTAGTTTTTCCGTGAGAGTTTCAAACATTCAATCGTCCGCAATCATTAATTTTAAGTGAGGCGCGGAGGGCGGTCAACGCAGCCCTCGCTGTCTCGCTCAGGGCATGCTCTCGGTTTCGCATATTTTCGAGGAAGCTCACTTCGTCGGCACGCTCCCCTCGCCCGGAGATTTCTCGCCGGTGAGGGAATCAGCCGTCACGAAAATTGGCTCAATGTCCGTAGGGAGGGACTTCAGGCGATCGAGCGCTTCACGCGTTGGCGGTCGAAGTACGCCTAGCTCCGACATCATTTTTTTCGCGCCCGCATAATCGGCGGTGGCCTCAAGGGTCAGAAAATCGTGGTCGAGCGCGCGGATCGCGTCCTTGATTTTCGTGAAATCCACGCTGAAAGTGCCATCGGGGTTGGCGACGAAGCCGCCTTTGTCGAGGAGATAGTTGAATTGCACGGCCATGCCGCGGGCGTGGGCATCCTGCAAGCCGAATCGCAGCTCGCGGAAAGCGGAGGCCAGATAGGTGGTGTAAAGCTGGCGTTCGGCATCCGGGCCGTGCGGAATGGGGGCCTGGATTTGGCCGCTGTCCGCTTGGGTCATCAGGAATTGCAGGGCGAAAAGGCCGGTGATGTCCGCTTTGGCCTCTTCGAGCGCGCTATATTGCTCTTTCAATTCCAGGCGGGGATTGGTTTCGTGACCATTGATTTTGATCTGGTGCGGCCCGATGCCGTGGCAAAGTTCGTGGGCAACAATGTGCGTGAAAAAAAGATCGAAGCTCAAATCCTTTTGCGCGGCGGGGGGCAGGACGATTCTCGAGATGGGGAGCAAGGTGGATTTGAATTTTGCTTCCTGGACGTTTTTCAGCATCACGCGCTTGCTGCCCTTTTGCTGCACGACGTTATCGTCATTCGGCAGGTTGTAGGCCGCAGTCGCGATGCCGTGGTTGGCGTCTCCCGCTCCAAAGACTTCGTTAACGACGCGGATGGGCGCGAGGGCTCCGAGCCTGGGATTGCGGAACTGGGGGTCTTCAGGAAGATTATTTTCAATATCCTGCAAGTGCTGGCCGAGGAAGGCGAGGCGCGCGGATTCTTTGTCGTCGCGAAGGTTGATGAAGGCTTCAAAGGCGGCCTTGTAGCCGAACAATTCATCCTGGTAGGTCTCGTAGGGACCGAAGGTGATGTCGAGAGGCGCATCGAGATCCATCCAGGCCATGTCGCTTTCGAAATAATTATTGGAAGCAAAGGCGTCGGCGCGAGTGACGAGGAATTTTTTCAGGCTGGCGTTATCGGTGAGCGCGCCGGCTTCGCGCAGGAGCTTTCCGGCTTCCTCGAGGTCGCTTTTGTACTCGACATTGTAAGGAAGCGTTTCGAGTTTGCGATTGGCGGCGCGGCGGATCACGCTGAAGAATCCGAGGGCGAAGTTCTTATGCTCCGGGTATAGAGAGTTGGCCCACTTTTCGAATTCTTCCTTGGTCATGTCCTCGGGGTAGAAATTCGCGCCGAGCGGCTTTCGGCGAGGAACGCCGGGGAGGAAGGCGGTGTAGCCGTCAACCTCGGACCAGGGTCCTTTATTGATCCAGAAGTAGTGGAGCCGGGCACGGCCGAGGGGGGATTTGTCCTCTTGCAGCTTCTGGTAGTGGGCGAGATCGCCGCTCCAGAACTGGCACATGAAGATGCGATTTACGACGCGGGCAGCCTGGATGAGTTTTGCGAGCGCCTTTTGATCACCTGGCGAGAGCGAGGAGACGTCCACATCGAAGGCGGTGGGAGCGAAGCGCGCGGCCATGGCCTGGAGCTTCGGAAGTTCGGGGATGGACGCGGCCGGTTTTTGGGCTGCCGCGCAAACCAAGCCACAACAGAGCATTGCCAGAAGGATTTTTCGCATGGCGAAGAAGATACCACTTCCGGGAGATTTCATGGGTGTCGGGGGCGATTTTTGTGTCTGGATGTCGAGGGGCCGCGCGGCCGGGAAATTTGGGGTGCTTGGGAACATGGCGCGGCAGGAAAAGCCGTTTTTGTTGCTACTAGAAAATCGTGATTTCCTTTGCCTGCAATCAGTTAGTTCGAAGCTTGCCCGGGTCAATCTTGCTGGTAGGGGCTGGAGGCAGGCGGATCGCCGCCGGCTCCGAAATGGGACGAAAACGAGGCCAAAATTTGCAACAAGTTTGCTATTAGAAAATGGTGATGTTGTTTGTTTTCTGGGAGATGAGATGTGCGCTGATCGACCGGGTTTGCTATTAGAAAAAACGTGATTCGTAAGTCGTGATTCGTGAATCGCGATGGCATTGTCGCGCTTGCCGGGCGGGCGTGACCTCCAGGAATGATCGGGGCGTGGGGCGATTTCGCGCCGGGCGGGGTGGAATTTGAGTTGTTTTTCGTTAGCCACGGGGAATGGTCGCGCGATGGCGGGTGAAATTCTACTGGTCAGAGGGACAAGGCGCGGCGAAAAGGGACAGGAACACGAGGTGCGATTGTGAACCTGTACTTTTGGTGAGGGAGAGTTATCGCGAGCGGCAACAATCGGAGCACGAGCGGCGCGGGGAGTACGAGAGCGGGATAGCAGAAAGAGGACAGTAGTGAACGGAAGAGCACAGACAGGAGTGTGTCTGTGCCACCAAATCAAATACGGGGAAAAGAATGGCGCGCGAGACTCCGGCGCTCTATGCAACAGGCTCGGAGGGGCAGAATTCAAAAAGGACGCTCTTGCGTCAAAACATGGGGACGGCGCGGGGGTTGGCCGATACAATTGATGCGGCACACAAAAGCGCTACGACAAATTTAAATGGAGGCTTCATGAGATCGCTGCACCCGGCTGTGTGGATTTTTCTGCCTGTGCTGATTATTTCGCTGGCGGCATCCTTGCAGGGGAGGGATGGGCAGAGCGTGGAGGCGCGCAGGGGGAAACTGAATCAACTGATTGCCGAGGAGTGGGAATACGAGCTGCGCGAGTCGCCGGAACTCGCGACCATCATCGGAGACTATCGCTACAACGATCGCTGGAGCGATCCTTCGCTCGCGCACGTGGCGCAGACGAAGCAGGACCTCGAGAAATGGCTCGCACGATTTGAGGCCGTGGACACGGCCGGCTTCCCGGAGCAGGAAAAGCTGAACCAGTCGCTGATGGTACGCGGCTTGAAGGAGCGCCTGGAAGACATCGAGCTGAAGAATTACGAAATGCCCATCGACCAGTTCTACGGGGCGCACTTGCAGCTCGCGCAGTTTGTGGCGCTGATGCCGTTTAATACCAGCAAGCAGTACGAGGATTACCTGGCACGTCTGCACCAGATTCCTCATTTGCTCGACGACATTACGGAAACGCTGAAGCAGGGGGAGCGGGACGGGCTAATGCCGCCTCGCTATCTGCTCGAAAAAACCGTGGGGCAGTGCAAGAACATCGCGGGCCCCGCTGGTGAGGCCAATGCTTTCGGCCAACCGGTGGCGCATTTTCCGGACGCGGTCCCAGCGGTGGAGCAGAAAAGGCTGCACGACGCCATTTTGGCCGCAGTGGATAACGAGGTGCGGCCCGCGTACACGAAGCTCGCGAACTTTATCGCCACGGAATACGCGCCGAAGGGCCGCACCGAACCCGGCCTGTGGGCGCTGCCGGACGGGGATGCGCGCTATCGCTTCCGGATTCGCCAGCAGACCACGACGAATTTGGATCCGGAAGCAATCCACGAGCTGGGGTTGAAGCAAGTGGCACAGATTGAGGCCGAGCAACTGGTGATTGCCAAGAAGCTCGGGTTTGCCGATGCAGCGAGCTTGCGCGCGTCAGTGAGGACGAATCCGAAGCTCTTCGCCACGTCACCCGAACAAATTCTCGATAAGTACCGGCAGTACATCGCGCAGATGGAGCCGGAACTGCCGAAACTATTCGGGCTGCTTCCGAAGACGCGGGTGGAAGTGCGGCCGGTGCAGCCGTTCCGCGAGAAGGAGGCGTCGTCGGCGGAGTATAGCCAGGGGACTCCGGATGGCTCGCGACCTGGAATCGTTTTTGTGAACACGGGCGACTACCAGCATCGCTTGCTCGTGAATGTCGAATCCACGGCGTACCACGAGGGGGTTCCCGGGCACCACATGCAGATTTCGATCGCGCAGACGCTGCCGGGACTGCCGGCGTTCCGGCAGCAGGCGAACTATACGGGCTACGTCGAGGGCTGGGCGCTTTACGCGGAACGGCTGGGAAAGGACGTCGGATTTTACCAGGACCCGTATTCGGATTATGGAAGGCTATCGGATGAAATGCTGCGGGCGATCCGGCTGGTGCTCGATACGGGCGTGCATTACAAGCACTGGACGCGGCAGCAGATGATCGATTTTTTTCACGCGCACTCGTCGGAGGATGAGCCGGACGTGCAGGCGGAGACGGATCGGTATATCGCGATTCCGGCGCAGGCGCTTTGCTACAAGCTGGGGCAGCTCGAAATTTTGAAGCTGCGCGAGGAGGCGAAGACGGAGCTGGGGAGCAAGTATGATATACGCGCGTTTCATGATGAGATATTGGATGGCGGGGCGCTGCCGCTGGACGTGCTGGATGCGCGGGTGACGGCTTGGATTGCGGGGCAGAAGGCCGGGAAGGCGGCAGAAAAATAGGCGCGGGCTAGGAGGCGGGGGAACGTTGACATGCGCGGCGAAGTGCAATAGTTTGCGCGCTGGAGAGTCGGCGGAGGTAGTGCAATGAAACAGATTTTACTGGGAGCGATGTTGCTGGGTTGCTGGGCGGTGCAGGCGCAGGCGCCGGCGACGGCGACGGATGCCGTGGCAGTGAAGGACGAGCCGCACCATCACCTGGTGTTTGAAAACGAATTCGTGCGCGCGTTCTACGTGGAAATACCGATGCATCAGGCGACGCTGATGCATAAACACGATCTGCCGTACCTGGCTGTCGCGCTGGGCCCGTCCGATGTGACCAACGCCGTGGCTGGGAAGCCGGAGGTTCACGCGACGTTTACCGATGGGCAGGTGAATTATTCGAAGGGGGGCTTCAGCCATCTCGTGCGGACTGATGACGGGATGGCGTTTCGCAATTTCACGGTGGAGCTGCTGCGGCCTCAGGGCACACCGCGAAACCGCTGCGTGGCCGTGGTGGCCGGCCAGCCGCTTGGCGATTGCCCGCATGGGAATCCGGGAGTGGCGAATGGCGAGCCATCGCCCGCTTCCATCAAGCCATTGCTTGAGACGGACGAGATCGTGGTCGAGTCGGGAGTGATTGCGGCGGGAGGATCGTACACGGAGGCTGCGGGACTGCCGGCGCGGCTGTTGCTGGTGCTGGACCAATCGACGCTTACCGTGGAGTCGGCGGGCGAGCCGGCAAAGGTGTTGCACACCGGGGAGGTGCTCTGGATTCCGGCGAGGGCCAAGCCCACGTTTGCGAATGCGACTGCGTTTCAGACGTGCGCGTTTGTGCTGGTGGAGTTCTTGGACGACGGGGGAAAAGATTAGCAGCAGCCGATTTTGAAATGGGCTTCGGCTCGGGGAATTCCAGGTCCCCAGCGCTAAAGCGCACAATTAGCGTCGATGTTTTTCCCGGAGCGCTGAAGCGCTCCTTCCCCCTGTTGAAACAGGGGGCTCCCACCGAAAGTCCTTTCAATTCTGGTTGCGAGGGGTTCCTTGACCGTTCCGGGTTGCTCCACTAGACTAGTTGTTTCGCCTTGGGCGCGCGCGGTGCGCAGTGGCGCGCGATTCGTAGAGGCCGGGGCGAGCGATACCGTCATAAATTAAGGAGCGAACTCTTTGCCGAAACGCACTTTTCAACCTCACGTGCGCGCCCGTCATAAGAAGCATGGATTCCGCGCACGGATGAAGAGCCAGGGTGGACGGAAAGTCCTTGCGCAACGCCGCAAGAAAGGGCGCCATAGTCTCACGCGCGTCTGACCCGCCGCGGTATGGATTTCCCCGCGCAAGCCGCCTCGTGCGCCGCGTCGAATATGATGCGGTGTACCGGGAGGGGCGGCGCCGGTCGAGCCGGGAGTTCGCCGTTTTTCTTCGCCCCAACGGAATGGAGCTGAGCCGCTTCGGCTGGAGCATCAAAAAAGCGCTAGGGAATGCAGTGCGGCGGAACCGCATGAGGCGGCGCATCCGCGAAATCATCAGATTGCACCGACAGGAGATTGCCCCGGGATGGGACATCGTGATTCACCCGCGCAGCACGGTGGCGACGGCGGGTTTTCCGGCGCTGGCGGAAGAGCTGCTGAGATTGATGCCGCGCGAGGCACCGGAGGAATCCGCGAAGACGTGAAATCGGTGGGCGTGTGGTTCGCGCTGGGATTCCTCCGCTTCTACCAGATTTTTCTCGGGCCTTTTTTCGGCGGAGCCTGCAAATTCCATCCTTCGTGCTCGAAATATGCGTATGAGGCGATTGAGAAGCATGGAGTCCGCCGGGGATTCGTGCTGGCGATGAAGCGGCTGGGGCGCTGCCGGCCGTTTACGCAGGGGGGATTCGATCCGGTGCCGGAGAAAGATGAGAAGTCGAATCAACACACGGGAAACGACTTTCCTGAGGGGCTAAAGCCCAATGAAAGCGCAGCGGGAATCTCGGAGCTAAAGCTCCGACCCCCTGGCGATATGGCCCCCTTCGCTAACATCGCTCAGGGTGAACAGGAGCACACGCTGTGACCGAAATGTCCGACCAGGTACGCGGCGTCATATTCGTCCTGCTGGCGCTGCTGATCCTTTTCGCGTGGCAACACTTTTACAAGCCGCCGGTGCAGCCGCCGCAGCCGAAGCCGGCTGAATCCGCGCAGACGACGCAGCAGGCGCAGGCGCCTGTGACCGCGCCGCAGAGCGCGCGGAAAACCGGGAAGGCCGCTGCCGGGACTGCGGCGAGCAGCATTCCGGTGATTGAAGCGAGCGAAGAGAAAACCGTGGTGGTGGAAAGCCCGCTCTACCACGTGGAATTATCGAACCGCGGCGGGGTGGTGCGCAGCTGGAAGCTGAGGAAATACTTCGACGACCAGAAACCGCCGCGGGAACTGGATCTCGTCAATGCGGATGTGGCGCAGGAACTCGGCTGGCCGCTCTCCGTGCTTCTCCTCGATCCGCAACAGGAAACGCTAGCGAATTCCTCGCTCTATCAAGTGACGGCCGCGGCGGATCGTCTGGATGCGCCCGCGACGATCACTTTTCATTGGAGCAACGGGCATCTGGACATCACGAAGAAACTGAATTTCACCGACAGCTACGAGATGTCCATCGAGACGGCGGTGACTTTCGATGGGCAGCCGGTGACGGGATCGGCGATTGCGTGGCGCGGGGGATTCGGCGACAAGGCAGTTTACCGGGCGGCGCTGCTCATCAACGTCTTTTACAAGCTCAACGGCAAGCTGGAACTTCTGCCGCTGAAAAAGCTCGGCGTTCCGAACAATCAGATCCAGCCGCTATTGCAGCCGGGCCCGCTCGAATTCACAGGCCTGGAAGACCAATTTTTCACCGCCGCCTTCATGCCCGACAGCGCGGATCTCTCGCTCGCGCTCTGGCACTGGACGCAGTTTCACCACATCACCGGGGGCGACAAGCCGGAAAGCGAGCAAGTGGCGGAGATGGCTGCGGGTTCGCCGGTGCCGCAGCCCTTGCGCATGCGTGTGTACGTGGGCCCGAAGGACGTGACGCTGCTGAGCAAGGAGAAGCCGCCGCTCGACGAGCTGGTGCAATTCGGATGGACGGGAATTATCGCCAAGCCACTGTTTGAAGTGCTGAAGTGGATTTACAAGTACGTGCCGAATTACGGCTGGTCGATCGTGATTCTGACGCTGGTGATCAACGGCTTGATGTTTCCCTTGAAGATGAAGAGCTGGCGCTCGATGCAGAAGATGCAGAAGGTGGGGCCGGAGATCAAACAGATCCAGGAGCGGTACAAGAAATATTCGATGACCGATCCGCGCAAGAAGAAAATGAACGAAGAGGTGATGGCCATCTACTCGCGCGAGGGCATCAACCCGATGGGGAGCTGCCTGCCGATGCTCTTCCAGATGCCTATTTGGTGGGCGCTGTGGCGCGTGCTGAACGGGGCCATCGAATTGCGCCACGCGCCGTGGATCGGATGGGTTCACGATCTTTCGGCCATGGATCCTTATTATATTTTGCCGATCAGCATGACGATTACGATGTACCTGATGACAAAGACGACGCCACAAACGACGGTGGACCCGACGCAGCAGAAAATGATGGCGTTCATGCCGCTCTTCATGTTCTTTATTTTTTACAAGCTCTCGAGCGGATTGAATCTCTACATGTTTACGAGCAACCTGGTGGGCATCGGCCAGCAATGGTATCTGAACCGCACGGAACCGCTGCCCAGCCGGTCGAAATTCAAGAAGAAGACGGAACCGGCATGAACGAAGGACAAGCACCGGCCGGCAAGCGGCCCATGAGAAGGGATTATCCGCAGGCAGAGGCGCGGCTGGACCGCGCGCGCGCCGTCGAAGAGCTGAAGCGCTTTTTGGGTATCGCGGTGCGCGAGATGCATCTGGAAATCGAGTACGAGATTGCGGCTGCGGGGGCGGGGGCGGAAGAGCCGGAAGTGGCGGTGAATTTCCGCGGGGCGGACCAGGACTTTCTGCTGGAGCGGAACGCGGAGCTGCTGCTGGCGCTCGAGCACGTGGCGCATCGATGGCTGCGTCTCGATCCGCGGCTGCATGACCACGTGCGATTTGACTGCGGCGACTACCGCTCGCTGCGGCTCGAGGAATTGAAGCTCTCGGCGCGGGTTGCGGCACAGCGCGTGCGCGAGACGGGGCAGGCGTTTCGATTTAATCCGATGTCGTCGCGCGAGCGGCGCATCATTCACCTGGAATTGAATGGCGCGGCCGGGGTTCGCACCATGAGTGAAGGGGTGGGCGACCACCGGCAGCTTGTGATTTATCCCGCCAGCGGCAAGAAGTAATCCGGCTCAGCCGTGAGGTTGACACCGTTGGGATCTGGCGAAGCCGGGTGTCGATGGAGCTCATTCCGAATTAAATTTCGAGGGCGTAGCCTTGCTTGCCGACGTTGAAGCACTGCGTCTTGCCGATGCGATCGGCGCGGCCGGCGGCTTCGTGGATGTGGCCGCAAAAAAGGTATAAGGGTTGGACACGTTCGACCCAGGCACGCAGCGTGGGGCTGCCGGCATGTTTTCCCGGAGCAAATTCATCGAGCTTGGTGCCCTGCGGGGGGAAATGCACGACTAGATAGAGCGGCTGGAGACTTTCGAAGGGGGCGAGGGCTTTTGCGATTTGCTCTTCGGAATATTCACCGGGGGTATTGAAAGGCGTGATGTTGCTGTAGCCGAGGCCGGCCCATTGCGTTGCGCCGGAGGCCGAGGGAAGAGCGCGTACCTGGCGATGAAAATCGAGGAAGCCGAAGCGCTTGGCGAAGGCGCTCGTTTCTTCGTGCGTCTCGTGATTTCCGGGGAGGACCCAGAGTCGTTCGCCGAGGGGCTGGAGGACTTCGCCGCAACGGTCGAGCGCGCGACCGAAGGTGGAGAGGTCGCCCGCGGCGATGTAAACATCGGCGGGCTGGGCGACAATTCTTTCGAGGGCGCGCAGGTCGCCATGAATGTCGCTGAAGATCAGGATTTTCACGGGCTGCCTCCCTTGCGTGGCGGCGATGAAATGCTCTTCATACGGCGCTGGAACAATCCATTCGAAAGCCAGCCTTCCTCGACCACGTTTCCCGCGGCATCGAAGACCACGCGATAGGTGAACGGCTGCGGGCTGCCGCGGCGCGGGTTGACGAAGCGGTGCTCGCCGAATTCAACGGCGTGATAGCCGTCTTCCATTTCCGTGCGGATGACCGGGAAGCGCGCAAACTGCAAATAGAGCTGCACCTCCGGCAGGCGCAACGCGCGCGCGGTGAATTGGTCCGGCGGAGAATCGGCGATGAAGCGGAAATCGGGCGGCGCGAGATCGCGCAGGTCGATGCGCGTCTGGTAGACGCCATCGGGCGAGCGGATCAAGCCGCCCCAGCTTAATAAAGAAGGCGGGAGAGGAATGGCCGCCATGCGGTCCACCGCGATGTGATTTTCCGCGGCAAAGGTTTGCACGCGCTCGAATGCCGCGTGATGCGCGAAGCCGCAGGCGAAGAGATAGCCGACCATCACGTACACTCCGTACCGGCACCAGGCGGCGCGCGTGACGCGAAGTCCGAAATCGCCGCGCGCGGGCAGAAAGAAAAGAGCCGCAAAGATGAGGCTTGCAAGCGCCATGATCCAGAGATGGAACGGGTATTGCACCGAGCGCGCCACCTGCCAGACGGCAAGCGCGGCAAGCGTGAACAACGCCCACATGCGAATCGCACGTCCAATGACCCTTTCGCGGTCCCGATAAATCCACGCGGCTACCTGTGGCAGCAGTGCAATCGAAGTGAAAGTGAAATCGATGATGAAAAGCAGATCCCAGGCGACGCGGCGCTGCGAAATAGGGTCCCAGATGCGCGTGCCGAATGAGGTCATGCCGTCAAGCAGGATGTGGCTCGCGATGGCGACGACATAGATCAGCGTTAGCATGCCCTGCGAGGGTGCATCAATGCCGCGGCGACGCGCAACCCAGCGCGTGAGCCAGGCGAGAAAGAATGCGAAAAACGGCATGGCAACGAAGGAATGCGTGATCCCGCGGTGATATTTCACGATCGAAAGTGGATCGCGGGAAAAAATTTCCTCGACGACATCCATGTCCGGAAACATGGCTCCCACCGTGGCGGAGAATACGGCAACGCGTCCCTGGCGCTCGGAAAAATAACCTTTGCCGATGAGCGCGCCGACGATCCCGTGGGTTATGGTGTCCATGAAGGAATCGAAAAAGGGAAAGTGTACACGATTCAAGAATGCTCAGGCGATTTGGATGAGGGGCGGGCGCTTGGCGACGACTTCTCCGATGATTTGGGCGGAGACGCCGCGGCGCGCGAACGCTGCCTGAGCGGCTGCGGCTGCCTCGGGGGCGACGGCCGCGAGCAGGCCGCCGGAGGTTTGCGGATCGTAGAGGAGAGCCTGGAATTCCTCGGGGACAGAATCGAGGAAAGCGGCGCAGCCTTCGATAAATTCGCGATTGTTCTTCATGCCGCCGGAGAAGAATTTGGCGCGCGAGGCTTCGACGGCGCCGGGAAGATAGGCGACGCGAGTGTAATCAATGTTCAGCGAGACGCCGCTGCCAATGGCCATCTCGCGCGCGTGACCGAGAAGCCCGAAGCCGGTGACGTCGGTGACGGCATGGACTGGGCGCCCACCGGACGCGGCGTCGTCAATTTCATGGAGCGCGTCCGCCGCATCGCGATTCAGGCGTGTCATCGAGGCTGTGGAAGCAGCGACCCAGGCTTCTTCCGCGCGGCCCTGCTTGAGCGCGGTCGAGATCACGCCGGTGCCGATGGGCTTGGTGAGCAGGAGCGCATCGCCGGGGCGCGCGCCGACGTTTTTCCAGATGCGCCCGGGATGGATCACGCCCGTGACGGCATAGCCGAATTTCAATTCATCGTCGCGGATGGAATGGCCGCCCACGACCGTGCAATTGGCTTCCGACATTTTGGAAAGGCCGCCGCGTAGAATTTGTTCGAGGATTTCAGGCGGCGCGGAAGCTGGAAAGGCCACAATGGTAAGCGCAGAAACGGGGCGGCCGCCCATGGCATAGACATCGCTCAGCGAATTTGCTGCCGTGACCTGGCCGAAGAGCGCGGGATCGTCAACGATGGGCGTGAAAAAATCGACGGTTTGCACGATGGCGAGGTCGTCTTTCAGGCGATAGACAGCGGCGTCGTCGCTGGTTTCGAAGCCGACGATGAGATTGGGGTCGGTCTGCGGCGGCAGGCGCTTCAGGACGGCATCGAGGATGCTGGGGCTTAATTTTGCGGCGCAGCCGGCCGCTTTTGCGGTGGTTGTCAGACGCACGGCTGTCTCTGCCAAGGGCGTGGCCTCCTGATATTCGACTGGATGATTATAGCGCCCGCGATTGCGAACAGTCACGATTCGGCAGGCTTGATCAAGTGGGCGCCCAATAATTGGAACGTCATGCGAACAGCTTGTGTCGCACCTACGGCGCTCTGCGCTCCGATTCGATACGGACCCAGCCCGCCAGCAAACGGCGGGCTGGGCTAACTTGTGTCGCGCCTACGGCGCTTAATGAAGAGCTGATGCACTCGGTTCTGCTCGTCGCTGCAACTGAAAATGTGGGCCAATGCCGCACACTCGTGAGTTCGCTGCAATCGCAGCCGAATGCCACTCTGGCTTGCCCGCGCGCGACTATGTTCCGAAGTACTATTGCTGGCTTTGCATTGCCACGCTAGATTCCGGACGGAGTTCCACCGGGCACATTTACAATCGAAGATAGAGTCTTTTGCAACTCTCCGCTGCTTGGCGACTGACCGGGGTATTTCTTTCCCCAAAGGCTGAATGAGGGCTGCGGCGTGTTGGGAGCCTGGAATGTTCATCATCCCGATTGCACATGAGGATCAACGTGGGCGGCGATGGCCGTACGTGACATTCGTGATCATCGCCCTGAACGTGTTCATTTTTCTTTTCACTCATGCGCGGATGGATGAGGAGCAGCGCCAGGCCGGCACCATCGAATTCCACATACTGGCGCTGAGCGCGCAATACCCGGACGTGACGATGCCTCCTGATGCAGGGGCGTTGGTGGAGGCGGTGAAGCGAGAGCACGCGGCTGGCTACGCGAGACTGATGGCGCCCAACCGCAGAGCCGCGGACGCCTGGGATTCTCAACTACTTTCGAGCGATTGGACGGAAGTGGAGGCAAACGCCCAAATGGCGGTGCTGGCCACGCAGCTCGAGCAAGTCCAGCGCGATTCGATTACATGGAACTACGCGTTTCATCCTTACCATCCGACGGCCATCAGCTACCTCGCGGCCAATTTTCTGCACGGAGGGTGGCTGCACCTGATCTTCAACATGTGGTTCCTCTGGCTGGCGGGGGCGGTGCTGGAGGATGCGTGGGGGCGGGTGGTCTATCCGATTTTCTACCTGATTTGCGGCGTGCTGGCGATGACGGTTCATGGAGGCGTTTTCCGCGGCAGCTTCACGCCTGTGGTGGGCGCTTCGGGAGCCATCGCGGGACTGATGGGCGGATTTCTGGCGCGCTTCCCGAAAACGAAGATAAAGCTTGCCTGGCTCGTTTTCGTTCGCTTCGTTAAATTTTCGGTGCCGGCTTACGTGATTTTGCCGCTGTGGCTCGTGATTCAGGTGTTTTGGGGAGTGTGGTCGGGGGCGGAGGGAGGCGTGGCCTACTGGGCGCACGTGGCCGGATTTGCCTTCGGCATGTTGGGAGCGGTGATTCTAAAGTACAGCGGGGTCGAACATACGGTGGACCAGGCGATTGAGGCGAAAGTGAGTTGGACGGCGGATGCCCCCATTGTTCGCGCGACAGAGCTGCTTGGGGAAAATCAGGCCGGCGCGGCCATCGTGGAATTGCAAAAGCACGTGAAAGAAAAGCCCGATTCCGTGGATGCGCAGGAATTGCTGCTGAAAGCCCAGGAGAAAATG
>Ga0187802_10000101_pt1 | contig 18438 bp, 19 predicted proteins | sample NC_wetland_sal_i_FD_130584 | JGI IMG/M metagenome (GOLD analysis project Ga0187802, IMG submission 130584) | Wetland sediment microbial communities from Neuse River Estuary, North Carolina, USA - Control_2 | ecosystem: Environmental > Aquatic > Freshwater > Wetlands > Sediment | place: USA... | reverse complement strand
GTGCGCGCCCTGCCCTGCGCTTGCTTCAGAAAAGCATTCCGGCGTTCTGCAAGAACGGCTGAGAGGCGTTGCTGCTCCGCGCTCAAGAGAACTCCCAGGTCGCGGAAGGCCGCTTGCGACTCTTCCAGAATTTTCCGGAGTCTTGCGATGCGCTGCTCGGATTCTTCCACTGGATGCTCGACGGCATGGAGCTCTTCCCTGATTACTGCGAGCAATTGATTTGCTGCGCGCCGAATCGCCCTATCGGCGGCTTTGCGAACCAGTGAGCGTCCCGAGTGCCGCACGAGATCCTCAAGCGCGTGAACGAACTTTTCCCAATCGCGTTCGGGCCCGCTTTGCTCCAATCGATTGAGAGCGCTGACTTCGAAAATTGCAGGTAATGTCCGCTTGAGGCGCGTTTCCAGAACGCGACGAGCAAAATCGAGGGCAGCGGATCGCTCTGCCGCGTTTGTCCTGTCTGCTTTGTTCAACACAAACGCAAGATCATGAACCTCCTGAGAGACCTCTTCCACGAGTTGGAGTTCGTCACCCGACAACGGGGGATCCGCTCCGATCACGACGATCGCGGCATCAATGTGGGGAATGAAAGCATGGGTCGCCGCCGTGTTGCCGGCGAAGACCGACCCAAGTCCCGGGGTGTCCACAAGGCACATGCCGGTCTCGAGGAGCGGACTCGGAGCGAAGATTTCGACGCCCGCGACGGCCTTCGCATTTTCAGGGTTCTTCTCCTCGGACACGTACTCTTCGACGGCGCTGAGCGGGATCTCCTGCTAAGCGGTACTGCGAAAGCGAACATGTGCCGTGAGACATTCACCATAACGAATGATCGTGGGCACGGCCGTGACCGGGATGACGGCCGTGGGAAGAACCGGATGCCCGATTAGAGCATTGAGAAGCGTCGATTTGCCGCGCTTGAACTGGCCGACACAGGCGACGTAGAAGCGCCCTTCGGAGATTTTCCCGGCGATGCTGCGGGCCGTGGAAGCGACGTGCTCGGCGCCAAATTCCGCGGCGAGATCCGCAAGTCGGTTGAGGGCCGGTTCGCCGGAGAGATCCGGCGCGACGCCGGGGCGATGTTCAGAAGCGGGCGTCATTGGAGAGTTGAGGGCGAGCGGTGGATGGCAGAGAGAGTCGACTGCATGAGGTAATCCACATGCACGAGCTTGATTTTGACCTGATCTCCATAGTGATACCGCGAGTCCGCCGCCAGGGCGCACATTTTCACGATCGAGCCGGGAAGATGGCCGCTGAGGCGTAGAACATCTTCGCGGAAGTGCGCCAGGTCGAGCGAGTGCAAGCCGAGATTTTTGATGCAGAGTTCCAATAGTTCCCGGGCCGCGCGCTCCGGGAGCGGCCCCAGATGGATGCGAAGACCATCGTTCCAATAGAGGCTCCAGGCATGACCGATAGCGTCTTGCGAAAGGCCGCGCGCAGCGAGGTAGACCGGCGTCTTGCACCGGTACATGATTTCTTTCAGGAGCCGGGCCATGCTGTGCGTTGGGGGAGAAAAATGATCGAAAAAGAACCGGTAGCCGCCTTGCGCCGAGGCATTAAATAAAATTCCACGCAGACGCAGACTAGATTGCATGTGCAGCCAGCGGTCCAGCGAAGCCGCATCCGCTCTGTCCGCGTGGATTTTCCTCCGCACGAGGGGATCACCCAATTCGTAAAGCCGGCCTACGAAGTACGCAAGCAATTGCTTGCCGCTGGCAGGTCCCGTCCAATAAATGCAGTTCCGGCGCTCGGCGCGAGGGAGATCGGATATCGCCTTCCTGATGAGAGCGGACTTTCCGGCATCCATAGCGCCCCAAATCAGCCGGCTCTCACGTCTCTGAATCGCCGCACGAAGCTCTCCCAGTTCTTCCTTTCGACCGACCAGAGCCTCGATTTTGGAGCATTTGGTCATTCTGCCCGCCGCTTGCAAATCCACCAGCCGGCTATTGCGCGGGGTCATTGCTTTTTTGTCCCGGCCGCGACTGACTCGCATTGAGGCCTTCTCCGGCTCCCTCAGCCAGATATTGGTCGAACTTCGACACCAGACCGCTCAGTTCGCCGACAATTCCATTCAACTCGGCAGCAGCGGCTTCCGGCAATTCACCATATCCGCGCATGTAGTGCGGTTTCAGCTCCTCCACCGCGATATCGATCGCACCCAATGCCACACGGATTGCGCGCGAGGCCGGGATCGGCGGCTCCACTTTTGGGACGCCCTGGCCTTCGACGATGCGAACCAATTGCGCGCGGAGGCGCGCGATATAGCCCTCAATGGTTTCGCGCTGGGCGAGAGCAACGTCGGATGAGAAGCGGGGAAACGCCGTTTTGGAAGAGCTCACATAAAGAATTTCTTCAATTTCAGCGAGAAGCCTGTCGATGTAGTGGCAGGTCACACGCAATCGCCGCGCTTGAAATTCATTGAGGGATCCTGCCTTCGGTTTAGACTCGAAATCCATTTCCGTTCGACCTGCTAGCGAACCACCATGACCGGGCAATGCGCGTACCGCAGCACTTTTTCAGCAGTAGAGCCGACCAGCATCTTCTCGAATCGCGACCTGCCGCGCCGGCCGAGCACGATCAAGTCGACGTGATCCGTTTCTGCGCGATGGACAATCTGCTCGACGGGGTGGCCGACAGCGATGTCTGTTTGCAGCTCCACTTCCAAATCCTTCGCGCGCTGGACGATTTTCTTGAACTGCTCTTCGAAATGCTGGCGCGCATCGTCGAGCATGGCGTCGACTTCCACCATCGTCGCGGGCTCCGGGGGACGAGCGACGGCGAAAAGGAGCACTTTCGCGTCGAGCGATTGAGCCAAGGCGAGTGCACTCTCGGTCGCCTTGTCGGATTGGGCAGAACCGTCGTATCCGATGAGAATCTTCTTGAATTGGGAATGTCTCCGGCCCGTCATGGTTCCTCCTTAGTCCGAGTTGACGGTTGCGATTTCTTTCGCGGATGGTTCATTTTCAGGTTTGGGCAGCAGATGTCTGGGCATGAACCAGGCGTTTGCAAACATCGTGGGAACAACGGCGCTGCCGATTACGGTCGCCACGAGGTAAGAGTATTGAGCCTGGTCAATTACGCCGTGGCTCAGGCCGAATAATGCGGAAATCGTGCCGAAGGTCAGACCCGTCGACATCATGAGCGTGTAATACAAGCCTTCCTCGCGCTGGTATTTGAAAGCTTTCACAGTCGGATACAGGCCAATCATTTTCGAGACCATCTTTGCTCCAAACAGAGCAAGAAACACAAGGGGCGCTGCCATCAGCGCGGGAACGGATACGAATGACCCCGCGCGAATAAAATAGAACGGCGTCAGAAGACCGAAGGTGAGGGTGCGAAGCCTGCGAATCAACGTGTGATCTTTTCCAACAGTTCCAGCCAGGACCATCCCGATGATGTACGCGGGAAGCACAGCCTCGCTGCCGGACCACACCGCCAGGCCCCCCATGGCGAATAACATGAAGAGCAGATACTTGGCCTCCAACTCAGAGACTCGGCCGCCATAGCGCTTGAAGAAGCGCGGCGTGAGAAACGGCAGAATGAAAAATACAGCCACGCTCACGGCGATGAAGATCACCGTCCGGATCGTGAAAGGCGAAAAAATCAAACCCAGCGCGATGACTGTCCCTAGATCATTCACGAAGCATGCTGCCAGGATCGCTTTGCCAAATTCGGTCTTGTTGAATCCAAGCTCGAGCATCACGGCGTAAACCACCGCAACCGAAGTGGTGGAAAGCGCCACGCCCGCGAGCCAGCTCGGCCTGACGGCCCAACGCAGGACGTAGTGCGCAACAGCCGTACAGCCCAGGAACGGCCCGAAGAAACCGACGAGTCCAACGACGGTTGCTTCCTTCCATTTCGTGCGGAAGATTATGGGATCGAGCTCTGCGCCGGCGAGGAAAGTGAGCACGATCGCGCCGGTGCCCGCGAGAAAAGTGATCCACTCCGTTTTCCCGGCCAGACCTAGAGGACCAACGATGGCCACGACGATGAATTGGGCCACGGTTCCCACGACGATTTCCGTGAGCGCTGTGGAGATTTTGAACCAGATCGCGAGCAGCGTCGCGATGAGCGCTAATCCGACCCACAAGGAAGCTAACGCCCAAGCATTTTGCATGTACGTTCCCGCTCCTGGCCAAGTTGTGGAATCGTTGCCGGGGACATGACTCCGCGACAAGATTCTTGTCAGGAGTCATCATCTGTCCCGGCATGAAGGGACAGCGGTTAGAGGGCGAACTCCTTCGCCGCTAGAAACAGAATAGCAAGACCAATTCCCAAGTCAACTGCGGAGCCCATTCGTTGCTGCATTTGGCAATTCGCCGCAGGCCCCCCGCGCCAGATCTCAAGCTCTCAACGATGTCTCGCAGCTTGGCGGCTCTCGAAGGAGGTGGCGCGCCCGGAGGGACTTGAACCCCCGACCCTCTGCTTAGAAGGCAGACGCTCTATCCAACTGAGCTACGGGCGCACAGTTCGTCTGGTTCTATTCTAACTATTTGGAGACGTTTGAGAAGGCACTTTCTGTGGCTTGGTCGTGCCGTAGTAAGAGCGAGGTGTGTTTTGTGTCGAAAATTCGGCCCGGCCAGGCTCCCGGGGCGGGGATGGAGTTCTGCCGCACAAAACAAGAGGCGAGAACTAGATGAAGTTATGCGCTTGCGCTCAACGGGCTCCCGAACGACTTGAGAGCAGCAGGCTCGTCCTTGTGAATTTCGAGGACCTTGTGCAGGTAGGTGGCGACGAGCAGGTCGTTTACTTTCGGAGTCAGATTAGCAAACCTGAGCTGGCCGCCACTCTTGTGAATCGTCGCATGAGTTCTGACCAACTCTCCGATGCCAGAGCTATCTAGATAGTCCACCTCGCTGAGATTCAAAAGCACGCGTTTGTTCCCCTCGCTCAACAAGGCAGTGACCGCCTCACGAAGAGCAACGTTGCCCTCCCCGAGAACAATTCGTCCGGAAACGTCGATAACCGCGATGCCTTCCACTTGCCGGGTGGTTATGCGAAGTTTCTTTGAAGCGGAGGCCTGTGCGGCGGGTCCGACACGGTCGAGCACACTGCAGGCTGCGGCCGCTATTTGGTGTGATTCCGTTCGAACGACAATCACGGAGCGGCCCTGTTTCAAGACTCCAACCAGAACCGCGGCATCCTCGGAGGATTTTTCACCGACAGTCGGCTGCATGACTGCCTCGTCGTGCGAAATGGCGTGGGCGGCCGCGGCCCCGCTGCGCGCGCCGAGGAAACCGAACAAAGCTGTAGCGCCAACCCCAAGCGCAAAGACCTGACCGACGCCCGGAACAAGCGCCAACGCTACTGCCGCAGCCCCAGCCGACAGGCCAACGGTGCCACCAAGGAATCCACCAGCAAACGCGCCCACCTCTTTGGCAAACTCGGCAGCCTCGCTCTGGGAACGCGTCAAAAAAACGATCGCATCCTGCGGCACTCCTTTGCCGAGCAAATCTTTTACAGCCTGTTCCGCGCTGTCGCGCGAATCGAAAACTCCAATGGCGGTTTCCATGCGATAGTCTCCTTCAAAGCGAGGGTGTTCAGGAAGCGGGCGATGTTTAGATCAGCCCGGATGCTCTCGGGTGCCAGCCAGATTGCCGATCGCATGGGAGCAAGCCCCTGCCCGCTGATTGCACGAGAATTTGCCCCTGAGTAGAGAAAGCTGCCAAGAGAAACAAACCGCGATCGCTAGACTGATGCTCCCAGAAGATAGCAAGCGGAGCTTTACTTTTCATATCAACCAGACGAAATGAAATTGGTCAGACCGAAAGGTATGGTCGGATACCCATAGTTGGGCTGTCCTGGTGCCATACGATCGGTCAGGCCTAAAACCAACCCAAAGAACAATTGCAACGAAACATTAACGATGTATTTTGCCGGGCGGGGTAACGGCTTGCTTGAGCTCTGCTTGGGGTGTACTGACAATGCGATAAAGGGTGTTCTCCGTCTGGCGGCCGCAAGACCCCGAAGCGAGATTCGAGTCCTTCCGGTGTTACAGGAGGCAAAAATGAAGTTTTCTCTTCGGGAGAAGCGAGCCAAGGACTTCGTCTGCGGCTTTCTCGTCTTTCTTGTCCTTGTAGCAATATTCCTCACCTTTGCACAGCCCGCGCAGGCCATTCCTGCGTTCGCGCGGAAGTACGGCTTGCCTTGCTCCGCCTGTCACATTACGTGGCCGGAACTCAACAACTTCGGCCAAGTGTTCCGCGACAACGGCTACCAGATGATGAACGACATGGACTCGCCCATTACTCGGGATGCCTCCTACTTTCCGGCGAGCATCCGTATCACACCACAATGGCACCGGGAAAGTGCGAACAACCAGAGTATTGACGTTCTCCCTATTACCGAAACTTCGGGAGAAAAACAAGGTACGGTGACCCAGGCAGGTTTTGATCTTTCTGGAATGGACATGTGGTTTGCAGGGACACTCTTCAACAATGTTTCCTTTAGTGTTCTCCCGTCCTCGGATCCGACAGCCGTATTCCATTTCGAGAATGCGTACGTCCGGTTTGACAATATCAAGGGAAATCATTGGTTCAATTTTAAAGTTGGGAAATATGAGTTGGATCTTCCCGTCTCGGAAAAGCGCGAATGGACACTTTCCGGGAACGGCGGCTTTTATTACATCTACCACTTTTCACCCTTTAATGATGCCAATCCCTTCGGTGGAATTGGCGACAACCAGACTGGCATCGAACTGACAGGGCACAGCGCCAATAGTTACACTCGCTACGCCTTCTCGGTCGTGAGCAGCCTGGATGGAGGAGTTGGTTTGGCGTACGGCTGCACTGCTGTCAATACCAACTGCTCCAGCCCGGCCGGGCGAACATTCGATTACTACGGCCATTTTGAGCAAGCCTTCAACGTTCCCAATGCCGGCTACATGAAGGTCGGTGCTTATGCGTACTACGGATTTGCTCCGACTTTCGTCGAGAGCAGCGGTGCTGGTTCCACTCCGCTATACGGCCGTGGCAACAAGCCATTTTATCGCGCCGGTGCTGAATGGCTTTGGTACACCAATCACTGGAATCTCAAGGGAGTGTTCCTCCATGGGTACGACAACGCATTCCTCGCTAATGGAGTCCCTTCCAACACTCCGACTGGGCTTCCGGCGGGCTTACATGCCCCATCCTGGAACGGCGGCTTCCTCGAAGCCGAGTACGTCATTTCGCCGCAATGGGTGCTTCTTGGTCGGTATGAACTGATCCGCATGTCCCAGCAGGCAGACCCAACGCCTGGTCTTGGCTCGCAGAGCAATTTAGACGCGTACACGTTTGCAAGCCGGTGGAATCCGTTCATGTTCAGCCGCGCCGGACTGGCTATTCAAGCGGAGTACTCTTACATCCGATCGGCAGACATCACCAATCAAGGGGGAGCATTTGGCGGCACTTGCTTTGGGGCGCCCCCTTGCCACATCAGCAGCAACAGCCTGTTCTTCGCCACGGATTTCGCGTTTTAAGGGAGAGGGGCGCATATGAAAAAGAATGTAATCACATCTTTGATTCTGTGGACATTCTGTCTGGTCGTCGCTCTCCCGGGGGTTGCGTTCGCACAGGACGAGGGGGCTCACGTCAACGGCTTCACTGGCAACGCGCAGAGCGGCAAAGAACTCTATCGCCGCTTCTGCGTTGGATGTCATGGAGACGAGGGCAACGGCGAAGGGAATAACGCGGAATGGCTCGATCCAAGGCCGCGCGATTTCACGACGGCATTGTTCCGCTGGCGTTCCACTCCCACGGGGACTCTTCCCACGGATGAGGACCTCTACAACACGGTCACCCGCGGCATCGTTGGCACACTGATGCCCACGTGGCGGCCGCTTACGCCGCAGCAGCGAGTGGACCTGGTGGCATACATCAAGACCTTTTCGCCCAAGTGGATAACGCAGAAGGCCGGGACTCCCATCACCGTGCCCGCGGAGCCAGCCGAAACCATCGAGGGCGTTCTTCACGGCCGCGAGCTCTTCGACAAGATGCAATGCTGGAAATGCCACGGGCCGGATGGGCGCGGCGATGGGCCGTCTGCTCCCACTCTGACGGACGACAAAAACCTTCCCATCCGCCCGTACAATTTCCACGACGGCACCCGGTTCCGCTGCGGCGAGACGAACCAGGATCTGTATAAGATTTTCATGACCGGACTCGACGGGACGCCCATGCCTTCCTTCGCGGATATTCTCCAGCCGAATGACGCGTGGGACTTGGTCCATTTCCTGCGCACGCTTCAGCCGCTGGTGCATTCAAAATCGCGCGAACTCTGGCTTGCCTATGCCGGCAGCCACAAGGACATCAAGCCGATCGGCGCGGAATGAGGAAGCCAATAGTTTCCCGGCTGAGGTTTGAGGCGCAATTCTCTCCACGGATCTGCACGTAAAGGGGGCTATTATGCGAATCACATATTTTTGCTGCTTCACCGTACTTGTCCTTGCGGCGTCTGCAATCCTGGTGTCCGCTCGGCCGCCTGCCGGCGGGACCATCACCGGGAAAGTCACCTACACCGGAACACCCGTGAAAATGAAACCCATCGACATGTCAAAGGAGCCGGTCTGCGCCAAGGAACACAACCCGCCGGAGAAGACAGAGACAGTCGTGACGGGTGCGGGCAACTCGCTTGAATACGTGGTTGTTTACCTCTCCGCAGGCGATAAACCTAGCGCTCCGCCCTCTCAGCCGGTTCGTTACGACCAGAAGGGCTGTATGTATGTGCCGCACGTGCTGGTCATGGAAGCGAACCAGCCCCTTCAGATCTACTCGGACGATCCGGTGGCTCACAACATCCATCCCATGCCGAAAGCAAATTCGGAGTGGAATAAGTCGCAGCCTCCGGGCGCGCCGCCGATCGACACGAAGTGGGAAAAGCCGGAATTCATCGCCGTAAAGTGCAATATCCACCCCTGGATGCATGGCTACTTCGCGGTGCTCACCACATCGCACTTTGCCGTCACCGATGCCGACGGCAATTTCACGATCAAGGACGTTCCCCCGGGGAAATATACCGTGACCGCGTGGCAGGAATCCTACGGCACGCAGAGTCAGGAAGTCACTGTCTCGGCAGGGGCGGCGACAGCGAACTTCAGCTATAAGGCGCTGCCGTACTAAATCATCGGGACGTGGCCGCGCGACGATTGCGAAGTGCGGCGTGCTTCCCTGAACAATTCTTGAGATCCAGAGCGGGCAGAGGCAGGTGACTATGGGCAAATTTTTTGCAGTGATGCTGGCAATCATCACGCTGATTTCCGCTTACTTCGTGGTGGCTCATACGTGGTGGCTGCCACAGGACGTTTCCCTCGCCGGACCTGCGCTGGATCACCAATTCAACGAGACGATGTGGGAATCGGGCATCTTGTTTCTGGCCGGCCAATTTGCGCTGGCATATTTCGTTTGGAAATTCGGCGACAAGAAGGACGGCCGAAAAGTGAAACAATGGCCCGGCGGGCACAAGCCGGTCGTCGCGTTTGGAATCATCATCGTGGGCCTGGAGGTCCTCGCGCTTTCGTTGGTTGGATCCAAAGTTTGGGCGAATGCCTACCTCACACCGGCGCCAGCGGACGCTCTCCACGTGGATGTGCAGGCCGAACAATTCGCTTTCTTCTTCCGTTACGCCGGCCCCGACGGCGTATTCGGAGCAGTCCACGCCGATAAAATGAGCGATGCCAGCGGAAATTACTTCGGCCTGGATCCGGAGCACGACATTGCAGCCCGGGACGACATTGTGGTCGGCTCCCTCACCATTCCCGTGAATCGCCCCATCCTGCTCACGTTGCACTCGAGGGACATGATTCACAATTTCTACGTCCCCGAGCTTCGCATCCAGCAGGATATCGTTCCGGGTCTGGAAATTCCGATTCATTTCACGGCCACCAAGACGGGGAAATGGGAAATTGTATGCACGCAGTTGTGCGGTCTCGGCCACTACCAGATGAAAGCTTATCTGCAGGTGCTGTCGCAGGGCGAGTTCGACGACTGGCTGAAGCAGCAGTCGGGAGATTAGCAGCTTGGAGTGGGCGCCGCTTCGTGAGCGGCGCGGCTGGCACATGAAGATTTCTTTGTGAGGCGCTCCGATGCATGACATGTCGGCACAACCAGCAGTTCATCATCACGCACCGCCACAGGGGTTCATTCGCAAGTACGTGTTCAGCCTCGATCACAAGGTGATCGGGCTGCAATACATCGGCCTTGCGTTGGTCGCCGTCTTTCTGGGGATGGTGCTGTCGTGGCTGATGCGAATTCACCTCGGATGGGCCTCCTTCGCCATCCCGGGGCTGGACAAGATTTCTCCCAACGGCGCGCCGGGCGGGCTGATCACGCCGGAATACTATCTTTCGCTAATGACCATGCACGGCACCATCATGGTCTTTTTCGTCCTCACCAATGCGCCGTTCGCCGGATTTGGCAACTATTTTCTTCCCATTCAGATTGGCGCCGAAGACATGGCATTTCCCCGCTTCAATATGATGTCGTTCTGGACCACATTTGTGGCGTTTATCGTCCTGATCGCCGCATTCTTTGTGGGCGACGGCCCTCCGCTGGCCGGGTGGACCAGCTACGCGCCCCTCAGCTCCGTAGGCGGAGATGCCGGGCCGGGCCAAGCGATGGGCCAGACACTCTGGGCGGTCTCGATCGGCCTTTTCTGCATCGGCCAGTTGCTCGGCTCGCTGAATTTCATCGCCACCACGCTCGACCTTCGCACCAAGGGCATGAAGCTCTCGCGCATGCCTCTCTCCACATGGGCGTGGTTCATTACGGCGTGCATCGGCCTGCTCGCTTTCGCGGACCTGCTGCCTGCCTGCATCCTCCTGATCCTCGATCGCACCGCCGGGACGAGCTTCTTCACACCTGCAAACCTGGTGGTGAGCGACAAGCTACAACCGCACTCCGGCGGGTCTCCTCTGCTATGGCAGCATCTGTTCTGGTTCTTCGGACACCCGGAGGTCTACATCGCGATCGTGCCGGGGTTCGGGATCATCTCGCATATCCTGCCGGTGTTCGCGCGCAAGCCGCTCCTGGGAGGCACGCGCGTGATGATTGGTTCGATGATTGCGCTCGGGTTTCTCAGCTACATGGTTTGGGGTCACCACATGTTCCTGAGCGGGATGAATCCGTTCTCCGCGATCCTGTTCTCCGTGCCCACTCTGATCATCACCATCCCTTCCACTATCGCGGTCCTTATGTGGACAGGCTCCGTGTATGGGGCGAAGATGCGCTTCACGACTCCGTGCCTCTTCTGCCTCGGATTCATCTCTGTGTTTATCAGCGGCGGAATCAGCGGGTTCTTCCTGGCGCAGCCCTCCATCGACATTTTCTTGCACGCGACCTACTTCGTGGTGGCTCACTTCCATTTTGTGATGGCGGTGGCGGCGATCTTCGGAATCTTTGCCGGGATATACTTTTGGGCGCCGAAAATGTTCGGCCGGATGATGAATGAAACGCTCGGGAAATGGCATTTCTGGCTCACGTTTATCGGGGTGTACTGTATCTTCATGCCGATGCATTACCTCGGGCTGGCCGGCAATGTCCGCCGCTACTCGGCCTTCACTGCCGACTACCTCGTCCCGCTCATCCCGGTCCACAAATTCATCACCATCGCGGCGCTCCTCACGGGGGCGGCTCAATTCATTTTTCTCTACAACCTGATTCACACACGCTACTGGGGGCCGAAGGCGCCTGACAATCCGTGGGAGGCAACGTCGCTGGAATGGTCCACCACGTCTCCTCCGCCCTTCGACAATTTCGGCGGAAAGCACCCCGTTGTTTATCAGGACCCGTATGAATACGGCGTGGAAGGCCCGCAGGATTATGTGATGCAGACGACGCCCGGAAAAATCGCGGGCGCCTGAGCGCAAGAGGACAGATCCTGATGGCATCCACAACTTATCCCCCTGGGGGTCCGGCGGTAAGTGCCACTGCTGGTGCAGTGGGGGCGCGGGCGCGAGCGGGCGCGCGAGCTGAAGTAAACCCGCAAATCGCGGCGACGCAGACCGGCATCTGGGTCTGCGTCTGCGCGATTTTTATGTGTTTTGCGGCATTCGTGAGTGCGCTGGTGGTGCGGGAAGGAACTGGAGCGGACTGGCAGCGGCTGGTGCTGCCGCGCGTGCTGTACTTCAACACGCTGATTCTTCTGGCGAGCAGCTATACCTTGGGGGTGTGTAGCCGAAGATTCGCAGCCGCGGTGCGCCAGCATGCCCCGGACGGATATGCCCAGTTCCCCCGGGCGCTTCCGTGGCTTTACGCAACGATTTTCCTGGGAGCGATTTTCATTTTCGGGCAATGGCTCGCTTGGCGAACCTTGTCCGCCGAAGGCCTGTATCTGGCCACCAACCCGAGCAGCTCGTTTTTTTACGTGCTGACGGCAATGCACGGGCTCCACGTGCTTGGGGGCATGGCAGGCCTGATCTATGCGGCGCGGCGTCTGGGGCGAGGCGTGGTTTCGGCGCAAGTGAGCGCCCTGGGCGCGGCTTCCACGTACTGGCATTTCATGGGCGTCTTGTGGGTTTTTCTGTTCTTGGTTATGGCAATGCGGTTATAGCTACGGCTGGAGGGATACGTGGTGAATCCTTCGGAAGGAATAATGGACGCGGGACATGGCGCTTTTATGGAAGCATCGCCCTACGGCATCGAGTCGAAGAAACTCGCCATGTGGCTTTTCATCGCCTCGGACACGGTGACGTTTGCGGCGCTGCTCTTCGCCTATTCTTATTTGCGGATAGGCAGCTTGAATTGGACGCCGCCATTCAAGTTCTTGCCCAGCATTTTAAACGGCATGGTCATGACCGTCGTCCTGCTGACGAGCAGCTTGACGATGCTCGCCGGCGTGATGGCAGCCAAAGCCGGCAACCAAAAATCGTGCCTTCGCTGGATGGGATTCACCATGCTGCTGGGCATTGTGTTCGCGGCCCTTCACCTGCGCGAGTGGTTCGGGATGATCCACGAAGGCTGGCGTTTTTTTCAGAACCCGCTGGGCGGGTCGGTTGAAGTCGGAACAGGTTTCTTTTGCGTCACAGGACTTCACTTGATGCACGTGATTTCAGGTGTGGTGGCCCTGGCGGTCGTTGCACTTGGCTATAGGAGCAGATGGCTCACTTCGGGGCACGTGGAAACCGTTAGCCTGTACTGGCATTTCGTGGATATCGTGTGGATGTTTGTCTTCCCGATTGTGTACCTGATGAACGCGCAATAGAACGCTGGAACTATTGGGGGAGTGAAAAATCGCCATGGCAACGAATCAAGAGCCGGGCATGAAAATGTATGTAGGCATCTGGATTGGGCTGATCGTCATTATGCTGGTGGAGGTGTTTCTCACCTACCAGCATATGGCGCCTCGGTCGCTCATCGCCTGCCTGCTGCCGTTGGCATTTATAGAGGCGGGCATCGGGATTGCCTACTTCATGCACATGAAGTATGAGAATCCGCACCTTCTCTGGTCGCTGGTTCCCATCACCATTTTCGTGCTGTTTATGCTCGACCACATCTGGCCGGATGCCTTCCGTCTGGCCAGCATGAGCATGCATTAGCTGCCGGGCATCTGAGGTAGAATGCCTTGGACGGAGCACTGGAAGCCGCTGAGAACTCAGATTGAAGGGCAAATGCAAATCCTGGTCATCCTAAGGCAATCTGGCAGTCGCTGGCTGGCGCCTGCCGCCACGGTGATCGGGCTGTTTCTGACTCCTCCCCTGCTCCAAGCCCAGAGCTGCCCTCTTTGCTATCAGGCTGCCAGCGCCTCAGGTGCCAATTTCGCCCGGGCCTTGCGGGACGGCATCCTGATTCTCTTTCTCCCATCGCTGCTGATCATGGGCGCGATTTTCTATGTCGCTTACCGCAAGAGAAATCAGTTCAATTCGAGCGAAGGCGCCGGCCGGATCGAATTCGAGTTTGATGAGCCCGGCCGCGAGGAAAATGGCCCGATGCAATCAGGCGGGCCGCATCCGTGGCGCGCTCCTTTGGTTGATACGATCGAGCTTTGAGCTCCAGGCCAGCCCGGGCTATTTGAAGAGGATTGAGTTCATTCCAGTGATAGCTTTGAATTGCTCCCAGCGGGCCCGGGCCCGGTGCTTTCTTATTTTCCTGGCAGGCTGCTTCGCCATCCCTCCTGCCGCCGCGCAGATTTACCACGACCCACGCCGGAAGGCCACAGTTGGCTTTCAAGTCGAACTCAAGGCACCCGCAGCTACCATTGCAGAAATCGTCAGGCGCGTGGCCAACGACGGCTACATCCGCGGTTCGAAGATTTTCGCCAAGAAACAGGATATCGAGGACGCCGAATCCGCGGCTTCCTCGAACGCCTTCACCGACACGGTGCCGAACTCTCAGGTGTTTTACAAGATTCGCACGAAGGCGCTTTCGCCAGCCAACTTTCCCGGCAGCAACGATATGGGTACGATCACGGTCCGTTACATCGTCGAGCCGGTCAATCCAAACCTCACCCGGCTGCGGATCGACGCCATATTCATTTCCGATTCCGTGCGCGTGCGTTGCCCCTCGGACGGCAGCGTTGAATCCGCCGAATACGCTGAGATCTTCAACCAGTTCCGGGAGCTCACTCAGCCTGCGTCTGCCACCGAACGCGCTGCCAAAGTAACGACTGCGGACACAACGGGCTTACAACAGACGCTCGCCGATGAGCAAGCGCGCTTCGATGCTGTCCGAGACAGTGTCACTCACCTCGAGCAGCAGGTGAAGCAGCTTCAATTCAACACGATGGGCCGCGTGAAGTCCCCTGGCGTACCGATGAAGGCATTGCCCTACAATCGCGCTTCCACTCTTGCTGTTCTCAATAAAACCGAGGTCCTCACCGTTTTGGCAACCACGCAGTATTGGTATCGCGTGCGCCGCAAGGAAGGCGGCGAGGGCTGGATTTACTATGTCTTTTTGGAGCCGCTACAATGACGCCGGGGACGAAAGGCAAGCGGCATCCCTGGGGCCGGCTCCCATTGCTGCCGCTCGCAACGATTCTCCTCGGGATGGGACTCGGCACTGCGGCGGGCGCCCAGCAGGTTCCCCCTAAGGAGCGGCTGTACAACCAGCCTCAGGTTGAAATTCAAAAAGCTCTTGAGCAAATGCAGGCCTATGAAACTCAGCGGCTTCCCGCCCTCGCGGGTTTCGTCAACGCAAGCGCCGCATCACTTGATCGCTTGCAGAATCCCCGCTATCAATTTCATATTGACATTCTTTTTCAAGGTCCGTCGCAGACTGTGGTGCGCGTAAGCGCCAAGATTACGGCCTGGTTTGAAGACACCGGGCCCTCCGCCTCGCATTACGAAGTTGTTCCTTCCAATGGGCGGCTTGAGGAGGACCTCCTGGATCGGTTAAGCGTCTACATCGAGAAAGGGGCGTCCCGCCAGCCGGTGGCGGGGATTGCCCCCCCCCCGCCGCCCGCTGCATCACCAAATCCTGGGCCGGCAGGCACAAGCGGTGCGCCCGCGGCCGCAGCGAGTCCCGGGGCTGCAACGACCCCGCCGCTATCTGCTGTCCCCACCGGCAACGCCCCGGAGGCGCTTGCGAGCCGGATTGCTGCCATCCGCACGGAGCGCGAGACCCTCGAGCAGAAGGAGCGGGCGCTTCAGCAGCAGGTATCGGAGCTACAGAGCGCGTCAAGGAATGAGGTCTTCCTCAAAAACGTGGCCGTCGTCCGCTCGCCTCAAACGCCCATCTACGAGCAGGATCAGGAAACCTCCAAAATCCTCTTGCACGCCGACCCGGATGATGAATTCCCGATCCATGAAGTGCGCGGCGGCTGGGTGCGAGTCGGCATGGAGAAAGGCGCCGAGGGCTGGCTGCGCGGCTCGCAGCTCCGGCAACCGGGAGATCCCTCCGATGCCGATACTGCGGCCCTTAACTTTAATGCCTCGCAAGAAGAGATCAAGCCATTCCACGGCGAATGGAGCCAACTGAAGGGCAAGAACGCGTTGTACGTATTTGCGCAGCCTGCCCGGGAACTCCCGGCTTCCGCGCTTGGTCAGAACCAGCTCCGATACGCCGAATTCACGTTTGTCGAAGGGTATCGCGAGGCCACTCACTCGGAGCAAGAGGTTGACGGAGTTGTGGTGGTATTTCTTGGGCAAAAGGGCGGCGTCGCCGCTGCAACGCTCGCCGACATTCGCCGCTGGCATGAAGGCACCCTGACGGACAAGCTCTTCCTCGAGCGGTGTTCGCTCGACCCGTCCGAGTCATTCCGCGATGCCGTAAGCCGTTGAGCATTGATGAAGAATCTTCGGGGAGGTCCGCGCCAGTGAAAACACGGCATTCCCGTGTTTGGGTCACCCCGAGCACTGCCGGCCAATTGCCGGGGGTTATTATTGTCGGTCCTTGGTTTTGATGTGGTGCTGTCTCGGAAACGTTCTTGCCGCCACTACTTATCCTGTCGCTGATTCTGGCCGCCGCCACGGTGGGCATTGTTCTGCTCGTCTGGACCATGCGCCGGCTCAGCCTGAGGGCTCAATTTGTTTTATTGCTCGCACTCGGTGTTCTGATCGGATTCATTTTCATGACCATCGTACAAGTGCCTGGATTCCCTGTCTGGGCGGGGGTTTCACTCATCGTCATCGTTTTTATCGCCAGCCTCTTCGGCGTGCGAATCTTCTTGCGGAGTCTTGCCCTCGACCGGAACGGGTGATCCTAATTCTGGAGCGCCTCTCCGAAGAATTTCACGTCATTGCCCCAAATCGGCATCTCTGCGCGCCCCGAATTCAGGCAACGCTGCCGGGCCACCGCAAAATCCAAATCACCATCACCGCGTAGTAGATTGCGACCACACCCATGCAAACCAGAAAAGTGCTCCATCCCTTGTGCAAGCCCGCGAATTCTTGCTTCCAGCGAAGCGAGCAGATGGCGATCATGCCCACAGCCAGAATGAGAGTGAACGCTCCCAACAAGTGCGCCGGGAAATCAGGCTGTTGGAAATGCAGCACCAGGACCGCCTGTCGGAAGAAATCCGGCAGCCCCCCGATTGCCACGATGAGGACCAACCATGCGGCCGGCGCGAGGATTCCAAGCATGTACGCCCAACGATCCTCGAAATAGAAAAGCATCAGAACAATCGCAACGTAAATCAGCGACTCGTAGAAGTGGACCAAGAAGAACTGGGAATCAAAATGGCTGAGAAGCAGGAAACACAACATCAGGGCCGATGCCAGGGTGGCAATTCCTCGATGAACCATGATAACTCCTTTCCAATCAAGAGATCCGGGGCCGCCCTGCGACTGCGCTGTAAGCTCCTCCAACGGCGCCAAGGCCACATTTCGTCTTCGATCACGACGCCAGCCCCTGGACACCTACCTTTTAACTGCATCCTCGCGCTCACGATGTGACGTGCGTCACAAATCGATGTGAGGAGTGTCATAAATGCGTGGCCGGAGGTTTTGAACTGAACTCACGCATTGCCGCGGCAAAGATATGCCACCACGAGAGCGGGCGCGTGGATCGCATAATCGTGAAGGAAGGAATAACATGCGGAATTCGGCCGCAGTCGAACATCGGATTCTCGCGAGCGAGGCTGCGCCGGTCGAGCGACAGCGGGCGCTCACAATCCGACGGCTTGGAGCAGGAAGTCCCCGGCCTTACTGCTTCGCGGAAAGCAGCGGGAGTCCAAAAAGACGGGCCGTATTATCGTGGAAATAGCCGCGCGCGATCTCCATGGCCCTCGCTTCCGTGATGTCTCCCTCCGAAACCATCTCAGCCAGGGCGGCGGCGGCTGCAGTCCGTGAGGTATCGATCGCCAGCCAGTACGTCAGCGGCGTATTCACTTCTCGCGAGTAGGGGAAGCAGTCGGACCCAAAAACGATCTTCTCCGGAAAGATTTCAAACCATCGTTTCAGGATGTACTTGAACTCCGAAGGGTATATGAGCAGCGTGAACTCCGAAGAATCCAGATACACGTTCGGAAGTGCGGCCAGCCAGATGGATTGACGGTCATACGGATAGCCGCCGTGGATCATCACAAAGATCGTGTCCTTGTAGCGCGGGTCGCGAAGGATATCTTCGAGGTCCATGGCGTTGCCTTCCGCCAAATGGTAATAATTGCCGCTGCCCACCGCGCTGTGAACGTGAACCTCGAGTTTCAAGGGGCCTGCCTGCCCGATCAGGTAACGGAAAATGTAGTCCTGGAACAGGAGATATTCGTCCCAGGTGGGCACGCCGCCGGCGCGATACTTATTGTAGATGGCTTCGGCTTTCGCTCGGGGCGGGTCGGTGATGTTCACGAGCGACCGGAAATAAGCCGCTTCAAACTTGATCGCCACCGTTCCATTCTTCTTGTTCTGCTCGAGCACACGGTGAATTGCGCTTTCATATCCGGCCAGATCCGACGGGAGCCCGGAAGAGAGACCGGCCTGCGCGAGGTAGCGGTGCAGCACCTTTTCCTGGCTGGGGAAATAAACGGCGCGCACGCGACTGATCGCCAGGTCGCGGTTTTCAAACGGGAACATGTAGGGATCAACGAACATCACGAACC
>Ga0187802_10000100_pt1 | contig 18545 bp, 26 predicted proteins | sample NC_wetland_sal_i_FD_130584 | JGI IMG/M metagenome (GOLD analysis project Ga0187802, IMG submission 130584) | Wetland sediment microbial communities from Neuse River Estuary, North Carolina, USA - Control_2 | ecosystem: Environmental > Aquatic > Freshwater > Wetlands > Sediment | place: USA... | reverse complement strand
TAATCGACTGCTACAAGTGGGGATATGCGCAGGGACAGGCGAACAAATTGGCTTCGTTTCGTAATTCGCGGGGCGTGTCACGTCCAAATCAGCCACTGCGGCAAGCCCTAGCTTTTCTTTTGGTGCCGCTTTCGTAGCCGCACGCCGGGGCCGCCGCCGTTCTCGTCGATGAACTCGACTGGCCGCCGCCCAGTTCGAAGCGGGTCCGGCCCATCTCGCGTAAATACGCGAGATTTACGCGAAACAGCGCAGGTATGCTCCGATGTCGTTCCTGTAGTAGATCCGCATCCACGCGAGATTTTTCACCCGCGCCAACACCATTTTCAGTTGCTTTTTATACGATCGAGGCAAGCCGGCTTCCATCCGCTCAAGACCTTCCCAAAATCTTACCAAGTCGCGGTCCTCCAACGAGCTCAAGTCGCGTTCGACCACCGTGAGTATGCCAAATTTTGCCAATACTTTGTCCTCAGCGCGGTACACCTCAATCGATAGATCTCGATGATTCTCTACGATGGCGCGATTACGTTCAGACTTGGTATATCGCGGAGCTCGGGCGTATGCGGTCTTGTCATCATCTTCTTTCCGAAAGCAGTCCGCAAGCATCTGCGCTAGCTCTCGATCATTGGCCCCCATGGCGCTCTTGAGCTCGGACTCATTTGCATATCCCAGAGCTCGGGCGTATGCGGTGAACGGTTTATCACCTGGTGACGGATTACCGAAATAGTAGGCAACCGCAAACCACAGCAATCCCGCGATCCACGATTCATATGGGGTTAGCAATGGCGGCAGAGTTGATTCCAACCTCCGCAGCCTCTTTTCAATGCTATGGATCATGGGCTCATTCCTCGTCAGCGCTTGAACGTCTCCATCTGCTTCATCCGCAATTCCACGTCCTCAACTCTAAAAACATGATCGTTTCTCATAATGGCCCGCTCATAATTTTCGAGGAATCCCATCAGCTCAGAGGCCTCCTCGAAGGTTAAATCGCCGTTGCCCAATCCATTCGTTACGGCCGCCATTGCCGGGGCAATGTCGCGCACCCCATTGATCTTCGGCAGCTGAAAATCAAGCGGCCGACCGCGACGCTTTGGCAAAATTCGGTCCAGCAAGTACTGCAGGCATTGAACATTCCCTTTCAGACCCAACTGAATTGCTTTGCGGGTGAGGTTTTCCCCATCATCCTCGACGAGCTCTTCGAGCAATCGAGTGAGCTTATTTTTCGATCCGGGTAGTCGACCGGGGTTGCCTTTTTGAAAAGGTCGACCGCGTACCCGCGACGGCTCAATGACAGTTGGCTCTTCTGATGGACGAATACGATCAACCATTTTCGTCTCCTAGCGGTGCGATTAGGGGGCTGCACAAAGTCCAAACCAAATTCCGTCGCGCTCGAGGCAGGATCCACCGGAATTACGGTCTCGCCTGATTCGAGCTTCTAACACTCCGAAAACATTCTGCTTGTCCATCACTTTTGTGATGGTCGAACTTCCGCAACCTGAATCCCGTGGCGAGATTCAGTTGGACTTATTCAGCGATGTCACGCCAAGCACGTCCGAGTTAAAGCTATAGATCTGGCTAGCAAAAACGCAGGGGCTGTTGAGCCCTGGTCACGCAATCAAATTGCTTTGGATATTAAGATACGGCTCCAGCTAGGGACTTACGCCACGCCTGCTCGGGAGCTCGAGCGAAAAACAATCTAAGTGAATCCGGCTTAATAGGCAAGTGAGTCGTCATAAAATTTTGAGCCGACATCGTGCGAATTTTTGCGGTGTCAAGTGATCAACGGCGGGCGCGGTCGTGATCGGCAGAATGTGTAAAGCTGATCGCGGTGAACCCGTCGACGTCGCTGCTGATCGAAAGAAGACGCGAGCCGTCAGGGATAGAAGCGTCGAGACTCTACTTTTTGGCTTTGGTTGCCAATGCACTCTCGATCAGGCGGCGAATTGCCTCGGACCGGGAGGGTCTGTCCTTTTGCTGCTTGGCCCAGTTTTCAATGGCCAACCGCGTACTGGGCGGGAGTCGCACCGTCAGGACGGGGTCCTGTCCAGTGGCCGGACGGCCCCGTTTTTTTGGTGTTACGGTAATTGACTTCTTGGCCATTTCCGTGTTACGGAAAAATGTGCAGCGAGCCGATGGGAAGCTGCAACTTCCCACCGGCCCTAACCCAAGCCACGGAGGTAAGCCATGGCCCAGGCTGATTCTGTTCCTACCCCAATTCGAACGCTGATCACAGGCGCGAGCTCAAACCCGTCCACAAAGAGCGCTCTGCCAGTCCAGCGATATTTCGTCGACCAGACGAACACAGGTCGGATGCCGGTCTGGGCTCTCGGCTACGCAACGGCCGTCCTATTGCTAGGCTGGTTCCCCTGGAACGCTCTGCTCATCCTGCTTCTGTTGCTGTGCAGGAGCTCCAGATGCGGGAGTTCGGCATGAACTCGATGCTTCCCAAAGGACGTCGTTATTTCGTCGGCGGCTCCGACGCCCGGATTATTATGGGGAATGACGAGGCCGCCCTGCTCCGGCTTTGGCGGGAGAAGCGCGGCGAAGTCGAGCCGGAAGACCTCTCTGGCAATCTCATCGTCCAGCTCGGGGTTGCGACTGAGAACCTGAACCGACGCTGGTACCAGGCCAATAGCGGACAGGTCCTTACCGACGTGCAGCGGCGGATCCGACACCCAGCACTACGCTGGATGTCGGCCACATTGGATGGCCGAGTCGAAGCGACCGGGGCAGTATTCGAGGCCAAGTTCATGCTGCCCTGGTCGTTCTCGGAGGAAGCGGCCGCCGAGAAATACATGCCGCAGCTACAACACAATATGTGGGTGGTGGCGGCCAGAAATGCGGTGCTCTCGGTGATCACCGGTGGCGGCAAATGGGTCGAGATCACCACCCATGCCGATCCGCTCTATCAGCACCTCATCGTCACGGCCGAGCGAAAATTCTGGCGCTGTGTCGAGAGTGGCGAGCCCCCTCGCCTCTTTGGTGTCGAGCCGCCGAAGCCGCGGATTTAAGCGGTTCGCATTGTCGATATGAGCGCGTCGAACTCCTGGGCGGAATTTGCTGGTTTGTTCCGCAACAGCCGGGAAGCCTTTTTGGACCATGAGCGGTCCAAAGCCGAGTTGAAGGCTCTGATGCCAGAGGATGCGAAAGAAGCGATTGGCCATGGCGTCCGCGCCAAGCGGTCAAAGTCGGGCGCAATCAGTTTCGACCTCCTCGAAGTGGAGAGTGGCCATGCAGCGCTCCAGTGACACTATCGGCACTATCGCTGCGGCCTTGGCCAAAGCCCAAGCGCAACTCGTCAACCCGGAAAAGTCTCTGGTCGGCACCATCCGCTCGGATCAAACTAATGGAGCCGAACGGTCCTTCCGCTATGCGCCGCTGTCGAGTGGGCTCGATATCGTGCGCAAGACCCTGAGCCAGCATGAGATCGCGACGGTACAGACGACCGCGATTGATCAAACCGCCGGAATTGTATGCCTCAGCACGGTTCTGGCCCACTCTTCCGGGGAATGGATCGCCTCGGATTGGCCGGTCTGCGCGATCAGCGAAACGGCAACGCCGCATCGGATGGGCGCAGCACTGACCTATGCTCGGCGCTATGCACTCTTCACACTCGTGGGCATTGCTGGTGAGGACGATCTCGATGCGCCCGATCTTTTATCGCCAGCAGCTCCAGAAACAAAATCGGAGCGTCCAGCGGGAAATGAAAAAGACCGCCTCAACGGCGGCCAAGGGCAATCAGCAGTACAACAAGCTTCAGGCAGTCACCGCGCGAAGGCGGGTTCAATTCCCTCCCGGCAAATACTTAAGCCGGAAGCGTCGGCCGCTTTGCGCGACCAGCTTCTGGCGGAGCTGAAGGATCTTAACTCGGCAGAGGAAGCCGCGAATTGGGCGCATCGGGTTCTTGGCGCCAAAAACAATCTCACATCAGATGACGCCAAACATGTTGAAGAGGCCTTCAAGTCGCGCCTGGCCAGCATCGAGGCCAAGCCGGTAGGTAATCCGCCCAAAGCGGCACTTCCTTATCCACGAAGAAGCAAGAGGCGACGGCGAGCCTCTGTCGATAAAGCCGTGTTGGCCTTGCCTGCGCCACGCCGCATTCGCGATCGGGAGCATGTCAAAGCGGTTGCTAAGCAGCCTTGTCTCGTCTGCGGTCGGCACCCTACGGATTCCCACCATTTACGCTTTGCGCAAGCACAGGCGCTCGGCCGCAAGGTCAGCGACGAGTTCACCGTGCCGCTCTGCCGGGGACACCATCGCGAGGTCCATCGCTGTGGCGATGAAGCGGCGTGGTGGAAGAAGACGAGAATCGATCCCACAGCTGCCGCACGCCTGCTGTGGCTGAAGACCCATCCTTTGCCGAGCGTCGATCAGCCGGGGCCAAAATTGCAAAAAGAACCCGATTTGGATCGCAGCTCCCCATGACCTCACACAGACAGATCGAGGCCAATCGCCGCAATGCACTCAAGAGCACCGGTCCGAAAACCGAAGCCGGGAAGCAGACCTCGCGCTGCAATGCTGTGCGACATGGACTCACAGCCGAGACAGTCATTGGCGCACTAGAGGACGCCGAAGATTACAAGGCATTCGAGGCAGCCATCACTGTGGATTATGATGCTCAATCGGCCGTTGAGCGTGAGCTTGTGCTGCGGCTAGCCAGTATCCTATGGCGGTTACGCCGTGTCACGACAATGGAAACCGAATTATTTGAAATTCAAACCAAACACCTGCGTCACTATCGGAAAACCCGCCAAATGATCTCGGATTCTCGTGACGTCATTCACCCAATGTTGCGGCCGGCCGTTTCCGCTAGTGCGCATACAACTTCGCACAATGCCGTGAGTAACATAGAATCGGCGAGCGACGTTGGGATAAACGCCCACGCCTCCGCAGTCGAGTTCGCCCGCTGCTTTTTGCATCTGGCTAATCTACCGAATTTCGCCCTCGATCGGCTGAGCCGCTATGAAGCAACGCTTTGGCGCCAGGCTGGCCGAATCATCTACGCACTCGAAACATTGGATAGGCGCAAACCCCAGGAGCGAACCCGTCGTTTTTGGTTCGCCAGCCAAAATCAAATCGAGCACGAATGACAAAGCCTTTGACTGACGCCCGTCAGACTATGAGGCGCGCGCGTTTACATCTGTTTGCGCTGCGGCTCGGTTTCGCTGACCACCATGCTCAAGAAAATCCGCATACGCGGCCACAATTCCATCGCGTAACTGCGTCTTTGCGCGCCAGCCGAGCCGCGTAAGTTCGGAGACGTCTAGGAGCTTCTGCGGCGCACCATCGGGCCGTGAGGTATCGAATACAAACCGGCCGCGATAACCGACCACATCGGCCACGAGCTGGGCAAACTCCGCAATGGTGATGTCTTTCCCCAGTGCCAACGTTGAGAAATTTTGTGCCGCTGTAGTGCTTGAGCACGAACACGCAGGCATCGGCAAGATCATCAACGGCAAGGAATTCGCGCCGCGGTGTCCCTGTGCCCCAGATTGTGACGGTTGGTGCGCCGGCTACTTTGGCTTCATGCAAACGGCGGATTAACGCGGCGGGCACATGGCTGTGCTCGGGATGATAATTGTCGCCCGGCCCGTAAAGATTGGTCGGCATGACCGAGATGAAATCGACACCGTACTGCCGGCGATAAGCCTCCACGAGCTTGATACCGGCGATCTTGGCCAGCGCATACCACTGATTGGTCGGTTCTAGGGCTCCAGTGAGCAGCATTTCCTCGCGCATCGGCTGTGGCGCCGATCTGGGATAAATGCAGGATGAACCAAGGAAAAGAAGTTTTTCGACACCGGCGAGAAAGGAGGCATTGATAATATTGAGCGCGATGGCGAGATTGTCGGACAAGAAATTCACTGGATTTGCATTGTTGTAAGCAATGCCGCCGACCCTAGCCGCTGCAACGACGACGACGTGCGGTTTTGCCCTGTCGATCCAGCGTTCAGTGTCCGCCTGATGCGTAAGATCGAGCGTGGTTCGGTCGACGGTGAGGATCTGGCAGGCTTCCGAGCCAAGCCGCCGTACCAGGGCGGCGCCCACCATGCCTTTATGTCCGGCGACGTAGACGCGCTTGCCCGCGAGATCGAATGGTAGTCTGGGCAGCTCAGTCATGCCGGCTCGTTCTTTTTTCACGCGCGACAGCAATCAAATCCGACGCCACCATTTCTTTTATCATGTCTTCGAATCTTGTTTTATGCCGCCAGCCGAGCGGCTAGTGAGCCTTTGAGGCATCACCAAGCAGGAGATTCGACTTCCGTGGGGCGGAGATAGCGAGGATCGACTTCAACCAAGACCCGCCCGGAGCGGGCGTCAATCCCCGTTTCTTTGACGCCCTTCCCGCGCCATTCAATGTCCCGATTAACGCAAGCAAAAGCCTTCTCGACAAATTCACGGACGGTATGCCGCTCGCCGGTTGCCAGCACATAATCGTCCGGCTCGTCTTGCTGCACGATCATCCACATGCCTTCAACATAATCGCGGGCGTGACCCCAGTCGCGCACGGCGTCCAAATTGCCGAGATAGAGCTTCTCCTGCAGCCCGAGTTGAATGGCTGCGGCCGCGCGGGTGATCTTGCGGGTCACAAAAGTCTCGCCGCGGGTCGGTCCCTCATGGTTGAATAATATGCCATTGGACGCATGCATTCCGTAGGCCTCGCGATAATTGGTAGTGATCCAGAAGCCATAAAGCTTGGCAACGCCGTACGGTGAGCGCGGAGGTGTCTTCGGAACCGGGTGCAGGCCAGATCGTATTGTCGCAGTGGAAAAATTAATGAGTTTTGACCCTAGTTTCCCATCGTCGTCGCGGTCGGGTTTTACCGACCAAAAAGGGCAGCGGCTACCGGCTTGTTCGTGGGCGTTGAACTCTAAATCGATGGGATACGGCGAACGGAACAATCATCTCACCATCATGATCGTCATTTAAGATTACAACCTTCCATGCTTCCGCATCGTCATGGCCTACGTGAACCAATATCTTGTCAATAAGTTTTCGCGCGTGCTCAAAAGCGTCAGTTAGGCTATCAAGCTCTTTTCCACTGTTATCTGGAATAGGAGGGCCATCTTTGGACCTTAAATGAAAATAGAAACGTGGCATCAGATTCTCCACAATCCTGCGTGAAGTTTGATGCTTGATTACAGTGGAGGCACTAAGCTCACATCAGTTTTAGTGATGGTAATTGATACAAACAATTTTCAATTTTGAGCGAAAATTGACGATAATTTTAGCAAAAAACGGTTTACCAGCCCGATTGGGCCGTAAGCGGTCACGGTCGCTTGCCGAAGTGCCGCGGCGTCATTGATCAGGGTTTTTTCACCTTCAGGTCGAGCGTCCTGTTAGCGTGGCTTGGCGAGCGCACGGATTTCAGCGCATCGGCGGTCCGAAAACACTAGCGAGGTCGGCGCCCAGCAAACCAAAACCGCCAATGAAAAGCCACCCAGCCACTAATTCGATCATAGGCCGGTGTCGCGGATATCGATCGGCAAGGCAGGCAAGGGCTACTCCAAGCAAGACACCTAAGATGCTAAATTCGCCCATTAACACGACACCGCACGCGGGTTGATTTCAAGCAGCTTTAAGCAAACCATCATAAGAGTGAAACGACCGGTCAGGCGTTGGGGCCATCAGCCACGTGGGGTCTGAATGTCCAGTGAGTTGGCGCGAGGACAACGACAATTGTGCCGACCGTGACGCGATTGTAGAGATCGATCACGTCCTCGTTGGTCATGCGGATGCAGCCCGAGGAGATGGCTCGGCCGATATATTCGGGCTGGTTGGTGCCGTGGATACGGTACTGCGTGTCATTGCCGCCGGAGTACAGATATAGCCCGCGGGCGCCCATCGGATTTTGTGGCCCGCCAGTCACGAAGGCTGGTAAGGGTCCAAGCCGCGCGTGTTCGCCGGCGGTTGGTGTCCACGACGGCCATTCTTCCTTGCGGCCAACCGTGGCGATACCGCTCCAGGCTTGCGCGTCTTCGCCGACGGTGACGCCGTAGCGGATCGCTTGGCCTTTCAGCAATACGTAATAGAGAAACTTGTTGCCGGTATCGACCACGATGGTGCCGGGGACTTCCTTGCGCGTGTACTGGACGATGTGACGCCTGTACTCCTCCGGAATTGTCGCCTGCGCGTACGGCAGATTGGACATCAACTGCCGGTCGCGTGCATTCCAGCCGGCCTCAGTGACGGGCGCCAGTGTCCCCTGCATGCAGCCACCCAGCATCAAAGCGATTGCGAATGCAACCGCGGGCCTGGGAACATCGGATATTCTAAAACTGCGCACTTGGGATTCCAATTTTTGGGACGAAATATTGGTTAACGATCGGTTATGCCCCTACTTACCCCAAGACCCGACCCCATATGCAAATTTTTTCGGGAACTTTGGTTAACATTTGGAGGAAGCTCTCCTTCTTGTTGCCGCCCCCGCAAACTCCCGTCGCGAAGCACCTCATTGGCCGGCGGGTCCGCAAAAAAATGACTGTTGTGGGTTGATCTCGTCTGTGGTGCAAAAGAACGCGAGGTCGCGTTTGCAGTCAAGCGATTGGCCTAATCTGAACGACGTGAAGCACCTGCCAACAATCCGACTTGGAGTTGAGCAGTTTTGGCTGTTGCAACGAAGATCGTCTTAACGTTCATCTGCTTCGCACCGCCACCCGCCCCAGCATCGGCGGTTGTGCAGGTCTTGGGATCGCGCACGGCCCGCTGAAGGTGCGCCGAATGCGGCAGGTGCTCGGCGAGGTCGCCGAGGAAGTGCTTACTTTGGCTTGCGCAACAAATGATGGCTTTTCTGGCGGAAGCGGCATCCGCGCCCCTGCTGTGACCGGGTCGAGTTCACGGGGAACCAGCAAAGCGAAACTGCCGGGATGATGGACATGGCCGGCGAGCTGGCCTGCTCGATCCCCGGCGCCCCAAAAAATATCGGCGCGGGCTGGACCGACAATCGCTGAGCCGGTGTCTTGGGCGATCATCAATCGATCAAACGAGACGCTCCGCTTCTCGCCGGTAAGTGGCAAGTCGGCTTGGATGAAAAATGGCGTGCCGTACACATGCAGCGCGTTGTCGACGGCAATCGAGCGTCCCGGGGTGAGCGGCACGCCCTGGGCACCGACCGCCTGCTGGTCATGCGGTGCGCCCTGAGCGTCCTTCGGCTCGCGGTCATCCGACAACCCGACGATCCGGAAAAATACGAAGGACCGGTTTTGGCGTAGCACTTCCTCGGCGCCATGCGGATTAGCGCGCATCCATTCACGAATACGCTCCAGCGACATCTCGGCGCGTGGGATAATGTGACGCGCAATGAGAATGCGGCTGACCGGCACGAACGGGTAGCCGTTATGGGCATCGTAGTTGATGCGCAGAATAGTTCCGTCTTCCAAACGCACGCGGGCCGATCCCTCGATCTGGATCACAAGAGCGTCCGACTGATTTTTGATCCAACAAATCTCGAGATGCTTGCCGTCCAGGGCGCCGTCGAGGATCTCTCCGCGATCGTAATAGGGCACCAGTGCACCGCTACTCGTCCGTCGCAACGACTGTCCCTTGTTGGGAAAGCCGGGACCAGTGCTGTTGCGCGGCGGTACCAGGTCTGGCGGGAGGCGGTAGATTGGCACTTTGAAGATTCCAGTGGGAAACCGGGAGCCGTCGACGATCGGTTCGTAGTAACCGGTCAACAATCCAGCACTGTCGCCCAGCTTGGTTATGCGCAGAGGGCGGAAATTGTGTTCGAAAAAAAACCGTGCCTCGTCATCTGTAAGACGGCCAACGGCAAGCGCCTGACGACACACCTGCGTGAGCGCGAGGTACATCGGGCGCTTATCGCCCTCCCGCACGCTGGCCCGCAGCAGAGGGCGGCAACTCGTCAAGAAGGTGGCAAAGGCTGCGGCGTGATCGTCCGCCCTCCAGCCGTTCAGCGCATTCCACTCAATCGGCTCAATCGCTGAATTGAGGAGCCTTAGCGGTTCCAGTTGCAGCGTCGATATGTCGTTTGCCTCGACCGAGCGAGCTGGAAGCTGAGCTTTCGGCGGTGCTGCGCTTTGAGCAAATTGCAGTGGAAGGAGAAGCAGCGGCGTCACGGCCGCTACGGCCACAACCGTATATCGGCAACGGTGATATATTGGCTCGCAGCGCCCAGCCGCGATTGCAATCCAGTCGCGACCGATTTTTATTTGAGATCGCGCGACGAGCTGTCGTTGGCACATCACGATCGGCACATTCGAGGAGCGTCAACTCTTGACTAGTTGCCCTGCTTGTTACGCGGCGGATCAAGCGACAGCGGCTTCGACGGCTGCAGATGCGCTCTCTTACCGTTCATGTCCGAACGGTGAGCGAAATCGCAATATGCAAAATCCAAGCCCGACACTGAGCCGCGGAAGCCTTGATCATCCGTTCGGTTGAGATCGAAGCATGGCTCAAACGGAATGCCGCTGAGCGAGGCGCAGACCGTCTCGCCTTTGACCTTGAGCGTTCCTGCCGGCAGCCACACCGAGTAAATCGATCCCGCGCCGCGCAGCTGGACCGTGCCCATGACCGAGCCGTCGCCGTAAACGCGGCCAGCGCCGCGCGAACCATCGAAACAAGTGAATGCGAACAGCTTGCCAAGCACGAAGCGCTGCGCGGCCGCAGCATCAAGAGGCTCGGCGAGTGCCGGAGCGGACGCAATGAGGGCAACAATCCCAATCGCGTACCGCGCGATCATGCCGATGTTCCCTCTGAATTCTGGTCTGTCTTATCTGGGACGCCGCGTAATGCTCGCAAAGCACGAGGCGGTGCGCCACCGCATTCCTAATTAAAGGTTAACGACGAATGCCCGCCACTGAATCAATGTTGGCCGACTGGTGCGGGCACCGACAAAATTGAATTCGCCCGAGCAGTAAACTGCGGGCCGATGACCCCGCCGGCTCGCTCACGCCACTTTGCGACATCGTGTTGATCAAGAACCGGATCACCACAGTTTCGTTTCGATCCTGGAGCGTCCGCCTCGCTGCCAATGCTGGTTCGCGGCACGAACTCGAGAACGACGGCTTACCACACGTGCCTGAGCTGAGCGCCCGGCTCCAATGAGACCCCTTGTGTAGGGACACCGGGTAAGGAAAGCGCTTGGGAGCGGCTATCCTAATCTCAGTCGAAATCGATAAAACAACGCGGATCAAAATCTATGACTTTTTGAACCAGTACACAGCGGCTCTACTTGACTATTCCTTAACTAGCGGCGAGCACGATCAGAGCGGTATGTCGGGGGAGGAGCGGTCCTGACCGGAAGTGCTCCGGTCGGGGCCGATCTTTTTTCAGCGCTCTTGCGGCTTTGCGTTGGTTCGGCTTCGCACCATCGCCCTGAGCTAAAAACGCCTGGGCTAAAAATGCGATCAAGAAATTGTGTGGATGCTAACAGAAGAGGCGAACTAAGCGTCCTTTGACGCACTTGGACCGAGTCAGTGGGTGAAGCGTTGCGTTTGAATCAAATCGACGTTTTCGTGAAAGCTTGCTTTTTTGTGGTCATCGTCGCGAGTCTCGGTGGCTGTTCGACTACAGTTAATACACCGGAGGCGACGGTGAGGACCGGCACCGTGCGAGCCTCGACCCTTAGGCAGATGGAAACCCTCAATATGGATCGTGCGGCACCGGTGCTTATCCGCATCTACAAGGAGGAAAGCACATTGGAGGTCTGGAAGCAGGATCGAAGCGGAAAGTTCGCGCTGCTCAACTCATATCCGATCTGCAGATTTTCAGGAAATCTTGGACCAAAGCTTATGCAGGGGGACCATCAAGCGCCCGAGGGCTTTTACGACATCACTCCAGATCAGATGAACCCCAATTCAAGTGAATATCTCGGCTTCAATACTGGTTTTCCCAATGCCTTTGATCGCTCTCTTGGGCGAACCGGCAGTTTTCTAATGGTGCATGGCGGCTGCCGATCCGCCGGTTGTTACGCTATGACAGATTACGCAATGGAGGAGATCTACGGTCTTGTTGACGAAGCTTTCAAAGGTGGTCAGGAAAAAGTTCAGCTGGAAGCTTTTCCCTTCGGAATGACGGCAGAAAACCTCGCGAGACACGCGGCTGATCCTAATATGCCATTTTGGGAGATGCTCAAGGCGGGCAGTGATGCGTTCTTGGCGACGGAGCGACCACCGAGAGTCGCCGTTTGCGATCGGCGATACGTTTTCAATCCTGTCGTTGCTGGCAATCTCGACCCAAGCGCCCCGTGCCCGTTTGGCATCGATTCAACGTCTGTTGCTGGCGCGGAACAGTCACCTCAATCAGCGTCAGCGAGCATAGCGGCACCAAACAATCGAACGGTCGCCTATCACGGCAACGATCCGATTGCTCAGAAAATAAATGAAAATCTGCGAGGGATTTACTGACAGGATTAAGTCTCCTGGTAGGCGCCGTTCCGTACTATCGGACGTCGACTGCCGCAGCCTCGATCGGGCTAATGCTATTCTGAATCCGATTCTAATCGTTGTTTGATAAGCGCGACACCTTAGGCGAAGTTGCAGTTCGGTGAGATTTTGCAATGCGCCTGGCTTGGCCGATATCGGCGAAAGCGCGGTTGAACTGGCGCATGCGGTACAACGCGACTGCGCGATCGATATAGGCGCCTTCAAAGTTTGGATCGAGCTGAATCGCCAGATCGAAATCGGTGATTGCCAAAGCGACGTCGCCCTTATGGTATGACGCGATTCCCTGCTCACGATAGAACTTGGCATCTTTCAACGGATCGTTGGGCGCCAACCTCTCGGAGCGAGTCGCCCCAACAACGTTGCGGGTCACGGTGGGTGTAGCAATGCTCGGCACGCGAGCCTTGGCACTTTCTAGGTTGTCGTGCGGGCCGTCGCTCCTGGCCAGGTCAGCTGGCGGCGGAGGTCGGACCGCGGCGACGGCGGCAGTTTGTTGCGCAGCACCCTCGACCGCAACACCACCATTCATCGTGGGTGCAATAGAGCTCGGCACGGGCGCCTCGACCTCCAGTTTCTGGCTCGGGCTATTGCTGGTGGTGTGTTCAACTGACGGCTCAACTGGCGGAGGTCGGACGTCGGCGACCTCGGCGGGCTCGTGCATAACATCCGCAACACCACTGTTCATCGCGGCTGCAGCAGCGCTCGACACGGGAGCCTCTACACCGTCATGTTTGTGGAGCGGGGTTTCGCTGATGGTCGCATTCACTGACGACGCGACGGCGCCGACGTTGGCAGGTTCGTGCAGGTTCGCCGCAACTACTTTGCCCTTCGAAACGGACATCTCCGAAATGTAAGTGAATACCGTAAATGCCCCCGCCAGCACGACCGCGAGAACGATAACCGCGATTGCGTCGATGATAGCGGTGAGCTTCGAGGGCCGGCGAAGCTGCTGGCGTTCGTATTCCAGCATCCGGTCATAAAGCGCCCGCAACTCCGGGTCGCCAAGAATGCTCTTGGCACGAACAATCTGCACGAACCGCCCCGGCGCATCTGGATCGCCGGCATTGTGGTCGGGGTGGTTGGCCTTGACGGCCTTGCGGAAGGCGTCTTTGAGCGTTCCGGCACCGTCATGCGGACGAGCGCCGAGAATGTCGTAAAGAGTCGTCATTTGGTGGCACTTCTGACAAGGGACGTCCGCGCAGAGCCGTTGTCGGGACAAACTCCAGGTTGAAAAATATTAGGGTAAATACTTGGCAAAATGGTGACCGAGCAAGATCCGCAAAGCAAATCAACGATTTACAGGCGCGTATTAACCATAACGGCCGCTTGCCAGAGCGCTGGGGTGCACGTCCCGAACGATGGAATAGGTCGTTACCGGAATCCATTATCCTAATCAGGCTCAATCCTGCATTTGCCTGATGTTTGCAATTGCCGCAGTCGCTTGCGGACCAGCTTCTCCGCTTGCCGGTAGCAATGTGTTTCGTAATCAAGCTTTAAACGTGCCCATAGATCCGGGTCGACCGTGTCGGGCTCCGGCCCTATGAACTTGCAGTCGGGCGCCGATTGGGGTGCGAGTAAAGCCAAATAGATTCGACGAGTTTGCGATCGCGGGTGGGTAGGCGCACTGTGGTAACTGGCATTGTTTTGCTCGGTCGAAGGGGAGGAACAACCAACAATCGTCAGTACAAGCGATACCGCCGATAGCGCCACGAGCGTTCGCGCCCCCGCTAGCAGCCGCGATCTGTTTGTGCTTGTTGGCACGGGATGCAATCCTGATTGACGTGAGGTATTCACTGAAGCGAGCACCCAGCGCAAGCTTCGCGCAGCGATGGCTTTCAACCACTAGGCGGAGCGTTCGAACAACATCGTAGAAAAATTTGAACCAGGATTTAAAAATTAGGTTGAATCAAAGGTAAACGGCCTCAGAGCCGATCTTCCTACAAAGCGGTGCAGAGGGGCACCTTCGCCTCGCGCATCCGCGCGATATCCTCGTCACCAAGGTTATCAAAACTGACGCGATGCCGCCAGTCGAGCTTCCGCCAGGTCTTCGAGGGGACTGCTATTAGACGATCGACCTCAGTCGGTCCAAAATAATGGGGATCGATTCTGACGCGAACACGACCAGTGGCACGCGAACTCCTGCGGCCCAAGCGCGTACGCTGCTTCGCCCGACGCCAAGACGAGGGCCTCCTCACCGTCACTTCGTGAGCCGCGTTACGCCACCTTCGGCGATCGCAGCAACCGATCAAGGTCCCGCCGCAATCGTTCTAACACTTCCTCGCGCTCCCTAATCTCATCGCTAGTCTGGGAGGCGCCATCTTTGCCGCGTCCGTTGTTTGACCACTCGTCATCGGCCTGGAGTGAGGAAGAACGGAGGCGGTGATCGCTTGCAGCCACTATGAGTGAGCTCTGGAAATCGTCGAGGAGTTCGTCCGCCTCACGCACGGATCCATGCTGCTGTTCATCGTTGCGTCCCTCATGTTGGTGTCGATCGTCGATCCAGTCAGGCTCGTGGGGATCGACGCTGACGGATTCATGCTGTTGCTGATCGTCGCTCCACCGATGTTCAGGTCGCTCGTCGAGCCACTCGGACTCACGGGGATCAACGTCAATCCACCGGTGCTCACGCATGCTGATTTTGTCTGTAATGCGGGAGGCGGAATCCCTGGCGCGTGCGATGTCCGGCCACTCGTCACCGACCGGGGATTGGCGACGAGGGCTGGAATCAGTTGCGACCGGTATAGTTGAACGCTCTAAATACTCGGTGAGGCCATCCCGTCGATGGATGACTTGATCCTCACGCAATTTGTGCTCGAGTCGATCTTCGATCCGGTCGAAATCGCGGCGATGGATGGTGATCCGCTGGCGACGCGCAGCGGTAATTTTCATCACGACGCGTAACAGGAAGCCGGCCACGATCAACCCGAGCGCGACAATAGGAAACATTTCTACGGGCATCATCGAAGCAGAGGTCGATGTTCCGGCAGCGTTGCTGGTCGATGCACCGCCCTGCGCAGTGCTTTTCGTATCGTCGGACACCGGAGTGTCCGCTATAGGGCGGGTGAATTCCGGTCGAGTATCACTCGAAGGCGCGGCGGGTTCCTGAGTCTTGACCGTAGCGATGGGGGGATCAGGCCACAGCGGCGTAGCGGCAGATGCGTTTGCAGGCGGAGCGGATGCCTCGGGAATTGATGATGCGGAGCTTGCTTGCGAAGGTCCTTTCTGCGCGCTTTGCTGAACAGGCTGGTCGGTGGCCATGCTGCTCACAGGCGGCCGCTGCGGCCTGACGGCAAGTACTTTGATACGTGGCAAGGGCGGAGCGCTGTCGCCTGGGCTTATTGACATCGGACCGCTAGCTGATGCCGTCGCAGGCTTATCCAATGGAATGGGGGGCGTGTGTGACAGGCTCGCTGGATCGGATGTTGCTTGCGCAGCCGCGGGTTGCGCCGACTGATCCATCGCACGTATGTACCAACACTTGCGCTGTTTCGCCGAATCCATGTGATAGTACCAGTGGCTCCCCGCCGGCGCGGGTGAATTCGGTTCAGCAAGACAATCATCCGCGCGTGCAGGAATCGTTGGCGCTGCAACACCAACGCTCCACACGAGAAGCGTAGCAACAAGCGCGATCGATCCTACCGGCATTGGGATTTGCCCTGACATGTCCCCCTCCACCGTCCAGGTTAATTCCCCACCTCGACTCATGCACCGCAATTGTGAGTGCAGTGCGACCTTTCCAAGGATAGTTTGGTCCGTGGTCAGGAAGGTTATGGGCAGTCGGCGCTCCCATGCCTCAACGAACGTCACCAGCACATCAAGGCAATCGCCCTCAGGTGTGCCGCGCCGTCATCAAGCGCTCGATCCGCTTCAGCGCATGCCGGTAATCGCGCCGAGCCGCGGTGCTGGAGAAACAACAGGGTCCTGACTACCTCGCGCTATTCGACGCGCTTAACGAGGTAGGCCCAAATTCCAAAGATGTTCAGGATTTCTTGTTGATGTTCGCAAGGCTTGACGATTCCTGTCCCCATCAACAGCTCTGGAATCGCTTCGGAGTGCTGCTCACGCGCGATGAGCCACGAGAGACGCGGCGAACGTGGCGAAACTGGTCGGGGGTTTGTATCAATCCCTCTCTGCTCCTTTCGTGTCGTCGCCAAAGTAGATCTGATACCCATCTGCATCTGGCATCTCTTCGTCGAGCTTATGCGCAAGACTGAGCCGCAAGCTCATTAGATCGTGCGCAATTTGGTGCGCGGCACGAGCGAATTCCTTGCGATAAGTGGCTTGCATCACTTTGTTGATTGCTTCAACGTCTTGTTGGATTTGCTTTAGCTTGTCAGCAAGCTTGACATGGTCATCGCGCTTTAAGTCCATTCACATGCTCCTTATGCTTGCTTTCTCCACGGCGTTTCTCGTCGATGAGACGCTGACGATACTGCGGAGCCGCCTTGCGGTTGAAGCCCTCGATTGCCGCGCCGTTCTGTCAAGCATAATGCGGAAGTCCTTCGTTTTCCGAATGGCCAGACCGGCAATGGCACTGCGTGAACTCTTGCAAATCCACGAGCCGACCGTCTACTTCCAGAAGGGAGCTGGGACGTCGGGCGACAGCCAAGTTCCTCAGCAAAGATGAGGCGCGAAGGATTACGGTTTATCGCGAAGCTTCCAGACCTGCTAGGTTAAACCAGCGTCACCGCAAGGCTACGCGCAATGAGAAAAAGACCGAAATCCAGGCGGAACAGACTCATTCCGCTGGCTGGAGCGGCTGGTCCTAATGGTCTCAAACGCGTCCGCACAGATGCCGATGCCGAATGTTTCTCCCTGGGAGAGAGATCAGAAACGTCTCACGCCGGCAGAAGAACGGGAACGGCAGAAGAAACTCGATAATGATTGTCGCTCGGCCGACACCACCCAGACGGTAACGCGCCTACCGCGGAAACAGGGGGGACGGCTTACCCCGCCAACCGGCATTGGAAACGAAAAAATATTACGCAGAGCGCGGCAATGTTCCGCATCGGCGGAATAATCACAATGAAGGAGTGTTCTGCAGTACGGCTTCGAGAGGGGGAGACTCTTGATTTTCGCTTGCAAGCGCTGATGCGCTACTCTTCACGCGCCAATCAGTAACGATAGTACCCGAAGAGGCGATATGGGCGGTACGCATTGTACCAGGGGTTGTTCCACATCCCATATCCGCCATTGGACGTATAGGGCTGGTACGTCCCATATCCGTATCGATACGCGCCATATCTGTAAGCGTAAGGCTGGTAGGTCCCGTATCTGTAGCCATAATGACGGTACGGGTGGTAGTACGCCCCGTAGTGCGCGCGCCGATACGCCCGCCGGTGGACACCCGCAATGCTCATCGGGGTCAGCGGGCGTCCAATTACCGCAGCGGCGCTGTCCAGAGATAGCGACACGCTTCCCTCGGGGGTGACGCGAAAGGAGTACGGAGTCGTACAGAGAATGCTAGCGCAAAGAGCCGTCACGCCGGCAACTGCTATTTTCGGCATCGTGTTCTCCTATGGCCGCCCTGGAGCCCACAAAGACCATATCCATACACTGCGAGTTTGGTTTGATGCAGATCAAGTTCGCAAATCCATTGCAAAAACATTTGCAACTGCTTTGGTCAATTCCACCGCCGTATTTGGGCGGCTAGCGGATATTTTGCCTCGTTCGCGTCGAGCAAATGTCGCAAAGGCCGATAGCGGAATTTAGCGCAAGGTGGATTGCTTTTGCCCGTGAAGAGCCGAGACCTTTTACGCGTCGCCCTTTGGTCGCGGCGGCTGACTGGTGAACAGCGAACTGGTTAGCGGCTTGTGGGCCGGCCGCACGATGCCCTCACGGATGAGCCGTGACAGCCGCCCGTCCTGTTCGCCCTCGCCGAGTCTGGTCACCGGCTCAAGGCGGGCTACGAGGCGACCGCGGTCGACAATAAGGACCGGCGCGCCTCTTTTAAGACCATCGATGAGGGCGCTGAGGCGGTTTTTAGCCTCAGTGATGCCGGCTTTTTTCATTGCGAGCTAGAACAGCTGAATCTATCGGGCGCGATGCTAACAGGTCAGTATGTCGTCGCGGCTTTAATGTAAGCGAAGAACAGACGATCGGCTACCGATGAGGCGTTCGCTTTACCCTTTTTTAACGTTAACCCTG
>Ga0187802_10000097_pt1 | contig 18621 bp, 17 predicted proteins | sample NC_wetland_sal_i_FD_130584 | JGI IMG/M metagenome (GOLD analysis project Ga0187802, IMG submission 130584) | Wetland sediment microbial communities from Neuse River Estuary, North Carolina, USA - Control_2 | ecosystem: Environmental > Aquatic > Freshwater > Wetlands > Sediment | place: USA... | reverse complement strand
CGAGCGCAGAGCGCAAGTCGTTGTAATCGACTTCTTGACCGCGCAGAAGCGCCACCAGTCGCGCGAGACCGCGTCGAACCTCGGTTGAGCCGCAGACATCCTCGAGCGCAACGTAAAACAGAGGCGCCTTCGCGAGAGCGATGCGCCGAGGGCCGATCGGGTCGGTGAGCATCGTGACGCCAAGAGGTGTTTCGTTTGCGCGAGTGCGAGCCTCATCGTATCGGCGCAGATATTCGATCACGCGACGATGGCGGCCCGCCGGACCATTGCGAGCCTCGTCGATCACGATCGTCGCGTACTCGGGAAGGCCCTCGCCGATGCCGATCGACGACTCGGAGTTGGGACGGAGTTCGTCGCCAAACCAATTGTGCGCGAGAGCATGAGACACGATATCAAGAAATTCACTGCTGCTCGTGCCGAGCGCGAGAGCCGCAGGATTGACGATCGCGCCTCCCGGAAAGGCGGCGGCGGCAGGGCCACCTTCTCCGGTAACACGTCCGTGCAATTCCGGAGATTCGACGACGTGCGGCGCAGTGATGTTTTTGTCGAGCGGACCGAAGTTCGTTTCAAGCGTATTCCACGCTGTGGCGATTTGCTGGGCGGCAGGGGCCGGATCGTCCTTGAGCGGCTCGAGTGTCCAAAACGCCGCGGACTGCGAACGCCGATTCGCCGCCGCGACAGCGTAGCGGCCGGCGACGACGAATGGCGGCAAATCGTCTTTGCTCAGCACAAAACGGTGCTCGGTTTCATTGCCGTCTCTTTTCTGTCCCTTCGGCGTTCCGCGCGCCAATACCACGAAATCCGCCGGGACGCGATATGTGTAGCTCACTGGATCGACCGACTCCGGATTCGGCGCGAGCAAATGCTTCGGCGGCTCCAGCTCCGGGAACCAGCCCCGAGAGCCAAGGTGAAATTCGTTTTCGCCGAGGGTGATTCGCGAGCCTGAATTTTCCGGAGCCGTCAGACTGTATTCGATCGACAAGCTTCGAAATTGCTTGGTCTGCCAGGGCGATTCGAATGGGATCCGAAGGGAGTCAGGCTGTTCGGCCTGATAATCACCTGGGAGGTGTGCGAGCGCGACCGTGCGGCCGTCGAATTCGACGCGAAGATCGGTGCGGCCAAACTCCCGCTCGTCCGGAAAGTTTGCGTCAAGAAAGGTGAGAGCGCTGTTGCCAACGTTCTCGAGCCGGTACATCGTGTGAATCTGTAGTTTGGCGGGCGGGCCGGGCACAAAGCTTACGTCGCACGATTGTTTGACGATCCGGTAACCGGGTGCAATCGGGACCGCGCACGAGTATCCGCACAGCAGAATCAGCACCGGAATCAAGCAGAAGGCCATCGAGCGCGAGAAGGGGCGGTTCAAGATGCCAAGATTCTACCGGGAGCTGTTTCAAGGGCAAAGGCTGAAAATTAGGCTGAGATTCAAGGTGAAGCGAAGGATTGCCGTAGGCTGCGAATTACGTCGATCCGGTGAAGCGCTTGAGGATTTCTACGTCGCTTCCGCCATGACGGCGGAACGAGGTGATTTGATTCGCCTTCGAATCAGGGACACCGCGCCGGACCAGCTCGAGAAGCGTGGATTCGCGCACACCGACATTCTTCAGTCCCGCGAGCGAAGCGCCGGAAAGGACTTGCTGGCCCGCAGCACGGTGCCGCGCAACTTCAAGCACGATTGCGTCGGATAGCCCTGCGAGCCGCATTGCCTCGTACTCACCCGCAGATAGTCCCAACTGGTTGAGCCGCGCCAGTTCGATGATCGAAGATTCGTCCATCTGCGCGCCGATGAGTCCCGCGATGGTGGCGCCGGCGTCGAATGGCTGTTTGCGATTACGAAAGATTTTGAACACCGCGATGCAGTTTGCGTCCGAAAAACCACCCTCGCGCGCAGTGGCAACTTCGGCGACCTCGGGAGTGCTAATTTCGAGTGCCTTCAATTGCTGTATCGAATCGTAGGTCATGCCGGCGGTGTCGAGCGGCTTCGTGTCGACCGGTGGAATCGAGTGACAGCCGGATGAGAGAAGAGTCAGTCCCACCAGCAGAGGCGCGAATGCAGCCGACCGCCGGATGGACACGGAGCGATCCGGATTGCGAGCGAGACGGTGCGCCAAAATCGACCCCATGAATTCATTCTACGCTTGGCAAATTATCTGGGAATCGCGTGTGGCGGAAGAGGTATGAGCCGGGGAGCCTGAGTCAGACGTTGTAGACGCGCTCGATATCGAAGACGCCGGGGATGCGCTTGATCCCGGCGAGGATTGTTTCAAGCTGTTTGCGGTCGCGCACATCGAGCGCGACCTCGATACGCGCACGCGTATTGTCGTCGCCGCCGCTCTCAAAGGTGCGGATATTTGCGCCGGTATCGCTGATTACGCTGGTAATCGCGGCCAGCATTCCGGGCCGGTCCTCCGTAAAGATGCGCAAACGAACGGGAAATTCAGCCTGGGTAGAGCCGGCCCATTCGACCGCGATTCTGCGATCGGCTTCGTAGAGCAAGTTTTCGACGTTAGGACAATTCTTGCTGTGGACGGCGATGCCGCGGCCGCGCGTGACATAGCCGATGATGTCGTCGCCGGGAATGGGGTTACAACACTTCGAACGATAGACCATCAAATCGTCGTGGCCCTTGACGACGATGGTCGCCTCGTCCATCCCGAGCATCCGCTTGATGCTCGCGCCCGGCTTGGCCGGCTGCTCCTCGGCGGGTCCGGTGAGAGGCTGACCCGTAACTTTCGCAAGAACCTGACGCGCGGACCACTTGCCATAACCGAGCCCCGCGTAGAGGTCGTCAACGCGTCCCGCGCCGCACTCCAAAGCGACCCGCTGCCATTCTTCCTGTGCAATTCGCTTTAGATTGACGCCGGACTGGCGCGCTTCCTTTTCGAGCAAGCGACGGCCCACGTCGGTCGCTTCGTCGCGCTCGTGGAGATTAATCCACTGGCGAATCTTGCTGCGGGCGCGGGACGTGCGAACAAAGGAAAGCCAATCGCGAGACGGCGTGTGGCCCTTTTGGGTAACGACCTCGACGACGTCACCGTTGGCGAGGGCATGGCGCAGAGGAACCATCTCGCCGTTCACCTTGGCGCCCGAGCACTGATGGCCGACCTCGGTGTGGATCGCATACGCGAAATCAACCGGAGTGGCTCCGCGCGGAAGGACGACCACGCGCCCCTTGGGCGTGAACGTGTACACCTCTTCGGGGTAGAGATCGACTCGGAGCGTAGAGAGAAACTCACTCGGCTCCTGCATCTCCTGCACCCACTCGATCAGGTGGCGCATCCAGACGATGCGCTGATCATCGGCGGATGAAGCCACTTCGGTACCGCCTTTGTACTTCCAGTGTGCCGCGACGCCCTGATCGGCAATGCGGTGCATCTCCTGCGTGCGGATTTGCACCTCGAAAGGCTGGCCGGAGTGAATCACGGTGGTGTGCAGCGACTGGTAGAGGTTTGGCCTCGGCATGGCAATGTAATCTTTGAAGCGTCCGGGAACGGGCCGCCAGATCTGATGGATCACGCCCAGCGCAGCGTAACAGTTTTTCACCGTGTCGGTAATCACGCGCACAGCCAGCAGGTCGTAGATCTGGTCCAGATTGCGCTGCTGTTTTTGAATCTTCAGGTGCAGCGAATAGAGGCGCTTGGTGCGGCCCTGCACTTCCGCAGGGATTCCGTTCTCGACCATCTTTTCGCGGATCGCATCCTGCACTTCGTCAAGGAATTTGTCGAATACCTTTTGCTTCGAGGCGACTTTTTTCTGCAGCTCGAGAAAGGATTCTGGCTCAAGGTAGCGAAACGCCAGGTCTTCCAGCTCGCCGCGGATCAAACCCATGCCGAGCCGGTTTGCGACAGGAGCATAGATATCAAGTGTCTCGCGGGCGATGCGCTGCTGGCGCTCGGGTTCGAGATATTCGAGCGTTCGCATGTTGTGCAAGCGGTCAGCCAGCTTCACCATGACCACGCGCACGTCGTTCACCATGGCGAGGAGCATCTTGCGCACATTTTCGGCCTGTCGGTCTTCCGGCGCGAGCAGGTCGAGCTTGCTGATTTTCGTCACGCCTTCGACGATTCGGCCGACATCGGTACCAAACAGCTCGGAAATTTTCTCGATCGGAATCTTCGTATCTTCGACGACGTCGTGGAGGAGCGCGGCGCAGAGCGAGGTCACATCCAGTTTCATGTCCGCCAGCACGTGCGCTACTTCGACGGGATGCGAAAGATAGGGCTCGCCGGAAAGGCGCGTCTGTGACTTGTGCTGCTCGGCGGCGAAATCGTAGGCGCGGCGAAGGAGCTCGAAATCGTCGCCGGGGCGGTTGCGGCGCACCTTGTCGATCAGCTCGCCGAAGCGCAGTTCGACCGAGCGCCGCGCGGCAAGGCCGGTGAGAGGATGGCTGGCCGTGTCCATGTTCTATTGTAAACCGGTTGGCAGGCCTGTGTCCGCTTCCGTGCCGCTTTGGCGACTTTTGTCGCGGGAGAACGCGGAGCGATGAGCGCGATCGATTGACAATGGCGCGAGTTCGCACTACCGTCGGGAAACATCATGCGAAATCGCGGAAGCAAAGGAAGAATCGCACGGCTCCTGTGTGGCCCCGTCGCCGTGGCTTGCGCGCTCGCGGGGTCGATCGGGAGTCTCTCAGCGGCCCAGCAACAGCCGCTCGCGAAGAAACCAGCTCCTACCGCGGGCGCCCGACTCTACAAAGCGAATTGCGCGGTCTGTCATGGAAATGACGGGAAAGGAAACGGCCCGCCGCCTGAGTCATCGCCGTTCACCGAGCCGCCGCCCGATTTGACGACACTCGCGAAGCGTCACGAGGGTAAGTTCCCGGATGCGTACGTCGAATCCGTCCTGCGGAATGGGACGCCGGCACCGGACCATGGCCCGGCGGAAATGCCCGTCTGGGGGATGATCTTTAAAGCGGAGACCAAATCGGGCGAGGCGCAAGTCAGCTCGCGCATCCAAAGTCTCTTGAGCTATCTCAAGTCTATGCAGACGAAGTGAGCAAGCCGACCCGCATCAGCTGATTGTCACTGACCCTTTTCGGTGGGATAGCCCTTCTGTATCCAGTCGGTATGAAAATCCTGAGGAAGCCAAAGAACTTTCACGTGCGTAAAACCCATATCGTGCAGCGCCTCGAGCGCGGGGCGGACGTTTGGGCAGCGGGTGATCGGGCAGCAGCCGCAATAGAGCACGATGCTGGCATCCTTGGACGTGCCCGCCGCCCATTGCTTCAAATCTGCGAGCCCCTTCTCAGTTGAAGTGGCGCCGTGAAACAACGCGCCCGGAATATGGGCGCCGTCGTAGAGGAATCGAGGGGCCACGCAGACGACGATCGGCTTATCCTTGCCCGCGATTTCTTTCGCGAGCTCATCGGGCTCGATCGTTTGGGAAGCAGGAATCTCTTGGCCGGAAGGCGGCGCAGGCGCCTGTTGGGCGGCTGCGCGAACCGTGGCTGGTCTGAGAGCGCCGCGGAAAACGTGAGCTGCTCCGATCGCAAGCGTAGCAATTAGCGCGGTGCTCATCAGGATTGTAGTGAGACAGACTTTTTCGTCGCTTGTCATGGACTGAATCTTCCCACAATGTCCGAGCAACAATCCAAAAAAAACGGCGGGCCCAAAGGGCCCGCCGATTAGACAACTGTGCCAACCAGGAAATGTCGCTACGAGGTCGGAGTCAGGTTTGACTTCTTCTGCTTGATCGCCTTCACCCTTTCGACTAGATCGTCAGCCTGCTGCAGGTCCTGGTTGCGAGCGTCAGCGGTCGTCTCCATATCCGCCTTCTGGCGGTATAAGAGGTTGAGGTACGCCATCGCGTCGTCATATTCCGAGCGCAAAGTTTGGGCCTTTTGAAGATTCGAGATCCCATCGTCGACGATTGAACCGTATTTATCCGCGAACTCCTTCGCCACCGCTGGCGGTAGCGGATCACTTTCTCTGAGCGGCTTCTTTGCCGTCCGATTGTAGGCGTCGCGCAGGTCCTTGTTGGCGCGAAAGGCCAGCGACCAATCGATCACGCCGACCCAATAATAGGGCTCCGGATCGTCGGGTTTAATCTGAATATGCTTCTCGTGATACGACTTCGAATCGTTCAGCTTGGCCGCATCAAAAGGGCTGCCGCCCATGTTGTAGAGAATCGAGCCGATGCCGTCGATCGCCGAGAGGTTATTCGGATCGGCGTCCAGAATGTTCTTGAACTCCGCAATGGCCTGCTCACCGTTGCGGATGTTATCCGGCGAAGGCGCCCCCGGAATGTACTGGCTCGCGTAGGCGGTCGCGAGGTAGAGCTGGGCGTTCGTAAGCGTTGGATCGAGGTCCTTCGCTTCCTTGAAATACTCGATCGCCTGATCGAACTGGGCGTTCTTGTAGGCGTTGACGCCCTTATTGAGCCGGTCGCGCGCGCGCAGCTTGTCGCAGCCGACTCCCGCGGAACAGGCCGTCAAAACGACAGCCACAAGAAACCAAATGTGGGGCTTGCGCTGCATCCCTGCTCTCCTTGAAAACTCGCTGGCCGTGCTTGCGAGGCGCAAAGTGTTCGCATCGGCACGGCATTCAAACGGATGCTTCTGCGACCCGAACTACTGGCCCGCCTCGATCTTTGCGGTGATGAGGCCTACGTGATCGATTCCGGCGCCGCGCATGATGTCGATCGCCCTCGCGACCTGCGAGAACGAAACCTCATCATCCCCCTTCACAAACGCGACTTTATCCGCACGCTCTTTGAAGATGTCAAACAAACGGCTGCCGAGCATATTCCAGTCGCTATCGTCCTGGTTGATTTTGATCTTGTTGCCTTGCAGCACTGACACAACGATCGTCCGATTGTCCGGCGGCTGTTGCTTTTCGTTTGGCGGAGGAGGCTGTGGAACGATCGTCGGCAAGCCTGTCGGCACCCGCGGCGTGATCACCATAAAGATGATGATCAGCACCAGGAGCACGTCGATCAGAGGAACAACATTCGGTTCGGAAACCGGTCCGTCTTTACTTCCGCCAACTGCCATTCCCATGGGAAAACTCCTTGACCCGTTTTGTTGTAATCCGCTGCGCCGTTGTCGAGCCTAGTCACCCGGCGGCGGGGGTGGCGCAGCCTTGTTCTGAATCTTTTCGGTCAGAAGGCCGATGTTCTCAACGCCAGCCGCGCGGACTTCATCAACCGCTTTCACCACATCACCGTACTTCGCGCGGGCATCGGAGCGAACATAGACGGTCTTGTCGAGCCGACCGGTGATGAGATCCTTGACGTTGTCGGTGATCTGATCGAGAGTGATCTCCCTATTGCCCGGGCTGAGGAAAAGGCGACCGTCGCGAGTGACTGCAACGATGATCGCGTCATCTCGGTCGGCGTTGGGCATCTTATCCGCGTTTTCGGCCTTCGCCATATCCACGGGAGCGCCATGCTGCAACATCGGCGTGATCACCATGAAGATGATAAGCAACACCAGCATGATGTCCGCCATCGGGATGACGTTCGGGGCGGCCATGACCGGCGGTGCTTTGGGCTTGTACGCCATTGGTTACTTCTTTCCGCCTCGACGAGTAATGAAGTAGTTGATCAACTCCATCGAAGAGTTGTCCATCTCGACGTCGAAGGCTTCGACTCGGTTCGTGAAATAGTTAAAGGTCCACACGGCCGGAACCGCGACGAGCAAGCCCAGCGCCGTCGTAACTAGGGCCTCTGCGATACCGCCGGCAACCGCCGAAAGACCGGTGACCTTCGAGCTCGAAATGCCCTTGAACGCGTTGATGATGCCCATGACGGTGCCGAAGAGGCCGACGAAAGGAGCCGTCGAGCCAATTGTCGCGAGGCCCGATAGGCCGCGCTTCATCTCGGCGTGCACGATGGCTACGGAGCGCTCCAAGCCACGCCGCGCCGCCTCGATCACTTCCTCATCGCTCACCTGAGCCGAGGCCGCCTGAAACTCGGAAAGCCCCGTAGCGACCACCTTGGCGATGTGGCTCTTCTTGTTGCGCTCGGCGATCGAAATGGCTTCGTCGAGCTTGTTGTCCTTGAGCGCACCGGCAACCTGCTGCACGAAAATGCGCGATTGTTTCCGGGCAGCGCTGTACATGAGCGCCCGGTCAATCATGATGCCCACCGACCACGCGGACATAATGAAGAGAATTGAGACCACGATCTTGGCCGGAATACCCATGTTGTGCCACATCGTGACCAGGTCCCAGCCGACCTCAGGGGCTTGATCCTGAAACATCGCCAGCAAGCTCACCAACAGTGCGTTTGCAGCCATAGCTTTCGATCCTCCTCCATCATCGCCAATCGATCTCGGCAGCCGTATACTGCCGGTCGGAATTTCCTTCCCCATCCTCCCGGACCCGTGAACGGGTCCGGCCCTGCTTAGCCACCGAGAGTAAATACGACCTGAATCGTTGTGTCGACTTCGACTGCGTCGCCATTCAGCAACGTCGGCTTATAGCGCCATTCGCGTACAGCGTCCATCGCCGCCCGCATCAGTAGCGGCGGGCCAGTTACGTACTCGAGCTGCTGAATCGTCCCATCCTTCGCTATGATCGCGTGCAAAACCACGGTGCCGGAAACGTGCGCCGTCTTTGCGATTTGCGGATAGACCGGGTCAACCTTGCGGAGCAAGGAAGCCGCCTGCACGTTGCCGCCAACGCGGATGCGCGTCTGGGTGGGCTTGGGCGGAGGTGGCGGAGCCGCGCCACCAATGATACCTCCAAGCACACCGCCCGGCACTCCACCACCCACTCCACCTTCTACTCCGACGGCGCCCACATCCGGCGCTTCGTCCTTGATCATCTGAACCGTTTTCGGGATGACGGTGGGAGCCACCATTCTTTGAGGCGTGACGATCCGCGGTCTCACGATGGCCTTCACAGGAGCGGCCGGCGGCGGCGGTGGTGGAGGCGGCGCAGGAGCGACCAGGAACGTGTTCAGCATACCTTTCGGAAGTGCTTCGGTATAGATGAGCGGAATCAGAATGAAGATGCCCACGATCAGGCTTTGAACGATCGCGGACACCGTCACGGTCCAAGGCTTGTTCGTTCGATTCGCTTGAGCGCTGGAAACGACGAGTTGATCAAACATGGTCCTATCTCCTTGCTGCCGCTACCACGCGCTTATCGGCTGCGGATCCGGCGCGGACGGTTGTTCCCTTCCCACCGTAATACTTGTTCCAAGCCACCACAATTGGAGCTGCAATACCAAAACTGGAGTACGTTCCTACCATAACTCCTATCACCATGGCAAAAGAGAACGCTCTGAGAACTTCGCCACCCGTGAGGTAAAGAACCAGTACGGTAAGGAAGGTCAAGCCACTTGTCAGGATCGTGCGCGACAGCGTCTGGTTGATCGACTTGTTGACGATCTCGGGATAGGGCTCGCGCTTCATCAGCCGCAGATTCTCCCGCACGCGATCAAAGATCACGATCGTGTCGTTCATCGAATATCCCACCAGAGTGAGCAATGCCGCAATCACCGTGAGCGAAATTTCGTAATGAAAGAGCGAGAAGAAACCGAGCGTGATCAACACGTCGTGGAAGACGGCGATGACGGCTGCGGCCCCGTAAACCCACTCAAAGCGGAGGGCAATATACACCAACATGCCCCCAAGGGCATAGAGAGTTGCCAGCACGGCCTGGCGGCGCAACTGGGAGCCCACGCGAGGGCCAACAATATCAGCATCCCGGATCGCGAAGTTGCTGAGCGAGTAATCGTTCGAGAGAGAACTGACAACCGACGGAGTAACTCCGTCCACATTCTTGAGCTGATCGAAACTCGTCACGATGCCGCCGTGATCGGAATCGCGTGCAGCGGTCAGACGACTGGCAAGTTGAGTGTAGCGGTCGCCGGCGTTGGTTCCGAGCAGCAGCGGGTCCTTGCGTGTAAGGTCGGCAGCGAGATCGGGTGGAGTCACCGAATTGAAGTCGGGCTTGGCCGAGGCGCCTCCGCCAAAAGTCGCGCGCAGCACATCGAGGATCTTCTGCTTGCCTGCGTCCAGCGACTCGTCGCTCTGCGTCTGCTCGAGTCCGATCACAACGTCATTTTTCGAGGCTACATTTTGAGTGTCACTAATTCCCTGAATCGTGCTGTTCGCCAGGCCCGCTTGCTCGAGACCCTTGCGGAGCTGGTCGATCGGCGGCGGACCTGCAAAACGGACGTAAACAAGGGTACCGCCGCGGAAATCGATGCCGTATAACGTGCCGTGTTTCACCACGACGGTCCGGTAAATGGAAGCCCACCCAACGATTAGCAGAAACAGGGACAGGGCCACGAAGTACTTGGCCTTCCCCATCCAGTTAATGTTGACGCCTCGGAAGAGTTCCATTCCCCAGTCCTATCCGTCTACTTTGACACCAGCCTGCCCCAGTTTGTTCCCAAAATTCGCCTCGGACAAGGAAGGTCCCAAGCTTTTGGTCGCCCTCAAATGCTCAACTGCGCCTGGCGGTCCATCTTCGACAGGTGGTAATCAAAGATCGCGCGCGAGACATAGATGGACGTAAATATGTTGGCGATCAAGCCGATGACCAACGTCACCGCAAAGCCTCGAACGGGCCCCGTGCCAAACAAAAAGAGAAAGATAGCGGAAACTACCGTCGTCACGTGCGTGTCGATAATCGTAAGAAACGCGCGGTCGAAGCCGGTGTCCACCGCCGGAGCGGCGACCTTGCCGTTGCGCAGCTCTTCCCGGATGCGCTCAAAAACCAGGACATTGGAATCGACGCCCATGCCGATCGTCAAGATTACGCCGGCAATGCCGGGAAGCGTTAGGACGGCTCCGGCGTACGCCATGAAGGCTACCAGAATCACCAGATTCAAAATCAGCGCCACAACTGCATTGACACCGCTCAGCCGGTAATAGATCACGAGAAAAATCATTACAACGATCATGCTGCCAATCGACGCCCGGACCCCTTCGCGGATCGAATCGGCGCCCAGCGAGGGGCCGACTGTGCGCTCTTCAAGGTACTTGATCGACGCGGGCAGTGCTCCGGCGCGCAGCACCAGCGCCAAATTCTGGGCTGATTCCTGACTGAAGCTTCCCGTGATGCGGCCCGAATCCTCGATCCGAGACTTAATAACTGCGGCTTCGTACACCTGGCGATCGAGGACGACGGCCATGCGTCCACCAATTGCAGCCTGCTGTTCGGTAAACGTTCCGAAACGGCCGGCAGCCGCTGTCGAGAGCTTGAAATTCACCTCGTAGAATCCTGGGTTGTCAGTGCTTGGGCTGGCGTCAGCGTTGCGCAGGTCCTGGCCGGTCACAATCGGTGCTTTGTCTAAAACGTAGTAAACGGTTCCACTGGTCTGCCCTGGCTCGGCCGATTCGGCGCGCCCGGGAACTAAGACAGTGCCGGCCGGCAGCACGCCTCCGTACTTAGCCAGCGCTTCCGGTTCCGAGGTGAATGGTCCGTCGGCCACTCGAACGAGTTGCAGTTGACCGCCTGCGCGTATCACTTCCTTCGCCGCGGTCGGATCTCCTACTCCTGGGAGCTGCACGAGAATTTCGTCGTCGCCGCGTCCGGTGAACGCGATCGTCGGTTCGGTGAGGCCGAGCGCATTGATACGCCGCGTGATGGTCTCAAGCGTCTGGTTCATCGTGGTCTGGCGAATATCGGCGATGACTGAGGGCTTCATGGTGAGCTCATAGCCGCTCGTCTCACCAGCCGCCGCAGCCATGGTCCAATCGGTGAACTGGCTATTGACCAAATCGCGGAAGGCACCAGCGGAAGTGGATTCGACATCACGCACCAGGATGTGTGTGTCGTCGATCTCGCGGATTTCGCCGACGCCGATATTTTTGGCGCGAAGCTGGTTCTTCAATTCGTCGACGGTTTCATCGCAGTGCTGCGCGATCGCTTCCTCGAGCTGCACCTGCAAGACCAAGTGGCTACCGCCCTTCAGGTCGAGGCCCAGTTGAATACGATTCGCCAGGTTGTTTTTCAATTGCGATAACGAGGTCGGAGGGTTCGGAAGTCCGATCACTCCGAAAATACAGACGAGAAGAACAAGGAGGATCAAAACGAACTTCCACTTGAGCTGCGCATTCATTCCGGCTCTCTAGCTCTCCTTGTTTTCGGCCTGGAGTCCTGCCACGGCGCTGCGAGCGATTTTGATCTTCACCTGGTCGGCGATGCGGAGTTGCACAGCGTCATCTTCTAAACCCACGATCGTGCCATAAATGCCGCCGTTGGTGATCACCTTGTCGCCGTTCTTCAGGTTTCTGAGCATTTCGGCGACCTTTTTCTGGCGGCGCTGCGCGGGCATGATCATCAGGAAATAGAAGACGCCTATAATCAATAGAATAGGCAGAAAGCCAAACACACCACCAAACGGGGATGAAGCAGGCGCCTGGAGCGCCATCACGAGTGGAAAAGCAATGCCGGTTACTTCCATCTTTGCGCCTTTTTTTCGCCGAAGCGGGCAAACCTACCGAAGCCGACGGACCCAAACCGCCGTCACCTGAAGACGTTGCCCCTTCCTTTGCCGCACCCAGCGCCCGCTTGGGTTTGCCTATGTGAGGCGTGCCTGAAGGTCAGAGCGGAGTCTTTCCAGGTTTCCAAAACGGATAGCCTCCCGGATTTTCCGCATCATGTCAAGGTAAAAGTGGAGGTTATGGTGGGTGTTCAAGATGGTGGCGAGAAATTCTCCGGTGCAATAGAGGTGACGCAAGTAGGCACGCGAATATCGCCGGCAAACGGCGCACGCGCAGTCTTGGTCGAGGGGGCGCGGATCATTCGCGTAGCGCGCGTTGCGAATCAGCACTCGGCCCTTCGCAGTGAACAAGCATCCGTGCCGAGCGCTGCGCGTGGGCAGGACGCAATCCATCATGTCGACGCCGAGTCGAACGTAATCGAGGATTTGCTCGGGCTTGCCGACTCCCATCAGATAGCGGGGACGATCGGCGGGCAGGCGCGACGTCACAACTTCGCTCATTTCGCAGGTGACAACGTGAGATTCACCCACGGCAAGTCCGCCGATCGCGTATCCGCGAAAATCCAAATCGATGAGCGCGTCCGCATTTTCGCGGCGCAACGCGGCGTGGGTACCGCCCTGTACGATGCCGAAAAGCATCTGGCGGCTGGCGTCGCCATGGCGCGCGAAATGATCGCGCGAACGCAGCGCCCAATCCACCGTTCGCACCGCCGCCTCGCGCGTGCGCGATTCCGTTGCCGGTGCTTCGATGCACTCGTCGAGCGCCATGATAATGTCCGCGCCGAGAGCGATCTCAATTTCGACCACCTTTTCGGGGGACAGGAAATGCTCGGAGCCGTCGAGATGAGAGCGGAACCTGACACCATCATCGCTGACTTTGCGGAGGTCGCTTAGGCTAAAGACTTGAAACCCACCTGAATCGGTCAGAATCGGGCGAGGCCAGGACATGAAGTCGTGCAGGCCGCCCATATCCCTAATGAGCGCCTCGCCAGGACGCAGATAAAGATGATAGGTGTTGGCGAGGAGGATTTGGACGCCGAGGTCCTCGAGGTCCTGCTGCGTCTCGCCTTTTACGGTGGCGGCCGTACCCACGGGCATGAACGCGGGAGTCTCGATGACGCCGTGCGGGGTTGTCAGGCGGCCCAGGCGGGCGCCCGACGGATCGGTCGCTAATACTTCAAATTGAAAGCCCATCCGGGCGAGTGTATCAGGTGAACGCGGCGGTTAGGCCGACGACTGCCAGAACAATGACTGCGTAGAGAGCAAATATCCAAGCGAACGCCCCGCCAGTCGAGAGTTTTTTCGGAGCCGCGCAATGATATCCGATGGCCATCAGAACAAGCGGCCATATCGTGAAGACGTCGATGGATCTCATCAGCGCCACGAGCCACTTGGCCGCGTCATTTGACAGAAAGATAGCGCCATTTGACGCCACTAGATTTTGCAGATCGATAGTCGCAGGATCCTTTAAAAGCACGACTAGAATCCCAAGCAGACCCCGAATGATGCTGGGAGACGACGCGTACGCGGCAATGGCAAAGGAAGTTTTGAATTTGAGACCTGCGCCCGCTAAACCGTTAAATATCCCCAACAGTACGGCACTGACGATCAAGGCTGCTACGATCGGTGAAACCGCGCCGATCACGTAGATGACAGGTGGGTAGAATCGCGCAACGCTCTGCAGCACCTGTTCCCGTTGATCGGCGGGCATTTCCTGCACCCTGCTATTGCTCTCCAGTTGCTTCTCAAAAAATGACCGCCACCCGACCCGGTGGCTAAACAGGCCGATCACCACCAAGCTCAATATCGTCAGAACAAGGATCGGAGCGAACCACGTAGGCTGGCGCACGATCGATTCGAACGTCGCCTTGGGGCTGAAGAGCACACCGAAAATCCTGGCGAATGAGTTGACGCGTTCCGGGACTTCGGGAGCCTGAACGGCGACGTCAGACATAGCTGCCTCCTTGAGTCGGTTCTATACGGATGGGCTTCTTGGGATGTCTACGCGGGGGGACGGGAAAAGTTACAGCGCCCCTGCCGCCACTACCGCGTTAGCACCCGTGTCACATTCGGGGAAACAAGTTCGTAGCGGATGTTGCGCCAGCGGATGCGCTTCGTCAAGAGCGAAGCGATGAAATTCCAGGTGAATAGAAAAGGCACGACGGGGGCCAGAACGGTCCACACCCAACTCCATTCGCCGAGCTGGGCTTTCCACTCAGGCAGCATCTCGCCCACGGCGACCGTGCGCAGCGCGCCTTTACCAGCGGCAAGCAGCACGACGATGAGCGGCATTAGCACCAATTGAAGCCACGGGTCGCCGTCGATCATCGTGGCCAAAATGGCGATGGCTCCGTAAATCAGCGTGATCGAGTAGCTTGCGTGCGCGGCTAGACCGAGAAGCCACCGGCGCGGTGAATTGATCCGCGTGATGGCGATCTGGCGGTTGGTGAACTCGATGAGCGACGATCCCGTCCATGGGTGCAACGTCGGAGCAAGACACTCCGGACAGAAAACGATTGGCCTACCCATGGCATTGAGCGCGTTCGTCAGACCAAAGTCGTCGCTGACGGTGCCGCTCCAGGCGTCGAGAACGTGCGCATCGTCAAACGTCGCGCGGCGTATGGCGGTGCCGCCGCCCCAACAGAAATTCTCGCGAGGGCGGCCGAGCATCGTGGCCACCGAGGCGTTCCATGCCGATGCGAGCGCGCTCGCAAACCCACCTTCTCCGATGCGGCGGCTGGGAACCACCCAGCGGTATGCCGTCGTCGCGCCGATACGAGGATCCTGAAGCGGTGCGGCGAGCTTGCTAAGCCAGCCGCGCGGCAGGCGCACATCAGAATCGACGAACACGATGGCTTCGAATTTCTCGGGGAGTGATTCCACAGCCTTGCGAAGGTTGTGTACCTTCTCGCTGCAATCCTCGGGCGGACCGGCGATCACGATGTGGACCGGCCGCTGGGTGGCTGCCTTGACGCGTTCGATGATCTTGAGTGCAGGATCAAGGCTCGTCGCGAGCGAGAAGTAGATCTCATAGTTCGCGTAATCAAACCGCGTGAGCGCCATGAGGTTTTCCTCTAGGCCCGCCTCATTCCCTTTGCAGGGACAGATCAACGCCGCAACGGGCGCGTAAAATCCCGCGTGCGTTCCAAGCCGCCGGCGAACCATGCGCAGCCACTCAAAGCCGTCCCAGAGCGAGTAGGCCCCGAGCGCGATCTGGAGGACGATCAATATGTAGAAAAGGTCTAGCATTACGACGAGAATAACAAAAGCCGCCCGCGAGTTGCGGTGCTGCTTCAATTGACTTGCTAGAACTGCACGCCGAGAATCCGCCTCGTTTAGCGTGCAAGGTCACACGGGGGACCTCACCGGAGGAGCTTATGTCTGCATCCGCGCCCCAACCAATTAACGAGGCCAAGCTGCACGATTTTGTGATGAAGGCTGTGGGAGAAATGGGAGCCGCCATGAATGCGGCGGCGATCCCGAAGGCGCTGCGCGGCATGTGCTGGGCACACTCGGCCGGACGGCGCATGGATGATCGTCGAGCCATTCGCGCACGACAAGCTCGAAGACAACCTGAATCCGATCGGGCGCGTATTCTACGCGGCGTCCACGATGGTCTGTACCCCGGCATCGCTCTCGCAGGAGGTGGGCTTCGGCCTCGGCGCCCAGGCAGGCGAGGGCCGGCTCGCAGGGATTCTGAAGGCGGCCGGATACTCGCGGGTGCGTCGGGCGGCCGAAACTCCTTTCAACATTATTTTGGAAGCGAGGCCTTAGAATTTTCGGCGCGGCGCGGATCAGTTCTCGCGGCGGCGGGAGAAAACCTTGCGGAGGACGCGGTCGGCGGCGCCGTTGATTTCAATCTGAAATCTTCCTGCGGCGCGGCGCGCCTGCTCCATAAGAGAAGGATCGAGCAACAGCGCCACACGATCGACAAATGGACCCGAGGCGGCGCCGGCAATGCGTCTTGCATTGCGGCTCGCGCTGCGGGTGCTGAGCATTCGATACACGTCGAGATCGCGCCAGAATTCTCTGGCGTCATCATCACTCCAGCTTAAGGCCTGGCCTAGCGCGACAAAGAACTCCTCGCGAAAAAGATCCAGGAACGGGATCGCGAGTTCCATCGCCGGCGGTTTCTTTGGCCTCGGCCGGGTGCGCTTTTTCCCTTTCTTGATTTTTTTCGCCGGACTTTTCGCGCCGCGCACCGTAACGCTCACCTTGAGCCGCGCCGGAAGCGCCGCTTCGATGCGGAGAACGCCCGCGAGGATCGATTCGCGCCGAATCCGTTCGAGCTGTTCGCGGTAGAGCGACGGTCGATCGGCTCGACCCGGGCGGCGATACTCAGCCGCGTAAACATCGAGAAAGCGCGCGACCATTTCGCCTCGATCGAGCGCTGCCAGCAGCATCGCAGCGGCTTCGCGTGCACGTATGACCAGCTCTCTTGGACGATATGGCATCGCAGGCTAGCTCTACGCGAATCGGTCCAACGCCGCAACAGGAAACGCGACTCCGTGCACGCAAAAGAAAAGGCCCGGACATTGCTGTCCGGGCCCTTTCATTTCGCGGTGAGTTTGCTTAGTGCACGGGGCGAGCCGCTGGGCGCTCTTCGCCACGCGGACCGCTCGAAACGGGTCGCACCGGCTTGTCGAACTTGCCCAGCGCGATTTCGAGCGCCTCCTCCACCGTGCGCACGTAGTGGATCTGGATGCCTTCGAGCATCTCGGGCTGCAGATCTTCCTGCACGTTCGGTTCGTTCTCCGACGGCAGAATGACCTCGCGGATGCCTGCGCGCTTGGCACCGAGCACTTTTTCTTTCACTCCGCCGATCGGGAGCACGACGCCGGAGAGCGAAATCTCCCCAGTCATCGCGACCCGCGGGCGGACCGGGCGGCCCGTGAGCAAGCTCACAAGCGCCGTGACCATGGCGATGCCGGCCGACGGCCCATCCTTCGGAATCGCGCCCGACGGCACGTGGATGTGCAAGTCGAGCTTGCGGAAGAAGTCCGGGTCGATGCCGTAGCGATCGGAGTTCGAGCGCACCCAGCTCAGAGCGGCTCGCATGGACTCCTGCATCACTTCGCCGAGGTGTCCGGTCATCGTGAAGCCTTTGCCTCCGCGCGCCTTACTGGCTTCGATGAACACGATGTCGCCACCGACAGGCGTCCACACGAGCCCGACCGACACGCCCGGCTGCTTCACGCGCTCCTCGACTTCTTTCTCAAGGCGGAACTTCGGGATGCCGAGCGCTTCGCGAATTACTTCTGGCGTGACGATGAGCTTGTCCGTCTTGCCTTCGGCGATGCGCCGCGCCTGCTTGCGCACGAGCGTGGCGATCTCGCGTTCCAGATTTCGCACGCCCGCCTCTCGCGTATAGTGATGGATCAAGTCGTGGAGCGATTCGTCCTTGAATTCGATCTGTTGGCCGAGCGCGATACCGTGCTCCTTAGTCTGGCGCGGGAGCAGGAAGCGCTTCGCGATGTGGATCTTCTCTTCCTCGGTGTAGCCGGGGAGTTCGAGAATCTCCATGCGGTCGCGCAGCGGCTCAGGAATCGGATCGAGCCAGTTTGCGGTCATCACGAAGATCACCTTCGAGAGGTCGAACGGCACATCGAGGTAGTGATCGCGGAACGTCGAATTCTGCTCCGGATCGAGCACTTCCATCAGCGCCGCCGACGGATCACCGCGGAAATCGCGGCCGAGCTTATCGACCTCGTCCAGCATTAGGACGGGGTCCGAGGTCTCGGCACGGCGAATTCCCTGAATGATCTGGCCGGGCAATGCGCCGATGTATGTGCGCCGGTGGCCGCGGATTTCGGCTTCGTCGTGCATTCCGCCGAGCGAAATGCGCACGAACTTGCGGCCCATCGCGCGGGCGATTGACTTGCCCAGCGAAGTCTTGCCGACGCCCGGAGGTCCGACGAAGCACAGAATCGGACCCTTCATTCCCGGCTGTAACTTTTTCACTGCGAAGTAGTCCAGGATGCGCTGCTTCACCTTTTCGAGATCGTAGTGATCCTCGTCCAGGATCTGCTGTGCCTTGGAGATATCGATCTGATCCTCGGCCGTACCGGACGTCTTGTTCCACGGAAGCGACGTCATCCATTCGAGGTATGTCCGCGAGACCATGTATTCGGCGGAGGCCGGAGTCATCTTCGCAAGGCGCTTCAGTTCGCGCTCGCATTCCTTCTTGGCTTCGGCCGACATGCCGGACTCTTCGACCTTTTT
>Ga0187802_10000095_pt1 | contig 18820 bp, 12 predicted proteins | sample NC_wetland_sal_i_FD_130584 | JGI IMG/M metagenome (GOLD analysis project Ga0187802, IMG submission 130584) | Wetland sediment microbial communities from Neuse River Estuary, North Carolina, USA - Control_2 | ecosystem: Environmental > Aquatic > Freshwater > Wetlands > Sediment | place: USA... | reverse complement strand
TCACTGCGGTAGTAAACGACTACGAGGTGGTAAGGATTCACCGCGAATATTAGGGCCGCGGCGACGGCTTGCGGAGCGGGAAGCCATTCGCGCGCGAGTTGCCACATGGCGAGACCGGCCAGGACTAGAGCCAGCCAGATGAAAGCGCCCGGGGCCATGCGCCACGGCAAGACGGAGCCGAGCGCGGCGCCGAGGGTCCAAGAGGCGGGCGGATAGAAAATGAAACGAGGCTCGCCGAAACCCCAGTTGGCCCATTCCGCCCAACGAGGGTACAGGATGCCTTCGCGCCATTGGCCGGCGACGTCGAGCCAGGAGGCGAGATGAAAGTCGAAATCGTGCCCGGAGGCGTTGCCGAGAAAAAACATGGGCGATACTACGGCGGTAGCTGCGGCGGCAACCAGCAGCAGAGCCGCCAGGCGCGAATTCAGCGTGCGAGGAGGCGCGAATCCCGGCACGAATGTTCCTGTCGTCGATGAATGAATGGACGCCGCCCCTGAAGACTGAACCCACCGAGAATACAGGGATGCGGCTGGTTCGCGCTAGAACCTACCTCATAAATGCCACGATCAATCGGCACTTGGACCTCGGGGGTTAGAACCCCTGAATTTGCGAACCTTTTCGGCACGGCTGAAGCCGTGCCCTGACGGAAATCACTTATGAGATGGCTTCTAGTCGGTGGGGCAGGCCGAAGCGCGGAAACATCGCGCGCGGAGTTGCTTGCCAATTCGTCGCCGTAACGGTTAAAGTTCTTGGCCGCCTGCATTCGGACTGCCGCGATGAAGATGCCAAGTTATGGCTCGCGCGGCTGACGAAACCGGGCGGAGATTTCGAGCTTCGAGGGACCCGGGATGACCGCCGAAGAACAGAGGCTGCTGGAGAACACGAGACGCGAGGTGAATTGGAACCGCTGGGGGCCGTATTTGTCCGAGCGGCAGTGGGGAACCGTCCGCGAGGACTACAGCCCGAACGGGGACGCGTGGCAATATTTTCCGCACGACCACGCGCGTTCGCGGGCCTATCGGTGGGGCGAAGACGGGATTGCCGGAATCTGCGACCGCCATCAGCACATTTGCCTGGCGCTCGCGCTCTGGAATGAGAAGGATCCCATCCTGAAGGAGCGGCTCTTTGGGCTCTCGAACTCAGAAGGCAACCACGGCGAGGATGTGAAGGAGTATTACTTCTATCTCGATGCCGTGCCTTCGGGGACCTATCTGAAATATCTCTACAAGTATCCACAGGCGGCGTTCCCCTACGATCAATTGGTGGCCGAAAACGGGCGGCGCACGAGGAAGGATCCGGAGTTCGAGCTGGTGGAGACCGGGATTTTCAACGAAAACCGCTATTTCGACGTTTTCGTGGAGTATGCGAAGGCGACGGCGGAAGACATCCTGATGCGCGTCACCGCCTGGAATCGAGGACCGGAGGCGGCGCGGCTGCACCTGCTTCCCACGCTCTGGTTTCGCAACCGGTGGTCGTGGGGAGATTCCTATGACCCGCCAGAAGTGGCGCGGATTGAGAGTCCGGCGGGAACGGCGCTGCTGGAGTTGGCGGAGTTTCATTACGGCCAGCGCTGGCTGCTGATTGATGGGACGCCCGAGATGCTGTTCACGGAAAACGAGACGAACATGGAGCGGCTGTTCGGAAGGGCGAGCCGGACGCCGTATGTTAAGGATGCATTTCATCGCTATTTCGTCAACGGGGAGAGCTCGGCCGTCAATCCCGAGATGAAGGGGACGAAGGCAGCCGCGCACTTTGGCCTAGAAATCTCCCCCGGCGGGAGCTGGACAATCCAGCTGCGGCTGATGGATTACCACCCCGCGGGAAGCACGGCGCCCGAGCGTGAATTTTTCGGGCCAGCGTTCGAGGCCGTGTTTGCGCAGCGAGTGAAGGAGGCGGACGAATTCTACGAGCAGCGCATCCACCCGAAAATGAGCGATGACTCGCGGATGGTGCAACGCCAGGCTTTTGCGGGGCTGGTCTGGGGCAAACAGAGCTACCACTACGATGTGCAGCGCTGGCTCGATGGTGATTCCACGCAACCGCCGCCCGACCCGCGCCGCGAGAACGGGCGCAATCACACCTGGACCCATCTGCACAATTCCGACGTAATCTCGATGCCGGACAAGTGGGAATACCCGTGGTATGCGGCCTGGGATTTGGCGTTTCATTGCGTGGCCATGGCGCGAATCGATCCTGAATTCGCCAAGGAGCAGCTCATCCTGTTTTTGCGCGAATGGTACATGCACCCGAACGGGCAAATCCCGGCCTACGAATGGAATTTTTCGGACGTCAACCCGCCGGTGCATGCCTGGGCGACGTGGCGTGTCTACAAGATCGCAAGCCGCACCAGCGGAAAGCGGGACCGGAATTTTCTCGAGCGCGTCTTCCATAAGCTGCTGCTGAATTTCACGTGGTGGGTGAACCGGAAGGACCCGGAAGGCAAGAATGTTTTTGAAGGCGGGTTTCTCGGGCTCGACAACATCGGGGTTTTCGACCGGTCGATGCCGCTGGGGCCGGGGAGCTACATCGAGCAATCGGATGGGACGAGCTGGATGGCGATGTTCTGCCTGGATATGATGTCCATGGCGATCGAATTGGCGCACGAAGATCCCGCTTACGAGGATGTAGCCAGCAAATTTTTCGAGCATTTTGTTTACATCGCGCAGGCCATGAACGACATGGGAGGCGAAGGGATCGGCCTGTGGGATGAGAAGGACGGTTTTTATTACGACGTGGTGCATGTGGGCGATGCGCCGCCCGTGCCGATGAAAGTGCGTTCGATGGTGGGGCTTATCCCGCTGTTTGCGGCGGAATCCTATGAGCCGCAGGACCTGGCGCGATTTCCAGGATTCCGGCGCCGCATGCAATGGTTTTTGAATCACCACCCGGACGTGGGCGAACACGTAGACATGAGCAAGCGCACCAAGCAAGGGGCGCGGCTGCTTTTGACGATTGCGAACCGGAAAAAATTGGAGCGCATTTACCGTTACCTGCTGGACGAAAATGAATTCCTCTCACCCTACGGAGTTCGCGCTCTCTCGAAGTATCACGCGCAGCACCCGTTTGAGGTGCACCACGACGGGCAGGTGAATGCCGTCGACTACGAGCCCGCGGAATCCACCGGCGATCTTTTCGGCGGAAACTCAAACTGGCGCGGGCCGGTGTGGTTTCCGATGAATTTTCTGCTCATCGAGTCACTGCAACGGATTCACTTCTATTATGGGGACGAATTCAAGGTGGAATGTCCGGTAGGCTCGGGAAGACAGATGACGCTTTGGGAAGTGGCGTGCGAGATTTCGCGGCGGCTGGCGCATATTTTCCTGCGGCGGAATGGCCGGCGAGCCGTGAACGGCAATGTATCGCTTTTCCAGAACGATCCCTATTGGCGCGACTTGATTCCATTCCACGAATACTTCCACGGAGAAACAGGCGCGGGCCTGGGCGCGAGCCATCAGACGGGTTGGACGGCGCTCGTGGCCAAGCTGATCGAACAAAGCGGGGAATAGCGGCGGGTTGGCTGGCTAGAAATCGGCGACAAGGCCGAGGCCCAGCGAAACCCGATTGACGTAATTGAAGTAGGCGACCGTCAGGACGGTCTCGCGCACAGCTGCCTCGTTCCAACCGGCCTTCTTCAGGGCCTCGATGTCTTCGTCGTCGATATCGTAGGGCTTGCGCGTGAGCTTGTCCGCGAAGCGAAAGAGCGCCTTCACATTCGGTTCCACGGCTGCCGTCTCGTAATTATTGGTCAGCTTGCGGGCTTGTGCCTTCTCCATGCCGAAACGCTGGAGCAACTCCATATGAATGAAGATGCAGTAGGACGAAGCGTTGATGCCGCTTACGACCACTCCGATCTGTTCCTTGATTAGCGTCGAGAGCGCGCCTTCGCCCATGACGGCGGCGCTCAACTGCAACTGCCCTTCAATCGCTTTCGGCATGGCGCCAAGCGCCTTGAAATAGTGCGGGATGAAGCCGAAGTTCTGCTCGATATTGCGGTAAATTTCCTTGAGACGGGGCTCAGCCTGCGCTTCTTCCGTTTCGTTTACGTACGGCATGAGATTGCTCCTAGGAAAATCTGGCGGGCTCAGGAAGACGATACTTTACCCGTTTCCGGGAGACGCCGCAACTCGTCCGGCGGGATTCGGGTTTGTGACCGTGTTTCTACTTGCCTTTTGACTTCGCGGCAGCTTCCACAAACTCGATGAGGACTTTCTTTCCCGGCGGGGCGGGAACGAGGAAGAAATTTACGCGGGTTCCATCAGCTCCGGCGCGCGTTTGCGGATAAATCGGTTCGAGATCAAATCGCTCGCGGAGGATATCCGTGGCCCGGCCCACATCGAGCGTGAGCAGCTCGATTTGCTGAATCCCTTCACCGAATTTCTGGAGATAACGAGCGATGGCGCCCGAGCCGTCCGGTTGGTTGCTGGTCAAAATATCGAGCCGCACGCGGGGATGGAAATGAAGCTCGATTTCTCGAGCATCCTGGTCCGGAGGGACATCGGCGAGGCGCGGCGAGCCATTGGAGGCCCGTATCCGGTCGAAATTTTGCGGCTGGACGGCGAGCCCCACGGTTGTCTCCGGGAAATGCGAATCATCGAGGACGAAGAGGCGCGCCAATTGAGGGTCGGCGAGCCACTTGGCAGCGAGGGTTCGAGCGAGCTCGCTACCACGGCGAAAAAGTTCCGCCGCTGCGTGTTCGCGCCGGACGGGGTCCGCGTCAGCTAGGCCGCGGATGAGCGGAGCGATGTCGTCAGATGGGGACATGCGAACCCTTGTTCGGCTAATGCAACTACGGGGAGCTGCGCCCGGGCATCATGGCATTCGCGTTCGAGAGCGCCACATAGGTTGTCTGGCCGGGACGCACGGTCACAGCCATATCCCAGCGCGGGCGCGCATCACCGACGTCTGCCGTGACATCGAGGCTGCTCAGCCAGTACGTTCCCGGCGGGATTCCTCGAAGGAATCCCTGCCCTTGTAAATCGGTGGCAGCGCGCGCGATGGTGTATTTGGATTGGGCCAGGGCCAAGGTCTGCCGATGAATCTCCGGGAGGCTTTTCGCCTGGTATTGATCCCACGCATTGGCGGGGTCCACATCCTCGAGATTCAAGTCCATGCCGGCCGTGCTTTTCGGATTGTTGGCCAAGAAGGTGCGGACGGCGTCGTGGTATTCGGCGACCATGCGGTCGAATTTCGCGGGGTCCTTCACCTTGTCGGAGGCCTTGAATTTAGGAGTGGGGAAGACAATCGTCTTGTCGCCGGTGTTTCTCTCGATGTAGGCGGCGAAAAATTCCGGGACGGTCATGACGTCGGAGACTTCCAATTTGTTGACGAATTCCTCGCCGTCGAGCCTGACCCATTGGTTTTTCTTCATCCAGGCCTTGAGTTCCTTGGAGACCTTGAGCTTGTCAACAAAGGCATTCAGGTCCGGTCTTGGGTATAGCATTTGGGCTTCCTTGCTGATGTCGTCGAAACTCTTGGTGAGCAGATAGAACGGGAAGCCGCGGACGGGCTCTTCGAGGCCGCCGGAAGGAGTGGCCCGCGCGACAAACTCGATGGAGCCTGCTTGCGCCGCGGCGCGCGGCGCACCTGATGCGATTGCAACGAACAAAAGAATTGCAGCACGAAGAGCGTTTTTCATCACGGTCATCCTAGCAGAACGATATTCGCGCAGATACGGCTTGGTCCTGTTGGTTAACATAGGCGCTCGTCGGCACTGATTCTTCACGAGGAGGGGCAAGGCAAAACCAAGGGACCGGCAAATTCCGCCGCATGGTCTTCGAGTGGGGAGAGAAATGGGCCGGAACGCCGGCTGCACTGGAATGGTTAGAACAGGCGGAAAGTGACTTCGATGGGCGCCGAAACCGTAGCCGGCTTGCCATTCGGTCCGAGGGCCGGCTTGAATCGATAGCTGCGGACCGCTTCGATCGCTTTTTCATCCAAGCCGAGGCCGAGACCTTTGGCAACGTGAATATCTATTGCGCGGCCATCCGGACCGATGACTACCATCAGAATCACGGTCCCTTGATACTTTGCCTTCACGGCCGCGTCGGAGTAGTCAGGGCGAGGGCAATAAATGCAAGTCGGATAGCCATAGCCGCCTGTTCCGGCGCTCGGATAGCCACCGCCTGTGCCCCAATTGTGCCCTGGACCAACGCCCGCGCCGTCGCCGCTTCCGACGCCCGTGCCTTGTCCGGAGCCAATTCCATTGCCACCGCCCGGGCCGTTCGAATCATTGATCGCTTTAGCGAGAGGATCGCCCCAGTTGGCCGTGTTGGGGCTCGGAAGCTTCAGATCCGGCGGTCCAAGAACCGTAGGAGTCATCTGCAAGCGCGCTTCCGGCGTCGTTACTTTGGGCGGCGTGAACTGCGTCCAGGAAAACTTCGGCAACCGGCCCTTGCTGGCTGGCAGAATGTCATGCGAGCCCCCACCGCCACCGCCTCCTGCCCTCTTGCCGCCCGCAGGTAGCTTGGGCAAAAAAGGAGAGGGATCATCGAGGCGTGTGACCTGCATGGTTTTCGCCTGCGTAGTGGGAGGGGACATCAGAGCCGGCAAAAGCGGCACGATAATGAGCACGAGGACGACCACGTGGAAGGCTAGGGAAAGCGCCTGCACGCGCGTGAACTGCGTATTCTTTGTCCAGATTTCCGGCACCGCCACAGGCTGGCTCGAAACCTTCAGCGGGGCCAGCTTAGGCGGCGAAATCGTATCTCTTAAATTCTGCCAAAATCCGCCGAAACCCGCGTTCCAATTGACGAGCAGCTCGGATTTCACCGCGCCGCGGGGCGCGGGGCGGAAAAACTCCTTCAAGTTGTCCGTCAGGCTTTCGCCAAAACCGGGCATGCGGAAAGCGGTCTGTTGGCCCGGGCGGAACTTTACGGGACGCTCCGCCAGAAAATCGCGCAGGTTTGAGAAAAGGCTGGCCATCGGGGACACGTGTACCTCTGAAGGAAGGTGCCCCAAGCGCAATGTCGGCTCGGTGGTTGACCGCCCGGCCTTATCGAGTTCCGAGGTTACGTCTGACATGGAATTCGCCTATGCTCCCTGCCAAGCCTATACCAAAGCTTAGAACGCTCCCCCACGAAAAAGGATGTCCAAGCGGGGTGCGGCTGACAGGCTACAAGATTCATTGTAACATACGACGAGCAAATGGGGCTGCTGGTTTCGCCGATTTGCGTGAGTTGAAAGGGCTACCGAATTACCAAAGATGGCCAAATTCCCGGACCTTAAAAGCACTCTAAATCTTCCCAAGACAGAATTCCCCATGAAAGCGAAATTGCCCGAGCGCGAGCCTGAACAGCTGGCAGCTTGGGAAGCGATGGGGCTGTATTCGGGCATACTCGAAGCACGCGCAGGCGCACCGCCCTTTGAGCTCCACGACGGGCCGCCCTACCCGACAGGGGAGATCCACCTGGGTACGGGGTTGAACAAGATTTTGAAGGATATGGTGGTGAAATCGAAGAGCATGGCCGGACTTCGCGCGCCTTACATTCCCGGCTGGGATTGCCATGGGCTGCCTATTGAGACGAAGGTGGAAAAGGAACTCGGAGGCAAGGGGAAAGTGACGGCGGCGGAGTTTCGGCGGCGATGCCGGGAATTTGCGGCGGGATACGTGGATATTCACCGGCGCGAATTCAAGCGATTGGGCATCTTCGGCCAGTGGGAGAAGCCGTACCTCACGATGGACCCATCTTACGAGGCGTGCATTGCCGGGGCATTTCTGACCTTTCTCGAGAAAGGGTACGTCTATCGCGGGTTGAAGCCGGTGTACTGGTGCATTTTCGATCGGACTGCGCTGGCTGAAGCCGAAGTGGAATATGAGGACCACACCAGCCCCTCGATTTGGGTGAAGTTTGCGGCCGTGAGCGACTCCAAATCGAGCAAGCTCGGCGAAGGCGTCAGCGCGCTGATTTGGACCACCACTCCCTGGACGCTGCCCGCGAATCGCGCGCTCGCGTTTCATCCGAATTTTGAATATGTCGTCGCGGAAACTTCGGCTGGGAATTTACTGCTCGCGAGGGATCGCGTTGAGCCCTTTGCACGGGAGCTGAAAATTGAGGTTCGCGGCACACGCGGCTCGTGGACGGGCAGGGAACTGGAAGGCATAAAATTTCAGCATCCGTTTCTCGAACTCCGCGTGCCCGCCGTACTCGCCGATTACGTGACGCTCGACCAGGGCAGCGGGATTGTTCACACCGCTCCTGGACACGGAGCGGAAGATTTCTATACCGGCCAGAAATATCGGCTGGAGGCTTATGCACCGCAGGATGACGACGGCCGTTTCGTCGAAGGCCTGCCCGAGTACAAGGGGAAGAGGGTCTTCGAAGCGAATCCGATCATCATCGAGCTTCTCGGGAAACGCGGCATGCTTGTCGGGCAGGGAAAATTGACGCATAGCTATCCGCATTGCTGGCGCTGCCATAACCCTGTAATTTTTCGCGCCACCGAGCAGTGGTTCATTCAACTGGATAGCGGGAGCGCGACCGTTGCAGCGCCGAAGGCGGCGCCTCTGCGCGGCATGGCGCTCGAAGAAATCAAGAAAGTGAAATGGACGCCGTCGTGGGGCGAAGAGCGCATGCACAACATGCTTGCGGACCGTCCTGACTGGTGCATTTCACGGCAGCGATTCTGGGGCGTCCCGCTGATTATTTTTTATTGCGAGGGCTGCGGGAAACGGTTTGAGGATATCAAGGCGCTGCGCCACGTGCTCCCATTTTTCGAACGCGAGGGCGCGGACGCGTGGTACACGCATTCGGCCGAAGAGCTTTTGCCGCCCGGCACGAAGTGCGCTTCGTGTGGCGCGAGCACGTGGCGCAAGGAAAGCGACATCCTGGATGTGTGGTTCGATTCCGGGTCCAGCCATTTGGCTGTGCTGCAAAGGCGGGAGGGGAAGCCGCGCGCGGATGTTTACCTCGAGGGGCCGGACCAGTTTCGTGGCTGGTTCCAGAGCTCGTTGCTGGTGGCACTGGGCGTGGATGGGAAGCGCCCGTACGAGCAGGTGGTGACGCACGGCTGGACGCTCGACGAGCAGGGCAGGCCCATGTCGAAATCGCTCGGCAACGCCATGGAGCCGAAGGAAATTTGCGAGAAGTGGGGCGCGGACTTGCTGCGCGTCTGGGTGGTTTCGCAGGATTTCACTTCGGACATGCGTTTATCGGATGCCATGATGACGCAGCTGGCCGAAGCGTACCGGAAGATTCGCAATACATTTCGCTTCGCGCTCTCGAATTTGTTCGATTTCGATCCCGCGCGGGATGCGCTGGCCGATGGCGATCTCTGGGAGATCGACGCGTGGATGGTTCGACGCACGGGGGCGCTGGTGCGGGAATGCTGCGCGTGGTTTGATAATTTCGAATTTCACCGCGTCTATCATGCGATTCACGATTTTTGCGCCGTGGATTTGAGCGCGTTTTATTTCGATGTGCTGAAGGACCGGCTCTACACCTTTGCTCCGAAGAATCGTGGCCGGCGGTCGGGGCAGACAGCGGTGTACCGTATCGCGAGCGCGCTGCTGCGGTTGATTACGCCGACGCTTGTATTCACTTCCGAGGAGATTTGGAAGCATTTTCCGCGCTGCGCCGCCGACCCTGCCAGCGTTCATATGGCGATGTTTCCGGTTGCGGATGAGCTTGAGCGCGCTTTGGACGAATCGCGTTCGAAGAATTGGGAAAAGCTGATGGGCCTGCGCGAGCAAGTTTTGCAGGTGCTGGAACTTGCACGCGCTGAGAAAAGGATATCGAGTAGTTTACAAGCCCAGGTTACTCTGAGGGCTGGTGGCGATACGGCGCGGTTATTGAAGAAGTATGCTGCTTTTCTTCCTGCTCTTTTCATCGTTTCGCAAGTCGAGATCGAAGATCTGAACTCCTCGCCGGCGACTTCGACGCCAGGTTACGTCGAATCAATCTTTGTGTCGCCTGCGAAGGGCGCAAAATGCGAGCGCTGCTGGAATTATTCGACGCATGTGGGCGAGAGCGCGGAGTATCCCACCATTTGTGAGCGCTGCCAGGCGGCACTGGCGGAGATCGAGCGCGACCGCGGCGCGCTGGGTGCGAATTCCTAATGTCCCCCGCGCCACGTTCCGCCTGGTACTGGCTGTCGTTCCTTGTGCTCGGCATTCTGGCGGCGGACCAGATCAGCAAATTTGCGGTTTACAGGTTCACCTCGACTGGGTCCATTCACATTTTGATTCCGGGGCTGCTGAACCTGGTGCACACTTCGAATCCCGGCGTCGCGTTTGGATTGCTCGCGAACTCTCGATCCCCATGGCTTGCAAAAATGCTGATTGTGTTCTCTGTAGCGGTGATCGGGCTGCTTGTCTGGCTCCTCGCGACGGGGCGCGCCGGGGGCCGGCTGGGCGAGTGCGGGCTGGCGCTGATCCTGGGAGGTGCAACGGGAAACGTGCTCGATCGCGTCCTGCGCCGCAGCGTCACCGACTTCATCGATTTTCACGTGGGCAATTTTCACTGGTACACATTCAACGTGGCGGATTCCGCCATTGTCATCGGGGCCGGCCTGGTGATTCTGGAACTATTTCGGGATTGGCGGCATCCTAGCCAGGAGCGGGAGCGCGCGTAGAAATGCATCCGGTACTTTTTCATATAGGTGCACTCACGATTTACACGTACGGCGTTTTGGTAGCCGGCGGCGTGCTGATCGGGCTGTGGTATGCGCGGCGCCAAGCTCCGCGCGCGGGACTCGACCCGGACAAGGTATGGAATCTCGGGATTTACATGGTTCTCGTGGCGCTGATTCTTGCCAAGGTCTGGCTGATTTTTGCCTCGTGGGATTACTACGTGGCGAATCCGCGCATGATTTTCAGCCTGGAAACATTTCAATCGGGTGGGACATTTTACGGCGGGATTCTCGGCGCTGTTGGTACCATTGTGCTCTACACCTATTTTCAGAAGATGCCGCTCCTCCCGGTGCTGGACACGATTGGTGTCGCCGTGCCGCTGGGCCACGCAGTCGGCCGCCTGGGGTGCTTTGCAGCGGGCTGCTGCTACGGCAAGCCGACGACGCTTCCTTGGGGAGTCACGTTCACGAATCCGATGGCGGAGCGGCTTGCCGGCACGCCGCTGGGCGTTCACTTGCATCCTACGCAACTGTATGAGGCGGCTGTCGAGCTTCTGAATTTTGCTTTTCTCGTTTGGCTTGGCCGGCGCCAACGATTCAAGGGGCAAATCATCGGCACTTACTTCCTGCAGTATGGCTTCGAACGCGGCGCGATAGAATTTCTGCGCGGCGATCCCGGGCGGACCATGATGTTTCATAACACGGTCTCGTTGATGCAGCTTGTTAGTGTTGCGCTGATCCTGGCGGGCGCGTTCCTGTGGTGGCGCGGGCTTAGTGGTGCCGCGCCATTAGTGCCTGCTGGTGCCGCTCGCGCCGAGGCTGGCCGCTGAGCTTGCAGCGCTGATTTTCCGCGGCATCTGTGTCGCGGGCCTTTCCGCCGGGCAACCCGGTGTCCTCATTCATGCCAGAAAAAGAAGCGAAAGCGAGGAATTCCGCCGAGCGCGTTCGATTCACCGTTGCCGCCGAAGAGGCAGGAGCACGCCTCGATCGTTTTCTCGCCTCACAGCTTCCGGAGATGAGCCGCACGCACATTCAATCTCTGATGGACGAAGGCCGCGTGCTCGTTGACGGAGAGGCCATGAAGCCTTCCCATCGCGTGGAGCCGGGAGCTACCGTGGTCGTGGAGATCCCAGCGCCGCCTGCTCCAGGCGTCGCCGCCGAGGAAATCCCTCTCGAAATTATTTATGAGGATGAAGACATCGCAGTGGTGAACAAGCCGGCCGGAATGATCGTCCACCCCGGCGCGGGGGCGGACGCTGGAACGCTGGTTGCCGCGCTGCTGAATCGCTACGGAGCCGAAGGCCTCTCGACGGTTGGTGGACCACTGAGACCGGGGATTGTGCACCGTCTCGACAAGGAAACATCCGGCGCGCTGGTTATCGCCCGAACCGACTATGCGCACCTGAAACTCGTGGATGAGTTCCGGGACCGCGAAGTGGAAAAGACCTATATCGCGCTGCTACATGGAAGAGTGAAAGGGGAGAGCGGCAGGGTGGAATTGCCCGTCGCGCGTGATCTACACCGCCGCTCGCGCATGACGGCGCGGCGGCGCGAGGGCCGCGAGGCGCGCACGGATTGGCGCGTACGCCTGCGCCTCGATTCCTTCACGCTGATCGAAGCGGACTTGCACACGGGGCGCACACATCAGATTCGGGTGCATTTTTCGGCACTCGGCTACCCCGTGGTGGGCGACGCGCTATATGGAGCGCCGCGCCAGGAGCGCATTGCTTCGCTGCTTCTGCCGCCGCTCGGCAGGAATTTTCTCCACGCCGCGCGCATCGCCTTCGCGCACCCACGCACGGGAAAACGAATGGAATTTCGCGCGCCGATGCCCGAGGATTTGCCGAGCTATTTGAAAATTTTGGGCCAAGCGACGAAGACCGAGGCCCGCTTGATTGACGCCGCGTTGAAGGACTTTCTATAATCTACATCGTGAAGAGTTTCCGCTGCATTCTGGTGCTGGCGTTTGCGTTGGCAGCTTCCGCGAGCCTCGGAAGAGCGCAGCAACCGTCACCAGCTCCTTCCCCCACCGCCAGCGCCCCAGCCCCGGCGAAACAGATTCCGGACACAAATGCCTCCCCCCAACCGCAGACTCAGCAGCAGCCGATGCCTCCCATTCAGGTCACGACGGGCCTCGTGCACCTGGTGGCCACCGTCATGGACCGCCGCCACAATTTCGTGACCGACCTCGGTCAGAGTGATTTCAAAATTTTCGAAGACGGAACGCAGCAAGACATTCGTTTTTTCGGACGACAAACCGATCTACCTTTGCGCATCGGCCTTTTGCTGGACACTTCCAACAGCATCCGGCCCCGCCTGGAATTCGAGCAGGACGCCGCCATCGATTTTCTGGACAGCGTGATTCGCCGCGACAAGGACATGGCCTTTCTGATGACTTTCGACAACGAGCCGGAAGTGATCCAGGACTACACGGGCGACCTGGCCTTGCTCACCTCCGCCATTCGCAGACAGCGGGCCGGCGGCGGCACCGCTCTGAACGACGCGATCTATAAGGCTGCCGATAAACTTTCGAACCCGCCGCTCGCGGAGGGGCCGAATCCGGAAGTGCGGCGCGTGCTGGTGGTCATCAGCGATGGCGATGACAATCTCAGCGATCACCCGCTGAGTGAAGCGATTGAAGCGGCCATCCGCGCCGAAGCATGCATTTATGCCATCAGCACGAACACCGACTGGCTCTCGCTGAGCGGAGAATCGCCGCACAAGATGCACCTCGAGCGCGGGGACAAGATTCTCGACCAATTCGCGGACCAAACCGGCGGCCGCGTCTTCTTTCCATACCGCGTTGACGACCTCGCGCAATCCTTCGTGGACATTGGCACGGAGCTTCGCAGCCAATATTTCTTTGCCTACGCGCCGACGAATGCAGCCGCGGGCGGCGCCTATCGCAAGATCTCTTTGGAGACCGACCGGAAGGGATTGATCGTGCGCACGCGCAAGGGCTATTACGCGAGTGCGTCCGGCGGCGCGCCGCCTGCGAACAAATAGCGCATTTACAGGCGGCGGGCCGTGCGATTGATCGAGGGATAAAATCGGGGATGCGCAGAGCAAAATTCGCGCGTTCCAGGAACCACGCTTATCGGCGCGGAGCGTAATAGCCCTTGCGGGCCAGAACCTTCACATCCGGCTGGTCAACATCCACTTGTATTTTGCGGAACGAGCCATCGCGCTTTTCGTTTGTGGGGTAATAGCCGAGCACGTACTGCGAGCGCAGCTCTTCGGAAATTTCATCGAAGGCTTTCTCAAGCGTCTTTTCATTGTGGACATCAATCACGCGGCCGCCGGTATCGCCGGCCATTTTGTTCGCGACGCTCGGCCCGACTCCTGAAGTGGCCATGAAATCCCGAATCAAGAGGACGTGAATCACTGCGTCCGCCCGCTGGGCCGCCTCGACAGCATCCTGGAGCTTCAGGCGGCTTCCTGTATCTTCGGCGTCCGTGAGAAGAATCACAGCTTTGCGCCCGGCTTCGGTGGCCAACTCGTCATGCGCTGCCAGATAAACCGCGTCGTAGAGATTCGTTCCACCGCTCTGATAAGGAATCGTACCGACAGTGCCCCCGATTCCTGCCGGCGGGGCATTCATCACTGTCCGGCGGATGGCGCGCTCGAGCACGGAAGTGTCCTGGGTGAAGTCGGCGAGCAAATTGACGTCAAAGTCAAAACTGATCACCATGGCTTCGTCATTCTTGCGCATCACGCGCTTGACGAATCTGGAAGCCGCGTCCTGTTCCGCGCCGAGAATGCGATCCATGCTTCCGCTCGTATCAATCAGGATTCCGAGGGTGATGGGCATGTCCACTTCTTTCGAGAAGAAGGCAACTTTTTGTTCCTGGCCGTCCTCAAGGATCTTGAAGTCTTTCTCGCTGAGGTCGGCGACGATCCCATGGTGTCTGTCGCGCACTGTGGCAAATACGTTGACAACCGTGACCTGGGTCTTCAGCGGCTCTTGCGATTGGACCGATTGCTGCTGGTGCCGCTCGGTGCCGCCAGTCCCGTGACCTTCTCCGGCCGCTTTCCCCGCGGGAAACCCCGCCAGCGCCAGTGTGAGAATGCCCGCCGCAAAGCTGGTCATGCGCATTGTATAATCCCCCTGAAGATTGCCGCTGACTGGTACGATGCACCGGAAGCGCCACCGGATGTTTGCGGGAAGAAGGCCGGCGCGCGAAATGTCCATAAGGCCCGCACACGGCCCAAAGGCAGGAAGTGAGATGCTTCGATGATGCGAACGATCCTGGCAATTGGCATCACTTTATTCTTTAGCCTCTCGGCCGCCGCGCAAGTTCAACCGCAGCCCGCTCCGCCGCAAACTCCGCCGGCCTCGCCTCAGAAACCCGCCGCGAAGGGCGCCGCAGGCCAAAAGGGCGGCCCGGGAGACACCGACGTTCGAAGTTATATCAAGATTCACACCGAGGCTGTCATAGTTCCTGTCACGGTGAAAGACCGGGACGGACACTTGATCGACGATCTCCAGCAGCAAGATTTCCGCGTTTTTCAGGACGGAGTCGAGCAACCGATTGTACGCTTTTCCTCCGATCCATTTCCGCTTTCCGCCGTGGTGCTGATTGATAATGACCTCACGCAGAAGCAAGCCAGCCAGGTGCAGAAGAGCCTCGTGGCCATCGCCGCGGGGTTCGGCCCGTCGGACGAAGTGGCCTTGGTGACCTACGACCAATTCCCGCACGTGGTCTCCGATTTTTCTTTCAGCAACGATTACATTTTTACTGAACTCAAGCGCATCGATCTCGGCTCGCATTTTTCCATCAACAATTCCGGACCACTGGCGGCGGGCCCGACCATCAACGGCCAATCGCAAGAGACCGGCGTTCCCGTCATCGCCCGCAAGGAATCCGTCACGAAAGATCTGGATGATGCCGTGTATGCGGCCGGAGAGATGCTGAAAGGGCGCGGGCGCGACCGGCGCAAGATTATCTTCCTGATTTCGGACGGGAACAACTCGAAGTACAACCAGCACAGCTTTAAGGATACGATTCAGCTTCTGCTCACTTCCGACATTTCGGTGTATTCGATTTCCGTCGGGCACGCGCTGCTCCAGCATGAAACCTCGCGGCTGGAAAAGTACGGGACCTATACCGGCGGCGATGCGGTGTATGCGGGGAAGGCGGAAGACCTCGAGCGGCTCTATGCCAAGGTTGCGGAGCAAGCGCGCAATCAATATCTGCTGACGTTCAGTCCGCAGGAAGTGGATCGCAGCAAGGATTACCACACGATCGAGGTGCGCGTGCGGCGGCCCGGCCTGGATATTCTGGCGCGGGAAGGCTACTACACGAGCGCGGTGAACGCGCCGCATTGAAGCGCACAAAATAATTTCTAAAGAAGCATCCTCGCGAAAGTTTTTCCGCTTGACTTCATTCGCGCGCGCCTTTATAGATGAACGCAGCGATTCGAGCGCGATTCGGAAACGAAGCCGCTGCTGAATCACAGGGAGAAAGTTCCAGTGCTGTTCATGCGCGGAACCACTCCGAAAATAAAGCGGGGCGCCCAGCACACCGGGCAGCCCCGCTTTTATTTTTGTGGCGGAGATTTTTCCGGATCGCGCCGCTAGCACGGGTTTGGCTCCTTGCGAGCCGGACGGATGGAGATTAGCTGCTCGTGGGCTGGGCAGAGCGGCTTGAAATCGCAATAGCCGCAGTGGAAGCCGGGCCTCGGGGCAAAATCTGCGGCGCGCATCTGGTCCGCCACTTCGCCGATCGTTTGCTTTGTCTTGGCGAGCGCTTTCGCGTCGCGGGCGGTGGCCACGGGCTCGTTGCTCGTGAGATTGTAGAAGACCAGGCGCGCCGGATGAAGTTCGAGGACTTCCTCCGCGGCGAGCGCATAGATGCTGAGTTGCAGGCTCTCGGCGGCTTTCTTCGCGTCCTTCGCTTTTCCCGTCTTGTAATCCACGATCTCGACTTCCTTCGCGCTGATGCGGTTTACCTGATCCATCCGGCCGGTAACGATCACGTCGTGGTTTAAGTGGAGCTCGAAGTATTTTTCCTGGTAGAGAAGATCGGGCGGGGCTGCCGAGTAGCCGCGGTGAAAATTCTCGAGCTGTTCGCGGCCCGCTTTGCGATATTCCTCCTCCTGGTAATCGTCGGGGAACCCGGCGGAGGACCATTCGCGGTCGTAGATGCCAGCGACCTCGGTGAAGGGAACTTTACGCCGTTCGCGGACGAGAGCGGCGAATTCCTTAATTGTGGTGTGCATTACATTTCCGAAAGTCATCATGGCGTGCGGCCCGCCGCGAATTCGCCAGAGATTGGCGAAGAGATACTGGAGCGGACATTTTTGGTAGGTTTCGATGGCCGAGGCGCTCAGTTGCAGCGGCTCGGCCAGAGGCGGGTGATACGCCTTGGCCCAGAGAGCCACGCGCGAGTAGGCGCGCGTATTTTCCCCGGCAGGGCCAAAGAGCTGCACGGGATCGGCCGAATCGGGAGCGGCGCCGGTGGTTTCTTCGGGCGGCGGCACGCTGACCTTGGGCGTGGATTGCGCGGCATCGAATTTTTGAATTTTCGCGTTCATGAGGAAGTCGTCGAGGAACGGCGAGGGCTTCTTCCATTTGTTGACGATGGTGGAAAGCGTCAGCCGCTGGCGGGCGCGCGTGAGCGCCACGTAAAAGAGCCGCCGCTCTTCCTGAATTTGAAAATCGCCGACCGGCTTTTCCTCCTTCATCAGTTCCGCGGGGAATTCGAAGACCACCGGGCGCGGCCCTGAGGGGAAATCTCTTTTATTGAGGTGCATGATGAAGACGTGGGGGAACTCGAGCCCTTTGGCGGCATGGACGGTCATCAATTGGACGGCATCTTCCTGAGGTTCGTCCTCGAGCTGGATGTCGCCGCCCGCCTCGCCGAAGTAATTGAGGTACTGGATAAAATCGCGGAGGTTTTTGCCCTCGCTCTTTTTTTCCCATTCCTTGAGGAAGCTGACGAAGCGGTCGAGATAATTGCGGTCCGCTTCGGAAGGGAGCGGGGCGAGTTCGAGGTTCGAAATCAATTCTTCGAGCACGCCGGTTGCGGTGGTTCTTCTGGCCGTTTGCCGGAGCCTGGTGAGCAGACTGACGAGCTCCGGGAGCCGGGACCCTTCGCGCGCAAAGGGCAATTCGCGCTGGGCGGTTTCGAGCTCGTCTGAAAGCGGTCGGCGGTGATTTTTCTCGGCGCGCTCGGCGAGGCGGACGAGGTCGCGAGGTTCGAGGCCCCAATAAGGCGCGGCCAGGACGCGGGCGCAAGCGACGTTGTCCGCGGGGACGGCGATGAGCCGGAGCCAGGCGAGCAGGTCGCGCACCAGCGTGCTTGAGAGGATCGAGAACTTGCGGATGACGAAGGGGATTTCGCGGTGCCGGAGGGCTTCGAGCAATCGGGCGCGGTGGGCGTGCTTGCGGTAGAGGACGGCAAAACTGCGCCAGGGATTTCCGGGCCCCTGGAGGCGCTCGATTTCGGAAGCGATCCAGTGAGCTTCCTCGTCGGGAGCGGCGAATTCGGCGACGCGGATCTTTTCGCCTTCGGGATTCTTCGTACTTAGTTGTTTCGGCGGCAGCAGGGGTGATTTTTCGTTCTGCGAGATGACTTCGCCGGCGACGCGGAGGATGCGGCTTGTGGAGCGGTAATTTTGCGTCAGCGAGACTAGATATTTTTTCTCGCCTGCGGCCGTCTTGGGGTCGCTTGCGCCGCAGAATCTTTTCAGGAAAATTGTGAAGCTGCCGAAGGAAGCGCCGCGGAATCGGTAGATCGCCTGATCGTCATCGCCGACGGCCAGGATATTGCGGCGGCCGCCCGCGAGGAGCCAGAGCAATTCGAGCTGGGCGATATTTGTATCTTGAAATTCGTCGACCAGGATGTAGCGGTATTGCTCGCGGAGTTTTTCGAGCAAGTCCGCGTCCGATCGAAGCAGGTTGACAGCTTGCATCAATTGGGCGCCGAAGGTGAGCAAGTTGCGTTCGCGCAGGAGGCGTTCGCTGACGCGATAGGCGCGGGCAAGCTCTTCCTGCCGGGCGAGCTCTTCTTCCTCGAGGGCTTGCGCATCGGGCTCGAGAGATTTTTTGCGCAGGTGATATTTTTGGCGGAGGTCATTGACGTAGCGCTGGTAATCGTCGGGCGAGATGAGCTCGTCCTGGCAGCGGGAGAAAAATTTCACGAAGTCGTTGAGGAATTCGCCGGGCTCGGCGAGGCGCTTGAAATGATTCAAGTCGAGCTCGGCGATGTGGCGCCGGAGAAGAATCCAGTGGTCGACGTCTTCGAGAGAT